>Ga0210033_1002826_pt1 | contig 14485 bp, 20 predicted proteins | sample CryGeymeta201501_FD_185465 | JGI IMG/M metagenome (GOLD analysis project Ga0210033, IMG submission 185465) | Groundwater microbial communities from Crystal Geyser aquifers in Utah, USA - Crystal Geyser metaG 2015-01 (SPAdes) (version 2) | ecosystem: Environmental > Aquatic > Deep subsurface >... | reverse complement strand
AGCATTCTTTGCAGATAAATGAAAATCTGTCGGGCGCTAAAAATTCCGCACCGCAACACGAGCAAGGAGTTTTCATCATTTTTCCTCCATTTCGCGGCTGATGCGGCCGGATAGCACAAATGGCGCAAAAAGGATGGCCAAAAAAAACAGGCCTCCAGCGCAACAGAAAATAATAACCAGCGCGCTGCTCACCTGAGCCACCAATCTCTGACTGGACAATGGCGGCGACGCAGGCAATAAGCACAACGGCCAAAACCAAAGCCAGCCCGCCCCAGCCGTATCGGGACGTGCCAGTCTCGTTGGCTGCGGTTGCGGCGGACATCATGGCCGCTGCTCCGGTAAGCACTGAGCCAACGAAAAAAACGACCTTATCACTTCTTTTCATTATTTTCCTCCAAAAACTGGGTAAATGTCATCCAATCGGCATCTTCAATGGCATCACGCATAGACACGCGCAGCACACGCGCGCGCGTCAGCCACGCGGCCAAGAAGAAATTTAATTCGCTTCTGGGGATGCCGTACAACGCTGCCGACTCGATGGAAGCGAGACTTGACGTGCCTACGGCTTCGGCAGTCCGCCACTGAGCATCCGTCAGCGCGTCAAACGCGGCAATAATTCCGCGGAACTCCGCCGCCTTTCGTAGTTGTTCGCGAGATTGACTGTTTACGGGGTAATCTTTTGTATTTTTCATATCCCTATATTACCGCTATCTAATTTGCGCGTATAGTAACATTTGTCATATTTTTCTCCCTCAAATGATGATAGAAATTATTACATTTGGAGCAGAAGAATAGGGTATATTTGGGGCAAGGAGAAAAAAAATGACACAACGATTTTCAATTTCACCGTCTGCGGCAGCTATGGATAAGGGGCTGCCTGATAGTATTTTTAGGACATTGGCCTGTTTGGGAATTTTCGGGGATAAAAACGGCTGGTGTTGGCCTGCGCTCGCATCTATCGCAGCTATGCGCGGCGTGTCGAAAGAGCGAATAAGCATGGATATAAAAGCACTAGTTGAGGCTGGGTATGTACGCCGACAAGCGAGATATGATAATAATCGGCAAATAAGCAATAAATATCAGGTGCTGTTTGATGCCCCATTAACCCCAGTGATTAATGGGGGGTTAACCGCTGGGATTAATGGGGGGTTAACCGCTGGGATTAATCAGAACGCCCCAATTAACGCCCCAATTAATGATGATGACGATGATAGCAGAAAATTTATCAAAATTTGCGAAATGTACCAGGCAGAGATTGGATTATTGACTCCCATGATTGCAGATGCGTTGAAAGACTCTAGTGGCATTTATCCGCTGGAATGGTTTTCGGCTGCATTTAAGATTGCATCCGAAAATAATGCGCGAAAATGGAGATATATAGAGGCGTGCCTGAAAAACATGCAGATTCACGGATTCGGATGGAAGCCAGAAAAACATAGTGCTAGGGGAACAAAAAAAGCCGCGTTCGGGCAAGCTATTGACGAACTCGGCGAGTGGGTGCGCGAATGACAAGCAAATCCGAAATTGCTGCCATGGTCGCCCGACTCATGGCAACATACCCAAATTACAAGCCCGCCGATATGAGGCTGGCTTCCGAGGTTTTTCTCGAAATATTGTCCGACCTGCCGGGCGACGCTGTACAGGCCGCCGCCCTGCGCTACTCCAGCGAGGCTCATGAATTTGCGCCGAGCGCCGGGACTATCCGCGCCTACGCCATTGCGTTGTTGTGCGATGCCGCCGGTATTCCGGACGCTTACGCGGCGTATTCAGAAATTTGCGAAATGCCGCCCAGCATGACCGCCTCGCGCGTTGAGGTCGTGGATGGAGAAAATATCATTGTCCACGAAAAGCGCCGCTGGTCTCACGATTTGATTGCGGCGGCGGCAAATGAAATTCGCTGGCCTGCGCGATTCCCGACCAACAATCCAACGGCAGATTTGCCGCAATTTTTGCGGCTGTACGAAAATATGTCCAGAAAATATATTGATAGCTTGACCCGCCTTCCCGCCGTCAGAAAATTTACTGACAGCGCGGCATCTAGAGAAATAATATCACTAACAAAACGCTTGGAGGTAAAATGAACGCTAACGAAGTATTTTTAAATCTAAACGATTTGCGAGATGCCATGAAATCGGAGCAGGAAGATGACCCGGACGCATGGCGCATCCTGGCCGCGCTGTACTCCGAGGTTGGTGCGGAATCTAACGCAGACAATTGCCGCCGCCGCGCCGAATGGCTGGAGAGCAGGGAGAAGGAATGATAGCCTCCTGCGACGTTTGCGGCTCCCCGTGCAATCCCACCAGCCACCCAGCGGAGCGGTTATGTCACCGTTGCTATCGTGTCGCGCATCCGCTCCTGTGCGCCTGCGGGTGCGGAAAATTTGTGCCGCCATTCCAGCACGCGAGATATATTTCCAGCCATTCCCCGGCCTACAAAATTAAAAAGACGGTCAAGCCCGACCCGTCCCTGGCTCCCGAGGCGCGCGCCGCCCGCTGGAGCAAGGCTCGCGCTGATATTATGAGCCGGGTTGACCCGATCACACACAAATATCGCAATAAATAGGAGATGATGATGAAAAAAATGACAATTATCCACGCCAGCATCGTAGGCGCATGGCACGGCAAAAACGCCGTGACCTACTGTGAGCAGTGCGCCGCCCGCAGCGTGTTCGCCCCCACCTCGCGCAGGCTGAACTTTAACGGCGACGCGGCCACCGTATATCAGTGCCAGGCGTGCCACGCGCTGGTGGCTATCGTCGGCGATAGACCATAAAAAAGGTTACATTTGTCATATTGATAATATTACAGCGTCCGTAGTATTATCAATATAACGAACAAGGAGAAAAAATGACGCACAGAATGAGCTTGAAAAACCCTAACGGGTCTAATGACTTTTTTATCGAGATGCCCGAAGGCGCTGTCTACGCCACGCAATACGACTGCGTGGTTGATGACCAACGCATTAAAGCGATGTTCGCCACTCACGCGCGGGACAATTTTCACCCGCGCTGTATCATCTGCATGAGCTCCTCCATTGACGATTTGCAACGCGCTTGGATGGAGCGCGAGGCCGCTATCTCCGAGCAGGAGCAGGCGGATGCTGAAGACATCGTCCATCTAGGACGATACGGATTTTAGATTATCTATCCGGCGGGGAGAACCACAGCAGGCCGCCCCTGCCGCCGGAACATGAACCAGCCCGCCGCCCGCTTAATGGAGTGGGCGGGCGACGGGAAAAATACACTCCGAAGATTAAAAAAAGAAAAGGAAAAGAAAATGGACAACAAATTTGAAAGTCTTCTGGAAAATGCAGAACCTGGAGTTGCGATTACGCCAACGCAATTAGTGTTGGAAAAAGTCGGCGAAAGTTTCAGAGGCTTTTTCGTCGGATTCGCTCCTGACTGGGAGAGGATTGACATTAAGACCGGCGAGATGCGCCGGACAAAAGTCATGTTGTTTTTCGACGGCAAAAAACTTTTGTCGAATATGGGTGCTCAACTGGTACGCGTGATGGGCTCAATCGCTCCGGGGACAGCATTGCAAATAACACTCGACGAGCTTAAAGCTAACGAACACGGCGGGAAAACAAAAATTTACGTCGTCACCCCATTGCTTATCCGTCCGCTTGACCTCCGGGAGGTTTTCGGCGATACGCTTCGGCTAGCCGCGCCGCAAGATGTGGGAGAACCGCTCATTATCGCGCAGGATGCTGTGTCTGCGCCCGCCGAACCGAAGCCAGAACTATCCTCCGTTGTTTCTGTGGCGGATTTATACCCTAATAGTTAATTTTCCGCATACGCGCCCTGCCGGAGGCCTTGTATCCGGCGGAGATGAAACGGAATGAAAATTATCACAGACATTAAAAGCGGCGCACTACCGCCTGACGAAATACCCGGATTTATTGGGTTTATGCTTCGGCGCGCCGCATGGGTGTTTTTAACGATTGCCACAGGCGGTCTGCTGGTCGCCATGCTGCTGGCAAAATAAACACGATATCCCCCCTCCCCCACCGCCGCGCATACCCAAAAACGGCATAGAAACCGGTACACAGGCGCACACACACGGCGCGGATGCGGTGGGGGAGGGGGGGAGGAGAAGAAATGAACAATAATTTAGAAAAAATCTATGCAATAGTCGCCCCGATTATGTCCCCCGTAGCCGTCGCAACAGTCACTGGGGCGGCTGTCTATGCGGCAATGTCCAGCATCGGCGGCGTGCCTGAATGGATGATAATCCTGGGCGCGCTGACATTTGCCATTGCGGTAGAGATGGCGGGTGGGCTGGCGTTTGCCGTCATCTCTCGCGCGGTGTCGGCTAGGTCGTGGGGCGCGGCAATTACTGGGCTGGCGCTGGCCGCTGTATATATTTTGGTCATATCAGCGGCGGCAAATATCGGGGCTCACGGAGGCATTTTAGCTGCCACCGGCGCGCTGCCGGTTGTCGCCTATGGCGGTCAGGCGGCATGGTCATTTTTGGGTCGGGTCGAGGAGCGCGCGGAGGCGGCAAGGGCTGACCAGAGCGCGAAGCAATCCAGTGCGATGGAAATTGAGCGGATGCGAATCAATGAGCGCATCGCCGCATCGAACAACGCCGCCGCCATTGCCCGCGCGAACGCCCGAACAGCACAAGCGAACATCCCGAACACTGTTCGGGATGTTCGGGCAGACACCCCGAACATCCCGAACAGCCGCATGAATACGGAGCGGCTAGAGAAGGCGCGGGCGGCATACGCGGACAACCACGCGATAACGGCGCGGGCTATGGCGGCGGCGGTCGGGTCGTCGTCGAGCGACGTTGGAAAGCGGTATTTGGACGCGGCACGGGAAAGCGCAACCTTGCAAAAATGATAGGTGTAAAAGTATTGACAAACCTATCGTTCGGTATATAATAGAAGCATAAGGTGATTGCGAACAATCACACCACAACAAACAGGAGAAATGAAATGAATAACAACACCGATAAATCAGTAAAAATCACCCGCGAGAATGTTCAAAACTGGCTTGATAGAAATAACGAAAATTTACGGACAGACATTATATTCGGGCACAAGGGAATCTACGATATACGCTACGGACAGGCTTCAAGCTTCGAGAGCGGCAAAACATGGAAAGATATTTTACTCAGATTGGGCGCTGACTTAAATGGGCTCGATCTACTCGATACCATTGGCGAGTAAAGACCAAATCGCGCTCACGGCCGCATTGGCCGTGAGCGCGTAAATTAAATATCTAAGGAGAAAAAATGGCAAATGGAGATAGCAACTTCCCTGAAATCAATGACATACTCCTGCCCGTCAACGCTTACGTCGCCAACGATCTTAAGGGTATCTGGCCGGACGATGACTGGCTCACAATTGGCTCTTGGGATGCCAATCTTTGGCTGGATGATGGTGCCCCCGTTCTAACCATCTATCCAATTAATTCATACGGCCAGACCATGGCGTACCTGGGCATTCGCATTCAAGGCGCGTAAATTAAAAAGGATACAAAATGAGATATACACTCAATTGCACAGAGGAAGATGACGATTATCAGCGCCATCTCATCCAAAACCTCCGCGAGGCGGAGGACGAAAACGACTTAGGCGAAATACTCGTGGCACTCCGCGAAGCAGTAATGTTCAGGTTCGCCAGGGAGGGGGACGTTGAGGATGTAGAGCAGAGGCTGGATGAAGAGCGTAGGCTGGAACGCTCAAAAGCCGCCTCCGTTCTAGGGCGGATGACAAGCCCGCGCAAGGCGGCTCAGTCCGCTGAAAACGGGCGGAAAAGCAAGGGGAGACCCAGGAAGCGGCAAATCACAGAGTAGAAAAACAGGCGCTGAGTAAGCGCCTGTTTTTCTTCTTTGACCTTCCACCCGTCACCGCTTGTCCCCGCATTGGCGCCTCCTTAATCAATGTAGCCGTAGGACGCCGCTTCCGCGTTTTTGTCGGTCACGTTGCCGGCCAGAGTGCATGACGCTGTATTTTTGATTTGTCCGCCATTTTTAGCCGTAAGCGCGGTGGTGCTATTTTTTACGGTGTTCCAGCCGGCAGTGGTCGGAGCGCCGAGATATGCGTATCCAGAAGTTATTGAAATTCCTGTTGCAAGCCCATCCATGACGTTTCCGCCGCCGAGATACGCGGAGGACTGATAGCTAGCGATTATCCCCGTTATGGTCAGCGACCCCGGCATGTAAGATCGCAACATATTAGTTATAGATCCGCCATGATACAATCGTATATTTGCGCTTCCGCTCGTCGCCGACGAGCCGAATGAGCATATGATGATATTCAGATTTGCTTTCTGGCAAAATATTCGCGCAGATGCGGCTAGTCCGGTAAATTTGCAAATTTGAAATGTGGCGGTTAAAAATTTGACACTTGCGGATATGGCATTGCTGCCATTAAAATTAATTTTTTTTATTGTAACCAGCGGCGTGGAGACGTTTGCCGCGTCGACATACGTTCCCGGCGTATCAATGGCGTACGCGCCCGAAGGGACGATTGCCGCAACCCCGACCAGACTGAGCATCGTTGCGGTGTTGCTCTCGATAATATATTTCGTGCTGTTGACGGTCACAAACTCGCCTTTATACGCGTTTATTGTCCACGATTTGCTGGTGTCCGTCAGCGTGCCGTAGGTCGCTCCACTCCCTGTCGTGCCGCTTGTCGCCGTGCCGCTGTCGAGAGTCGTTGACTCGCCATAAATATAGAGCGAGTGTATCCCTAAAAAATATTTCCCGCTCACATCCAGCGTCTCCGCATATGTTCCTAATGCAACGTTGATGTTCGCATTTGCAATATTAAATGGAGCGACCTGTGCGAGCGCGTAATTAATGGTTTTGTACGCGGCCGCGCCCGTGCCGTAGCCGTAATTTGGGTCATCCGTGCCGAGCGCGCCATCAACATACATTGTGCAGGCGGACAACGATTGTACCGGCGTCCACTCTGTGCCGGAGTAGGTCATCAGGATTTTGCGCCCGGTCGGGGTGTGCAAAAACACCTGCCCGGCAACGCCGGACGCCGGAAGAGTTGCGCCAGATGACGCCACCGCTAGCGGGCTGGCGGTCGTGCCGTCGCCCGTCAGGGTGGCATCATGGGCAAACGCCTGTGCTACCCACGAGCCGGTCGCGCTGTCAAATCGCAGTTGGTTTTTGTCGACAAACGATGCTACCGCTATTGGGCTATCTCGTATTGCAGTCGTGCTGGAATTGTTGATTTGCCTGGCGTCCAAAATCTCGGCGTCGGTGATCGTCGTCATCCCATCCACCAATTTAATCAGCGCAAGTGGAGAACGATATGCGATAGGGATTGGAGCGTTGGCAATGGTGGATGTGCCGATTGCCAATTCCGAGCCGCTTGATATGCCGATTGCCCCAGCAGCGCTAAAGCGTACGAGTATCCATCGCTCATTGCCGACCGTTGGCATGTACGCCGTCAGATCTATGTTTGTATCCGGGATGGAGTAGAAATTATTAATCCCCGCATACGTCCCGGCCAAAACCTTGACAATCAGCCCAGTGGTGGCGATGACTTTGAGTCGCGTATCGCCGCCAGACGATAGCGCCCCCAGCGGGCTGGCACTTGTGCCATTACCAGTGAGCGTTGCGTCATGCGCGACGGCTGACAATTTTGCATCCAGCGCAGATTGTAGGTCGGCCTGCTCGGATAGCGTGCCAGTAATCCCGCCCCACCTTGCGGTGGAACCTCCGGCGTTGCCCGCTTGCGCCACAGCGCCAAATGTCGTCATGTACGCGGCTATGTGCGCCATAGGCGCTGAGCCGGACGAAGTGAATAATCCGCCAATGTACACCGCGCCGTTTGACGCCGCAACCGCGTAAACCTGCCCGTTGACGCCATCTCCAATCGGTCTAAATGACGCGCCATCATAGATTGCTATATTCAGCGCGTCAATTCCACCGGCCGACGTGAACCATCCGGAAACATACAGCATTCCCGCGTCATCAACGGCAAGCGCGTATGCGGATTCGCCCGTCCCTGATAGCGTCCCTAGATTTTTCCACGACGCGCCGTTCCACAAAAAAACAAAACCGCTATGTGAGCCGGAGATAATCGAGCCGGTGGCAGCGTACATATTCGCGCCATCCGGCGCAAAAGCATAGCACGAATAGCCACCCAAGCTGGCGGCCTGCCACGCTGTCCCGTTCCAGATTGCCGTGTGCGGAGATGAAACTCCTCCGGCCGTCAAAAAGTCTCCGCCGACAAAAATATCTGCTCCAATTGACGAAATCGCCCGAACCATTTGATTCGCGCCAGTCGTCAAATCGCTAAAAGTAGCGGTAAGAGTGTCATATTTTACAATATTTGCGCTAACCGGTGAGCCATTTATTTTGTCAAAATATCCGCCAATGTATAAATCCGTTCCGCTGGCATTGATGCAAATTGTCTGGTACAAAGCGCTGTAGCTATGTTCAAAATCCGCTATGCCGCTCCAGGTCGCGCCGTCCCAGCGCGCAAATCCGTGGCTCTCTACGCCTCCAGCAAAAGCAAAGCCCCCTACCGGATAAATGCTGTTGCCGACAACGGCGACCCCGGTACATTCCGGCACGGACAAGCCGTAGCTCCCGGAAAGCCCGCTTCCAAGAGCAGTCCAGGCGCGCGTCATCGGGTCGTATATGGCGATTTTGTGCGCCGATATGCCGCCGATAACGTCAAATGTTCCACCCGCAACAATTTTTTCGCCGTATTGGGCAATGCAGCTAATTTTATTATCCGCTCCGCCCAAATCAGCCCAAAATGACGCCTCCAGCAGATTCGCGTCGTGGGCAGTCGCGTACAACTCGCGCAGCCGTTCAACCTCCTGCGCTACGCGGATTTCGTGTTCTACGAATTGCGTATTAAGGTCAAGCTCAACGCTTGCATACTCCGCGCCCCAGGTCAGCGTCATTCCGCGAATGCGATAATCAGCCTCATTGCCGATATCATCAAGGCGGATTGTGTCGCCAATTTCGTAATCGGCAAAAGCAAACGGGCGCGCGCCGTCGTAGACGGATACGGCCATCTCGCCGCGAGGCTGCTCGTATTCGTCTAGGTGCACCGCCGCCCATTGCCGCGCCAACGCTCCGCTTCGCGCTTCGTCAGCATGGTATAGCGTTTCTCGCCTGCGGTGCGCGGCGATGCTGGCCGCGTCTGCGCTGGCCGAGTAGCCGCCTGTAAATTTGACAATGGCCGCGTTTTTTAGTTCCGCGCTTGCAGATTTATTGTCAAGTTTTTGGCAGTTTGAGCCAACGCGGAAATAGACGGTTTCGGATTTGTCCGCCCCCTGCGGGAATTGATACGCCGAAAATGTAAATGCCCCGCTGCCGGAAAGCGATACGGAAAACTCCGCGCCAAATTTCGAGAAATCGCGCACGATGTCCAGAACGCTTTTCCCGACCGGCAACTCATAATTCCCGCTGTCAGTCCACAACTCCCCGGCGCTATCGTTGGTTGCGGAGAAATCAACGATAAGGCCTGGCAATGCGCCGCGCGTCTGCGCCTCGCTGATAAGCTGCAATAAAATTGCCCCGCGTGTTACGCTCGTCCACGAGCGCGATGTCTTGTTTGCGTTGGACGGCCAGATGACCGCCTCGCTCAATATTGCCATCGCGCCGCGCCCGCTTACTTGCGTCCACCCGCCGCCATCTTCAAGGGACGATGAAATATTGTCAACGAAAAACCCGCCCCGCGCCGCGCCGCGATAATTGACGCGAATAAACTGTCCGCTGGCAATTTGCCCGGCAGCCTGGCACTCCGCCGGAATGCGGAGCGCGCCGCTTCCAGGGTCGTTGATGCTCAGCATGAGCCGGGTGTCATCGGCGGGCAAAATTGCCAACGCGGTAAAAAGGTCGGCATCTAATAACGTACATTCGATTGGGTCTGTGTCTGCCATTAAAAATACCTATTTTCATATTCGAAAATTACAGTTCCGCCAGTTGCAGCTGACGCCACAGTGATATTGTTTGCGCCGACCGCCAGCGTCATAAGCGACGTGCTGCCGGAGTGCGTGATATTGCCAATGACATTTATGTCGCCCGGCGTTAGCGTGGCGGTAAACTGCCCACCGGATGCGCCAATTGTAATCGTCTCTCCGGAGGCAATGACCGCGTTATACCCCAGTGTTACGCCGGTGGTTAAATTTTGGATTGATACGTTCTGGAGAGAGCCGGTCAGGACGATTCGCGGCTCTCTGTGTTCTGCTGTGCCGCTGTTTGCGACGATTGCGGAAACCGGAGAGGACGATACGCTTATCGCCGCGCTGTTTGTCACTGCTCCAACAAAAAACGGATATGCAAGAGCAAACTCAACCACCAGCCGCGCCATTGACGGGCCAAACCGAGCAACCTGAAGCGGGCGCTCAACCGATGCCTGCGCCGTGCGCGTCTCCCCGCTGCTCATGACAATCATCAGCGGATGCTGACCACGAACCCCAAAAACCGCGCGCGCCGCGTCAAGAGCCGCCTCTAACCCGGCAAGGTTGCTGGCGTTGAGGGCGATTCCGAAGGAGATTTGACGTTCCGCGTAATATTTATCCGCGTAAATAGCCCCGTCACGCGCCGGAATTGTGGCATTGTCTCCCCTGCGCTCTGGCATATCAAGATATCCGCTAATCTCAGTGATTGCGCCCAAAGTTGATAAATCAATGCCGTTATAGGAAAAAACCGTCATGCCGCTACCCCCAGAAAATTGAGCGAGCGCATTTGCCGACGGATGCTATCCTCAGCCGTTTCTCCGCGCGGATTATTTATGGTGATATTCGTCACGCTTCCGCTTCCGCTGGCTTGCGGGGTGATGGCCTGTTGAGCGGCGGGAACAACCGAGCCAACGGCGGAGTTTATCGCGCCAACATTGACCGAATTTTCAAAACCATTGACCATGCCCGCGCCCATCTGCGCCCCGACTTGCATCTCGAAAACTTTTGACGGGGAATGAATGCCGAGAAAGCCTTTTGCCGCGTCGAGCGCGGCGGAAGCGGCATTCTTGGCCGCGTTGATAATCGCGCCAACGCCGCCATTGATACCATTTACAATCCCCGTAATAATGCTCATCCCCAGCTCCGCCCATGAGCCTCCGAATGGGTGCTTGAAAAAATCAACGATATTAGTGATTATGCTGATCATTATATTTTGCATAAATGACCACGCGCCGGTCAGAATTGCACCGATTGCTTTCCAGGCCGCGTCCCATGCCAGGCGAAGATTTTCGCCGAACGCATACCAATCGCCACTCATTGCCGCCTGAAACGCGGCTACAAGCGGCTGGATAATGGTCATGAACGTATTCCAAACCGCGATAATTGCGTCTTTAGCCACCGTGAAAGCGGCGACAATAACCGCCCACGCTGCGCCTACCTTTTCCTGTATCCCGCCCATGTTATTCGTCCAGATTTGATAAAGCGCATATGCGGCTACGCCAATCGCAGCCATTATAGCGATAGCCGGCAACATAGGCGCGATAGCAGCTGCTGCCGCGGTGGCAGCAGCTGCTGCCGCGGTGGCAGCAGAAACGCCAAACGCAATCAGCGCCACGCCGAGCGCAGCAAGAATTCCGACGATGACGCCCTGATTGTTCCCTAGCCATTCGCCAATCCCTCTGAAAGCAGCCACGGCATTTTCTATCCACGCCACGACAACAGGAATATATCTGGCAGCCATGTCCGCAAACGAGCGGGCGAACTCGGCAATTTTCGGAATAGCAGGGACGATGTATTTCTGGAGCAGCTCAGTCAATACGGGGAGAAGTCCGGTGCCGATTTCTTCCGCCACGTCTTTTAGCGCGTTCATGGCAATGGTCAATTGCCCCTCAAATGTTCCGCCCGCCGCAGCAGCAGAGCCGCCAAATTCGGTCTGGAGCTCGCCCAAAATCAAAGCTTGCGCCCCGGCTACATCGCCACCCTCGACCATGGTTTTTATCAATTTCTCTTGCTCCTCGTTTAGCGCGACGCCAGCTATCCGCAACGCCCCGACTCCCTTAATTGGGTCATTGAGCGCCTTTCCAAGCATCACGGCGCTATCGACCGGGTCTTTTCCAATCGCGAAAGCCATGTCCAACGCCATCTGTGTTGTATCCTCAAATACCCCGTTTTCTTTTTTGATATTTGTAAACGTGAGCAGCATATTCTCTGTCTGGGCAATTACGTCATCCTCAATCGGGATAACCTTTGATAGGGTTGATGCCAGGCCGCCTACGTCCTGTGATGTCATGCCCGCCGCGCCACCGGTGGATTTAATGACCGCGTCAGTCTGCGCCATGATTTTTTGCGCCGCCGACGCCTCGGAAATGGACAGCCCAATTCCAGCGGTCAGGGCGGCAAATCCACCAACGGCCGCGACGCCGATAGCCCCGGCCACAATTCCGCCAGCTCCGGAAAGACCGCTAAAGGCAGATGTGACTTGCTTTTCGGCGTCGCCTAGCCCGCTTTTGAGCTTGTCTGTGTCCACCCCGATTGACACGAGCAGAGTGGCGAGAGTCTCACCCATTTTTTCGCCTGTCCTCGCCACCCAGCGCGGCGGTGTAAATCTGGGCAATCAGTAGCATTTCATCCGGAGTCTGGTTCTGCTTTTCAAAATGCGGCATGAAGTCCTCAACTTTGTAGGGTGGCTTGTCTTTTCCGCGATTGGCGTTTGCAACTGTCGCGGCGGTTATTGCGTGGCCGAGATTCTCTGCGTCTGCGCCGAATGACTCAAGCGCAGAGAATGCCATCCATTCCGTAAGTTCGGCGCTTGACACGCGGCGCAGCAACTCCGCAACTGTCATGCCGAGTTTTGCGGCTAGTCGGAAACAGAACCGCCGGTAGGGTTTTTTTTGAGACCGTCCGTCGCCTCATGGATTGCGCTGTCGCCAATGCGAGATAATCTTTGGGCAACAACGAAAACGCGCTGGAGCGCGGCGGCTGATTTTTTAGCAAGGCCGTCCGCTTTGCCATCGAAAAGCAGCACGCCGTCCTCGTCGCAAATGGTCATTGAAGCGATTTTGGCGCGTAAGTTTCGCATATTTACCGTTTGCCCGCTCGAACGAATTTGTAGGACTGATGCCTCAAATTTGTCGCGCTCTTCACCGGTCATTCCGCGCACCCATACATCGCCGCCCCACTCCGGGACGGAGACTAACTCGCGCTTAATGTCATCAACGGATAAAATATCATTTGCAGTGAGCGCCATATTACACCCCCAACGTGGGCTGGCCGGTGAGTTTCATTTTGACGGACGCGGTGAGCGCGCCGTCATGCGGAGCGGACGGCTCGAAGCCGGTAACGAATGCCGAAAATGACCATACGGTGGCGTCCGGGAACGTGATTGAGTACTCCGCCGCCACGCGCGAAAACATATCTGCCAAAAGCCCGCTGGCCGTGTTATTTTGCGTCGCGTTAGACGGATCAAATTCGATGTCGAGCGAAATTTCGCCGGAGCGCAAAACTGTTCCGACGTGTTCCTCCCACGCGCCCGTCGAATCATGCGTGGTGACATCCTCGGTGTCCAGCGATAAGCCTGGGCCGGTGATTGATTGGACGTAAGCGACGGTCACAAGCCCGCGCTTCAGCAAAGTTCCAAAAGCAGCCATTTTTGCCATGATTTTTTTCTCCTATTCGACATTCCAGATAACATAATCGCATGAAATGCGGTGGACTTTTGTATCTGGGTCGTATGATGGGCGCTCGTCAACGACGAGCGCAGAATTGATTGAGACGCCAGCGGTCAGTAGGCCGGTCTTCCCGTTCAGCGCCGCCCTGATAGCAGTACAAATGCTGTTCGCGCCGGCGTATGTGTCCGACCAAACGTCAATTTGAAAGCGGGCGTGTGTCAGGTCGCCGCCTGCGCCCATTGTGTCGTGCGTCAATTCTCGCGGAGTGTCGATGCGCGTAATTGTCACGGCTGGCAGGGCGGCGCCTTGTTGAATCGCAATGGCAGACACGTTTACGCCGACGTACGCGGCAAGCTCAACGAGCAGAAACGAAAACAAGCCCTCGTCAACCGTTGTCATCTGCCGCTCCGTAAATTGACGACTGCGCCCACTTGGCTATTGCACTTTTGATGCGCTCAATATTTGCATCCCACGCTGGGCGCATAAACGGGTGCGGCCTTATTTTTGACGTGCCGAACTCCTGCGCGGGCGCATATTCTACGCCCGTCCAGACATGAGCCTCTGCGCTGGTCGCATTCGAACTAAACAAAACGGTTTCGATGCTGTTGGCAAGGTTTCCGGTGTCAATCGGGGCTAGAAGTTTAGCTTTTCCCTCGAAAACCAGCCCGCCCGCCACTACCGCACGCCCGAGGTTATCCCCGGCCATAGCGTCAAGAATTTTTTTGACGTTTGAGAATTTAATTTTGACATTTGCTTTTGCGGTCATAGTGTCACTCGCCTAAGCAGTATCCGATTGCCGGTTGCGCCTCGCTGGACAGGCGAGACAATCTCGTAAATAAGCGGCGGCACGTTCTCGCCGTTCCGCTTGATGATACTGATGCGCTGCGTTTCGCTCGGCGCGTTGTCAATTGCGAGCCGCAAAACCGCGT
>Ga0210033_1002825_pt1 | contig 14486 bp, 10 predicted proteins | sample CryGeymeta201501_FD_185465 | JGI IMG/M metagenome (GOLD analysis project Ga0210033, IMG submission 185465) | Groundwater microbial communities from Crystal Geyser aquifers in Utah, USA - Crystal Geyser metaG 2015-01 (SPAdes) (version 2) | ecosystem: Environmental > Aquatic > Deep subsurface >... | reverse complement strand
CCCCCACCCCCCCCCTCCCCCGTCGAGGGGGAGGGAATACTGCCGCCGCATCCCGACGTTTCTACGGTAAAGAGAAGGGGCATTTCCATATAAACGGTCATGCCCGAATGGGGCACAACGAAAGATGAAAATACCGCACGTCATTCCTGACCCGATCCGGAATCCAGGTGTAAAAGACTGGATACCGGCCTACGCCGGTATGACGATGTAGTTTCATATAAACCGCCGTGCCCTGGGGGGCACAACGAAGGATAAAAATAAAAAAGGCCGTCCCAGGTTGGGATGGCCTTGCCTTACATAACCTTGCAAAAGAAATTTATCCTGTTGTTACGCTTTTCGAGCGTCGCCGGCACCCTACCCAAGCGCCGGTTTGGTGTCAAGAAAAAATTAGGCTGCTGTCCTCATATCTTCACTCCAGGAAGACTCCGCTGCCTTGGAAATAACCCTCCTGCTCAGAGGCTTTCCCAGTAGAGGTCCTTGAGCCTGTTTAAAAACTCCCTGTCCCTTCGCCTGATTGTCTCATCCAGAGTTTCCTTTGAGAACTCATTTGTGTAGTCGTAAAATCCTTTTCCGCTCTTTATGCCGTCATGGCCTTTTTCCGCAAGCCTTGTCAGTACTCCCGGCGGCTCTTTGGAATTAGAGATTAGAGGGAAGAGGTTTTCGCATACCTTGAGCCACAATTTGAGCCCCCCGAGGTCAATGGTCAAAAGAGGCCCGATGCTTGCGAGCCGGAATCCGATACTCCCTTTTACCGCCTTGTCAATATCCTCCGGGCTCGCTATTCCCTGCTCATAGAGGTCAAGAATCTCCCGAACCATGGCCATCTGTATCCTGTTGATGAGAAAGCCGGGAATCTCTTTATTGATCTTTATCGGCAGCTTTCTGATCTTGAGGAGCAGATCGTGGGTGACATTGAAGGTCTCATCGCTTGTCCAGTCTGAGCGCACCACCTCGACCGTCGGAACAATGTGCGGCGGATTAAACCAGTGGGTGGTAACCAGACGTTCTTTGGCCTGAACCCTTACTCCAATCTGTGCCAGGGTCAGGGAAGAGGTGTTACTGGCGATAATTGCATCTTCCTGGCAGGCTTCTTCAACCGAGGCGAAAATAGACTGCTTGAGGTCAAGATTCTCAGGAGCGGCCTCGGTGATAAATTGACATCCTTTCACGGCGTCGCTGAGGTCTGTTGTTGTTGAGAGCCTCTCAAGAGATGGAGCGATATCTTCCTGCCGGATCAATCCGTTCCTGCTGAATAGCTCCATATTTTGGGTGATGTGTGCCCTGGCTCCATCGAGGATGGCATCCTTGATGTCATAGAGGCGCACAGGGTATCCTCCCATGAGAAAGCTCTGCGCTATTCCATGCCCCATGATCCCCGCGCCGAGGACTGAAACGGTCTTTATGTCTTCAAACTTCATTTTCTTCTCCTGCGAGTAAATAGCATGTTCCTTATATGAAAATGCTCCCTCAGATTATTGCCTCCCCTCGACGGGGGAGACCGGGGTAAGGGAGATATTCAAAAAAGGTGGAGATGGGAGTAGTTCCATAAATCAGGGCGACCCAACACTCGGTCTTAATCTTTGTCCGGTTCTAATGGCCCGAAAGGACCTTCGGCAGCCACAAAGTGACGGCCGGGAAAATAATACAGAGAGCTGTAACAAAAAGCTGTATTCCCACAAAAGGAATGACGCCCTTGTAGATGTCCTTGAGGTCAAGCTCTGGGGCGATTCCCTTGAGGTAAAAGATGGAGTAGGCAAAGGGCGGTGAAAGGAAAGATATCTGCAGGCTCACGCATACAACAAGGCCTACCCAGAGAGGATCAAACTGGAGGTTGAAGAGGATGGGCGCGAATATGGGAACCATTATCATCAATATGCCTATCCAGTCTATAAAACAGCCGAGCACTATGATAATCATCATGAGGACGATATATATGCCCCATCTGCCGAGTCCCATACCCATGAGAAAATCCGTAATCACCTGGCCGCAGCCCGCGTTAAGAAATGCGCCCGTGAAGATGTTTGAGGCAATGGCGATAAAGATTATCATGGCGGTGATGCGCAGGGTGAGGTAACAGTTATCCTTGAAGGACTTCCAGGATATTGTCCTGTACAGGAAACCCAGCCCGATCGCCCCGAGCGATCCCACGGCTCCTGCCTCCGTGGGAGATGCTACGCCGAAGAAAAGAGATCCCAGCACCAGAAAGACCATGCCTACCGGAGGGAGCAGATACTTGAAGCCGTCTCTTAGAGACTCCCTGCTGAAGAATTTCAAAGACATCTCTTTTGGAAGATTTGGAGCTGTGCTTGGAAAGATGGCCGCGCGCAATAGGATGTAAAGGATGTAAAAACCACCCAGGAGAAGCCCCGGGATAAAGGCCCCCGCGTACATGTCAACGACTGAAACTCCTGCCATGGGCGCATAGAGTATCAGCATCACGCTCGGGGGGATCAGAATGCCAAGGGTGCCTCCCGCGCATACCACGCCGCTTGCAAGGTCCTTGGAATAGTTTGCCTTGAGCATGGTGGGGATGGCCAGCAGACCTATGGCCGTCTCCGAGGCGCCTACTACCCCCACGCAGGCTGCAAATATCATTGCCAGCACAATCGTAGCGACTCCAAGGCCTCCGCGCAGACCGGCCATCCACCTCTGGGGAGCGTGTAGAAGGCCTTTTCCGCGACACCAGAGGACTGCATCATGGCACCCATGAAGATAAACAGTGGAACGGCCGCAAGTATATATTCGGAAAGCGTTCCGTTCATAACCCTCTGGGGCAGCATATAGAGGAATGCATTACCGCCGGTGAGGTAACCGAAAAGAAGCCCCATGGTCCCTATGCCGAAGGCCAGTGGAAATCCCAGAAGCAGTATAAAGAGGCTTAGGAGCATCAAGATGGTGGTCAGTTCAGGACTCATTGGCGACCTCCCTTAACTGCCACACCAAGGGTTTTGAGGAAATTAACTATTCCCTGGAGGATGAGCATTATAAACCCGAGCATTATGGCAAACTTAAAAGGCCACAACTGCGGCCGCCAGACGCTTACGGAGGAACCTTCGCCCGATGCCCATGCCCAGTAGGCGTGGTCACCGCATTTGTAAGTGAGGACAATCATGAATGGGAAGAAGAGCAGCACATAACCCACCACATCCATCCAGGCCTTTCCCCTGTCGGATAGCTTTGAATAAAGCATGTCCATGCGTACATGGGAATTTAACAGAAGGCAGTAAGCAACACCCATCGCGGAATAGGCCCCGTAAACCATGTAGGTCAATTCAAAGGCCCAGTAAGTGGGCTTGCTGAAGACATAACGCATGAAGACATCGTAGCAGATGGCAAAAACAAGCCCTGCCATCATGAAGCTTGCGAGCTTCCCCATCCACTCGCTGATTCTGTCAATTACTGCGAAGAACTTTTCCATCTCGTTTCTGTCCTTAGCCTGATTCCGCCCCTTCCCTTTACCCCTCCTCCCCCTTTACCATCGAGACTTCGGGATGCGCCGGGATTATTCCCTCCCCCTCGACGGGGGAGGGAGGGGTGGGGGTGATTTTCATGCTTCGTTGTGCCCCAAAAGGCATGACCGAAAAGAAAACCTTTAGCGCGGCAGAGAGAATGCCTTGCTGTAGGGGAACCACTTTTGACCGAAGGCCTTCTGGGAGTTCCAGACCTTTCCGAAGAATTCGTCCTTTGCGGATTTCTCATCCAGATATTCATTGGCCCACTTCATCATGGTCTTTGAGGTCTCTTCCTCAAGCTGCACGATGGTTATGCCCTTCTCCTTAAAGAAGTCCATCGCCTCTATGTTCTTTGATTCCATCCAGAGCCAGTCCCTGAGCCTGCTCTTCCAGATGGCCGCCTCAACAAGGATCTTTAGATCATCAGGGACCTTCTCCCATGACTTCTTGCCCACTACCAGCTCTATATGTGATGTTGGCTGGTGGATGCCGGGAAGGTGCATATATTTGCAGATCTCCCAGATGCCGAGGGTCTTGTCGAATGCAGGGATGCTGTATTCGGCTGCGTCCAGAACACCCCTTTGAAGATTAGGCATGATCTCTCCAGCAGGCATGAATACTACTGACAACCCGTTCTTTGAGAGTACATCTCCCATGAGAGGCATCATACGGATCTTCATGCCCTTCCAGTCATCCAGCTTGGCCATGGGCTTTTTGGCCCACATATAAATCTCCATGGAGATCGGAGCGCATTCGAACGCCTTTACCTTGTAGCCGGTGCGATCATACATCTCCTGATGAAGTTCGTGTCCTCCTCCATGCTCAAGCCACATCTGCATGTCAAATGGAGCTAGACCGCCCGGGGCGGAAGTGAAAAGAGGGGCTACGGGAATCTTTCCTACCCACTGGCCAGTGTATCCGTAATTAGCATCATAGACGCCGTCACTTACCGCCTTCAGCCCTTCGAACGGAGGCACCAGGGCGCCTGCCGGAAAGACATCCCATACCATGCGACCGCCTGTGACTTCCTTTACCGTATCAGCGAGCCTGACGAGAGACTCATGGAAGAGCATACCTGCCGGAACAAAACCCTGCACCTTCCATTTCACCACCTTGTCTGCCGCCATACCCGGAGCAGCCAGGCATAGAGCCATAACCACTACTGCGATAATCAACAATACTTTCTTGCCCATTTGAGTGATCTCCTTATCTATTGGGGTTAGGTTTTGTGTGACGAAAAAGCAAATACAGCCGCTTTGCCGGTTTCACCTCCTTTCAAGTCCCTATACCATATTTCCCAGCCGCTATACCGGCTTTTGGCCGGCGCCTTGTCTTTTTGCCAACTCGACAAAATAACCCATTGCCGCTGGATTGCTCATGGAGTCAATGTTGACTGCCTTTTCAACCGGTATGCCGGAAAGTATCTTTTTTACGGGTACCTCCAGTTTTTTTGCATTAAGTGTCTTTGGAATCTCAGCCACCTGGTGTATATCGTCGGGAACGTGTCTTGGCGAAAGCGCGGACCTGATCTTTTTCCGGATCTTCTCCTTCATCCCTTCATCCAATACGGCTCCGGCCTTCAAAACGACAAACAGCGGCATCCTGTAATCCCCGTTGGGGAGATTATAACCTACTATCAGGCTGTCGGCTATCTCAGGGAGTTCTTCAACTGCTGCGTAGATCTCGCTGCTTCCCATGCGCACTCCCATGCGCTTGAGGGTTGAATCGGATCTTCCAAGGACCACGGCGCCTCCCCTTTCGGTTATCTTGACCCAGTCCCCGTGCCTCCATACGCCCGGATACATCTCAAAGTAGCTTTCAATATATCTCTTGTTATCATTATCGTTCCAGAGATAAAGGGGCATGGAGGGGAGAGGCTCAGTGATCACAAGCTCGCCTACCTCCCCGATTAGGGCATTTCCGGCTTCGTCGAATGCCTGGGCCTTTACCCCCAGACACCTGCATTGGAGTTCTCCCGCGTACACTGGAAGGGTGGGGCATGAGCCGAGAAAGGCCGAGCATGGGTCCGTGCCGCCGCTTACCGACGCAAGCAGCAAGTCGTCTTTAACCTTCTCATAAACCCACCGGAAACCCTCCGGTGAAAGAGGTGACCCGGTTGACCCGATGGTCTTCAAGTTCGTCAGCTTGTATTTCTTCCCTGGTTCGAGACCGGAGTTCATGCAGGCGGTTATGAAGGCGGCGCTTGTTCCGAAGACATTTATACGCGCCTTCTCGGCCATGTCCCAGAGCACATCCATGTTTGGATAACCAGGACTTCCATCATATAGTACCGGTGTTGCTCCCACCAGAAGCCCTCCCTGAAGGATGTTCCACATGACCCAGCCGGTGGTGCTGAACCAGAAGAACCTGTCGCCGGGCTTTATATCAACGTGGAGGGAAAGAAACTTCATGAATTCAAGGAGAATGCCGCCCTGCCCGTGTACTAGTCCCTTTGGAAGCCCTGTTGTTCCTGATGAATAGACTACCCAGATGGGATGGTTGAATGGGACATGTTCGTATTCAAGCTCGGCCTTCTTTCCCAGGATATCCTGCCAGGCGACCAAACCCTCCTTAAGCCCTTCGGCAGATGGCTTACTTACGTATGGAACCAGTACCGTCACTTTGAGGCTTGGGATGCCTTTTCTTATCTCGGTTATTGCCGGAAGACAGTCAAAGGTCTTTCCTCCGTACTGATATCCGTCCACGGCAAATAAGACCTTGGGTTCAATCTGTTTGAAGCGGTCTGTTACGCTCCTTATTCCAAAGTCAGGCGAGCAGCTCGACCAGACCGCTCCGATGGAGGCGCAGGCGAGGAAGGCCTTTATGGTTTCAGGGATATTGGGCATGTAGGCGACCACCCTGTCGCCTTTCCCGACCCCCATGGATCGAAGCGATGCGGCTATCGAGGCCGTGTCGCTGTAGAGTTCCTGCCAAGAAACTTCCGTCAGGGGCCTTATCTCGGATTGGAAAAGGAGCGCGGGCCGTGCGGAAGTCATGTTCCGGAATACATGCTCGGCGTAGTTTATCTCGGAGCCTTCGAAAAACCGAGCGCCCGGCATGCTTCGGCTTGAGAGGACCTTTTCATAGCTTCTGGCTGCGGCTATATTGAAATACTCCCACAGGCAGGCCCAGAACTCCTCAATACCTGTAACGGACCAGTTCCACAGTTCTTCGTATTTATCAAAATCAAGCCCTTTGTTATCTTTGAGCCATGTGATAAAGGCTGTCACATTAGCCTCTTTGCTGCGATTTTCAGACGGCTTCCAGAGAAGTGTTCCTTCAGAGATAGGCTGTTGTTCCATTATGAAGATTCCTTTATGAAAAGCTGGCTATTGCTTAACCAATGTCCATGACAGAAATATTTTGTCGCCCTCGCTAATGAAAATCCTCCCCGGCTCTATACTCTAGGAGGTTGAGGATTTCCCTCCCCCGCGCGGGGGAGGGCGCGGTCATCCCCTCTGTGAACTCGGCGTCCATGATTTCCCCCTCCCCCCGGCGCGGGGGAGGGTCGGGGTGGGGGGTGTATTTTCACGGTAAATGTTTATATGAAAATCCCCCTTCGCTTCACTCCTCCCCCTCGACGGGGGAGGGAGGGGTGGGGGTGATTTTCATCTTTCGTTGTGCCCCATTTGGGCATGGCTGTTAGTGCCTTATTCCAAAGCTTTCTGTAACAAAAAACAAGAAAAGTTCGACATCTTTATCTGCAATTTCAACCTGCTGCACACTGAAATCTTGGTTGCGGGTATCCGCATTAGTAATGTAACGAAAGCGTCAAGTCAATATAATCTTTACTGGTAGGTGCGCTTTCAACCGTACTTTTTGTGAGCGCCTTCAGAGGGGTAGAATTGGACTTGACAGAATGCCATGTCTGGCCTGATAAGCTCAAGTTACCAAAAAATGTTTTTTGGTGCAAAGAGAGGCAGGTTTCCTGATGGTTAAAAACAAATCAAGCTTGCTGCATTAAAGCTAGACAGGAGGTTTGTATGGGTTTGGCTGAAAAGCGATACAAGGATCTTCCGGCCATGCGGGTCCTGCGGCAGAGGTATTTTGTGCCTCCAGCGATTGATCCGGTTTCAGAGTTGGAGAATGAGTGGGAAGCGCTAAAGCAGAAGGTCGCTTTAAAGCCGGGTCTTACCGTGGCAGTGGCGGTCGGAAGCAGGGGGATTACCGATCTGGCCAAAGTTGTTGCCGAGGTCGTAAGGAGGCTCAAGGCCGCCGGCATGAAGCCCTTTATCACGCCTGCTATGGGTTCCCATGGGGGTGCTACGGCCGAGGGCCAAAAGGAGGTTCTGGGCCTCAGGGGAATAACGGAGGAGACCGTAGGCGCGCCGGTTAAGGCTACCATGGAGGTTGTTTCCATGGGTGAGGCTGACGGGATACCTCTTTTTCTGGATCGCCTGGCATACGAGGCAGACGCCATTGTCCTTATAAACCGCATTAAACCCCACACGAACTTCATAGGCGCCACTGAAAGCGGCCTTATCAAGATGATTGCCATAGGGCTTGGAAATCAGAAGGGCGCGGAGCACTACCACCGGCTCTCCGTGGTCAGGGATCAGTACAAAATTATCAGCACGGCAGGCAAGGAATTGATCAGAAGGGCGAAGGTTCTTTTCGGAGTGGGTCTTGTCGAAAACCAGGACCACAAGACCTGCATGATAAGGGCAGCGGCTGCCGATGAGATAGAGGCGGTTGAAAGCGAGCTTCTCAAGGAGGCCAGGGCTTGTCTGCCGCTGATTCCCATAGAGGAGGCGGATCTTCTAATCATAGACGAGATGGGTAAGGATATCAGCGGAGAAGGGATAGATCCGAACGTTGTGGGAAGGGATGTCTGCGCTTACGGGGCCAGGAGACCTCTTCCGAGAATAACAAGGATTTTTGTCAGAGACCTTACTCCCGGAAGCGAGGGAAGCGCGCTGGGCATAGGCCAGGCGGATTTTTCGCTCAGAAGGCTCGTTGACAAGATTGACTTCAAGGTTACAGCCATTAACTGCCTTACAGCCTGCTGCCCTGAATCAGGGAAGATTCCGCTTGCTTATGAGACGGACAGAGAGGCAATAGAAGCGGCCCTTATGACGCTCAGGCCATACAGCCTGGAGGATTTAAGGATCGTGCATATTAAGAACACCCTGGAGTTAAACACCCTGTGGGCCTCTGAGGGCTGCCTGGCTGATATTGATGGACGAGCTGATGTCGAGGTGGGGGAGGAGAGGGTATCCTTAAGTTTTGATCCCTCCGGGAATCTGATCTCGCCTTTCGTGAAGTAACCCCCATGCTCGAATGGGGCACAATGAAGGATGAAAAATCACCCCCACCCCTCCCTCCCCCGTCGAGGGGGAGGGATTAAAGGAAGGGGCATTTTCATATAAACCCCCATGCTCGAATTGGGCACAATGAAAGATGAAAATACCGTACGTCATTCCGGACTCGATCCGGAATCCAGATGTAAAAGAATGGATACCGGCATCCGCCGGTATGACGATGTATTTTCATATAAACCCCCATGCCCGGGTAAGGCTTAACGAAGCATGCAAATCACCCCCTTCCTCCCCCATGGATGGTGAGGGAATAATGCCGCTGCATCCCGACGTTTCGACGGTAATGGGAAAGGAATGAAGGGAAGGGGCATTTTCATATAAACGGTCATGCCTGAAAATGTTATGTAGATCAGAGGCCGATGGGTAAGGCTGTGTAATAAAGTGACCTGGAGAGAAGGTATAGGATAATGGATAGAGCAGTGAAGGAAAGATTGAAAGATATAGTGGGGCAAAACGGATTTACCGACAGCCTCATTGATCTCATAAGCTATTCAAAGGATGCGTCCGAATTCAAGAGGAGACCTGATGCGGCAGTCTGGCCTGAGACTACGGAGCAGGTAGCAAAGATCCTTGAATTTGCAGACAGGGAGCGGATTCCGGTTGTGCCCAGAGGCGCAGGGACTTCTCTTGCTGGGCTCACGATCCCCGAAAGGGGAGGTCTTGTAATGGATCTGGGCCGCATGAACAGAATCCTTGAGGTCAATATCGTTGACAGGCTTGCGGTTGTACAGCCCGGAGTCGTATATGCAAGCCTCGACAAGGTGCTCTCGAAGGAGGGCTTTTTTTTCCCGCCTGATCCTGCAAGCGGCTCCGTGTGTACCCTCGGCGGCAATGTTGCCACAAACGCCGGAGGCATCAAGGGCGCAAAGTATGGAACAACTAAGGACTACGTGCTCGCCTTGGAGGTGGTGCTCGCGGGAGGGCGGATACTGAGAACCGGTTCCAGGTGCATGAAGAGCGTTTCAGGCTATGACCTCACCAAGCTCCTGGTGGGCTCTGAGGGAACCCTTGGAGTGATAACGGAGATAACCCTCAAGATAAGCCCAAAGCCTCCGCTTACCTCAACCGCCATGGCTCTTTTTGAGGACCTTGAGGACGCCGGCAGGGCCGTAAGCGATATAATGCACTCAGGCATCATACCAAGCGCCCTTGAGATAGTGGATCAGCAGACCCTCAAGGCGATAAACCAGAACACGGATCTAAATCTCCCGGAGGTTGAGGCCATACTGGTTGCTGAAACAGACGGCTACACAAGGGAGGAGACCGAGTTCCAGCTTGAAAAGATCCTCCGTATCTTTGAAAGGAACAAGGCAACCTCGGTCAAAAGGGCCGCTGATAAGAGCGAGGCCGATGCCCTGTGGACCGCCCGCAAATCCGCCTACGGAGTCATGGCCAGGATCAACAACAACCTCTTTGTGGAAGACCTGGCCGTACCCATGTCCAATGTCTCAAAGATGCTCAGAATCATTGCCGATCTGGCCAAAAAATACGATCTTAAAATCCCCACGGTCGGCCATGCCGGAGACGGGAACCTCCATCCGGTCGTGAGCTTTGACGGCACCAACGCAGACGAGGTGAAGAGGGTGGAGGAGGCATCGGCTGAGCTTTTTCAAAAGGTGCTGGAGCTTGGGGGCACCCTCACAGGCGAGCATGGAATCGGCCTTGCCAAGGCACGCTTCATGAATCAGGAGCACAGTGATCTGAGCATGACCATGATGAGGGCCATAAAGAAGGTCTTTGATCCCAATAATATCCTCAATCCCGGGAAGATGGCCCTTGAAAACTAAGACGGGCTATGTTCGCAACCCAAATCCCAGTGCCAGGGATATAAGAAACCCGGAGTTCAGGACCTTTCTAACGGTCATGCCCGGGTAGGGCACAACGAAGGATGAAAATCACCCCCACCCCTCCCTCCCCCGTCGAGGGGGAGGGAATAATACCGCCTCATCCCGACGTTTCGACGGTAAAGGGGAAGGGATAACGGGAAGGGGCATTTTCATATAAACGGTCATGCCCGGGTAAGGCACAACGAAGGATGAAAATGCCGCACGTCATTTAGGATTCGATCCGGAATCCAGGTATAAAAATCTGGATACCTGCCTCGCCGGTACGACGATGTATTTTCATAAAAAGATAATACGAGTCGGCATCTATAGATGCCGGCGGCCCATGAGAAACAGGAGACGATGAAATGTCCAGGAAATTCGGTTTTGAAGAACTCTTCCGCGACCAGGTGCTAAGGTGCTCAAGCTGCGGATTCTGCCAGGCGGTGTGCCCGATCTTCGGCCTCACCATGCGGCCTTCATACAACGCGAGGGGAAAGATGCTGGTGCTCAAGGAGGTGATGGATGGAACCGTCCCCCTGAGTGATGAATTGATCGAGACCCTGTTTCAGTGCACCACCTGCGGTAGCTGCGCAAAGAACTGCCCTTCAGGCGTCAATCCGCCTGAAATAATAAAGGCCGCCCGCAGGGACATGGTGGCTGCGGGCTCCTGTCATCCGGCTTTCAGCGGCATGAAGGATGTTTTGTCATCTCACTCCAATATATACGGCGAGGATGATTTCCCTGACTTCGGGCGTAAGCTCGGAAAGAAAGCCGAATATGGCTATTTCATGGGCTGCGTCGGAGCCTTCAGGGAGGATGAGGCGACAGAGGAGACCCTTGATCTTCTTGATATCCTGAAGGTGGACTTTACCCTTATCGAGGAATCCTGCTGTACGGGGGTGCTGGAAGACCTCGGCTTTGATATGAACAGGGATCTTGCAGAGCGAAACATCGAGGCAATCCTTGCCACCGGCGCAAAGAAGGTTATCACAGGATGCCCCTATTGCCTGAGGACCTTTGTCGGCAAACCAGCCTATGCGCCCTTGAGGGATGCGGGCATTGAATTCATGCACCTTTCACAGTTTCTGAGCAGGATTGATCCAGGCGTCAAGACGGATAAGGTGGTGACCTACCATGATCCTTGCGATCTTGGAAGACACATGGGCATCTATGAGGAGCCCAGGGAAACCATAAAGAAGATCGCGCCCAGGTTTGTGGAGATGCCGCATAATAGAGTTAACAGCCTCTGTTGCGGAGCGGGCGGCGGTGTAAGAGGGGCCTATGCCGCGAACTCGATCGGCATGGCAAGGAGGCGTCTAAAGGAGGCGGAAGAGGTGGGGGCTGAGATCGTGTTAACCGAGTGCAACTCCTGCGTCCATAATCTAAGAAACGCTAAGCTAAGGAGCCAGAAGCTTCAGATTTATACAACCAGCCAGTTCATGAGGTCGCTTCTTAAAGGTCGGTAACGGGAAACGCGTCAGTCTCCCTGTCGAGTTACTCTGTCTCATCTCTGCTCTGACAGAACGATAAGCTCTCCACTAGAGTCATGGCAAAGCATGCTGAAAATGAGAAGAGGATTCAAATCAAGCCGATGAGAGTGGTGCTGCTTCAGCCTCCCATTGAGGACTTCTACGATACAGAGGTCAGGCATCAGCCGCTTGGGTTATGCTTGCTCAAGGCCGCGGTCAGGAAGCATCTGCCAGGCGTTGATGTAAAGGTAATAGATTTCCACCATGGTCATGGCAGAAGGACGATACCTGTTCCGGAGGAGCTTTCATATCTATCGGATTATTACGACAGCCCTGATTCAAGTCCATTTTGCAGCTTTCATAACTACTTTCGCTTCGGGGCCGATCCGAAAAGCGCAGCGGGAAAAGTTGCTGACTGCAAGCCTGACCTGGTCGGCATTTCATGCCTTTTCAGCCCCTACTTTAAAGAGGCGCTTGCCTGCGCTTGTGAGATAAAGTCCCTCTTAGACGTGCCTGTAGTAATGGGCGGAGGTCATGCCTCCGCCTGTCCTGAATCGCTGCTTGCCGACCCTTCAGTTGACTATGTGATAAGGGGGGAAGGGGAAAGGCCCCTGGTTGAACTTGTAAGAGCCATGAAAAACGGCATGGGGCCTGAAACCGTTCCCAATCTGGGCTTCAAAAAAGATGGGGCGCTCAAATTCAATGCAAAGGGCGATCCCTATCCGCTTGATGAGATTCCGTGGGCGGAGCTTTCAGATCTCAAGAATGAAAGCTATCTCTACGAGAAGCGTCCGATGTGCATGGTCATGACATCAAGGGGGTGCCCTAACCGATGCGCCTTTTGTTCGGTACACTCGGTATTTGGCTGGAAATACAGGACGCGGAGACCTGAGGATGTTTTCCGCGAGATGAGGCACCGCTTTGATGAAGGGTACAGGGTCTTTGACTTTGAAGACGACAACCTTGCGTATAAGAGAGACAATTTTCTAAAACTTCTTAATATGATAGGAAAAGGGTTCGCGCCGGTGGAGGTAAGGCTACTCGCTATGAACGGGATATCATACGATACCCTGGATAGAGAGGTGCTTGAGGCCATGTGGGGGGCCGGATTCAGGAGTATCAATATCTCGCTTGTAAGCGGAAACCAAAACATCCTGTCTGATCTGGACAGACCGCATTCAACCGCCAGATTCAGCGATGTGGTTTCATGGGCGAGATATCTTGGCTTTATGATAACGGCCTATCAGATAATAGGGCTTCCGAACGAAGACCTTGAATCCATTTGCGAAACGATGGGATTGCTTGCCAGGATGCCTCTCCTTTTAGGGCCTTCCATATACTACCCGGCGCCGGGCTCAAGGCTTGCGTCCGAAGTCCGGGGGATGACCGAAGCCGATTTTATCAGGGCAAGGTCAACTGCCATGGCAGGTGCCGAAAGCCGCGCGGAGAGGGATTGCCTTTACACACTTTTTGTAACGGCAAGGATTATCAACTTTCTGAAAGGAACTCCGGGCCTTGTACCCGGAGACCGCTTAGGCTTTGATGATGCTCTCGGCTGTCTGGGGCGGAAGGGAGTCAGGGAGGAGAAGGGGGCCGAAATCCTGCGGATACTTCTTAGCGAAAGGCGTCTCCACGCCGCAACAAGAATGGGTCTTATCCCCCTTGAGAGATTTAACTATAGTGTTTTTGAGAAAGTGATGATGAAGGCGGGCCGGATAGGCGCCGTGACCGGAGGGGAGATATCGCTTCCCGATGGATTGACGGTTTTATAATACCCCTTGCCATCACCCCTCTCCCTTTACCGTCGAAACATCGGGATGAGGCGGCATTATTCCCTCGTCATCCACGGGGGAGGAAGGTTGTGCGGCGTCATTATTCCCTCCCCCTCGACGGGGGAGGGAGGGGTGGGGGTGATTTTCATCTTTCGTTGTGCCCTGCCCGGGCATGGCTGTTAGTAGTTACGACCATCGCCCTTGCGGTTAATAATGGAGTGAGAAAGGGTCTTGCCAGGTATAAGGACCAGGATGAAAAAAGGTCTTAATACGGTAAATATCAGAAAGGGTATCTTAGATTATTCGAAGGCGGTGTTGTCACTGTGGTTTTCACTTTGCCGGATAATGATCCCGGTGATTGTTGTTGTGAAAATATTAAATGAATTTGATGTGATACGCTATGTGGCCATGCCTCTTTCCCCTGTTATGCTCATCGTGGGTCTTCCTCCGGAGATGGGGCTTGTCTGGGCGACCGCGATGCTGAACAATATCTATGGCGGGATTATAGTGATGCTTTCACTTCCTGCCACTGCGACCCTCACCGCCGCTCAGGCGACTGTGCTGGGTGTAATGGTTCTTGTCGCGCATACGCTGCCGGTGGAGCTTCGAATCGCTCAGAAGTCAGGCGCGCGAGCCCTTTTTCAGGGCA
>Ga0210033_1002817_pt1 | contig 14515 bp, 12 predicted proteins | sample CryGeymeta201501_FD_185465 | JGI IMG/M metagenome (GOLD analysis project Ga0210033, IMG submission 185465) | Groundwater microbial communities from Crystal Geyser aquifers in Utah, USA - Crystal Geyser metaG 2015-01 (SPAdes) (version 2) | ecosystem: Environmental > Aquatic > Deep subsurface >... | reverse complement strand
GCTGCGTGTTGCAATGCGCGAGGCGTTTGTAGATGACGAGGCGCTGGTGGATGTCGCCGCAGTAGTCGCCGGGCAGCAGGGCGGGGGTGTGCAGGTTGATCTCGGTGGTCACGCCCAGCGGGTGCGCCATGTCCGGCTCGTGGCCGGCCTTGAGCGAAGTGATGGCGGCATTCAGCATGTCGTTGTAGAGCGAGAAACCGATCTCCTGCATCTCGCCGCTCTGTGATTCACCCAGCACTTCGCCCGCGCCGCGAATCTCCAGGTCGTGCATGGCGAGGAAGAAGCCGCTGCCGAGTTGTTCCATCGCCTGGATGGCTTCCAGGCGTTTCTTCGCCTGTGCGGTGAGGCCGTCCAAGCTGTCCACCAAGAGATAGGCATAGGCCTGGTGGTGCGAGCGCCCGACGCGGCCGCGCAACTGGTGCAACTGGGCCAGGCCGAAGCGGTCGGCGCGGTTCATGATGATGGTGTTGGCGGTGGGCACGTCGATGCCGGTCTCGATGATGGTGGTGCACAACAGCACGTTGAAGCGCTGGTGGTGGAAGTCGCGCATCACCGCTTCCAGATCGCGCTCGCCCATCTGGCCATGCGCCACGCGGATGCGCGCTTCCGGCAGCAATGTCGCCAGCTTCTCCAGCATGTTGGCGATGGTGTCCACCTCGTTGTGCAGGAAATACACCTGCCCGCCGCGCTTCAATTCGCGCAGCACGGCTTCGCGGATCACGCCCTGGCTGAAGCTGCTGACGAAGGTCTTGATCGACAGGCGGCGTTGCGGTGCGGTGGCGATCACCGAAAAATCGCGCAGGCCTTCCAGCGACATCGCCAATGTTCTTGGGATCGGCGTGGCGGTGAGGGTGAGCACATCCACTTCCGCACGCAGCGCCTTCAATCTTTCTTTCTGCTGCACGCCGAAGCGGTGTTCTTCGTCGAGGATGACCAAACCCAGATTGTGGAACTTCACGTCCTTCTGGATCAGTTTGTGGGTGCCGATGACGATGTCCAGTTTGCCGTCCGCGAGGTCTTTCAACGATTGGGTGACTTCCTTGGTGGAGCGGAAGCGCGACAGCTCGGCGATCTTGATCGGCCAGTCGGCAAAACGGTCGCTGAAGCTCTGAAAATGCTGTTCGGCGAGCAGTGTGGTGGGCACCAGCACGGCGACCTGCTTGCCCGCCATCGCAGCGACGAAAGCGGCGCGCAGCGCCACCTCGGTTTTGCCGAAGCCGACATCGCCGCAGATGAGCCGGTCCATCGGCTTGCCGGATTGCAGATCGAGCAGCACCGCTTCGATGGCGGCGGCTTGATCGGCAGTCTCCTCAAAGCCGAAACCGGCGGCGAAGGCTTCATAGTCGTGCTGGGTAAGTTTGAACGCGTAGCCTTTGCGCGTGGCGCGCTGGGCGTAGAGGTTGAGCAACTCGGCGGCGGTGTCGCGCACTTGTTTCATGGCGCGGCGCTTGGCTTTGTCCCACGCGCCACTGCCCAATTTGTGCAAAGGTGCGGTTTCCGGCGCGCCGCCGCTGTAGCGGCTGATGACGTGCAGTTGCGATACCGGTACATACAGCTTGTCCTCGCCCGCATATTCCAGCAACAGGAATTCGTTCTCGCCTTCGCCGAGGTCAAGGTTCACCAGCCCCCGATACCGCGCGATGCCATGCTGTTCATGCACCACCGGATCTCCCGGCTTGAGCTCGGACAGGTCGCGCAACATGCCTTCCACATTGCTCTTCTTGGCAGCGCGGGAAGCGCGTGTTCGTGCTTGCTGTGCGTAGAGTTCGCCTTCGGTGACGATGGCGAGCCGGTCGTGATCGAGCACGAAACCGCTCTGCACCGGCGCGACGCCGAGCATGAAGGGTTCTCTGCTGGCAAGGAACGCCGCAAAATCCTCGCACATGGCGGGCGCGAGTCCGTATTCCTTCAGATAACCGGACATGATCTCGCGCCGGCCGAGGCTGTCGGCAAGCAGCAGCACGCGGCCCGGGTAGCCTTGCAGGAATTGCTGGAAGGCGTGGGTCGGGATTTCGGCGCGGCGATCCACGGCGACGGGGGGCAGGGCGGCGGTGGCGCAAGCGGTCAGGTTGGCGCCCCCACTCGCGTTGGCGACGATATCCACCCGTGCAAAGTCCTTTACCCGGATGAAGAACTGCTCCCCCTCCATGAACAGCTCCTGCGGTTCCAGCAACGGTCGTTGCGGATCACCGCGCAGCAGCTTGTAGCGCGAGGCGGCATCCTGGGCGAACTGGCGGATGGTCGCATCGACATCGTGATGCAGACACAATGTGGCGGTCTGCGGCAGGTAGTCGAACAGGGTGGCCGTCTGCTCAAAAAATAAGGGCAGGTAATATTCGATGCCGTTCGGCGCGATGCCCTTGCTGACATCCTTATAGATGCGCGCTTTGGACGGGTCGCCCTCGAAACGTTCGCGGAAATTCTGGCGGAAAGTGGTCTGCCCTTTTTCATCCAGCGGAAATTCGCGCGCGGGCAGCAGACGGATCTCCGGCACCGGATACAGCGTGCGCTGCGTATCCACGTCAAAAGTGGCGATGCTCTCGATCTCGTCGTCGAACAGATCGAGACGGTAGGGCAGCACACTGCCCATCGGAAACAGGTCGATGATGCCGCCGCGCACGCAGTACTCGCCGGGGGTCAGCACCTGCTGCACATGGCTGTAACCGGCCAGCGTCATCTGCGCACGCAGTTGATCGAGATTCAACTGCGCGCCTCGCTTGAGAAAGAAAGTGTAGGCCGCCAGGTACTCCACCGGCGGCAGCGGGTACAGCGCGGTAGTGAGCGGCACGATGACGACGTCGCAGGCATTGCTGCGGATGTGATGCAGCGTGGCGAGACGCTCAGAGATCAAATCCTGGTGCGGCGAGAAATGGTCGTAGGGCAGCGTCTCCCAGTCCGGCAACAGGTGCACGCGCAGCTTGGGGGCAAAGAATGGTATCTCCTCCACCAGCCGCTGCGCATCGAGCGCATTGGCGGCGATGACGACCAGCGGCGCATGTTGTGTGCCGTATTGCGCCAATGCCAAGGCATCGGATGAGCCCGTTAGATTGGTATAGCGCGGGCGGGGATGTTTTAATGCAAATAGCATGGCAAGAATCAGTGCAAGGGGCGCGCATTATACCTTTTTGACTTGCCCTATATGTACAGGTATTATTCATCATGTACATGAGCGGAGGTGGCATGAAGAAATTAACCTTGACGACCTTGCGTCAGCAGATATTCCAGATCGCCGACGAGGTGCTGGTGACTGGCGTGCCCGTCAGCATCGAACGTCACGGCAAGACATTGCTGTTGAGTCCGGCTGCCCAGAACAAGCAGGCAAAGAACCTGAAGTTGAAACGCAGGAAGTTGATTAACGGTGATGCGGAATCGCTGCTGACGGAGAAGGTTGGGGAATGGCGCGAACCGCAAAATCTGGCGTAATCCATCTCGACACGCATATCGTGTGCTGGTTGTATGAAGGGCGCACGGAATTGCTCTCGCCGGCGGCGCTGAACGCCATTGAAAACGGATTGTTGCAAGTCTCGCCCATGGTGCAACTGGAGCTGGGTTATCTGCATGAAATCGGGCGGATCAATCGCACCGGCAACGCCGTGTTGGATGCGTTGGCCAAGGACATCGGTTTGAGTGTGGCGGATGTGTCCTTCGCACAGGCGGCAAAAGTCGCCGAAACGTTGACCTGGACGCGCGACCCGTTTGACCGCATGATCGTGGCCCACTGCGAAGTTGCCGATGCCGTGCTGGTGAGCAAGGATCAGTTGATCCGCGAACATTTTCTGAAAGTGGTTTGGTGATGCCGGAATTTCACGCTTTGGTCCCCGCCGCCGGCTTTGGCGCTCGCATGGGCAACGAATTGCCCAAACAATACCTGCCCCTGGCAGGCAAACCGATGCTTGCCCATGCGCTCGATACCCTGTGTGCCTGTCGCGACATCACGACGGTGTTCGTCGTGTTGTCACCCGGCGATACCCTGTTTCATCGCTATGACTGGTCGCGCTACGGCGACAAGATGCAGCCTTTGTTCTGTGGTGGAGACACGCGCGCGGAGAGTGTGGCGAACGGTCTGCTGGCGTCCGAGCTGGAGGCGGATGACTGGGTGCTGGTGCATGACGCGGCGCGTCCGTGTTTGAACCGGACGCAACTTGCCAAGCTGATCAGCGAGCTGCGCGACGACCCGGTCGGCGGCATCCTTGCGGTGCCGGTGGCAGATACCCTGAAGCGTGCCGACGCACAGCAACGCATCGCCGCGACCGAGCCCCGCGAAGGTCTGTGGCAGGCGCAGACGCCGCAGATGTTCCGCGCCGGACTGCTGGCGGAAGGATTGGCGCGTTGTCACCATGTCACGGATGAAGCGTCGGCGATCGAAGCGCTGGGCTTGCAGCCGAAACTGGTGGCGAGCGACAGCAGCAATTTCAAGGTGACGTATCCGCAGGACATCGAACTGGCGGAGTTGCTGTTAAAACAGAAAAACAATTAGCCACAGCGAACACAGAGCACACAGAGAGGTTTGTGGGTCGGACTTTAGTCCGACATGTCGGGTTACCCCAAAGGGATTCTTGCACCCTTGGGTGAAACCCGGGCTACAGGAGATCATTATGCGTATCGGACAAGGTTTCGACGTTCATCAACTGGTGGTGGGGCGCAAGCTTATCCTCGGCGGGGTGGACATTCCTTATGAGAAAGGCCTGCTTGGCCATTCCGATGCGGATGTGTTGCTGCACGCCATTTGTGATGCACTGCTGGGGGCGGCGGCGCTGGGTGACATCGGGCGCCATTTCGCCGACACCGAGGCGAAATACAAGGACATCGACAGCCGCATCCTGCTGCGCGAGGCGCTGCATTTGGTGCGCGAAGCTGGCTGGCGCGTTGGCAACGTGGATGCCACCCTCATCGCGCAGGCGCCGAAGATGGCACCGCACATTCCTCAGATGGTCGCCAACATCGCCGCCGACCTGCGCCTGGAAAAACATGCGGTCAACGTGAAGGCGACCACCACCGAACAGCTTGGCTACACCGGACGCGGCGAAGGCATCGCGGCGCAGGCGGTGGTGCTGTTGTTGGCCGAATCAAACCCATGAACTGCAAAACCATTCACCACAGAAACACAGAGGCACAGAGAAAGGCAAAACCAAACCAAAACTCTGGTTGGTCTTCTCTGTGGTATTCCTCCGTGTCTCCGTGTCTCTGTGGTGGGTTTTGATCTTGAAAATACTGGCACTGGAAACCTCTACCGAATACTGCTCCGTTGCGCTATGGCAGGATGGTGCGCTGCGCGAGCGCTGCGAACTCGTCGGGCAAAAACATTCCGAGGTGTTGCTGGGGATGGTGGATGCTGTGCTTCAGGAAGCGGGATGCAGGATGCAGGATATGGGCGGCATCGCTTTCGGTATGGGACCCGGTTCGTTCACCGGGGTGCGCATCGCCTGCGGTGTGGCGCAGGGACTGGCGTTCGGCGCCAACCTGAACGTGGTTGGTGTGTGCACGCTGCAGGCGCTGGCCGATGCTTCCGGCAAAGAAAAAGTGATCGCAGCATTGGATGCGCGCATGGGCGAGTTGTATATCGCGGTATATGAAAAACGTGATGGTGCGTGGACGACGGTGAGCGAACCGTGTCTGTGCAAGGCGGATACCGCGCCTACCGTGGCGGGGATGGAATGGTTCGGATGCGGCAACGGTTTCGCGCTGGACGGTGCCTTGCACGCCCATTACGCGGCGCAGTTGTGCGGCGTGGATGCGCAGGCCGTACCGGAGGCCTCTGCCGTCGCGCGTTTGGGCGCGCTCGAATTCGCGCGGGGAAATGCAGTCGATGCGGCTTTAGCCTTGCCGCTCTATCTGCGCGACAAAGTGGCGCTGAAGACGAGTGAGCGAGCCGCAAGATGATCCTGCGCGACATGACGGAGGCCGATCTCGATGCGGTGGTCGCGATCGAATGTGAGGTGCACCCTCATCCGTGGACACGCGGCAATTTCAACGATGCCCTGCGCAGCGGTTATCAGTGCAAGGTCGGCGAATCGGCGCAGGGGATGCTGGGGTATGCGGTGATGATGTTGGCGGTGGACGAAGCCGAGTTGCTCGACATCGGTATCGCTGCCGCGTATCAGCGCCAGGGCTGGGGACGCAAGTTGCTGGGCGAGATGATGGCCTTGGCGCGGCGGCATGACATGCGGCGCGTGGTGCTCGAAGTGCGCGTCTCCAACGCGGCGGCGATCGGGTTGTATCGTCAGCTTGGATTTAACAATATTGGCCTGCGCCGCGACTATTATGCGGCCATGGAGGGACGCGAGGATGCAATGTTGATGGGGTGTCTGTTGTGAATATCCGCGACGAGGAAGTGTTGCGCGAAATGAACCTGTACCCGCTATGGGTGCGGCGCAATGTATCCGTGGCGGAACAGTCTGCAGGTCGGACTTCAGTCCGACCTGTCGGACTTCAGTCCGACCTGCAGGCGAGCGATAAGCCGAACATTTCAAAATCGCCCGCCACCGACTGGGCAGCCCTTAAACAGCAAGTTCATGATTGCACCGCGTGTGGTTTGCGCGCGGGATGCACGCAAACCGTTTTCGGTGTGGGCGATGAACACGCCGATTGGCTGTTTGTCGGCGAAGGTCCGGGCGCGGACGAGGATGCGCTGGGCGAGCCGTTCGTGGGACAGGCGGGCAAGCTGCTTGACAATATGCTGGCTGCGATCAGATTGAAACGTGGCGACAACGTCTATATCGCCAACATCGTCAAATGTCGTCCGCCCGCCAACCGCACCCCGGCGCCGGATGAGATCGCCACCTGTTTGCCTTATCTGCAACAGCAGATCGCGCTGATCCAGCCCAAACTCATCGTTGCCCTTGGCAAGACCGCCGCTACTGCATTGCTGGGGCGCGAAGCCACGCTCGGTTCGCTGCGCGGTATGCTGCACAACTATGCCGGCATTCCCTTGCTGGTCACCTATCATCCCGCCTATTTGTTGCGCAGCCCGGCGGAGAAAGCCAAAGCCTGGCAAGACCTGTGTCTGGCGCAGACAACCCTGCAACACTCAAACAATGGAACCGCATCATGAAACAACAAACGAGCACACCAAAAATACTCGTGGTGGAAGACAGCAAAGTGACCATCAAGGTGCTGACCGGTTATCTGGCCAGCATGGGCGTGCCCGATCCGCTGGTGGCGGAAACCGGCACCCAGGCGCTGCGTACTTTTCGCCGCGAACATCCCGACATCGTGTTGCTGGATGCAAGACTGCCCGACATCGATGGTTTCGAGGTGGCGCGCAAGATCCGCCAATCTAAGCAAAAGAGCGAGTGGACGGCCATCATCTTTCTGACGGCGATGAATAGTGACGAAGATCTGGCACGCGGCATTGCAGCCGGTGGTGATGACTATCTGGTGAAACCCGTGAGCGAGACAGTGCTTCACTCCAAGGTGCGCGCCATGCAACGTCTGATCGAGATGCAACGCAATCTGGTTGAGGTAACGCGCAAACTGGACCTGGCGAATGCCGAGCTGCAACGCCTGTCCACCACCGACAGCCTGACCGGCATCGCCAACCGCCGCGCACTGGATGACTTTCTGTCGCGTGAATGGCGGCGTTGCCTGCGCATGGAAAAGCCATTGTCGCTGGTGATGCTCGATATCGATTATTTTAAACTGTTCAACGACAAATACGGCCATCAGGCCGGAGATGATTGTCTCAAGCAGGTGGCGGCGCAGATTGCGCGCGCCGCACCGCGCGCCAGCGATTTGGCGGCGCGTTACGGTGGCGAGGAGTTCATGCTGGTGCTGGGCGAAACCGATAATGACGGCGCACTGTGGATGGCTGAACGGGTACGCCAGATGATCGGAGATTTAAAGGTCGCTCATTACGCGACCGACAGCAAGTTCGTGTCGGTTAGTTGCGGTGTGGTGTCGGTATTGCCGGACGACAAGCATTCGATCGAAACCTTGATCCAATCAGCCGATGCGGCTTTGTATCAGGCCAAGCGCGGCGGGCGCGACCGTGTGGTCGCGGGCGAATACGGGAAACGGTAAAGGCCGCAGGTTCTGTGGGTCGGACTTCAGTCCGACAAAGAATTTCAAAAAACCATGTCGGGTTGAAACCCGACCCACAGGGAGTGTGATGGTTTTGTGGGTCGGACTTCAGTCCGACAAAGAATTTCAAAAAACCATGTCGGGTTGAAACCCGACCCACAGGGAGCGTGATGGTTCTGTGGGTCGGACTTCAGTCCGACAAAGAATTTCAAAAAAGCACGTCGGGTTGAAACCCGACCCACAGGGAGTGTGATGGTTCTGTGGGTCGGACTTCAGTCCGACAAAGAATTTCAAAAGCCCTGACACAGTGCGGTGAAAGCGGCGGTTCCTTTATTTTGCCGCGCTGAATTCCGGATGTTTCTCGGCCACCACGCGGTCGATCACCTGCATCACGCTGAGGCTGCCCGCTTCCGCTTCCTGCAAGGCCTCAAAGATCTGATCCTGAATCTGTTCGTCCGTTTCCCATCCTTGCCCGACCAGGGCCAGCATGCGGTGTGCCGCGTCGTGCACCTTGCTGTGCGGTTGCAGCAGCTGGCGATAGGAAGGCGTATCGCCGAACACCTCTTTCGCCGGCCCCTCGTACCATTTGCCGAGGCGGCAATTGTGATGATCGACGCTGATCGCCTTCTTGAATTCATCCTGGCTGTTGTCGTTGACCAGCACGTAGGCACGCTGTTTGTAGATCATGTGATCGACTTTGATCAGCGAAGCGAAGCTCAAATCCTGCGCATAGCGCGCGCCGGCGAGGGTGGTCACAGCGGATTCGAAGAACTGGCCGAATTTCTGTTCCAGCTTGGCGATGACGCTTTGTGAGGAGTGAGCGATGTCGTGCATCTGTTCTGAGTCCACCAGCATCCTGGCGGCCTCGTCTTGCAGCAGCTGCATGATGTGCCCGATGGATTCCGAGGCGTTCTTGGTGTTCTCTGCCAGTTTGCGCACCTCGTCTGCCACCACGGCGAAACCGCGCCCGGCTTCACCAGCGCGTGCTGCCTCAATCGCCGCGTTCAGCGCCAGCAGGTTGGTCTGGTCAGCGATGGAGGTGATCAAGCCGACTGCTTTTCGGATTTCCGTGCTGCGTGCGTTGAGCTGGGTGATCGCCTCGTTGGCATGATTGACTCGCTCCACGATACCGTTCAAGCGTTGCACCACATCGCTTACCGAGCTGCGGCTTTCTTCTGCATCCTTCCGTGTGCGGCGCGAGACGCGGGCGAGGTTTTCCATGTTGTCGGTGATGCTCTTCAGGTCGTTCTGACTGGACACCATGTTCTGCAACAGATTGCCGGTGTTCAGTGCATGCGCGCGCGACAGCATCCGGCTGCGCATCGCGCTGCGCTTTTGGGCGGCCATACCGTCGAGCAGGATGTTCTGGTTGGTCAGTCCTTTCTTGAATCCACCATGGACACCCGTCTCCAGCGCCTGTCGTGCGAAATTGCCGGCAAGATTGGCGCGGAAGCTGGTCTCCTGCTCGCGGAAGAAGGTGGCGAGCTGGTCCAGCATGTCGTTGACGTCCCAGCACAACAGGCTGATCTCGTCTTTCGATTCGGCGATGCCAGTCACCCGTATGTTGAACTTGCCGGCCGCGACATCGTGTATCACCGCTTCCACTTTGCGCAACGGGGATAACCAGCGCTTGACCAGCCATTGTCCCCAGGCGGAAACCGCAACACCGACGATGAGGAACACAACCATAAACGGGTCGAAACCATGCAAGTAAAAACTGGTGAGCAATATAACCAGCGTGCCGAAGGAGAACGCCCACAACAGGGCGGAAATCCTAGATTGCAAGGACCAGTTGGTCATAGCTCACTCCTTTCTCTTTCAGCACATCCAGCAGCAGCCGGTTCGCAGCCTCGATCGCGTTGGCCGGACCGGCTTTCTTTTCCGTCTCCAGCATGGCTGCATACAGCGGGGTGAGTGCATCGATGCCGCTCAATTTCGGTTTGCGCCGCACCGAGAAATAGCCGGTGATGTTGCCGGCTGGATCGAAGGTCGGGGTGACGTTGGTGAACACCCAGTAGAACCCGCCGTCCTTCGACATGTTCTTCACATAGGCGAAGCACTCTTCCTTGTTGGAAATCTTGTCCCACAGCAGCTTGAACACGGCGCGCGGCATGTCCGGGTGGCGGATGATGTTGTGCTGTGTGCCCAGCAACTCTTGCTCGCTGTAACCGGAGAACTCGATAAAGATGCGGTTACCGTAGGTGATGCGCCCTTTTGGGTCGGTCATCGACACGATGAAGTCATCCTCGCGCATCACGCGCTCTACCGTGGTAGGTGTGATATCTCGTTTCATGCGTTTTCTCCTGCGATCATTTTCCTGATGTTCCTGCTATCGGCAATTTACACACAGACTTGAGTCCGAAATTCTCACGAGGTGCATTCTGCTTTGATCGTGCCATCTGCCATCTGCCAGAATAAGCTGGGGAAACCCCTTCAATTCCGTGTTTGATTGACGCTAGCGGTGCGCATAATCGGCGCATCCCCTTGGAACGGTAGTCATGGCCGACGAAGACAGCGATCTCGAAAAAACCGAATCACCCTCTCAGCGCAAGCTGGATAAAGCGCGCGAGGAAGGGCAGGTCGCCCGCTCGCGCGAGCTTTCCACTTTCATGGTGTTGCTGGCCGGTGGCGCGGGGCTGTGGCTGCTGGGCAGCGCCCTCGGCCAGGGTTTGTTGCGTCTGTTGCACGAAGGATTGACGCTGGATCGGCAGCTCGCCTTTCAGGCTGACCTGCTCTTGCCGCGCCTGAATGAATTGAGCAGTAATGTGTTGCTCACCTTTCTCCCTTTCCTGGTTTTGCTGCTGCTGGTCGCCCTGTTCTCGCCGCTGTTGATGAACGGCTGGCTGTTCTCGCTCAAACCGCTGCAACCCAATCTGGGCAAACTCGATCCGCTCAAAGGCATCGGCCGCATGTTCTCCGGCAATAGCCTGATGGAACTGGCCAAGGCGATTGGCAAGTCCATCATCGTCGGCGGCATCGGCGCCTGGGTCGTGTGGCACAACCGCGAGGCAGTGCTGCAACTGGTGAGCGAGCCGGTAGTGCAATCGATTCCACACATGAGCGATCTGATCTGGTGGAGTTTTGCCGCCATCATGCTGGGCATGCTGTTGATCGTGGCGATCGACGTGCCGTTCCAGTTGTGGGAACACAACAAGAAATTGAAGATGACCAAGGAAGAGGTGCGGCAAGAGGCGAAAGAGACCGAGGGCGATCCGCAGGTCAAGGGACGCATCCGCAGCATGCAGCGCGAGATCGCCCGCCGCCGCATGATGTCAGCCATTCCCACGGCCGACGTGGTGGTGACCAACCCGACGCACTATGCGGTCGCGCTCAAATACAGTGAAGGCAAGATGCGCTCGCCGATTGTGGTCGCCAAAGGTTCGCATCTGTTGGCAGCCAGGATCAAGGAGATCGCCCAGCAGCACAATGTGCCGATCCTCGAAGCGCCACCGCTGGCGCGCGCGCTGCACAAACATTGCGACCTGGGCACCGCCATCCCGGAAGCGCTTTACACCGCCGTGGCCGAAGTGCTGGCCTATGTCTATCAACTGCGACGCTACAAAAAACAGGGCGGCGCGAAACCAATGCAACCGCACGACCTGCCGGTGCCGAAAGAACTTGATCCAGCTGTGCAGTCGGGTTGAAACCCGACCCACAGGAGTGGCGGGTTTGTGGGTCGGGTTTCAACCCGACAAGCGCTCCAGGAAAACTGCAGGCGGCTGTTGGTTGCGGCATAACGCGCTATGCGCATGAGCCTTCACCGCAACTGTGTTGTCCCGCAGTCGGCTGCTGTGCAGTAACGTGTCGCAGCCACTATCCCGACAGCGAAAGGTTGAAGTCTGCCGGCATTGCTGCCGATAACAACTAGGGATGCGCGTTGTAGCATCGGATGGAGAAAGCATGAAGGCCGTCATCAGTAAGGATGCGCTGCGACAATTGCAGATTGCGCTGCATTACTGCCAACGGCGAAAGCGCACTATGCCACAATGCCCGCTGAATGATTAGGGATAGATAACTTCAATGCGCTCGAAGCCTGGATTTCTGTTGTGCTCGCTACTGGCCATGCTGCTCGCGGGCACGACCGTGGCAGCGCCCGCACCGCTGCGCGTGGTGCTGGATGAACATTACCCGCCTTATGTGATGCGCACTCCAGAGGGTGCGCTGCAAGGGTATCTGGTGGATGTCTGGCAGTTGTGGGCAATGAGGAGCGGCGTGCGTATCGAGCTGATCGGGCGCGAATGGCAGGCGGCGCAGGCGCTGATGGCGGCGGGCGGGGCGGATGTGATCGACACCATTTCGCGTACTGCTGCGCGCGAGGCCGCGCTCGACTTCACACCACCTTATGCCGCTATCAATGTGAATTTCTACGGCCATGCCGATTTGTCCAGGATTGCCCGTCCCGATGATCTCAAGGGTTTCGTCATCGGGGTCAAGGCAGGGAGCGCCTGCATCGACCACCTGAGCCGGGATGGACTGGACAACATGCGCGTCTATCCGAGCTATCCAGCGCTGCTGCGGGCCGGCATAGCGCGGGAAGTGCGCGTATTTTGCATGGGCAGTCATCCGGCTGATTACCTTGCCGCCACGCTGGCGGGGGGCGCAGAGATACACCCAATCCTGCATTACTATACGGCGGAGTTTCATCGCGCCGTGCACAAGGGCGATGCCGCCACCCTTGCCCTGGTCGAGCGCGGCTTTGCCGCGATCACGCCGGCCGAACGGCATGCGCTCGAGAAACAATGGCTGCAAGCCCCCCCGCTGCGAGTGCTGCCGCGCGCCGTCTGGTATGGCCTGGGGCTTGCGCTGGTCATCATTCTGCTGCTGCTGGGCAACGTGTTTCTGCTGCGCCGTCTGGTGCAGCGCCGCACGGTGGCGCTAACCGCCACGAAAAATCAGTTGGCGACCATGCTGGATGCCCTGCCCGATTTGTTGTTCGAGCTGGACCCTGCAGGTCGTTTTATGGATTATCGCGCTCCGCGCGGCGCACAGCTCGTTGCGCCGCCGGAAATTTTCCTCGGTAAGACGCTGCGCGAGGTGCTGCCGCCCGACGTGGCGGAGATCGGCATGGCCGCACTGGCGGAAGCCGCCACACTTGGGCGTGCGCAAGGGGCACGCTATCCACTCGATCTGGCCGACGGCAAGCATTGGTTCGAGCTGTCGGTGGCAAAGAAATTCATGGAAGACGGCGCCGCGCTGCGCTTCATCGTGCTGTCGCGCGATATCACCGAGCGCATGCGCAGCGAAGCGCAGATCCAGCGCATGACCAAGCTGTATAACGCCTTGAGCCAGTGCAACCAGGCTATTGTGCGCTGTGCCGACGAGGCGGAACTGTTTCCGCAGATCTGCCGCGATGCGGTGAACTTTGGCGGCATGCGCATGGCGTGGATCGGTTCGCTGGATGAAGCGAGCGGCAAGGTGATCACGGTGGCTTCCTTTGGTGCCGGGGTGGAATACCTCGACGGGATCGACATTTCGATCCGGGCGGACGAACCATCCGGACGCGGCCCGTCCGGGATCGCGTTGCGCGAAGATCATCCGGTCTGGTGCCAGGATTTTCAGCATGATGAGATGACCTCACTCTGGCACCAGCGCGGCGCCGCTTACGGCTGGGATGCTTCCGCCGCTTTGCCCCTGCACCGCAAAGGCAAGGTGGTTGGTGTGCTGACCCTGTATGCCGATACGGCGGGGGCGTTCGACCAGCCGGCGCAAAATCTGCTGACCGAGATGGCGATGGACATCAGCTACGCGTTGGACCGTTTCGAGGATGTGATCCTGCGCCAGCAGGTGGACTTGAAGATCAAGCGGCAGGCGGAGAAACTCGCCTCCCTGCTACAGATCAGCCAGGAACTGGCGGGCAACATTGATCTGCAGGCGGTGCTGCAAACGGCGACGGCGCGCATCGCCCACCTGTCCAGCTTGAAATCTTCCGCCCTGTACTTGTTGCAGGATTCCGGGCATCTGTATCTGGGCGCGACCACGCCGCCGCTGCCGCCGGATTTTCCACACCATCTGCGCGTGATCCCGCTGGCCGACCATCCGCACATCCAGCAGACCATCACCACGCGCCAACCGCTGCTGCTGGCGGATACCGCCAGCGTAACCCTGACCGAGGCCGAGGCCGAAGTGACCCGTCTGCGCGGCTTGCGCACCATACTCTACCTGCCCCTGCTGGCGGACAGTCAAACACTGGGTGTATTGATTGTGGCCAGCACGGAACAGGCGGTCAGCCTGACCGAGGGCGAGATGGAACTGTGCCGCACGCTGGCCAATCTGGCCGCAGTGGGGGTGAAGAACGCGCAACTGGTTCAGTCCTTGCAGCAACGCAAGATAGAGCTGAAGGATAAAGTGGAATCCCTCGAACAGGCCGAGGCTAGTGTAGTGTTGCGATCTTGATGGAACTTATTACAATCCTCCTTCTCTAATGCACAATACGTGCAAAGTGGAGAAGTAAATGCGAGTTGCCCCCGAGATCGTGCTGACCAGCGAAGAGCATACC
>Ga0210033_1002814_pt1 | contig 14528 bp, 6 predicted proteins | sample CryGeymeta201501_FD_185465 | JGI IMG/M metagenome (GOLD analysis project Ga0210033, IMG submission 185465) | Groundwater microbial communities from Crystal Geyser aquifers in Utah, USA - Crystal Geyser metaG 2015-01 (SPAdes) (version 2) | ecosystem: Environmental > Aquatic > Deep subsurface >... | reverse complement strand
TGGATATGGGCGGCTACTATTTGCCGGATTTCGACAAGGTCTCAAAGGCAATGCGGCCGAGTGCGACGTTCAATGCGGCATTGGCAGCCATTTGAGCCGGACCAGGATTGGTTCATCTCATCAAACGCCCTTTTGCCTCTGTTGCACAAGCCTTAATAATCAATATGATATATGCCAAAATGCCCCGCACTTGCGGGGCATTTTCTTTCACGCAAACTATATCGCTAACGCAAATTGGTGTCGTCTCTAGCGTTCTTTGAGTGATTCACATGTTTCCGGCTTCCCAACGATCACAAGTAATGATTTTGCACGGCTCATGCCAACATAGAGTAGTTCCTGGTTTCTGGAAAAATCGATGGTGTCCAAGCCCCACAAGAGAACGATGGGCGATTCGAGCCCCTTGAACCGCTGGATGGTGTCGATCAGAACAGATGTTTTGCCCCTGATTCCTTCCTCAAGCCAAGTTGCTGGTTTCGGCAACGGAAGCCTTCGCAAAGCTGCGTAGTATTCAGCCTTATGCAAGGCATCAGCTACCAATACCGTAATGTCAACGGGCGCAACGCCCTGTTTCGCAATTAGGTCGACGATGCGAGCATTGATCTTCGCAGCCTGCGCGTCTCGGTTTGGTGCTTCGTCAAACTGAACATCATCACCCTGAATAGCGGGAGGACTCACTGGAACGCCCTTGTAGTGCTTGTAGGCGGCATCATGAATCGGTGCAGTGTTACGGCAATTCGTGGTCAGTGAAAACGGCTCGTCTCGGATGGGAAAAGTCCCTGCGCGAGCATACAGATTCTGGTTGTCGTCGTAAAACACGTATAGCGGGCTGCTATCGTAGTCGGTCAGCAACAGTTCAAGAGGAACCCAGAATTCCTCTCGGAAGTCCTGTCCCTCATCACAGACTATTGCGTCGTATCGATCTGAAAGAATGTCGAAGGAGTAGCCGAGCGCATTCGGCAGTTGCACCTCGTAAAGGCCCGTACCTGGATAGGTGACCTTCGCCTCGGAAACCAAATCCCGCCCAGATGCACGATTGGCTCTCTCGACCTGTCGGTGGCAAAGCTGATGAAAGCTCATCACATCGAGGTTGGGAGTGCCAGTGCAAAGGCTTGAGAGGTAATCCGCGAGCTGCCGGTTATAGCAAGTTAGCAAGGTTCGAAACCCTTCGGACGCAAGGCGGCGAGCTTTTTCAAGCGCCAAGACCGTCTTGCCCGTTCCCGCACCTCCGCTCACCGCGACTCTGCGGTGTGAGCGTAAGAAGTCGAGTACACGAATCTGGTCCTTAGTGAGAACCAGTCGACGCGCCTCTTGATCAGCTAACTGCGAAGACATCAGCGGGGCGACTACAAATGATCGTGCAAACACCTCACGAAAGACATCTACACCGCGCCTGCCAATGGGAGTGAATCCCGATGCCTCGTTGCCCCAATAGGCAAATACAGCATCAACCCACGCCTTCGGGTTTTGGAGATCCCTGTAACATCCGATTAGTGCTGCAGGCATGTCAGGGCGGCTCAGCGCATTCGCATCGCCTAAATCCGGGAAGAAAACAGCATGGCCTCTGAGTACATTGCCAAGCGAGAGGTCCCGCCACCGCATGTGTTCATTCAACTTGGACCGAATCGAATACTTGGCTTTCAGCGCCTGACTGACAGGGTTGTTGATCGCGTGCTTTTGACGGTGGCGATCAACAGAAAACCACTCTCCGCTACCGGAATCGAACCCGACCCCTCCGCCTTTGACTTCAATGCAAACATACCCAAGGTCTGGGTGGCAAACTACAAAATCGGTCTCTCCATCCTTGGCTTGCTCTTCCTCGCGGCGCAAGATCCATCCAACCTGGAAAAAAACAACAAAGTCGCGAGGAAGCCCATCCCTCAGCGCCCGATAGACCTTCGCCTCCGCCTGGGAGGGCAATTCCGCCAATTGGGCTTCCGTCAGCTCAGGAATAATCGTTGCCATCTTCGTCTTCAACCACCGTCATCGTCTGCAAATTCAAAGTAACAGTTCGTCGACCACTGCTCTCAAATTCGATGGACATAACACGAGTCGCCCCCCGCAGTTCCATAGATTCAATTCTTCCAAAACCAAAGTGTTGGTGCTTTACCCTCGCGCCCACGATAAACGCAAGCGCGGGATCGGCACTCTCATCGGCGACTGCATCTCGCCAATTGCCGTCGAACATGAACGATGTTACTTGTGCAGCAGGACTACGAATAGCATGAACGCGGGTATGTTCAGGGTCTGAAACAAACTCGACCACATACAACCAGTAGCGATCACCGTAGTCTTGCGAACAACTGAACTGCAGCCTAGACAAGCCCACACCTGTCTGATTCCACTCGCCGTTGACTCCCTTCACCTCGATGAACCGCTCCTCACCTGTAAGCGGGTTCTGACTGATGATGTCGTATCCAGGATGGGTTTGGGCCATCTGTTCTGCAACGCGACCACGTGCTTTCTCATAGGAGCAGACAGCTGCACGAGCTACCACCTCAACCGCCAAGTTGTGCTCGGACGGATTTTCCTGCTCGTCGGCATCGGGAGACTCCTCCTGCTTTTTTCGAACATAGGAAAGCAGTCGTCGGTCCCATTGCTCCTTGTGCTTTGCGCGTGGCTTCTTGACGCGACTGTCACCGGTGGACGCCCCCTTGCTGTGGCCGTGTCTATTAGAATGGTCCGCGACTACTCCATCCATATCGGGTGCATCTGGGACTCCGGCGCTGGGTTGCACTTGTGGTGGCAGCTGCGCATCCTTAGGCGAGGTTATTGGTTCGCCCGTAGGTTGACTCGTGCCAGGGCGATCATGTGTGCGCTCTCCGCCTTTGGGCGTTTCAGTTGCCACTTTATCGGGGTTGCTCTCAGGCTGGTAGTCGTGGTCAGTCGCGCTTCCCATGTCGTCCAAGTTCGACGAGGTCAAATCATCACTTTGCCTGCTGCCAATCTCGGTATTTAGATATGGAATTCCAGCATCGGTCAGCTCGCGGTTAGCCTCTTCGACAGGCATACTCATTAGCGGTCGAACGCTCAGAGTCAGTTTCGAAATCTCGCTTCCTGACTCTTCTGGCATCAACTGGTGGAAGATGGCGTTCAGGACGTGAGCCCAGCTACGATCTCCAACCGGTCGCGCCAGAATCAACTGGCGCTTGTCGATGTCGTAGAAGGCATGGGTTGCTGAAGGCGGTGCCGATACCCAATCCCCGCCAACATGCACGGACGATTGAATGCGTACGAGTTCGTAGCTTACAGCAGTCAGCTCTGAAAGAGCCTTACACACCTTTTGTCTGACCTTGGTAGGTTTGTCGTGGAGCAATCGCGCTAGGATGTCGATACGCTCCATCAACTTATTGGCAAGCTCCGGTTCCTCAGCCTCGGGGCCATCAACGAACTCAAGCGCGACCTCCGCACTCTCACTGAGTCGTCTGACACCTACTTTTTCAATGAACGGCCATAGTTCGGGCTCGGGCTTGCACAGTGCTCGGTCAAGCTCACCATTGAAAAAACCTGCATGCCACTCGCTGTCCTGAAGAAGCACTTCGTCAGGGTGCGTTGGCTGTCCCGTAAGGTTCAGTATCGTCGGCGCTTCCTGTAGCCTTCGAATGTCAGAGGCGTCTATTTCCTCGCGCTCATCTGATGTTGCAACGCCGTTCAAACAGGCTTCGTAAACAGATTTATCTGCTCCTGTAACGGGCTTCAACTGCACGAAATACTCACCAACGATGTCTAACAGGATGTCGATGTAGTCCCGACCTTCGGGGGCGTTCTTCACCTCAATCGCATTGAACAAGGGCTTGAACGCTTCAAGGTTGCCAGGAATAGTGAAAGCGTAGCGCCCAAGCTGCTGGGGCATCCAGAAAAGCTGGTTGGACCGAACATAACCCTTTTGACTTTCGATATAGATGAACGGCTCACCGGACAGTGCAGAAATTAAAGAGCTCTCGTCTTTCGATCTCTCGTTGAGTATCTGATATGTAGTGAAAGGAGCAGGTGAATTTATGGCTACGCAGTGCCGAAGGTGATTAATGACCAGAGTAGTTTCTGGCTCCAACGCAACATTCAATTTCTTCAGAAAATCCCGGTTGAGTCTTACCATGTTTCGAAAATCTAGCACTGAGGCTTGAGACGAGAAGGCTTCGGCACGATATGGTGCATAGAGAGAGTTTGCGGAATACCAGTTCTGATCGTCATCAATCGCAGGGAAACAAGCCGAGCCTTTTAGACTGGTAATAATGCCCTGAAAGAAAGGCTGTTCCTTCCACTCTTCGAAGCGGTCACATAGGGCATAGAAGGCCTCGCCGCTGGCTCTTTTTACATCTTCGCTCGGAGTGTACTTTTCTGCGATTAAAAGCACCCTTTCGACCAAATGCTGCGCCATGGGTGAGCGACGAAGCCCTATGCTGTCTATGAACGAGTTGACTGAACGAGTGTTTGGCAAGCGACTGGTATCGAGCCAAAGATTCGTCGAGTCGCCAAGTACTCTCACCAAATCCTCGGTACGCCTGTAGGTTCTGGTGGGAGAGGCCCAATGTCCGTCCTGCGTGGGAACGATAGGCAGTGCCCCCAACAGTCGGCGGATGCTTTCTTCATTCACAAGCGCCGGGTAGTTGGCTAACTCAGTAATGAGTCGTGCATACTTCGATGTATCCAGTGGCCTATTCTCATCAAAGAATCGGGGCAAGACATTTTGTACGAAGGCTTCAATTGTCTGTGTCTGAACCCCAAGTTTGCTCGATACGAACTCTCTGGCAGAAACAGTGAGTACAGATGGTTCAAGAAGTTCGGCTTGGCCAGTAGGGTCAGTGAAATTGCCAGGCAGGAGAGCATGGGTTGCTTTGATTAGACCACGGCTTGACAGCCAGATTGGAAGATTCCGAAGTGTCTGATACACCGCTGCGTCAACATTGCCTTGACGGTCCAGGTCAGCAAACATCACATACAGGTCACGCAACTCTTCATGCTCAACGCCGATGACATCCTCAATAACCTCCGTGGCGCACATCGAACTGATGTGGGTGATGACCGCACCAAGATCAAGCGGTCTGATTTGTCGTGCGATTTTTGGGAACTCAAGGATGTGGTGCGATGCAATTGCCAACTTTGGCAGTAACGACGCAACCCTCCCAGCTTTCAACACAGCGGGCGCCACAAAGGATTGACTGATTGTAACGGCGTACAGGTCTTCCGTTACTACAAAGGGAATCGCCAGCAACCGTTGAATGGCAGTCTTCGTAGCTGGAGTTGGAATTAATGCATCAGGGAAAAGATCATTGATCATTCCCCATAGCGGTCGATAGAAGCTCTCAAGGCGATTTTCATCAACCTGTAGCACACCAGGCGCCTGCTGCGCCATTGATTGCGCCAGCAACCCAACAAGACGGTCAAATGTGAGAAATGGTGCGCCCAATTGATTAATTGCCGTTCTGAACTGACGCAACTCCTCGGCGACGACTTGTCCTCCAACTTCCTGCAAGGCGGTGACTTGTGAAGAGCTCAATGCTTTATCGGGGAAGAAAATTCCGCCGGGGAAATGGATACTCCCATCTTGTGCAAGAGCAATGCGCGCTCGGGAGGCTGTGGATAGCATTCGCTCCCAGAATCGCTTGAAGCAAGTCGGATGATTTGAAGGCCTCGACAAATCAAATGCTCGCGCCATGATTTGCCAAAACTGTACGTTGCCGAGCATCCTTAGAAGGCCCTCGGGATCTCTGGCTAGTTCTGTTGCTGCTACATCAATGAGCATCTCATTCCAAGCCTGCTCATGCTGGTGTCCAGCAAAAATCACGGCCTTGCGATCAGATTCGGGGAAGAAGTCTGCATTGATATGCAGAGGCAGACCGGTCGATTGTTCTGTTGGCAGGAACGCATAGAGTAGACCGTCGGTTAGTGGTTCGGGGTCAATCCTCAATCCAATACTAATTTTAGTGCCGCGCCCCAGCGACTCAAGTCGGGGGTGTGATGCATACAAGCGCGCAGCAGACTCCGCAGCATCTGCCCGCAAGATGTGCCACTGTTCCACCTCATTACTCGGGCGAAAACTAACGATTAGATCCGAACCATTTCCGCGCTCCAAGTCGCAAGCCAGCAGCAGCTTCCCGTTTCGCCGAATCTCTGCTGTACGGATGTGCCGCAGGAACAGCAAGCTCTTACGAAGGACCTTCTGAAAATCCTCGACGAGCTGATCAATGTGTGCGGTACTGACGTGCGATACGCCGAGCGCCAAGCGTGCTTCAGAATTTGAATCGTCCGCCCAAGGCAAGAAGAAGGTGGTGCCCTCGGATTGCTGGAATGGCTCGATGAACCATTGTCCTTTTTCCGGGTGTAGTGTCAGCTTGATTCCGGCGGAACGGATCTCCGGGTGATCCGTGACTTGGTATGTTGAGACAAAACCGATGCCGAAACGACCAATGTTCTCCCCGCGAGAGAGCTTGCCGCCACTGCCGACATCCGCAATGCGGTGATAGTCACAGCTGTAGTTGTTGGCAGCGATAAAACCACATGGGCGTGTGTGCAGATCACCGCAGTAGGTGAACTTTCCGCTATTGAAAACAACAAGCCCCTGATCGGTGATATCAAAAATAACTGACTCCGCTTTCGCGTCGTCCGCGTTCTGAATGAGCTCCAGAGCCATGACGTCATAGCCCTGAAGTCCCGCCAGATGGCTTCTGATGTTACCAAGCAGATTAGCTGTGTATGAGCCACTGCTACGCAGTTGGGCTTGTTGATTCATCCTTGCACCTGCATTTCTTGAGCCATGTCGTTCTTCCTGTTCTATGACAGTGCGGCGTCAAGCTGCTCAAGTGTGGTCACGATATGCTGTACAGATGAGCGATCGAACTCCGCTCGGTCGGCTTCTTCATGCACGCCTTTATTCAGATAGCGCCACTCTCGTGAGTCTCCACTAATACCCAGAAGTGAGTCGATTTGATTGAGTACCGCGTCTTTATTTGTGCCACCAAAATCAGGTTTGGCAATTTTTGACTTGAGCTGCTCAGTCAAATTGCGTAACTCGATTGGCGCTGTCACTGATCGCAATTTGATGCTTAGGTTTCCATCTCCATTCTTATTTACATAGGGCCATAGCTTGTTCTTGGTGAGTACCTCCAAGGCTTGCCTTGCTTTACCAAGCGCATCTCTTATTTCACCATTATTGAAATGGCCTCTGGCTGAAATAATGTAATTTCGAGGTGCGCAGTTGAAGTCCACGCGAATATGCGAGTCATCCAATCGCGGCAAGAAAGTAAACGACTTTGATTGCGAAGCGCGCCCTGCAGGCAACAAATTTTGTATGTCTTTAAAAAACTCTTCGCCATGGCATGTGAGGATGATTTGCTTGCCCGAAAAAAACGCATCTTCAAATAGCGTTCGTCTGATGGCCTCACGATGATCGTCGTCAATGGCATTTACCGGATCGTCAAAAATCAAAATAGGGCAATTTTCTTTTATATTTTTCGCCATCAGTATTGCCAAGCCTATGCAGCGAATATGCCCCTCGCTTAAAACATGCAATGCATCAAACCATCGAGTTGGTTCAGTTTGGAAGGAAATTCTGAGACGCTCATTTTGCGATAAAGGCAGCCGAACAGATGCCAGCTTTTCGCCGGGCAAATCATTTCGATTAAATGCGTTGTAAAGCTCAACAACTTTGTCGCCCAAATCAGCAACCAATTGCGTAGGCAACTTGTCTTTATAGCCATTTAATTTGGTAACAAAACTGGCATAGGCATGAGCGATGGCTTTATTTTTTGCCACCAACGAAATTTCCACTGCGGCATCCGCAATCAGTTGCGCATTCTCTGCTTCGAAATTGGCGATAGCCTGTTCCGCTGAAGTGATGGCTGTGCTGGCGGTGGCTCGGCGTGTCTGCAATTTCGTAATTTTCGTGTCAAATTCACGCAGCCTTGCAAGTTGCTGCTGCTTAACTATGCGCTGCTGCGCGGCTTGCGCTATCGCTTGGTCTGCATCTTCGAGCTGTCGAACTTGGGCTTCTAGGTGTTGCCATGGTGTGAAGTTGTCACTCAAGGTTTGATGCAGGGAATTCCACCAACCAGTACTGGGGGATGAAACATGGTAAGCGGACAACACGTTATTAGGCTGGAGGCGCTCAGTACAAGTTGCCACAACTTGAACAAGTGAACTCAGCGATTGGCTTATCCCGACATTGAGTTGTTGCAGTTCTTGTTGCAACTGCGCCAAGTGCTGAAGTTTAATTAATTCGTCGCAGGCGTGTGTGTAAGGATTTACGGTGACATGCTGCAAGGAGGTTTTACACGCGGGGCAATGTGCTGGGCTACTGGCTTGAACTTGGCTTACCGCTTCATATAACTGCTTAAATGAAACTTGTTGTCCGGCCTCTTTAAGCGCCTGTTGTTTGATGCTGGCATTCGCCATGTCGCCTCGAATGCTTTGTTGAAGCGCTTGCAAGTTCGCGATGGTTAATTGGCTTCTTGCAGCTAGCGGCTGCTGTAGCTCATTTTCCATGGCTTCAATTTGCCCTGCGCTCTCTTCATCGCCACGCAATTCCATCACCATTTGTGCAAAGGTAACGCCCTCTCGGTGTTGGCTCGCCAGCGAAGTTTCTTCAGCATCTAATTTCTTCAACTCTACGGTATTGGTATTTTTTTGCTGCTCAGAACCCGCAAGTGATTGGCGTTTTTGTTTCAACATCTCCGCCTTCTTGCCGATCATATCAATGTATCTACCCTCAATCTCAGTGCTGAAATTGCGCACGAATTCATTGAAGGAATCCAAGCCAAACAAAGTGGAAATAAGCTCGGTTTGTTTGGCTGGTGTTTGCGCGGCGATGCGCGAGAAGCTATCAATACGGTTTTTTTCAACAAAACAGAAGCGATACACCGCTTCGTTGGCCTGTACCGCTGCATCTTGTCCTTGGCTATCCGTTGCCCAAATCACTGGTGCGGAAAAATTGTTGGTATGGGCATTCTTAAGGTAATCGTTCTGTTCGCGAAAACGTTTGCTTTCCGCATCGGCAACGCTGCCCAACAAGCCGTATTCCAATGACTCGCAAAAACTTGATTTTCCAGTACCGTTTGGGCCATAAATCAGCACCAGCGAACTTGAAAGGTCAAAATCTTCTGTTTTAGCAAAGCCACGAAAGGGGCCGACGCGAAGGCTTTTTAACTGTCGTATAGCGTTGGTGTTAGTAGCGGCCTGAACTGGTATTGGTTGAATATCAGCACTGATGCTATCCCAGTGAATTTGTGCCAACTCGACAAATTTTTTGACTCGCTGCCCTTGTGCCGTGGTGAGTGGAAGCAAGTCCCCCCAATGCTGCAACACGAGATTAGCAACTTTACGCACGTCTGGCGTGGCGTTGCCCAATGTCTGCGTGAAACGAAGGTATTCAGAAAGAATCATGCTGCGCCCTCTTTTTGTAACGGCACCCGCGACAAATCCAGCTCTCCCTTGAATGCCTGCTGGCTCAACGCGCCGTAGAACGCTTCTAGGTCGCAGAGGCTTTGCTGGTAACCGGATTTGAGGCTTTCGACTTTTTCTACGATAACCGCGAATTGGTTTTGGAGATCTATCGGTGGTTTAACAACCTTAAATTCTTTGACTTGTGCCGCAGTGAGTTGAGGTTGCGCTGAACCAGATCCAACCTTCAACAGCTCTCGAAACATTCGTTTATTTCTGATCTGTTCAACCAGGAATGAATTATTTAGATCATCACTACACTTCAAAATAACCATTTGAGCGTTTATAAATGCTTTCGCCTGGCCTCCATTAAACACACAGCACTTTCCAAGGCCCGCGCCGCGCAGGACCATCAACACATCACCCAAATAGCATTTACCTCTACGCAGTGATTCAAATTTCTCTTCGGATATATAAATGGAGTTAGAAAGCGCAAGCCTGAAATTAACTATTTCCCTAGAGCTCAAAAATAGAACACCAGCATCTTGGATGTCGTCACCGCTTGGGTAGTTGGACGAGCGATCTCCATTTTCAAAATCACATAACTTAGAAAGCGGCATTTTGTCCCAGCCCTTCTCATTCCGCACCGGATCGCCGAACATCTCCAGAAAAACGCTCTTGAGTAGGTCGTCGAGTTGTTGCAGGTGAAATTTGCGCTGGGCGATCACCCCTTCCACTTTGCCAAGCAGATGGGCAATGCGGATTTGGTCATCAAGTTTTTCCGGATGCGGGATTGGAATATCTGAGAGGTATGCCTTGGAAATGTGTTTTAGGCCAGCACCCTTAAATCCGTTTTCGAGGACCTGCATGTTCCCCTTGAAATACTGAAAGACAAAACCGGCATCTATTTCCACTTCCGGCTTAGGTTTGATTGTGATGCAGTCCGTTGAGGTGGAAAAATGATTGGTCGATAAATGCACGCTGGCTTTTCCTCCCGTACCAAATACTAGGCAGCCAGGGGCATGCTGATACTCATTCAGATACTTGGTTTGGTTTTCACTCGATGTGTAGAAGGGATACATCCCCTCCTCAAGCCCATCACCCGCCTGGACCTTGGACTTTGGAAGGTAGTCAAACAGGTCCTTGAGTTTGGTCTGCTTCATCCCACCATCCCCTTTAACTTCAGCAACTCGCGCACGATGCCGCTCTGCACCTTGGCAAGATCGGCCTCATCCACATCGCCCACTTCAGCCTGAATCAGCCGATCCAGAATCTCACTAGGCTTGTCGTACTTCACTTCCTCAAATACATCCTGCTTGTAGCGTGAGAGCGAAAGGTCGTAGCTGTTCTTTTCATCCGCGATTTCGGCGCACGACACCATGAAGCACTTCGCCGTGCGGTCACTCTCGGCGGCGTTACGTGCATGATATTTGGCGACGATGTCTTGCAGGTCACCGTAGCCTTCCTGCTTGCTGCGCTTGTCGTCTAGACTATAGCCGTCCGCCTGCATGTCGTAGAACCAGACATGTTCGGTGGCGGGCTGGGTGACTTTTTCCTTTGCCCCCCAGACCTTGGTGAATAACAGGATGGCGGTGCTAACCCCTGCATAGGGTTTGAATACGCCGCTGGGCAGGGTGATGACTGCCTTAAGGTCGCAACGTTCCACCAGCAACTGTCGCAGGGTCTTAAACGCCCCTCCGGAGCCGAACAGCACGCCCTGTGGCACGATCACGCAGGCGGTCCCGCCCTTCTTCAGCAGGCGATAAATATTCTCGACGAACAGCAGTTCGGTCTTGGTCGTGGCCAGTTGCAGGTTTTCGTTGATGTCGCCCTTGTCGATGCTGCCGGTGAAGGGCGGGTTGGCCATCACGATGTCGTATTCGGACTCTTCGATAAAACTCTTGCTCAAGGTGTCTTTGTAGTCGATGTGCGGCTCGTCGATGCCGTGCATCATTAAGTTCATAAGCCCGAGGCGCACCATGGTGCTGTCGATGTCGTAGCCCCATAGGGAGCTAGAAAGAATGGCTTGAGCTTTTTCGGTAAGTGCGGCGGCGACCGAGGTGCGAACAAAGCCATCTTCATCGGGCGTGAGGTCTGTGGTGCCTGCCTTGATTGCCAGTTGTGTGACGATGTATTGATAGGCTCCAAGTAAGAAGCCGCCAGATCCGCATGCGGGATCGGTAATCTTATGGCCCAGCTGCGGTTGCACCAGATCAGCCATCAGTTTGATGATGTGGCGCGGCGTGCGGAACTGGCCATTTTTGCCAGCGGTTGCAATTTCTGAGAGCAGCATTTCATACACATCGCCTTGGATGTCCTGAAAGGCTTGGCCTTTTTCCTTTGAATCTTTCTCCATTACCTCGAAGATTTCGTCGATGGTCTTAACAGCTTCAACCAACAAGGCTGGTTTGGGGATGATGAATACTGCGTTCTTCATGTGGTGAGTGAAGTTAGACTCGGCACCGTTCAGGTCTTTCAGGAACGGGAACACCTTGCTCTGAACGTGTTGCAGCATATCTTCGGCCTGCATGTGTTTGAACTCGCTCCAACGCAGGGTGCGCTTTTCGATTTCGTACATTTTCCCGTCAGAGATTTTCTTATCCGTCTCAACTTGAGTATCACCCTCGCGCGATTTAGCGCGGTATTCAGGGGGAATCCATTTGCCTGCGAATTTGGATGTGTACTTCTCACCAGTGAATTCAGCATCAGCCTGCTTTTTCTGGTCCAGCTCATCCAGCCTCTTCATGAATAGCAGGTAGGTAATCTGCTCAATAGCGGTGAGCGGATTGCTGATGCCACCGCTCCAGAATTTATTCCAGAGTTGATCGATTTTGCTTTTGAGTTCGGGGTTGTTTTGCAGCATGGGTTAAATACCTAGTTGTTATGCTGCGAGTCTCTCAGTGAGCTGCAGAATTTCGTTTATCTCAGCCGGACTGAAAACGCCGCGTATGCCTTGCGGGTGAATGACAGTAAACGGGGTGTTGATCAGGTCTTTCTTTTCCACCTTCTCGCGCTCGACAATGAAGTTTTTTAGCAAACCGAGAAACTCCATCTGACGACTGTTGAGGGTGGTGTGCGCACGGATGAATTGATCAAACGCTGCGCTCACGGTTTCAGGAAAACTTTGCAGTACCTCAATGCCAAGGATGTGGCGTATGAATTGTATGAAGTGGGCTTTGCGGTTTTTGTAGACCTGGCGCAGCAGGGCTTCAGTGATGTGCGGGTGCTCTTCATGCAACAACTCGGCTAACTCAGTTGCCTCATCTGTGCTGACTGCCTCGCCATTCTTTATCTTGAGTAGGATCGGGTTGTGCTCGGTCAGTTCGACGATTAGCGCCTCGACCATCTCACGGTAACGGCTGATACTCACGGCCTCGTGCTGAGGGCCGAATTCAACCCATTCCTTTTTGTGGAGCTCATCGGCCAGATCAAGATGCGTTTGGTCTTGGCCAGTGTTTTGCTCGCGGAACTTCATCAACGGACCAAGTTTGGTTGTGAGATCGTCGAAAGCATCTTCGTCGGCCTTGGCCCAATAGTGAGAAGTTTGCGCAGCGCGAATCAGCGTCTCTTCCTGCTTCACAAAATTGACTGAGAGCGGTAGCTCGCTAATCTGTTCGACGATACCTTCTTTGAGGGTGTCGGCTTGTTCCTTGTCTTCATTGAGCAAGGCGAGAGAGTATTCCAGCAGATCACGTTCAAAGCGCATGGCTTTGAAGTCGGCTTCGGAAACTGTGCGAAACAGAGGCTTGATTTCGGTACGCAGGAATTCCAGCTTTGCGTGATTGAGGCTAATCCAAAAGTTTTCTTCTTCGAGACGGCTGAGCACGGCCGCAGCCTCTTTGATGACCACGGAATTTTGCGGCAAGGCATTGAGCTGTAAACGCAGCTTTTTGATTTCCCGTTCGACAACGTCGTGATGACCACTATCGAGTGCTTTTTCAATCTTATCCAGTCGCAAACCAACAAGGCGCACCGGTAACGGGAGTTGCGGCTTAAGTTCTTTGCCCTTGGGGTTCAACTTGAAGTATTCAAAGTTGTCCCAGCAATCGAGAATTAGGAACACATCTTTGTCGGTACACCATGGCTTGGGCTTGCTGGTTTCCAGCAAGCGGGTGCCGCGCCCAACCATCTGCCAAAACTTGGTGTAGGAATACACCGGTTTGGCGAACACGAGGTTGACGATTTCGCGGACGTCGATACCCGTGTCGAGCATGTCCACGCTGATGGCGATGCGCGGCATATCGTTGTTGGTAAATTGATCCAGCAAACCGCCCTTGCCGTAAACGCGAGGGTCGTCGGAAACAAGTACCTTGGCCAACTCGCCTTTGTATTGCGGGTAGAGCTTGTCGAATATTTCTTCCATGCGCCGGGCGTGAGCCTTGGTGGAGCAGAAGAAGATTGTCTTGCCCGGAAGCACTCCGTTGGAATCCTTGATGGATTCCTCCATGAACTCGCGGACGATCAAGGTGTTGGTGCCCTTATTGATGACCTGCTTTTCCAACTGCGAACCTTCGAAGTTGATTTCTTCAACCTCTTTGCCTTGAAGGATCAGCTTTTTCTGATCGTCCAATGAAATGGTTCTTTTGCTAATGCCTTCCATCTGGAATTTGGTCTGAATTTTCATTACCTGAAAATTGCAGAGGTAAGGCGGAACGTTGTTCACTGCCTCTTCGTAGGTATAAGCAAAGGTTGGCAGTCCATCTTCGCAATGGAATAGCTCGAAGGTGTTGTGATCAATGATGTCGGTTGGCGTCGCCGTTAAACCAAGCGTGATGGTTTTGAAATAATTGAGCACATCGCCGTAGGTGTTGTAGATAGAGCGATGGCTTTCATCAACAACGATGAAATCGAAAAAGTGCGGCGAAAGATGCTGCGCCTCATCTCTAATGATATTGAGCATCGTCGGGTAGGTTGATACATAGATGCGACCAGTAGTGTCCGGTTAAATTAGCCATTCCCGCCACGAATCGCAATAACGGCGGGGTTTATAGCGTAAATATTTTGGTGCCGATTTGAAATCAGTTTACCTATATTCCGGTTCAAGTAACGTCCAGAGGTCGATTTCTCTGGAGGTGAGCTATGAACATGGGCAAAACGCTGTTCGCGCAGATCATGGAATTCATTCCCTGGACCAGCTTGGCGCGCATCGTGGCACG
>Ga0210033_1002806_pt1 | contig 14553 bp, 7 predicted proteins | sample CryGeymeta201501_FD_185465 | JGI IMG/M metagenome (GOLD analysis project Ga0210033, IMG submission 185465) | Groundwater microbial communities from Crystal Geyser aquifers in Utah, USA - Crystal Geyser metaG 2015-01 (SPAdes) (version 2) | ecosystem: Environmental > Aquatic > Deep subsurface >... | reverse complement strand
TGCCCCCCCAACAAGAGACGGTGCCGTCTCGATGGCGAGCGCAGACATGGCTGTTCCCAGCGACGACCTGCGCCACCTCCGTCAGCCCTTCGACTGGCATGGGCACGGGGGGAGGCAGAGGAGGAGCCACGAAGACCCCTGCATACTGGTCGCGCCAACACGAGACGGTCCCGTCCACCCGGAGGGCACAGGCTTGTTGTCCATCGGCGAGCTCGACGGCGTCGTTGAGCCCTTGGATGACGACGGGAAAGTCGTGCGGTGAGCCCGCGTCGCCCAGCTCTCCCCAGCAGAGGACTTGGCCGCTGGCGAGCAGCGCGCAGTTGTGGTGGATGCCGCCAGCGAGCTGGACGACGTCGCCGCAGAGGCCGTCGCGGCAGGGGATGTTTGGAGCGCAGGTGAAGCCGCAGGCGCCGCAGTTGTTGGGGTCTGCGGTGAGGTCGTTGCAGGGGTCTGTGGTGGGGAGTTCGGTGGTGTCGAAATGCAGGTCTGTGATGGTTTCGACTGTGGGTGGGGTTTCGCAGCTGAGGGTGTTGAGGGCGACCATCATCACGAAAACGAGAACCGAGATTGTTTTCATTGTTGAGTCTCGATGTGGACGCCTTGCGCTCAGGTACCAACTCACGATGTCGAGAGGGAGGCGTGGACTGTGGGCCACAAGCCGTGATCGGCTAGGCTGGGGCAAGGCTAGGCCACAAAACGAGGCCATCCCCTTCACGAACCCAAACGCGGCCTTCAGAGCTATCAAGATGGACGCCCCCCACCCACCTATCTATCGGTCGATACGCAAGATAGTTCTCTTGTCCTTGCAATACGGCGCGGCCCAGTGCAGTCAAGGAGAACTTGGTTCTTCGAAAAGGCCAGTCCCTTTCGAAACTTTGAACCAGCGGAAACGATGTCGCAACCTGGTCCATCCTCAACAGCACTTGCATGAGCGTAAGATCGCCTGGTTGGTCGATTCTGTCACTCAACCTACAAACAACCTCGCCCATCAAGCGAGGAGCGGTAATGCTAGAATCTTGTTTGCTGGCGATGTGACGAAGTAAGAGCTCCTCCCAATCAGATAGGCCCGTCCGGCTATCTGGATAGCGTCCGAGCAGTATGCGAAGACTATCCCGAAAGGGGACGACGCCATTGGGTGTTTGTATCGACAGTAGTCGAAGAAACATATTCGGCGTCGGATTAGTGATCGCCACCCACCATTCTTGCAGGGCTGCCCACTCATTAGAACTCAACGGGCGCCTAGCGAGAACCCAATCGGGAAGGAGGTCCTGACACAGAGAAGCGCTTCTGAGTGCGTTCGTTGTGGATCCGGCGATGACCACATCAACATCTGTCCCTGCAATCCCCAGGGATCTGAGTCGAGTTGCCCAGAGAGATGCCGCAAGTTGGTCGTTCAAACTATTGGTCAACCAGAAACAGATTCGCCTAACCTCTGGCATCGTTCTGGCGAATTCCGCACTCCAGAAGGCCGTATCAGGCAGTGGCGATAGATAGTATTCATCGAAGAACTGCTTTCGCGCTGACCTGTAATCGTCTAGATTTGGTGCAAGTGGCCCAACATTAAGGACGTCGCCGTCACGTACTACTTGGTCGTCGGGAAAGAACTTCTGGGCAAGATACTCGATATGGGTATTGTTTACAATGTGAATATTCATCACATATCATCCGGGATCGGGCATTCATCGTCTGTGGAGCTGTCAGGATCAAGGAAGTCCGGTATGGGGCCCTGCGTGCTTGAACAACCCGTCGAACTCCACATGTCACTAACCCAGTAATCGCATCGACCGACGCCTGCTGGATCAGGATCCCAATCATGTTGCCCCTGGCATCGATTTAGACATGTCGTGCAGCGGTCTTTTCCAACATCTCCTGGAAGGGAGACCATACCAGTATGTCGACAGGCAACGTACGCCTGGCAGCAGGTTTTTGGTGGTGTACAAATATCAAACTCCGCCTCGAATATTACCAGAGGCTCGAGAACGTAACGGGTATTGTAGGGACTTTGGACGTCAACTCGTTTGAAGCTTCTTTGTTCAACAATCATGTTGGGATCGAGTTGCTTCGGCCATTCAAACATACCCACTACCATCATGATTTCGGACATCTGCTCATGAGTCAGAAAATCACCAGGTCTCAGACTGGGATACGGACCAATCCCCTTCCCGGCGTACAACCTCACGACCGCAACAGACAGGTCGCTTGGGTAAGCCTTGGGATTCTCTAGCATCTGTCCCGCCTCGTCCTTCCCGTCCCACTCATCCGCGACCGTAACGCGGACCGGACCCTCGGTATCACGCTCAATCTCAGACGCGGCATAGATCGTCGTAATAGTCTCCATCGTCTCAGGGTCCAGGACAGTCCGTGCCGTCACGGCAAAAAATCGGTGGTTTTGAGAGTCCCCGCCAAGTCCCTTGACGGCGTCGACATCCAGGGTCAGACGAAGTTGGTTGCGCTCCATCCCTGGGTCGAACGGGTTGGGGGACACGGACAACTCGACGATTCTGAACTTCCCGTTCTCAGCAGAGATGGGGTTCTCCTCATCGATCACCTGAATGCCAAAAGAGACGGTGGCTGAGGAATCCGACTCGTTCCCGGAAGCGTCGACGGCCGTGGCATGAATCACGTGCTGACCTGACATGAGTGGAACCAGCGAAACGGCGAAGTCCCCGTCCCCTGTGGCGTAGTCTGCTCCCAGCTGTGTCGCACCCTCAAAAACCTTCACCTGCGCGAACGGTTCAGCGGTGCCGAGGATGACTGGCGTCGAAAGGTACGTCACACCCTCCTCGTAGACTGGGGAAAGGATCACAGGAGCCTCCGGCGGCGTCGCATCACACCCCGGCTCCAACCCAAGCTCCCAACCATCCCGCCGCCCATAAGGAAAACTGTCCACGACGTCCGCGCGATTGCTGTCCACCCCGGCGACGAACAACCCCTCTGGACAATCATGTCCCCACCAGTTGCCTCGGCCCTCACCGTCCGAAATCTCCGCGGGGCCGCTGGAAAACACTCCATACCCAGACGATTCGAGGTTGTTCCACCAGAGCCGGTTGGTTGGACTGGGATATTGGACCTCGAGGGCCGCAAACGCGCTTCCAGAGAGAGAATTGCGAGTCACCTCCGTGGACCACACCAGCCCCAGCCGAATGCCGCCGGTCCCGCCGCTGATCGTATTGTCGGCCACCGTCGTCCCCGACAACGGGCCCGCCATTCCGTAGATGTCGAGTCCCCAACCCCAATCCAACCCACCTGGAGCCGCCAGCATCTCGATCGAGTTCCCCTCGATTCGCCCGTTTGCTGGGGAACCGGAGCCTGAACCCACGAAGTGGATCGCCTCGAGCGGCGTTCGAACAAACTGGTTCGACTCGATCACCGCTCCCGAGCCTGACCAGATCGAGAGACCAATAGGCGAATCCTCGAAGACCGAGCCCTCGATTCGAAGATTGACCCCGTCGTTCGCCACGACTCCATAGGAGAAGAAGGCGTCGGGCCCTCCAATGACGCAGTTGCGAATCGTGATGTTGTCCAAGGACACGTAGTGTTGAGCGAACCCGGGCACCAAGAGCCCGATGCCCGTCCCTCGATTGGCGTAGGCCTGTGAGATGCGATGCCCGTCGCAGTCGAGGATCTGATTGGGAGCAACAATCTGAAACTCACCCTCCACGTCGCTGGTCAACGTGCAAATGTCTCCGTTGCGAACACCCACCTGGCCGCATTGGTCGACATGGCCCGCGTACTCTCCAATCGTGAGCGTACCGGGGTTGGGCTGCAACCACAGATAGTGTTGGCGTGCGCCGTCGAGAGTGACGGTGACCGCACCCCCATCGGCCGGTGTGACCAGGGTTTCGGCGTCGTGGTCATCAATATAGAGGTGGTTGTCGGCATCGGTCGGCAGACCGGAAATATCGAGGACGAGTGGACCTGCGACCCCCCCGCTCAGGTAGAACCCAATCGCAGTCGGAGAGACAAACAGCTCGCCAAACCTCGGGCTCGAGGCACTGACGACGACCCCATTGGCCGCCCAGACAGAGCCCAACCCCTTAGCCTCCTTCGGGTCTGGCACCAGCCCGTAGGTGCTGAAGTGGGTCGTCGTGGATCGGACAATTTTCCTGTCAAAATCGTTCGTGCTGTCGGCGAGCGGGACCCAGCGCTCGTCCACATAGACCGCGAGCCTCAGGGAGTTGGCGTCGACTCCAGGCGGAAGGTCGAAGTTGGCGTAATCAGCCTCGAGCACGACGGGCTCCGTGAATTGGGTCCCATCGGGTCCGAGTTCCTAGGCTCGCACGGCACCCCGAGGGATCGTCGAGAGCGCTGCAATGGTGAGGTTCAGGTTTGGGTTGGCGAGGGCGCCGTCGGGGACGGTCAGGGTCAGCCCCGCGGAGGCTGGGCCGGTGCCGCCGTCCAAGGTCATCAATGGGGCGTCGTCTCCGACGCCGAGGCCCTCGTCGGGCGCAGGGTCAGAACAGCTCACAGCAAATAGACAACCAACGAGGACAAATGCCCCCCCCCCGCAAGAACGTACCCATGCAGAACCTCCCGTTTTCTGGTGTCCCCTACTTGATTGATGAGACCGAAGCGTAGAGAACGCGGAGGCGGATTTCAAGCGTTGTTTTTGTCCGCGCGATTTCTTTTTCTGTCCTTTCTAGTGGTCAACGGCCAGCAAGAGAACCTTCATGCAGAAGCAGCGCGAAAATCGGTCGCCGCCTATTGGGGCTTGGGAGCCAGGGGCGCGAAGTCGTCTGAGTGGGGCGGTGCCTTCGGGGAGCTCGTGCGGTCGCCGACATTTTCTCAACCCGGCGGGCGCAGCTCCGGGCTGCAGAAGTCAGGGCCCCGTCCTTTGCAGGGTCGAGCCCCAAAGATCAGAGCAACCGCTTGACTCTCAACTCATCGACGCCCCTTGCTCCGCTGGCTCGAGCCTCTGCCTTGAGCTCCTTCACCCCAATCCCCCGGCGCTGAGCTTCGACATTGCTGTCGACGACTACGAGCACCTGAGCACGCTGGTGCCCTCGAGATGGAAACCTCCCGCACACACGAGGCCTCGCTGCCCGACTGCAGGCTCACGGCGTGCGCGCTCGCCTTGACTATGACCAAGACCAGGCTGCGCGCGGGCTCCTCGGCCATGTCGCCCCAGCAGAAGTACTTTGCTGGCCGTTGACCGCCAGGCACCGGGATCGATCTGCGAACTCCAAGGGGAGGCAGAGCCCTGCCTCCCCAAGAGAGCGACACCCAAATGATTTTCTAGGGAAGGTCCTAGCCGGTGATGTTGCTCGGCGCTTGGGCCAGTCCCGCGGCATGCCGCAGCTCGAGGTAGTCTTCGGAGAGCGCGAAGTCGAGGAGCTGACGCATCCGAGGCAGGCGCTGCAGATGACGTTCTATGCTCTCCTCATTGAGCGCGTCGTTGCGCCAACCTTCGCCGGCCAGCAGGGCGCCTAGGCTGGAGCCGATGTCGCCGCCGAAGAGTAGGCCACAGCGGTCTCCCGTGGACTGCAACCACTCGGCCCAGCGCTCGGAGCTGGCGGCGTTCATGGCGCTCCCAGCTTCGTTGAGGAGGGCAGAGATCTCCTTCTTCGCACGACGGTACCAGGGGCTCTTCACCTTCTCGGCGGCCTCGAGCGTGTAGGCCGTGCGGCCTTGGATGCCGTCGCCCGTCGCGCCGTACTTGATGCCGTCGAGCAGCTGCCAGACGTCTCGTCCGTTGAGGTAGACGAAGGGCGAGAGTCCCGTCCAGATGAGCCCGGCCGCGAAGCCAGCCCAGTGGCGGCGCTCGGACTCGGACATCTGCTGCCAGCGGTCGCTGGGGATCCAGAACGAGGTCGGCGAGGAGAAGACCATCGGCACGGGCGACTCGTCGTTGCCGAGGAATACTTTGACCGAGCCGAGCCCAAGCCGCGCCGCGACCTGATTGAAGAGCTCGGAGGTCTCGTCTTTGCCGCGAACGCGCTTGCCGCCGACTACTGACAAGTCAGGGATGGCGTCCTTGAACACCGTCTCGATGATGGGCAACGACTCGTGCAGGACGCCGTAGATGGGGCGCAGCGACGGGTGGAGCAGCCGCTGGCTCAGGATCGAGTCGTCGATCTGACGGGTTACGTCGACCTTCGCTCTCAGGTCGGAGTCCTGCAGGTGCAGTTTTTCCGAGGGCATGAAGAAGGCGGCCACCTGTCGCAGGATGCGAGCGCGGTCGTAGGCTTGGACATTTTCTGTGAGGGCGATGGCGGCGCGCAAAATCTCTGGCTGGAAGGGATTCTCGACCAACAGCTCGCAGAAGCCGCGGTACGCCGAGCTGCGCTCGCCTGGGATCTTGCACATGGCGTAGGCGCGCTGTTTGGAGAGGTCTTCGGGGGCGAGCGCAGCCAGGTCGATGGCGTCGGAGAAGACCTGTCGGGCGTCTCGCCAGAGGCCCAGCTCGTCGCCGAGGATACGGCCCAAGAGGCTTAGATAGTGGCGCTTGGTCTCTACATCGAGTGGGTTCGTGTCTTGGTTGATGAAGGCGCGCAGCTTATCGGTCAGGCGGTGTCTGGCTTGGTCGTCCTCGTAGAATTGGTCGATTTCCTTCCAGACGTTCTCGTGGTTAGGGAAGTTGGCGAGGATCTCCCAGTACAAAGCCTCGGCCTTGTCGGTCTGCTGCATTTTGTAGGCGTGGAGGGAGGCGAGCTCGAGCCAAAGGTGAAGGTCCTTCTCTTGGTAGGGGAGGCGAGCGAGACGGGCGATGGATTCACAGGCGATCTGGGGGTCACCGGCCTTGCTGTGGGCGTCGGCGAAGGCCTCTAGGGCGCGCCGATCGTCACAGGAGCGCTGAACCAGGTCCTCGAGGTAGGCCAAAACCTGTCGTGGGTCGCCGCCCGTGTAGTCGATGTGCAGCTCGACGAGACGCTTGCAGACCGCCAGCTCCGCTTCGATGGGGGGCTCGTGATAGGAGATGTAGTCGTCCATGGCGCGACGCGCGATGTTGACCTCGCCCAGCTCTTCGGCGACGCGGGCGATCTCGGGGAGGAAGGCACCATCGGCGGGATGGGCTCTGTAGGCGGCGTCGAGAGCGCGCAGCGCTTCGTGAAGGTCGCCCAGACCGGTCTCGAGGGCTCGCGAGAGGCGGAGCCAGAGCTCGGCTTGCGCGGCTGGCGACTCGGTGTGCATGAGGTGGCGGCGCAGCTCGGCCACCAAGGCGTCCCAATCGTTGGCGGCTTCCAGCGCGTCGTAGAGTTCGATGCGCACCTCGGAGCCCCAAGCGCAGTGCTCGAAGCCGCTGCGCAGGACGTCGATGGCCTTGCGATCCAAGCCGAGCTTGCCGAGCACCTGAGCGCGTTCCAGCGTGATGCGCCCGAGCTCGCTGTCGGTGGGGGCCATCTCTTCTTGTGCCTCGAGGACCTCCAGCAGTTTTTCCCAAGATTCGGTGACTTGGTAGTGAGCCGCCAGGAGCTCCATGTCAGGGCGCAGCGTGAGGTGATGGTCTTCGGCGTCGGGCAGCAGGAAGGCCGAGGGCTCGGGGCATTGCCCGCTCTCCAAGGCTTTTAACGTCGCCCAGCGGCGCAGATCCTGGGCTTCTGGGGAAGTCGAGCGCTTGACCTTGGGCGGGAGCTTGCGGGCCTCAGGGCGCTCGGCGGGCGGGAAGAGGCTCCAGGTGCGGATGAGGGTCTCGGCGTCGCCATCGAGCCGAGTGAGGAGCTTGCGGCAGGTGGGGGCGAACTCTTCGGGCAGACCCAAGGGGAGGCTGGCGTCGAGGCCGTGCAGTCGCTCCTCGGCGGTGCGATGCTCGCGCAGAGCGAGGCGAACGCGGTCTTTCCAGCGACCAGAGCGAGCGAAGGCCATGGACAGCAGGGTCGCGCCGGCTTCGCGCTCGGGGGCGATCTGGTCCACGATCTCCAAGAATCCGGCTGCCGTCAGTGGGTCGTGACTCTCGAGCAAGCTGAACTCGGCGAGGGCCAGCAGCAGGTCGACTCTGGCGGCCTCTCCAGCGGGCTTGGCGCTAGCGCTGGCGAGGAGCTTCTTGGGGCCGTCGAGGCTGCCCAGCTTGCGCGCCGTGGCGAGCCAAGCGCGCATCAAGACGGGGTTGGACGGGTCGGACAGGAACGCGCGGCGATAGGCGTCGAGGGCGCCTTCGGCGTCGTTTAGGCGGTGCTCTTTGACCTGCCCGAGTCGGAACAGGGTGGCGCCTGGGTAGCCGCCCACGCCGCCGTGCTCGGCTTCGATCTCCATGATCTGACAGACCTTCTCCCACTCGCCGGCCGAGCGGTAGAGACGCGCCAGGGAGTTGCGAGCGGTGCGATCGGCGGGGTTGCTCTCGACACAGCGCCAGTAGATCTCGATGGCTTCGTCGGCCCGATTGAGGCGGTGCTCGAGGATGTCGGCAACGGCGGTCAGGCGTCGGTTGGCTTCGGGCGAGTCGCCCCAGGCGTCGGCCTCGGCGATGCCCATGTCGACCAGCTCTTGCCAGCACCCTTGGCGCTGGAGCAGGCGACCCAAGCCCTCGAGGGCCGGCAGGTAGGTCGGGATGCGCTGCAAGGCTTGGCGGTAGAGCTCCTTGGCCTCGTTGGCGTTGTCGAGGTGGACCTCACAGAGCTCAGCGATGCGCACCATCATCGCGGCGGCGGACTCGCCGTCGACGGTCCACTCGAGCTCCTCGCGGGTCAGCGCCACGAGCTCGCGGTAGCGACCGAGCTGTGCGTAGAGCCGCGCCAAGCTGGTGACGGCGTTGGGGTTCTGGGGGTCGATCACGCGCAACCCCTCGAGCGCGGTGCAGGCCGTCTCCATGTCGGACAGCTGTTCCTCGGCGATCTGCGCGATGCGATCGAGGAGATAGACGCGCTGACGCTGGTCCTTCGTGGCGGCTTCCGCGGCGGCGTAGAGTCTGAGCAGCTCAGGCCAGGTGCCCAGTCGCGCGGCGATGCGGCTGGCGCCCTTGAGGGCCGGCAGATATGCGGGGACCATGGCCAGGGCGGCCGAGTATTGTTCGAAGGCTGCTTCTGGTTTGCTCAGACGCTCCTCGTAGAGCTCGCCGAGTTGGAAGTGCTTGCGCCAGGTGTTGCCGTGCGAGCTTGCGGCCACTTCGTCTTCGTAGAGGCCCGCCAACGCGTACCAATCTTCTCTGTTTTGGTAGAGGCGGCCGAGGCTTCTGAGGGTGGGTTGGTGCGTCGGATGTTGAGCGATGGCCTCCTGGAAGACCTCTTCAGCGGCCTCCTCGAGTTTCAGCTCGGTCATCAAAATGAAGCCGATGCGGTGCATCGTGTCGGCCCGCTCCGCAGGATCCGAGAGAATCTCCAGGCTGGCCCCCAAAGCGTCGACGAGCGCGGGTTGATCGCCTCGCTCCTCCTGCAGAGCGAGCAGCTCGTGGATGAGGATGGGCTCTTTGGGCTTGTTCTCGTGGCCCGCGCGGATGATGTCCGCGGCGTGGTCTGGATCGTTGAAGTGGTGCCTTGCGATGTCGGCCAGCAGCATGCGGTAGGCCGTCTCTTGGTCGGCACAGGCCGGCTCGACCAGCGCGCGGGTCAGGAGGTCGACCATCTGGTCGAACTCGCCTTCGCGCTCCATGCGGCGGATGGCCAGCTCCACGATCTCTGGGTCGAGCTCACCGTGCCCGATGAGATGGTTGATGATGATCTCGGCCTGGCGCCCGTCCGGGATGATGTACTGGTAGAGATGCAGCAGGCGCCGCTCGATCATCTGTGCGACCGCGTCGATGTGGTTCTGCTTGGCGAGGACGCTGCGCAGGAGCTCCTCGTAGCGGCGCCATTGCGCCGTCGCCCAGAGCACCTCTTCCCACAAGAAGAACGCGCTGATGCCCATCCAGGACGGGACCTTCTCGGCGCTGGCGTCGCTGCTCTGCGCGGCGGCTTTGTCGCCGTCGCCGTCGAGCGCGGCGAGGAAGCCCTCCGGCGTCGGCCCTGCCTGTTCGCTGCGGTTGAATTTCTTGAGGCGCTCTTCCTCGAGCTGCTCGAGCACGAGCAGGGCTTCGTGAGGCTTGTCAGCCTGGTAGAGCAAGGAGCGCACGAGCTCGAAGCGCAACATGACCTGACGCGCGCCCGACGCGTTGGCGATCTCTCGCTCGAGGGCCGCGATGGTGCTGCCAGCGTCGCCGCCTTGGCGGGCGAGCCGCTTGAGACCCAGGTGCGCAGGTCGGCTCAACGCGAAAGCGTCCAGCGCGCGCCCATAGAGTTCGGTCGCCTTGGCAGGATCGCTCTCGCTCTTGCCCTCGTGCAGCTCAGCCGCCGCGCAGAAGAGCTCGGAGGCCTCTGGACCTCGACGCAGTCTACCAGCCGCCGCAGTCAGCCTCTCCACGTACACGTCGATCGTCTTTTGACCGATCTCGGCTCGGTGAGTTTGCACCGCCTTCTCTTGAAGTGCGGCTGGCTGCTTGACGATCTCTGCTCGGCGCTCGACGTTCATTATTCCCCTCCGTGGGACTTCCTCGGGCCGTCCTTGGCCGAGGGAGCGGGCACCGCGCGTCATGAGGTCAAGAGACGCACGGGGATGCACCTACATCCACGGTGCAGTGTAGTCGGATCACCGCGGGGCACCACTTTTAGAGGTTTGTCCTCCGTGTCACCTCGCATTGCCAGCGTCGGACTGCCTTTCCGCCGTTCTCACGGCCGCAGTCGCGAGCCAGTAAGCTCCCAGCCAGAGAAAACTCTGCGCGGTTTCCCTGAGTTTTCGTGCCAGTCGTTCACCGACGGCTCTTTGCGACGAGCGCCCTTGACCCGAAGGCCGGGATCGACTTCATTGGACGCAGACGCTCGGAGGTAGCTCTTTCTGCGGTGCTACGCCGCGGTTGACTCAGGTCGCCTCTGGCGCGCCTTCGGCCGCTAGAGGGACAAGCTTCCTGTCTTTGACACACGTATCGGCGACGGGAAACTCCTCACTGGAGGTCAGTAACTCGAGCGTTCAAACGAGAAAGGGCGACGGAACCTCCGTCGCCCTTTCTTCATTAAGAGGAGCCTCGCCGCTCAGCTTCCGCAGCCGCCCTTGCAGCCGCCCTTGCAGTCGTGAGCCTCTTTGCCGGCGAAGTGGTCGGCCTTTGCTTGGACACGGGCCTGCAAGTCGGCTAGGACCTCGGCGGTCGCGTTCGTCGCCGTGAAGGTCACGGTCACGCCGCTGTCAGTCCCCTCGATGACGAAGTCCACGCCTTCCATGGCGAACGGGGAGGAGGCGAGCTTCTTCGGGCAACCTTCGCCGGTTTTGTCGGCTTGGGCCTTCGTCTGCAGCTTCTCGAGGACGTTCGCGGCGACTTCGGGATCGCTGGAGGCGATGCTCAAGATGGCACCGCTGTCGGTGGTGGTCGCCGTTGCGGTGATGGTTTCTTTTTGCTCCTTGGAACAGCCACAGCCGCCCCCCTCGCTGCCCGGACAGGCGAAGGCGGCGCCGGCAAAGACGAAGCTAAGCAATGCGATAGAGAAGATGACGAGTGTGCGTTTCATAGGACTCCCTGCTTCAATGATGTGGAACCGCTGAACAACCTCCAAGAAGGCGCCGTAGGTTCACTGACGTGGTGGTAACTCTCTAGGAGAATTCGACGACGAAGGAAATCGGGAACGAAAACCAAAACACCGACGAACGGCGTACAATGCGCCCCGACCCCGAGTTTGGTCCGATGATGCCAGTACTTCAGAAGTAGAACCCATGAGAGAGCTCACCATCACTGGATTTCCAGCGCTCCTTTTCCCGAGCAGCGCACTAACCAAAGGTCTGGCCATCTTGGCCCTTGTCCTCGCTACGTTTCTTGGCTGCGACTCGGATCGCTCCAAGTCCGAGAACGACACCACTCAAAACGAGCTCACCGATTCCGTCGCGCTCGATCAAGAACAGGATTCGGTCGACGACCTGGAAGCTCCAGAGGCCTCGAACGACCTCGCCGAGGTCGACTCTGTCGAGCTGCCGGAGCTCGTCGACGACCTCATTGACAGCGACCTCGCCGACTCGGTTGAGCTGGCCGACGCCGAGCTCGCCGACGTCGTCGACACCGACCTCGCCGAGGTCGGCGTCAGCGCCTGCACCGGCGCCTGTGCACAGACCCAGGCGACAGCGGTCTTTGGCGCGGTCAGTCAGCCGTTCGACCGAGGGGTCTATGGACTCACCAGCCCCGCCAATTCCGACACTGGGCAATGGGAGCTCTACCTCGAGGTCTACGCTGAAGGCGACCCAGGTTGCCCCTCAGCCCAGTCTGCGACTCCGTTGGCGACGCTGATCCTGAGTGGCGTACCCCAAAGCGCAGTGCCCACAACGGTGGTCTCGAGCTCCGATGGTCTGGTCGTGACCCTGCTGGACTTCAACGCCAACCTGCTGGCTGGCAGCCCGCTCGCCTCGGCGAGCGACGCAGTGTTCACCGTTGAAGCCGTCGACACCTGCACTGCATGTGTGGGAGAACCTGACCCCAGCGACACCGCCGGCTTCGTCTCCTTCGAGCTGAGCGCGACGTTCGCCGACGGTACACTGTCCGGGCATGTCTACGCGACCCACTGCGACAGTCTCGACTGGCCGTGAGACCCTGCGCCTGAGAGGTCATTCATGAGAATCTCGAGGTCCACCCCCTTCTTGCTCCTCATCGTCTTCGCTTTGCTGAGCTTCGTGCTGCCTTCTTGCGAGGACGAGGCGAGCAAAGGAGACGACAGGAAAGCGGCCAAGAGCGAAGCACCCGCGAAGGCGGTCGACCTCGAGACCGTGGACCTGCCAAAGCTCTACGAGACCCTGGAAACCACCTTCCTCAACGCCTACGCCAGTCGCGAGCTGGCCCTCGCCGACGTCTGTGAGAAGCTCTTCGACGTCGAGCGACCCGCGGCGACGGTCCAATACTTCGACGCCCTCTGCGCGGCGAAGGTCGAAGGCGGCTGCACCGACCTCGACCCCGAGCAGCGCTACTTCATGGTCTTCGCCACCGCCCTGAAGACCATGAAGCAGGCCGCCGAGCTGCAAGGAAAGAACGACCTGAGCGCGAAATTCGAAGGCATTGTCGGCTTCATAGGCTCGCTCTCCGAACAGAAAGTCTCTGGCGTGGCGATAGGCGGCGAACCGCTCCTGAACCTCGTCGCCGACCCGACCCTCGTCCTCGGTGCCACCGACCTGAAAGTGACCGTGGGGATGTTCGCCACACGCTCGTTCCCGCTGCCCGACCCAGAGGCCGAGACCTCCGAGTTGGGCGCCTACTGTGACGCAATGTTGGCGGGTGAGACCTTCGAGGCGGCCGGACTGGTCCGACCTCCTGGAGCGTCGAAAGCTCCCTCAGGGGGAAAGAAGCTGCAGCTCATGATCCCCGCCGAAACCAAGCTGGAGTCCCTGCAAGCCGTCCTCGATGTTGCCTACGCCCACAAAATGCAGGCTGTCGATTTGGTCGTTCGCAGCAAGGAGTACAAGACCTTGGGCGCCATCCCCATGAACCTCGTCAAAGCCTCGATCCTCGGCAGCGACCAGTCCATCGAGGTCGGTTCGGAGGCCGTCATTTGGCGAGACAGCGAGGCCGATGAGACCAAGAGCGTCAGCTGGGACGGCATCGCGCGCATCAGCGAGATCGTCAAACAGCCCCTGGGGCAGCTCATCCTCTACATCGAGATCGATCCGAGCCTGAACGGCCAGCAGCTCGCCGATGTCTTGAGCGCCATCCGCACCCGCTGCGGGGAGCAGGAGCTTTGCCAGAACTTGCAGATGGCGATCGCGCTCAAGTCGACCAAGAAGCAGTAAGTAGGGGCCAGGCACGGAGTTGCCCGAGGGGTAGGCAAGGGGGCCTGCCCCTACGCAACGAGGGTGTTGCCCAGGATACCTGAGCCCCCTTTCGTCGTGGCCTAAAGAACCTGGGCATCCGCCCTGAAGGGGCGGTCCAAGGGATCAGCCCAGCGCGGAGCGCTGGGTCGCGCGCCAGACCGCCTGAACCCACGACGTGGAACCGCGTGGGACCGCCCGAACCCACGCGGTGGAACCGCATCGGGCCGCCCGAACCCACGAGGTGGAACCGCATCGGAACACTCGAACCCACGAGGTGGAACCGCATCGGGCCAGCCAAATCTACGACACTGCGTCGCCAGGGCCCCTCGTCTGGAAGAACGCCAGCTCGATCTGGTCTGCGCCTGGGCCGGCGGCCAACATCATCCCTTGAGACTGCTGACCGAAGATCTTGCGGGGAGCGAGGTTGGTGAGGACCAACGCCTTCTGTCCGACGAGCGCCTCTGGGGTGTAGGCCAGCCCAATGCCTGCGACGATCTGCCGTGGCCCTTCGGGATGCCCAATCTCGACCTGACATTTCAGCAGCTTGTCCGACTTCGGCACCCGTTCGGCGCTCAAGATCATCCCGACCCGCAGGTCGAGGGACGCGAAGACGTCGTACTCCACGAGGTCCTTCAGGGGACGACGCTCGAGCGCCACCTCTGCGACGGCCTCTGCTACTGCGGCTGCAGGCGGGGGGGCTTCGTCGAGTGTGACCATGGCTTCGAAAGGCTCCTTCTCGGGGCGCAGGTAGAGCTTGTCCACCTCACCGATGCGGCTCGAGGCGTTGAGCGAGGCGTCCACTTGGCTGAAGTCCAACGGCGCAATGCCCAACTGCTGCTCGATCTTCTCGGCGAAGTCCGGCACGACGGGCTT
>Ga0210033_1002803_pt1 | contig 14562 bp, 12 predicted proteins | sample CryGeymeta201501_FD_185465 | JGI IMG/M metagenome (GOLD analysis project Ga0210033, IMG submission 185465) | Groundwater microbial communities from Crystal Geyser aquifers in Utah, USA - Crystal Geyser metaG 2015-01 (SPAdes) (version 2) | ecosystem: Environmental > Aquatic > Deep subsurface >... | reverse complement strand
AAGGGGTCAGGTCTTGTATTGACACATCACCACTCGCTGTTTGGCATCGCCTCAGGTTCACCATCGCGAGCAAGACCATCACCTACGACTACGACTACGACCTGCGCGGCATGATCCAGTCCTCCCAAACCAGCACCTTCAAGCAATTCATCACCAACCCGGACCAATCCAGTCTCACCGTTTCGAGATCGGCAGACCCTCGATTCGGCCTTACTGCACCGGGTTCTTCGGTAACCCTAACTCTTCCCAATCCATCACAGCCCTCCACCATCAGCCGCAGCCATGCAGCCATTGCTACCCCACTGGGCACCCAACTCGGCCAGCTTGATCTGCAACACGAGACGCTGATCAATGGTCGCCAATACCTGGGCAACTACGATGCCCAGAGCCGCAGTTGGTCCGTCCGCTCCCCCATGGGCCGCGAGACCCTGATCGCGGTCGATGCGCAGGAGCGCCCCTTGCAGGTGACCGAGGCCGGTCTCGCGCCACTCAACTACGCCTATGATCCGCGCGGGCGGCTGATTGGCGTCAGGGAAGAGAAGGGGTCAGGTCTTGTATTGACACATCACCACTCGCTGTTTGGCATCGCCTCAGGTTCACCATCGCGAGCAAGACCATCACCTACGACTACGACTACGACCTGCGCGGCATGATCCAGTCCTCCCAAACCAGCACCTTCAAGCAATTCATCACCAACCCGGACCAATCCAGTCTCACCGTTTCGAGATCGGCAGACCCTCGATTCGGCCTTACTGCACCGGGTTCTTCGGTAACCCTAACTCTTCCCAATCCATCACAGCCCTCCACCATCACCCGCTCTCGCGCCATTGCCGCTACCCCGCTGGGCACCCAACTCGGCCAGCTTGATCTGCAACACGAGACCCGCATCAATGGCCGTCAATATTTGGGCAACTATGATGCCCAGAGCCGCAGTTGGCTGATCCGCTCCCCCATGGGCCGCGAGACCCTGATCGCGGTCGATGCGCAGGAGAGAAGCGCAGGACACCCAGTTTTCTGCCGCAAGAGTGAGTGTCCGAGATTGGTGGCAAGAGTGGGTGTCCGAGAGTGCCTTAACGCAGAATCTTCACCTTGTCCAAACCCCGATTGAAAAACACAAACGTGTCGCTGAACACCGACGCCCCCATTACCGCCTGCGCGCGCAGACTCAAACCATCCATCCCCAAACGGTCGCTCCTGCGCGTCCTGCGCCCGCGACATTGGCACATCCATGTGCGGCAAAATCTACCGGCGCCAGACTCACCCGCACCACGCCCACCGCTGCCACCGCCAACACCGGCATCATCGCCGCACCGAAAACACTGGCAACGGACCCAACAACATCTGCACCAACCGCCGTCGCCACGCCACCGCCATTGGATAGCAAAGCCCTGCCCACCGGCAGTACGCCGCCAGCGACAACCCACTCGCCCGCCACTCCGCCAACCGCAACATCCACACCACCGACCCGCATCGCTCACGCTGCATCATCCACTCCGTCCACATCAACCAGCGCGCATCAAACCTTAATGCGGTGCAGCGGAATAGATGTGTTGGGGCGGACGGTTACATTTCACAAGCTGAATTTTGCTGAGCGGAACAAATTCGACGATGCGAACATTGCCTTGGTCTGTATGGATGAGAATGCGATAAGGCGCAGCACGACTGAATTAATTTCAGCTCTGCGCGCCAAGAAAACGTGTGGCGCTTACGGATTTTTGATCGACGAGCAGTAAATGCGGGCAGACCGCCTCAATAGGTCAGCAACAGACGGTCGGCCACTTCGTGGTCTTCCAGGCTGCGTCCGTCCATCTGGAAACGTTTGAGCATCGAGCGGCCGATGTGAATGAACTCCTCGCGCTCGAACAGACCATCCGGAATCGGCAGTTGGCAAAGCTTGCCGCCGGAAAACTTGGTGCCGTCAATGCTCAGGGCAACATGCACGCCCCTGGCCTTGCAGTCCGCAATGGTGTCGAACAAACGCGGCAGCGAGAAGGCTTGCGCGCCATAAAGAATGGTTTGGCTGTCTGCGTATGGCGGATCGCAATAGACCAAATCACCCGATTCGGCCCGTGCAAGTACTTCAGCAAAATCGGCATGAACAAATGTGGTGCCCTGCGTCCGCTCCGCCCACAAGTCGACACGTTTATTGAAGCTCTCCGGCGGGACCGGCGTATGCACGCCGCATGGTGTGGACATGTAGCCATCCATCTTGCGGAAGCGCACCACGCCGCCGTAGCAGGCACGGCATAGGAACAACAAGTCGGCGCCGTTGGGCTTGCGGTTATAGCTTGCCAGAACATGCTCGTACGCATCCTGCTTGCCCATGCTGTCGATCAGCGCGTGCCGCTCGGCGTACCACTCCTTAAGTGTTTCGGCGTCGCGATGCATCATCGCCCATATTTCCACCAACGCGCCGAACGCGTCGCTGGCGACAGCACGCGGCGGGGCCAGCACTCCCAACACGCCACCGCCACCCAGGAACGGCTCGTAGTAGGTGCCAAAGTTTGAGGGAAAGTAACCGATGATCTCCAAGGCCTGCTTCTGTTTATTGCCAATCCACTTGAGCAGTTGCAGGTTAAAGGGTTCGATGGTGCGCCCTTTGCGCACGATCTGGGTGGCGGGGTCGGGGGCGAAGAGGCTGGCTTGTTCGACGAGCATGGCGTAAGTGTCCTCCTTAGCCGGGCAGATTCTAAGTTTGAATATTCTACAACAGAATATAGGCTGCCCAGCCAATGAAAAAGCGCCAACTCACGACCCTTCTCAGACAGCTCCGACTCGATGCCGGTCTGACGCAAGTCGATCTTGCGGACCGGTTGGGGCAAACCCAGTCTTACGTCAGCAAATACGAAAGCGGGGAGCAGCGCCTCGACCTCATCGAGATCGAGGCCATTTGCAAAGCGGTCGGCACACCGCTCAAGAAATTCATCGAGCGCTACCTTGAAAGCTGATCCGCGCTTCCTTCGTCAAAGCAAAGAATTCTGGGCTCACGTGCGCACGGTCAGCCAGGAAATAGGCTATACGAAGCGCGGTGCAGGGACGATATTGGTGCCATCGCTCGATCAAATTCGCGTGGCCTTTGCCCGGCTTTCGCTGTCGGTAGAGCACATTGCCGATGTCAACAACCGGCTGACTGAATTCGGCTGCATGCTGCTGGACTACTTCGAGTTCCGCGCCAACCTGTTGGACACCACCGTTCGCGGCAACCTCATGGATAACAATGCCTCCGAAGCTGCGTTCAAGAAATTACGCAAACAATTGAAGCCAAGATGCGTTCTGCCCATGAACAAGCAAAAGGGAGTAAAGCGCAACCATGCCTTCCTGACCGGCATCGTTAACATGCTGATTGAATCGAACATTGGGGATGCTTCCTGCGATTACGACCCGAGGAGCCTGACCACGCTTACGCATGACGCGATGCCGCTGCGCACGCTTTCCAGGCGCGTCGATGGCGCCTTCCCTTCCGTGGTGAATCCCATCGCCATTTGGGAGATCAAAGAGTATTACTACACGACCACTTTCGGCAGCCGCGTTGCTGACGGCGTATATGAAACGCTGTTGGATGGCCATGAGCTTGAAGAGCTTGAAACGGCAGCGCGTCGCAAGGTTCAGCATGTCCTGATGGTCGATGACTACTTCACCTGGTGGGAGTGTGGTCGCTCCTATCTCTGCCGCATCATTGACATGCTGCATATGGGCTACATCGACGAGGTGCTGTTCGGCCGCGAAGTGATCGACCGGTTACCGGTCCTTGCGCGCGAATGGAAACAGCAGCTTGATAATAAGGCTTGATTGCTCTCAACCCCCGTCCGCCATGCGCATGTTGCCATGCGGTGCAACGCATACACCCGCTTGCACCGCTTGTCTGAGCGTGCCTTCTTCGAGGCCGTCAAGGGTTCGGGCTATGCTCCGCACCCTTGACGGAATCGGCGGCGGTGGCAGTGGCGGCCAAGGGGAAAACCATCTCGCCTGCCCAATTTCGCCTCACGGAGTTGCGCTCAGCACTTTCAAAAACTGGCGTGCAAAAAAATGTCTTCCGTGTGAATCGCATCGGGGTGAACCGGCCTGCGAGCCGCGCTGCATCTAGGGGTTGGTCGCGCCAGCGACAAACTTGCGTCGGAGTAATTTTCTTTGTCGATCATCTCGGCAGCATGCACCTGATCGTCTGCGTCGCCGACAGAACCATCGCCCAGCGCCTGGATTACGACGCTTGGGACCAAGTCCTCAGCGACAGCAACCCCGGCTTCCAACCCTTCGGCTTTGCTGGTGGCCTTTATGACCGTGACACCGGCTTGGTTCGGTTCGGGGCGCGGGATGAGGAGCAAAGCAGAGCCCCGCTCTCCCGACCGCTCTCCCGCGAGCGGGAGAGAGGAGCAAAGCAGGGCCCCTCTCTCCCGACCTCTCTCCCGCAAGCGGGAGAGAGGAGCAAAGCAGAGCCTCGGTCTCCCGACCTCTCTCCCGCAAGCGGGAGAGAGGAGCAAAGCAGAGCCTCGGTCTCCCGGGCTTTTTCCCGCAAGCGGGCGAGAGGAGCCGTGGCGTTTGGCTCGACGGTTGCGGTGGCGGCTGATCGCGGCTTGAAATCCAGCGTTGGCAACGCCACATGGAACGGGTCTATTCGCCCATTTTGGAGATCCGTTCATGTCCACCGTTACCCCGAGTCCTGCCGCGAGCGCTACCCCGAGCGCTACCCCGAGCACTGAAACCCGCCGTTTTGAGGCGGAGGTTGAGCAGGTGCTGCAGTTGGTGACGCATTCGCTGTATTCGCACAAGGAGATCTTCTTGCGCGAGTTGATTTCCAATGCTTCTGATGCCTGCGACAAGCTGCGTTTCGAGTCGATCGCTGATCCGTCGCTGAGCGCGGGCGATAGCGATTATCACTTGAAGATTGAAGTGGACAAGGCAGCGCGCACGCTGACCTTGAGCGATAACGGCATCGGCATGACGCGCGCGGAAGTGATCGACAATATCGGTACCGTGGCGCGCTCGGGTACGCGGCGTTTTCTGGAGTCGCTGTCCGGCGATGCCCGCAAGGACACCGCTTTGATCGGGCAGTTCGGCGTCGGCTTTTATTCGGCTTTTGTGGTGGCCGATAAAGTCACCTTGTGCAGCCGTCGGGCTGGCGTCGATGCAGGCGCGGCGGTGCGTTGGGAATCCACCGGCACCGGTGAATACAGCATCGACACGTTTAATCAGGCCGAGCGCGGTACCCGCGTTACGCTGCATCTGAAGCCGGAAGAAGAAGAGTTTCTGGAGCCGTGGCGTTTGCGCAGTCTGGTCGCCAAGTTCTCCGACCACATCGCGTTTCCGATCCGCATGCTGAAAGAGGGCGACGGCGCGCCAGAATGGGAGACGGTCAACCACGCCGCGGCGCTGTGGACCCGCCCCAAGGCGGAGCTGAGCGATGCGGATTACCAGGGTTTTTACAAACACGCCGCCCATGCCTACGACGAGCCGCTGGCGTGGACGCACAACCGGGTGGAAGGCAATCAGAGTTACACCAGTCTGCTCTATCTGCCGACCCAGGCGCCGTTCGACATGGCTTTCAGCGGCCGCGAAGAACGCAAGGGACTGAAGCTCTATATCCGTCGCGTGTTCATCATGGATGCGAGCGAGCAATTGTTGCCGGCGTATTTGCGTTTTGTTCGCGGGGTGGTCGATTCCGATGACTTGCCGTTGAATGTATCGCGCGAGATCTTGCAGGAAAACCGCATGGTGCAGCAGATTCGTTCGGGCCTGACCAAGCGCACGCTGGATCTGCTCGACGGCCTCGCCACCGAGCAAAAAGAAAAATTCGACACTTTCTTCAAAGCTTTCGGCAGCGTGCTCAAAGAAGGCATCGTGGAAGATTTTGGCAATCGCGAACGGATCGCCAAACTGCTGCGCTATGCCTCCACCACCAGTACTGGCCAAGACGCCACGGTGTCACTGGATGACTATATCGCGCGCATGCCGGAGGGCCAGGATACGATCTGGTATGTCACCGCCGATTCTTACGCAGCGGCCGCGCATAGCCCGCAGTTGGAGGCTCTGAAGGCGCGCGGTATCGAGGTCTTGTTGATGTTTGAGCGCATTGACGAGTGGGTGTCTGGGCATCTGAACGAGTACGCCGGCAAGAAGCTGCGCAACGTCGCCAAGGGCGACGTGGCGCTGGATGAAGCGGCCAAAAAGCAGCACGAGGAAGTGGAAAAAAATGCGGCGCCGCTGGTCGAGCGCATCAAGCAATTGCTCGGCGACAAGGTGCGTGCGGTCAAGGTCAGTGCGCGGCTCACCGAATCGCCAGCGTGCCTGGTGATCGACGAATACGAAATGGCCCTGCACATGCAAAAATTGATGCGAGCCGCCGGTCAGGAGGTGCCCGATCAAGCGCCGGTGCTGGAAATCAATCCCGAGCACGCCTTGTTGAAACGCTTGGCGGCGAGTACCGACGATGCCCTGGCCACCGATCTGGCGCTGATCGTGCTCGATCAGGCGCGGCTCGCTGAGGGCGGCCAGCTTGATGATCCGAGTGCGTTTCTGCGGCGCATGAACGCGCTGCTCGGCTAAAGCCGGATCGCGGCATGGTGGCCACGGCGAGCGAGGCGGCGGGCATTCGATTGGATGTCTGGTTGTGGGCGGCGCGCTGGTTCAAGACCCGGGCGCTGGCCAAGCAGGCGATTGCATCCGGCAAGGTGGAGATCGCCGGTGCCCCCGCCAAAGCGGCAAGGTTGCTGCGCATCGGCGATGGCTTGAAAATCTGCCGCGAACACGAGCATTACGACATTGTGGTGATCGGGCTCGATCACCGCCGCGGTCCGGCCTTGCAGGCCGAGGCGCTGTATATCGAGTCCGCCGAGAGTGTCGCGCGACGTGAGGCGCTGCGCGAGCAACGCAAGTTCGACCGGCTTGGCATGCAGCCGCCCGAGCACAAGCCGGACAAACGCGCGCGGCGCTTGATTCGCGCACTCGGCGATCTCGACGCGCTATAGGCCGGGCCGGACTGCCGCCACGGTCGCGACAAACTCGATCGGCACCGCTACCAGTTCCATCGCCCGATTGACCTGGACGACGAAATGCAGATGTGGCCCGCTGGAAAATCCGGTGTTGCCGGAGCGCGCCAGCACTTGGCCGACGCTGACTTTTTGGCCGGGCGTGACCAGGCTGCTTTCCAGTTGCAAATGCGCATACACCGCCATGCTGCCATCGCTATGCAGCACCCGCACCGAATTGGCACGGTCGCCGTAGCGCTGCCGATCGAGGCCGGCGCCGAAGAAGTCGCGCTCCACTTGCATCACCACACCGGCGCGCGCCGCCCGCACTTCGGTGCCCTCGGCGACGGCCAGATCATAGGCATAGCGTGATTGCGGATCGGTGTGCGAGAACTGGCCATTCGGGCCTTGCGCCAAGCGGTAGTTCACCGCCGCCGCAAACGGCAGCGCATAGCGCACGGCGTCGTCGTGGTGGGCGCTGGGGTCACCGGGCACCGCGCGATAGCTCAGCGCATAACTGCTGGCCTGGCGACGATCAGCCGGCGCCAGCCGCGCCACCTGGCGCCGCTCCAGCGCGTTGAGCACCACCTGCAGCGGCAGCGGCGGGTCGCTGGCAATATTCAGCGCCTGATCGAAAACGATCTCGACGGCGACCGGACCACGCCAGCGGTTTTGGAAGATCAGATTCCTGGCCGACTCGGCGTCTTCGGAAATCAACTCGACGATGTCTTGATGCTCAGTCCGGATCAGGCTGGTCTTGAGATCGCTGATCGTGGTCTCGGTCGGTGGTCGATCCGTAAAGTGACGGATGCCGTTGGCATCCCGGTACTGGTAAATGTGTTTGGCGGCGGCCGGCGTGACGCCGACGGTGACGATGACGGCAACGCCAATACCGGCGACCAGCAACGCGGCGTGCCGATACGCGCGCCACCGTTGCGCTGGAGTGTGATCGGCGTTCAACATTCGATGACGTTCACCGCCAGACCGCCGCGCGAGGTCTCTTTGTATTTGTCTTGCATGTCGCGGCCGGTGTCGCGCATGGTGCGGATGACTTTGTCGAGCGAGACCCGATGTTTGCCATCGCCGCGCAGCGCCATCCGCGAAGCATTGATCGCCTTGACCGCGCCCATGGCGTTGCGCTCGATGCAGGGGATTTGCACCAACCCGCCGATCGGATCGCAGGTCAGGCCGAGGTTGTGTTCCATGCCGATCTCCGCGGCATTTTCGATTTGCAGCACGCTGCCACCGAGGGCGGCGGTGAGTCCGCCTGCGGCCATCGAGCAGGCGACGCCGACCTCGCCCTGACAACCGACCTCGGCGCCAGAGATCGACGCGTTTTCCTTGTACAAAATGCCGATGGCGGCGGCGGTCAGCAAAAAATCGAACACGCCTTGTTCGGTGGCGCCGGGGACGAAGCGGTCGTAGTAATGCAGCACCGCCGGGACGATGCCAGCGGCGCCATTGGTCGGCGCGGTAACGACGCGACCGCCAGCGGCGTTTTCTTCGTTGACCGCGAGTGCGTACAAATTGACCCAGTCGAGAATGGTCAGGGGATCCTTCAGCGCCGCCTCCGGCCGGGACTTCAGCTCCTGCACCATATGCGGCGCCCGGCGGCCGACCTTCAACCCGCCGGGCAGCACGCCGGATGCCTGCATGCCGCGCTGCACGCAGTCCTGCATGGCGGCCCAGATTTTGCGCAGACCGTCATGGATGGCGTCATCGCTGCGCCAACTGCGCTCGTTCTCCAGCATGATCTGGGCGATCGTCAAGTGGGTTTCGGTGCAGGTCAGGATCAGCGCGTCGCCACTCGCAAACGGGTGCGGTAGCGGCGTCATGTCGGGCACGATGCGATCTTCGGCGGCCTCGTCCGGGTTGACCACAAAGCCGCCGCCAACCGAGTAATAGTCGCGCGTGGCAAGTTCCACCCCGGCGCTATCGTAAGCGCTGAAGCGCATCCCGTTGGAGTGGTAGGGCAGGCGCTGGCGCTTGTTGAAGGCGAGGTCGTATTTTTCGTCGAACGGGATGCGCTGGCGGCCGAGCAGCGTCAGCGCTTTGTCGGCGCGAATGATTTTGAGCCTGGCGCCGATCGCATCGACCGCGACCGTGTCGGGTTGTTCGCCCTCCAGGCCGAGGATGATCGCCTTGTCGCTGCCGTGGCCGCGGCCGGTGTGGGCGAGTGAACCGAACAGTTCGCAACGGACCCGCGCCACGCGTGACAACAGCCCGCGCTGATCCAGCCAGCGGTTGGCGAAACGCGCCGCCGCGCGCATCGGGCCGACGGTGTGCGAACTCGACGGACCGATGCCAATCTTGAACAAATCGAATACGCTAACCGCCATCTTGCCCGCTCCCGATGCGGCGCCATTGTAACCAAGCGAATGCGCCGAATGCCGACATGCCACTGACCCTCTACCGCCGCGACCACTGCACTCTTTGCGATCTGGCGGCAAGCCTGCTCGCCGCGCGTGGCCGAGTGCCTGACCAGGTGTGCTTTTTGGAAGACGATGCCAGCGCCGAACAACGCTATGGCTGGCGGATTCCGGTGTTGCGCCGTGGCGATACCGGCGCCGAGCTGGATTGGCCGTTCGATGCCTACAAGCTCGGCCAGTTCCTCGGCGAGGCTGAGTGACGACAATCGAGAAGCGGGAGCCGGGAGCCGGGAGCCGGGAGCCGGGAGCCGGGAGCCGGGTTGAGGGGAATTGTGGGAGCGTCGACAAGCGTCGCGACTGCTCGGCAACTTCGACCATCGCGACGCAAGCGACCCTCCTGCATTCAATCGAGGCGCGCAGAGGAAATGCAATTGCGAACGGTTGACAGTTTCGCTGACCGGGTTTAGCCTCGATTGCCTCGCGGTACTTGGGGGAGTACGCGGCAAGTGGAGACGAGATTGCCATGGTCGCAGCGGCTGAAATCTACGAGATTGCGATCATTGGTTCCGGGCCGGCCGGACTGAGCGCTGCGGCGCGCGCCGCCGAGATCGATCAGCGTGCCGGCGGTGGATCCGCGCCCAGCCACCTCCTGCTGGAGGCGCATAGCGAGTTTGCCAAGACCATCCATCGCTACCAGAAAGGCAAGTTCGTGATGGACGAACCCGGCTTTCTGGATTTGCGCAGTCCGTTGCGCTTTCGTGCCGGTCTGCGAGAAGCCATTCTGGATCACTGGCGTCGGGATATCGAAGCCAAGCACATTCATCTTCGCTACCAGGCCGAAGTGGTGGCGGTTTCCGGGCAACGCGGCGATTTCGTGCTGCGTCTGAAAGACGGCGCCGAGCTGCACGCGCGCCAGGTGGTGCTGGCCATCGGCCTGGAAGGCAACCCGCAGAAAATGGGCGTGCCGGGAGAAGACTGCGGCTTGGTGCAATACCAGCTCGACGACCCGGCGGCTTACCGCAACGAAGTCATCATGGTGGTCGGCGCCGGTGATTCGGCAATCGAAAATGCGATTGCTCTGGCGCGTCAGAACGCGGTGATCATCGTCAATCGGCGTGATGAGTTTTCCCGCGCCAAGGCCGGCAACCTCAACGCGATTTTGGCGGCGATCAACAGCAAATCGGTGGATTTGCAGTGTTACTACGCCAGCAGCGTCAAATCGATCAAGCCAGCGGGCGCCGATGGCATGGGCTGCGTCCACCTGAGTACGCCGGAGGCAGTAAAGCCGATCCGCTGCCATCGCTTGATTGCGCGTTTGGGTGGGGTGCCACCGCGACGCTTCGTCGAAAGTTGCGGCGTGGTGTTTCCGAGTGCGCGGCCGGATGCCTTGCCGCAACTGAGTCCGCGCTACGAATCGAATGTGCCGGGCCTGTACATCGTCGGCTCGCTGGCCGGTTATCCGCTGATCAAGCAGGCGATGAATCAGGGCCAGGACGTGGTCGATTACATCCACGGCGTGGCCGTCGAGCCGGTGGATCATGCTTTGCTCGCGTTGCAGTTCGCGGCGCTGCCGTATGCGGCCGGGGTGGACGATATCCTCGCGCTGTATCAGCAACGCATTCCGATGTTTCGGCGGATGAATACGCTGGCGTTCCGCGAATTGGTGATCGAGAGCCGGGTGTTGATGAGTACGCCGGATGCTGAAGCGCAAGCCTCGGCCCAGGCCAAGTCCGAGCAAGCGGTCAAACGCCGTGCCGAAGCGCAGCGCACGCGGCAGCGCGCACAACTGGCGCAACTGAAAGCCGCTGGCGAGGCGTTGACCGACGCCGATGCGGCACCGCCGCCAGCGCCGAAAGCCACCAGCGTGTTGCGCCAGGAGGATTTTCTGTTTCGGAGTGGCGAATACAGCAATACTTTTTTCACCATCGTCGAAGGTGAGGTGACGATCATTTCGGAAGATGGCAGCAAGCGCTTCGTGCTTGGGCCGGGGCAATTTTTCGGCGAGATGAGCCTGATCTCCGGTCGTCCTCGGCGCGGCAGCGCGCAGATCGGAGCGGAGACCATTCTGATCGAAACGCCGCGCCGCAGCATGCTCAAATTGCTCAACTCCAACGATGAAGTGCGCGCCGGCATCGATTGGGTGTTTATTGTGCGGGCCTTGCAGCAGCATTTTGCGCCGGGTCTGCCGATGGCGGCGCTGCGCGAGATCGCCCAGCGCGTTACTACCCGCAGCTATGCCACCGGCGAGCAGATTTATCACGAGGGCGAGACCGGCGATTGTCTGCACCTGATCCGCAGCGGCACCGTCGCCTTGTTTCGCCAGACCGCCAAGGTGGAGGTCGCGGTCGGGCACGCGCACAGCGGCCAGATTTTTGGCCAGTTGGCGTTGATGGGCGATCCACTGCGCCGCGAAACGACGCGCGCTGCGGTGCCGGTGGAGACGATTGCGCTGAAGGGCCCGGAGTTTCTGGCGCTGCTGAAAAAAGATCCGCAGCGAATCGCTGTGCTGCAACAAAACACCACCGTGCAACTGGAGCAAATTTCGCAATTGGCGTCACAGCCGGAAGGCGGCCACCTGGTGTCGTTCCTGATGCACCAAGGTTTGGGCGAGGCGACCAACGCGATCATCATCGACGAGAGTTTGTGCGTCGGCTGCGACAACTGCGAACGGGCTTGCGCCGAGACCCACGGCGGCCGCTCGCGCCTGGACCGCAAAGCCGGTGCCAGCTATGCGTCGGTGCATGTGCCGATTTCCTGCCGCCATTGCGAGCAGCCGCATTGCATGAAAGATTGCCCGGTCGATGCGATCCATCGCGCGCCCTCGGGCGAAGTTTTTATCGATCACTCCTGCATCGGCTGCGGCAATTGCCAGAGCAACTGCCCGTACTCGGCGATTCGCATGGCCTACGATGCGCCCGCCAAGCCCGGATTGCTGTCCTGGCTGTTGCTGGGTTTGGGCGCAGGGCCGGGCGAAGATCCACATGGTGTGCCCGACCAAGCGGCCAAGGCCAAGGGCAAGAAAGCGGTCAAATGCGATGCCTGCATGGATCTGCTAGGCGGCCCGGCCTGCGTGCGCGCTTGTCCCACCGGGGCGGCGGTGCGCATCGGTCCGGAACAATTCTCCGAACTGATCGCCAGGCGCTGACCGATGCACCAGCACTTGCTCAGTTATCGCCGTCGCCGTTATCTGCGGCTCAGCCTTGGCTTGCTGGTGGCTTCGTTGCTGATTTATTTCAGTCAAGCGCCGACGCTGCCGCGCAACGGCGGTTCCTGGCAGGGCTACACCCTCGGCGGCGTCGCCACCGCGATGATCTTGTGGCTGGCTTGGTTGGGTCTGCGCAAGCGCAGTTATCGCTCCTCACTTGGCACGGTTCAGGGCTGGACTTCGGCACATGTTTGGCTGGGCCTCTCGGTGTTGCCGATTGCCGCGCTGCATGGCGCCTTTCAGTTTGGCTGGAACGTACACACGCTGGCCTTTGTGCTGTTGACGGCGGTGGTGCTGAGCGGGATCTACGGCATGTTCGCCTATCTCACGCTGCCGCAACGTCTGGTCCGCGTCCATGGCGATCAGAGCCGCGCCGATTGGCTGACCGAGCTCAATGCCATCGACGCCCGCCTGCGCGAATTGGCGGTTGACGCCGACGCTCGCACCCAGGCGATCGTGGAAAGCGCCGTGGATCGCACCAGTCTGGGTGGCGGCGTATTGGCCCAGTGGTTTGGCTTTGATCGCTCCCGGGTGTTGGATCCAGCGGCAGCCGGGCAGGGCTCGCGTTTGCTCGGCAATCGCGGCCAACAGCGCTTGATCGACTTTCTGGCAGCGCGCATTCCGCTGGCAGAGCAACGCGGCGAAGTCGCCATGCTGCAGGAGTTGCTCGCGCTGGCTGGTCGTCGGCGGCGGGTCCTCGACACGCTGCGCAAGGGCGTTCGCTTGAACGCCCGCCTCAAGCTCTGGCTGCTGCTGCATATTCCGTTGACGCTGGGTCTGCTGTCGGCGCTGACGGTGCACATCCTCGTCGTCTTTCTGTATTGGTGAGCGCCGTGCAGATCCTCATTCGCCGAATCGAGCGTGATCAGAAAGGCAACGAAGCCTTGTTCGAGAAAACCATCGACAGCGGCACGCTGACGATGGGTCATCGCTTCGATCAGACCCTGCAATTGCTCGATCCGGAAATCGCGCCTTGTCACGCCGTGCTCACGCTGCGCCGTGGCGGCGGTTTCGATCTGCGCACGGTCGGCGCAGCGCGGGTGCAACTGGCCGACAAAACCGTTGCCCGCGCGCGCCTGACAGCGGGCCAAAGCATCGCCATGGGGCGCCAGACTTTGACCGTTGTGGCGCCGCCGCCGGGGTTTGCCGCGGCCATCGAAGTGCTGGCACTGACCCCCGACGAAGCGTTCGGACCGGCCACCCATTTCGTGCTGGAGCTGACCCAGACCGGCCTGCGCAGTCGGCCGCTGGCGTGGTTGCTGCTGCTGATTCCGCTGCTGTTTCTGGCTTTGCCATTGGCCGGCGTGTGGCAACCGGCGCTGGCGACCTGGCTGCGGGCGCAACCCTGGTTACCGGCCGATTCGGTCTGGTCCAGCGGTCCTTTGAGCGGTGCCCACTCAAGCCCCGACATCGGCAGCAATTGCCAGGCCTGCCATTTGAAATTGTTCGAGCCGGCACCGGATCGCGGCTGTGGGCACTGCCACGAAGCCATCAACGCGCACTTTGATCGGCGCCTGGTGGATTCGCCGCTGCTCGACGCCATGGCTTGCGCGCGCTGCCACAAAGAGCACAACGAGCCGGGCAATTTGCTGCGCCACGACAGTGCGCTCTGTATCGATTGCCATCGCGAGCTGGGCGCCGTTGCCAAGTCCAAGGGGGCCGCCAAACTATCTGCGCCGGTGTCGGGTCTGGCGCTGGGTAGTCATCCGCAGTTCCCATTCACGCTGTGGCGTTTCGATGCCACCCGGTGGACCTGGTCGCTGAGTCGCCTGCCCAGCGAGGCGCCGCCGGAGCCGCGCGAGGGCTCCAATTTGCGCTTCTCCCATGCCCTCCATCTGGACCCGAAAAAGGTGCAAGTGCCGGGCACCAAGACCTTGCTCGGTTGCGCCGATTGCCACCGCCTCGGCCGCGATCCGGAACATTTCGAACCGATCAGCATGGAAGGCCAATGCCGCCGCTGTCATTCGTTGGCGTTCGATGAAGCGGAGCCCGAGCAGCAGTTGCCGCACGCCGATGTGCCGGCCGC
>Ga0210033_1002799_pt1 | contig 14571 bp, 14 predicted proteins | sample CryGeymeta201501_FD_185465 | JGI IMG/M metagenome (GOLD analysis project Ga0210033, IMG submission 185465) | Groundwater microbial communities from Crystal Geyser aquifers in Utah, USA - Crystal Geyser metaG 2015-01 (SPAdes) (version 2) | ecosystem: Environmental > Aquatic > Deep subsurface >... | reverse complement strand
GCGACCCCGAAGCGCTCGCCTATGCGATCACCCGTTCCTGCCAGAACAAGGCGGAAGTGGTGGCCGCCGACGAGCGCGAATCCGGGCAACGCGCCCTGCTCAACCTGGGCCACACCTTCGGCCACGCTATCGAGACCGGCATGGGCTACGGCGTCTGGCTGCACGGCGAGGGAGTTTCCGCCGGCACCGTCCTGGCGGCCGAATTGTCGCGGCGCATGGGCTTGATTGCGCCAGCCGATGTCGATCGCGTGGCGGCGTTGTTCCGCCGCGCCGGCCTGCCGGTGGTGGCGCCCGCTCTGGGCTACGACGCTTACATGAACTTCATGGGCGTAGACAAGAAAGTGGAAGCGGGGCGCATCCGCTTCGTCCTGTTGCGCAACTTGGGCGAAGCCTTCATATCCGGCGATTACGACCCAGCGGCCTTGCGGGCGACGCTGACACCGTAGGAGCGGACCGCGTCCGCGATATTTTGCATGGAATTCGCGATAGCCCTACAAACAAGGTCGCGGACACGGTCCGCTCCTACATGTTACAGAAACGTTGCTTTGCTTTATATTGCAGATATGCACATAATAGAAACTATGATTTCCGATAATGCGCATACCGTTCTGGCCCAGCTTGGTACCCGCCTGCGTGGCGAACGCCTGGCACGCAACGAACCGCAGGCCCGTTTCGCGGCGCGTCTGGGCGTTTCCATCCCCACCCTGCGTCGACTGGAACAGGGGGATGCCAGCGTCCAGATCGGCCACTGGCTGGCGGCGCTCGAGGTGCTGGGCCGGTTGCAAGACGCCGAGGCGCTGCTGGCGCCGCGCTACAGCCTGTTCGACGCCGCCGTGGATGTGCCCAAGGCACGGCAACGGGCACGGCGGCGGCCATGATCCGTCTCGATGTCTGGCTCACCCTGGCGACCGGTGAGCACCTGCAAGCCGGGGAACTGGCCTGCGCCGACGCCGATGGCCAGGGCCGCTATGCCAGCGCTTTCCGCTATACCCCGGATTACCTCGCCGACCCGCGCGCCTTTCCCCTCGACCCCGCCAGCCTGCCGCTCACTCCGGGCGAATTCCAGGGCAGCCAACTCGATGCACCGCTCATGGTTCTCGAAGACGCCCTGCCTGACGACTGGGGGCGGCGCCTGCTGATCCTGCGCCACGGCCTGCCGCGCGGACAGCAGGCGGAACCCTTTCTGCTGCGTGCCCAGGCAGGGCAGGGGCTGGGCGCCCTGGCTTTCCCGCCGCCGGGCGAAGCGCCGCGCACGCACGACGATTCCGCCACCCTGCTCGACCTGGAAACCCTGCATGAGGCCGCGCGCCGACTGGAACAGGACGGCGAGGTGGACATTGCCCACCGCCTGCTGCTTGCCGCCGGCAGTTCACCGGGGGGCGCCCGCCCCAAGGCACTGATACGCGACGACCAGGGCCATTGGATCGCCAAGTTTTCTAGCGGGCGCGATGAGGTGGACATGGTGGGGCTGGAAGCCGCCAGCCTGGAACTGGCGCGGATGGCTGGGCTGGAAATACCGGAATTCCGCCTGGAAAACCTTGCCGGTGGCCGGCGCGCGCTGCTGGTGAAACGCTTCGATCTCACCCCACAAGGGGGGCGCCGCCACATGCTGAGCCTGCGCGCCCTGTTGCGGGCGGGCGGGTATTACGTGCTGCGCTACGCCGACCTGATCGCCGCCCTGCGCCGTTACAGCGCACAACCGGAAATCGACGTGCCGCGCCTGTACCGGCAGATGGTTTTCAATGCGCTGCTCGGCAACACCGACGACCACCTGAAGAACTTCTGGATGCTGCATGACTCCCGCGGCTACACGCTCTCTCCCGCTTTCGACCTGTTGCCGGACATCGGCGGGCGACGCGAACACGTTCTTCTGTTCGACCTCTCACCCAACCCGCCGGGGCCGGATGGCCTGGCGGAACTGGGACGCAAGTGGGGAGTGGCCGGCGCGCTTGGCATTTGCCGGGAAGCGCGGGCAGCCGTTGCGCGCTTCAGCGAAATTGCCCGCCGATATGGCGTACCCAAAGCCGATGCCGCGCGTTTCGCCAGGGACATCGACCACCGCTTGATCCGACCTAAGCGCCTGCCAGCAGCGCCTTGATCTCCAGCGGCGTCAGGCTCTGCCCGTTCAATTCCCGCATGAACCACTCGAAATAGCCGCGCGTTCTGTCGAGAAACCGCTTCAGCCCCGCCTCGTCGCGCACATACGGCGTGTAGCCGGGGTGGACCGAGGGGGAGTGGAAGCTGAACACGAAAATGTGCTGGCCGTCGTCCAGCATGGCGCGGGTCATCCGTTGCATTTCCGCCAGGGTGTAGTCCTCCGGCGACAGGCGGATGCGTTCGAAGGCGCGCAGGCGCGAGGTGATGGCCGGCAGGTGCGCCCAACTCAAGCTGGGATGGGTGAGCAGACGGTAGAACGGCGAGCCGGCGCCCTTCAGCCAGCCGGCGTAGCAGCCGCCGCCGGGCAGGCCCAGCAACTTGCGCTGGGCGCCGAACCAGAACGGCTCGGCGCTGTAGCCCGAATAGTCCGGGCCGCCGTCGCCGCTGTAGTCGATCGGCGGCGCCACGCTGATGTCCACCTCATAGCCCAGCTCTTCCAGGATGGCCGCGCTGTTGCGGCCGTTGCCGTAGCGGCCGGCCAGGTAGGTGAGGGGCCGACGGCCGAAGTTTTCTGCGATGGTCTCGGTGAGCACGCGCAGCTTTTCATATTCCAGTTCGCGCGGCAGGTTGCCAGGGTAGGTGTTGGCGCGGGTCATCGCTTCGGTGAGCGGCGGCGATACCCAGGGATGCAGATGCGCGCCGATCAGGGCGCGGCCATCTTCCTGGTAGCGGCGCAGGGTTTCATAGCCGAGCGGCTGGCTGGCGATGGGATAGTCGATGACGTAGTTGGGCACGATGCCGAAGCCGTCGAACAGTTCCTGCGCGCGGCCAATGTGGCGCATGTGCTCGACGCCGATTTCCTCGCGTGCGTGCGCGTGGTTCCAGTCGAACTCCTCCTCGGTATGAATCACGACCGACAGGATGGGGCGGGTGGCGGTCGGCAGCGAGGCACGCTGCGCGTTGGGGAACAGATCAGAGATCAAGGGCGACGTATTCCGAATAGAGGTTCTGGATGTCGGCCTCCCCCAGGGTGTCACTGCGGAACACCCGGTTGCGGTAGCCCGTGAGCAGTGTGTGCGGCCAGGCCGGCTTGCCCGGCAACAAACGCGATTCCACCCGCGTGGTGGCCATGCCGGAAAGCAGGAAGTGGCAGCCGAGTATGGGTAAATAGCGCAGGAAAATTTCAGGGTTGGTGAAACCGATGATTTCCGCGCTGGGCAGGTGCTTCAGGATGGCGCGCTTGTAGACCACCAGGCTGCGATCCTTGCCCCGGCCGACAGCGACGAAGCGCAGCCAGGGGAAATGCTGGTGGTCACGGTAGACCTTGGCGGAGGGGGGATCCAACACCGCTTCGATGCGCGCCGGATTGCCGATCACGCCCGCGCCCGTCAGGCGTTGTTGCGGGGCCGGCAGATTGAACAACACCGTGCGCGCCTCGTTCATGGGCTTGAACTTGAGGAACTTGAGCGACTGTTCCACCACGGCGGTGGGCGACAGGTCGGTGAAATGGAAGCCGGGCTGCGAGATCACCGCCATCGCCAGGCGCATGCTCTGGGTGCGGTAGGCGTCCAGCACCATCCAACTGGTGATGTTGCAAAACTGTTCCAATTGCCCGCGCACCGGGTAGGCGGCGTAGATGGCGCCGATGCCACCGACGATCTGGCCGGCGTCGTTGCGGATCAGAAAACCGTTGTTGGGCTTGGCCACCCCCCAATTCTGGCGGAAGGCCTCGGCCCAGACGTCGGCCGGGTGGCTGGGATTGAGATTGGCGTGGAGAAATTCGCAGAACGCTGGCAAATCTTCGTCGCGGATGGGTTCGAGCTTGGGCAGGGCCATAGGTATTCGTGCTTGATCGAGGCGGTGGGACGTTAGCACAAAGGCCGCTGAAACTGGGTTAAGCTCGCGGCCCAAGCCCGTAGGAGCGGACCGTGTGATGAAGCCCCTACCCTTCGGTATCCACGATAACCCTACGCAAAAGATCGCGGACGCGCCTACGCAATAATCGCGGACGCGGTCTGCTCCTACCAACCACGATACTCACCATGTCCAGCCTCTCCCTACCCGGCTTTGCCCGCGACGCCCACGGCAAGCCGATCATCGGCACGACGCCGGAAGACCTCTACGCCTACGGCCATCTGATTCGCTCCAGCGAACTCCTGGTGCTCGACCAGTTTTCCCGCGGCCTCGTCTCCGGCACTACGCACACCTGTCTGGGCCAGGAAATTTGCGCGATGGCGGTGGTGCGGGCGTTGACCCACCCGGAAGACGCGGCGCTCTCCAACCACCGCAACCACGGCCATTTCCTCACCTATTCCGGCAAATTCGTCGGCCTGGTGGCGGAGATCATGGGCCGCGCGGCGGGCGCCTGTGGCGGGCGCGGCGGCAGCCAGCACCTGGTCTGGCGCCACTTCCATTCCAACGGTGTCCAGGGTGGCATGACCGGCATTGGCGCCGGGCTGGCCCTGGCGCGCAAGCGGCATGGCAGCGGCGCCATCGTCGCCGCCATGATCGGTGACGGCACTCTCGGCCAGGGTCTCTTGTATGAAGCCATGAACCTGGCCTCGGTGTGGTCGGTGCCGTACCTGGTGGTGGTGGAAAACAACGGTATCTCGCAAACCACCGAGCCGCACCAGAACCTGGGTGGTGACATCCAGGCGCGCGGCGCCGCCTTCGGCTTGCAGACCTGGCGGCTGGACGACGCCGACCCGGCGTTCTGCGAGCAGGCCGCGGCAGTGGTCGCACAGGTGCGAGAGTCCCAACGCCCCGGTTTCCTGGTCATTGATACCCGCCGCATGGGGCCGCATTCCAAGGGGGATGACCTGCGCGACGAAGCCGTGCTCGCAGCCATCCGCGCGCGTGATCCTCTCGTCGCGATGGGGCAGAGGCTCCCCGATGCCGTGCGTGCCGGCATCGAAGCGCGCAACGCTGTGTTCCTCGACGCCGTGCGAGAAGTCGCCAATGCCTCGCCGGAAGCCCTCTACGACGACGCGCCGGAACACATCTTCGATCGCGCTGTAGAACTGCAAGGCGCCCAGCCGACTTACCCCATCGTTGCCGCCAGTAGCAGCGTGCGCTTGGGCATCAACGCCGCCCTTAATCACCTGCTGGCGACTTATCCGGAAACCCTGCTGCTCGGCGAAGACCTGCATGACCCCTATGGCGGTGCTTTCAAGGTCACCCAGGGTTTGAGCAGCGCCTATCCCGGCCGGGTGATTTCCACGCCGATTTCCGAGGCCGGCATCACTGGCGCCGCCATTGGCCTGGCGCTGGATGGTTTCCGCCCGATCCTGGAAATCATGTTCGCGGACTTCCTTTCCCTGTGCATGGACCAGCTCTACAACCATGCGGTGAAGTTCCCCGGCGTGTTCCCGCAGGTGGCCGTGCCGCTGATCGTGCGCACCCCCTCGGGCGGCCGTCGTGGCTATGGCCCCACGCACAGCCAGAGCCCGGAAAACATTTTTACCTCGGTGCCCGGACTGACCGTCCTCTTCGGCAGCCAGCGCCACGATGTGGCCCGCCTGCTGGTCGACGCCGCGCGGCGCTGGCCTTATCCCACCCTGTTCCTGGAGCACAAGCTGCTCTACGGCGAAACGATGGACAGCGGCGATTACGAAGTGCTGGCGGCCGACCCGGACGACCTCGCCGCTCACCTGTTTCCCACCCTGCTGCGCCGCCGGCCAGATGCGGACCTGACTATCGTTACCTACGGCGGCATGTTGCCGGTGGTGGAAGAAGCGGCCCTTCGCCTGGAAGACGAGGAGGAACTGAGGGTGGACATCGTCGTCCCCTCGCTGCTTTCACCGTTGCCGCGCCGCACGCTGCTGGCGCACCTGCTGAATAGCGAGCGGGTGGTCATCGCCGAGGAATCGCACCACGAATTCGGCATCGGCGCGGAAATCGCCGCCTGCCTGCTGGAAGCGGGTTTCGCCGGCCAGGCCTTCCGCATCGGCACCCCGCCGGTGCCGATCGCCTCCGCGCGCAGTCTGGAACGGCAGATCCTGCCGGACGCCGACCGCCTGATCGAAGACATCCTGGATAACCTGTACTGAGGAAAAAAATGGCATTCGCCCTCCACGCTCCGCGCGTTAACAACAACGACGACATCGTCCAGGTCATCGCCTTCCGCGTCGCTGTCGGCGATTTCGTCAAGCAAGGCGACATCGTGCTCGACGTGGAAACTGACAAGGCCATCGTCGAAGTCGCCGCCGAAAACGCCGGCTACGTGCTCAAGCTGATGTGTGCAGTGGACGACAAGGTGGCGGTCGGCTCCGTCCTGCTCTGGCAGGGTGAAACCATCGACGAGCCGGTGCCGGAAACGGCGGTGGTAGCAGCAGCCACTGGGGGTGGCAACGCTCGCCCCACCGCCAAGGCACGCGCCCTGCTCAAGGAACTCGGCCTCGACGCCGGCGTGGTACCCGCTTTCGGTGACCGCTTGTCACTCGCCGACGTGGAAACCTACATCGCCGCGCATGGCATCCAGCGGCGCGACCACATCCCCGCCGTGACCGTCTCGGCGCGGGAAAGCGTGCCTGATGTGGCGGGCGAACTGGTCGACCTCAACGCCGAAGAACGCGGCATGTTGATCACCGTGTCCTGGCACCGCGACCACGCCGCCGCCACTTATCTGGAAGTGGAATACGACCCGAAAGCCTGGGAAGACCACGCGGCCGCCTACGCCAGCGCCAACAAGCTGATGCTTTCGCCGCTGCTGCCGCTGCTGGCCTATCGCTATGTGCAACTGGCCAAGGCCAACCCGAGAGTGAATGCCACCGTGGTCAACGGCAAACGCTTTCAGTACCAGCCGGTGAACCTCGGTTTCACCGTGCAGGCCGGGGAAACGCTGTATCTGACCGTGGTGCGCGACGCCGACGCCCTGGAAACCCAACCCTTCATCGAAGCCTTGGGCGAAGTGCAGCGCCACGCGATCCAGCGCAAGTTGAACCGCGAGGAAACCAGCGGCGCCACCCTCGCCTTTTCCAGCATGGCACGCTGGAACGTCAGCCGCCACATTCCCATCCTGCCGCCCTACTGCTCGCTGATGATCGCTCACGCCGCCCCGAAAGGCAGCGGCCGTGCTGTGCTGGGTGCGAGCTACGACCATCGCGTACTGTCCGGCTTCGATGTCGCGCGGCTGCTGGTGGAGCTGGCGAAACCGCCGGGCTGATGCGGTTCGCTGCGCTCTGATGAAGCCCCTACCCTTCGGTAACCACATCCTACGACTCAACCAAGGAACTCCGAATGAACCTCGACCGCAACGCCATCAAGGCCGCCGTGCGCGCCAAAGTAATCGAGCTGGCGAAAAATCTGGGCATGGACGCCAGCGACATCGGCGACGACGACATCATCCCCGCCACCGGCTATATCGACTCCGGCGCCATCCTGGAACTGGTGGTCTGGTACGAAGACGCCTACCAGATGCCGCTGAAGCAGGAAGAGATCAACATCGACAACCTCGGCTCGATCAATTCGATGGCCGACTTCGTGCTCAAGCGCAAGGGCTGATGTAGCGCCGGCATCGGGCCGACGTCGGAGACCCACGTGTAGCGCAGGCGTCCCGCCTGCTTCGTTCTTCTGATCAGGCCCACGAAGCAGGCGGGACGCCTGCGCTACATTTATTCCTCGATCCGCCGCGCCAATTCCACCGCGCGGCCGATGTAGCTGGCGGGGGTCATGTCCAACAGCAGGCGTTTCGCGTCGTCGGGAATAGCCAGGGCCTGGATGAAGGCGGCCAGGGTTTCCCGGTTGATGCCGCCCTTGCCACGGGTGAGTTCCTTCAACTGCTCGTAGGGGTTCTCCACCCCATAGCGGCGCATCACGGTCTGGATCGGCTCGGCCAACACTTCCCAGTTGTGGTCCAGGTCTGCCAGCAGTTTTGCCGGGTTGGCTTCCAGTTTGCCCAGGCCGCGCAACAGGCTTTCATAGCCGAGCAGGGCATAGCCCAGCGCCACGCCCATGTTGCGCAGCACGGTAGAGTCGGTCAGGTCACGCTGCCAGCGCGAGATCGGCAGCTTTTCCGAGAGATGGCGCAGCATCGCGTTGGCCAGCCCCAAGTTGCCTTCCGAGTTCTCGAAGTCGATCGGGTTGACCTTGTGCGGCATGGTCGAGGAGCCGACTTCGCCTTCTTTTACCTTCTGCTTGAAATAGCCCTGCGAGATATAGCCCCAGACATCGCGGTCGAGGTCGATCAGGATGGTGTTGAAGCGGGCGCAGGCGTCATAGAGTTCGGCCATGTAGTCGTGCGGCTCGATCTGGGTGGTGTAGGGGTTGAACGCCAGCCCCAGGCCTTCCACGAAACGCTTGGCGAAGCCTTCCCAGTCGAAATTCGGGTAGGCGGACAGATGGGCGTTGTAATTGCCCACCGCGCCGTTGCTCTTGCCCAGGCAGGCGACCTCCTCGAAGCGGCGACCAGCGTGCTCGACACGGTAGGCGACGTTGGCCATCTCCTTGCCCAGGCTGGTGGGTGAGGCTGGCTGGCCGTGGGTGCGCGCGAGCATCGGCAGGTCGGCCAGTTGCAGCGCCAGTTCGGCCAGGCGCGCTTGCACCAGGCGCATCGCCGGCAACATCACCTCGCGCCGCGCGGCATCCAGCATCAGGGCGTGGGAAAGGTTGTTGATGTCTTCGGAAGTGCAGGCGAAGTGGATGAATTCCTTCACCGCCATGACTTCCGCGTTGCTGGCCAGCCGTTCCTTGAGGAAGTACTCGATCGCCTTGACGTCGTGGTTGGTGGTCTTTTCGATGTTCTTCACCCATTCCGCGTCGACCACCGAGAAACTGGCGGTGAGGGCGTCCAACTCGATCAGGGTGGCGGCGGAGAAAGCGGGGACTTCGGCGATGGCCGGCTCGACCGCGAGCGCCTTCAACCATTCGATTTCCACTTTCACGCGATAGCGAATCAGGCCGAATTCGCTGAAATACGGGGCGAGTTTGGCGCCGCTACGGCGGTAGCGGCCATCCAGGGGGGAAAGTGCGGTGAGGGGAGTCAGTTCCATGCTGTTTTCCTTTGAGTTCGAATTCATGCCGGCCTGCGATCCAGCAGCGCCTGGGCGATGGTCATGCCATCGACATGTTCCAGTTCGCCACCCGCGGGCAGGCCACGGGCGATGCGGGTGACCTTGAGGCCGCGCGCTTTCAGCAGTTCGCCGGCGTAATGGGCGGTGGCTTCGCCTTCGGCGGTGAAGTTGGTGGCCAGGATCACTTCTTCCGTGACGCCGTCGCGGGCACGCTCGATCAATCTTTCCAGGCCGATCTCGCGCGGGCCGATGCCGTCAAGCGGGCTGAGCCTGCCCATCAGCACGAAATACAGGCCCTTGTAAGCCTGTGTCTCTTCCAGCCGGTTGAGGTCGGTGGGCATTTCCACCACGCACAACTGGCGCGCGTCGCGTCGCGGGCTGGCACAGGTTTCGCACACCGGCGTTTCGCTGAAGTTGTTGCAACGCTGGCAGTGGCGCAGCTTGTCCAGGGCATGAGTGAGACCCGCCGCCAAGCGCGCCGCGCCGTTACGGTCGCGCTGCAACAGGTGATACGCCATCCGCGCCGCCGACTTCGGCCCCACACCCGGCAACACGCGCAGGGCGTCGATCAGGGATTCGAGAGAGGAGGGCAGGGGCATCGGGAAATTCGGCGGCGGTCGCAGGATGCTGGTGAGCGTAGCGAACCGCATCGCACCACGGTGGCGATTGGTGCGGTTCGTACCTCACCACACCCTACGGCCCACGCGTGCAATCAGAACGGCAGCTTGAATCCGGGCGGCAGGGGCAGGCCGGCGGTGGCGGAGGCCATTTTTTCCTGCACGGTGTCTTCGATCTTGCGTACCGCGTCGTTGACGGCGGCGGCGATCAGGTCTTCCAACATTTCCTTGTCGTCGTCACTGCCGCCAGTAAGCAGACTGGGGTCGATATTGACGCGGCGGACGTCATGCTTGCCGGTCATCACCACTTTGACCAGGCCAGCACCGGAGACGCCTTCGACCTCCATTTCAGCGAGCTTGGCCTGCATCTTCTGCATGTTTTCCTGCATCGCCTGCGCCTGTTTCATCAGGTTGCCGATGCCACCCATTCCACCTTTGAGCATGTCGTTCCTCTATGTGAATCGTGCCGGCGCTTTGCCGGCGTGGTTAAGGGCCGGCGGGGCGCCGGCGCTACCAGTTCAGCCCGCCGCGCTCAGCGGGCGGATGTTGGCGACCGTCGCGCCGCATTCACGCACCAGGGTCTGGACGAAGGGATCAGCTTGTATCGCCGCTTCCGCGTCGGACTGGCGCGCGGCTTGTTCGCGGGCGCGGGCGGCGGCGGGCGATTGCTGGGTCACGGCGGCGAGTTCGAATTCAACGTGCAGGCCGGCGCCGAGTTTCTCGGCCAGCGCCGCGCTCAGCTTGTCGCCGAAGTTGTCGAGCAGCGTCTTCTGGTTCTCCGGCAGGCGCAGGCGCAGCGTGTTGCCGCTGTGTTCCAGGCGTTCGCACTGCATGGCGAGCTGGCGCGCGAGGCCAGGCAGGCTCTCGGCAATACCGCGCCAGTCAGTGTCGGCGGGCGGCAGCAGCGGCTCGTTGGCGGCCAGCATCTCGGGCCGAATCGGTACGGCGGCGCGTGGCGTCGGCGCGGCGGGAACAAGGCGTGGCTCGGGCCGTTCCGCCGGCGGCGTGGCGCGGGCGGCCGGGGCGGTATCGGATGGCGAGAAGGCGAGCATCCGCAACAAAGTCATGCTGAAACCGGCGTATTCGTCCGGTGCCCATTCCAGGTCGCGGCGGCCCAGGGTGGCGATCTGATAGAGCACCTGCACCCGTTCCGGGTCGAGCCGCCCCGCCAGGTTGAACAGACGTTCGCGTTCCGGCGCATCCTCGCTCACCGCTTCCGGGATGCTCAAAGCCAGGGCGGCCTGGTGCAGCAGGCTGGCCATGTCCTGCAAGGCGGCGTCGAAAGAGAAGCCGCGCGCGGCCAGTTCAGCCGCTTCCCGCAGCAGGTGCGGGCCGTCGCCGTCGGCCAAGGCTTCCAGCACCGGCATCAGGTAGGCCTGGTCGATCACGCCCAACATGGCGCGGGTTTCGTCTTCTTTAATCTGGCCGCTGCCGTAGGCGATGGCCTGGTCGGTGAGCGAGAGGGCGTCGCGCATGCTGCCGGCGGCGGCGCGCGCCAGCAGGTTGAGGGCGCCGGCCTCGAACGGCACGTTTTCGCCTTCCAGCACGTGCTTCAAATGGCTGACCACCTGGCCAGGCGGCATCTGCTTGAGGTTGAACTGGAGACAGCGCGACAACACCGTGACCGGCACTTTCTGCGGGTCGGTAGTGGCGAGAATGAAGATGACGTGGCTGGGCGGCTCTTCCAGCGTCTTCAACATGGCGTTGAAGGCGTTCTTTGAGAGCATGTGCACTTCGTCGATGATGTAGACCTTGTAGCGGCCGGCGGTGGGCGCGTACTGGGCGTTTTCCAGAATCTCGCGCATGTTGTCGACGCCGGTGTTGGAGGCGGCGTCCAACTCGATCAGATCGACGAAACGACCGCTGTCGATCTCGCGGCAGGCGGCGCATTCGCCGCAGGGTTCCGCAGTGACGCCCCCGTCTTTACCCCCCGTGCAGTTGAGGCACTTCGCCAGTATCCGCGCCAGCGTGGTCTTACCGACCCCGCGCGTGCCGGTGAACAGGTAGGCGTGATGCAAGCGGCCGCTGGCCAGCGCGTTGGACAGCGCACGCACCACATGCTCCTGCCCAACCAGTTGGCCAAAACGCTTCGGGCGCCATTTGCGGGCAAGGACTTGATGGCTCATGGGTGCTGCACTGCGTCGCGAAAATAAGGGAGGTGGCGAGCCTGATCCCCGGCACTGGCATCGGCTGCTGTGGCTGCTTCCTTCCGGATCTGACCAGGTTCACGGCTTAGCCATGCGGGGGGGCCCGCCGGGCGGCATTCTAACCCAGTCTGTTGCCGGGTTACCGCAATATGCCGTGCCTCTCCCGTAGCACGTCTCGCCACTCCTCAATTCGGCGAGAGGGTTGCGCGGCCTTGTCGCGCCGGCTTGATGAAGCCCTTACCCTCCGGTATCCAGCCGACCCTGAGACGGCATGGGAAGGCGAGCTGAACCCCTGCCGTTTTTACGGCACCCCATTGACCAAGTAATTTAGTCGGCTATATACAAACCTCTCAGGTGACACAACTGGGATCAGCAGATAGGAGGCGAAAATGAGCGATGCCATTTCAGATTTCATGGTGCATGTGGGTGAAAGTTTGAGCGCAGAGCAAATCAGGAAAATGGAGGCCCGTGTACGTGACCATCACTGCGTTATCAGCGCAGCCTTTCCGCAACGCACACCCCACCTGATGATGGTGGTCTATGACAGCGAATGCACTCACGCCAAAGATATTCTCGGCCATGTTCGTGCTTCGGGGGCGCACGCAACGATGCTGTAGACAGCCTCTGTTAGGGAGCGTTTCATCTTCTGGGTGGAGCCAAAGTCGAAGTGATCCCGCAGGACTGATGCACGGTCAACCCCTCTTCGGAGGGGTTTCTTTTATGAAGTGAGTGGAGTCTGATTTGATCGTTGCAGGTCCGATAAGGCCAATTGTGTAGCCGTTCGCGGCCTCCTCTCCGAGCGGCAGTTCCAGATCGGCAACAACCTGTCACTCCCCGCCTCCCAATGCCCGTCCCCCGCCGGGAGCGGTCGCCTTTCCGCTTCAGACCTGCCAGCGCGCTGCCGCCCGCTCATCGCTCTCACGCGCATCCACCCAGCGCTCACCTTCCGGCGTGGCTTCCTTCTTCCAGAACGGTGCGCGGGTTTTCAGGAAATCCATGATGAATTCACAGGCGGCGAAGGCGTCGCCGCGATGGCTGGAGGCTACGGCCACCAGGACGATAGGCTCGCTGGGGTGCAGGGTGCCGACGCGGTGGATGAGGGTGGCGTCGAGCACCTCCCAGCGCCGCCGGGCATCTTCCACGATCTGGGCCAGGGCTTTCTCGGTCATGCCGGGGTAGTGCTCCAGGCTCAGGGTGGCAACCCCTTGGCCCTCGTTGAGGTCGCGCACCAAGCCGAGAAAGCTGGCGACGGCGCCGACTTTCGGGTTGGCCTGATAGAGCGCACGCACTTCGCGGTCGAGGTCGAAGGCTTCGGTCTGGACGGTGATCTTCATTCAGCCCCCCGTTACCGGAGGAAAGACGGCGATTTCGTCGTTTTCATGCAGCACCGCCTCCTGAGTGGTCAGGTCCTGGTTGATCGCGACCCGATAAGCGCGGCCCGCCGCCAGTTCCTCGGCCCAGACACCGCCGCGCTGGCGCAGCCAATTTAGCAGGCTGGCCACGGTTTGTATGTTGGGAGGAAGTTCCGGCGTTTCCTGGCTGGTGGCGAAGACTTCGCGCAGGCGGGCAAAGTAAAGCAGGCGCACTTTCATTTGAGCAACTCCGCGAGGGGGATGAAACGCACCGGGTCGCCCTTCTCGACACGGGCGCCAGCTTCGACATCGACCAGGCCATCGGCCCAGGCCAGCGAGGTGAGTACCCCGGAACTCTGGTTGGGATAAAGCATGGCCCAGCCATCTTCCAGGCGGGCGCGCACGAATTCGCGGCGCTTGCCGGCTGATCCGCCAATGCCGGGCCAATCGAACCCGGCCGGCACGGTGAAGGCGGTGGCGGGCGCATCTTCCGCCCCCATGCGCCGAAGCAGGAAGGGGCGCACGAACAGGCAGAACACCACGAACGCGGATACCGGATTGCCGGGCAGACCAAGAAAATCGGCGTTGCCGACGCGGCCGTAGACCAGGGGCTTGCCGGGTTTCATCGCCACTTTCCACATTTCGATGCGGCCGAGCTTCTCCACGGCGGCCTTGACGTGATCCTCCTCGCCCACCGAAACGCCGCCGCTGGTAATGACCACATCGGCGGCCTGGGCCGCGCGTTCCAGAATGGCGACGGTGGCGTCAAGGCGATCCGGCACCTGGCCGAGGTCGATGACTTCGATGCCGAGCTGGCTGAGCAGGGCGATCAGGGTGGCGCGATTCGAGTTGTAGATGCGCCCGGGCGTTAGTGGCTGGCCGGGCATCACGATTTCATCGCCGGTGAAGAACACGGCGGCCTTCAGGCGGCGGAATACGGCGAGTTCGCTCGCCCCCACCGAAGCCGCCACGCCGAGTTGCGCCGGGCCAAGGCGGGTGCCGGATTTCAGCACGGTCTGGCCAGCGCGGATGTCTTCACCGGCGCGGCGGATGTGGCTGCCGGCGCGGGGGGCGACGGCGATGCGCATCGCGCCTTCATGGACCTCGCAGTCTTCCTGCATTACCACGCAATCGGCGCCAGGCGGCAGTGGCGCGCCGGTGAAAATGCGCGCCGCCGTGCCGGGCGCCAACTTGGTTCCCAGCGTGCCGGCGGGGATGCGCTGCGAGACGGGCAACCAGGCAGGCAACCCGGCCGCGTCGCTCCAGTCGGCAAAACGCAGGGCATAACCGTCCATCGCCGCATTGTCGAGTGGCGGCACGGTGACGCCGGAAACCAGCGGGCTCGCCA
>Ga0210033_1002798_pt1 | contig 14576 bp, 13 predicted proteins | sample CryGeymeta201501_FD_185465 | JGI IMG/M metagenome (GOLD analysis project Ga0210033, IMG submission 185465) | Groundwater microbial communities from Crystal Geyser aquifers in Utah, USA - Crystal Geyser metaG 2015-01 (SPAdes) (version 2) | ecosystem: Environmental > Aquatic > Deep subsurface >... | reverse complement strand
CGGTCGCCGGTAGCGGTCGACCGCGGGGCTGGGCTCGGGGCGAGTCGGATGGGGCGGAGGCCGGCGCACGCCAGCGTCGAAGCGCGTGAGTCCCGGACCGCGACCCGGGCCCACGATGGCGGTGGAGGCATGACCCGCGTCTGGCCGCGCCGTCGGTGAGGCGTGTGCACCGGCGTCGTGGAGGGCGGGCACGTTGGCCACGGGGCCCTCGCCTGGCTGCGGAGGGTGATCCGCGGCGCGCGGCGGGAAGAGCACGTAGACGGAAGCGGCGAGCAGCAGGAGCCCGAAGATCGTCCACCCGATCACGAGCCGCCGGGTCCCGTGCGAGGCGGGCGGGCCCACGGGCGCGACGAAGCTCCCGCTGGTTTTGAGATCGAGCTCGGGCACGAGCGGCGCAGTGCCGGTTCCCAAATCGAGCGCGGGCACGGGCGACGGACCACTCACGCGCGGGCCGGGGGGTGGCACGGGCGGCGGGCCAATCACTGGTCCAGGGGGTGGCACGCGCGGTGGACCACTCGGACGAGGCTGGGCCAGGTGGCTGACCGTCGGCTCCGGGGGCCCCGGCACGAAGGACTTGTCGCCGCTCGACGAGTCGGCGAACTCGAGCACCTGCGAGGCGCTCACGGTCATGGTGCGCAGGGGCGCCCTCTCGATGTCGCCCCCGGGGGAGATCCCCCCCGGCAGCACCATGCTGTTCGGCATGTGCTGGCGATCCTGGCCGAGCGCTTCGGCGCACGCGGCTCGCACCAGCTCGGAGAGGTGAGAGGCGTCGAGGGCCAGGGCGCTGGGCACGGCGCCGGCGAGGGCTCGGCGGAATTCCTGCGCGCTGACGTAGCGGTCCTCGGGCGCGGGCGCGAGCGCCTTCAACACCACGGCGTCGAGCTCGGGGCTCACGGCGGGGTTGTACTGACTCGGCGCGACGTGCTCGGGCGCGAGCACCTCGTCCAGCACGGCGAAGTCGTTGTCGCCCCCGAAGCGGCGACGCATCGTCAGCATCTCCCACAGCACGATCGCGAGGGCGTAGGTGTCCGAGCGACGGTCGACGTCCTTCCCGCGCGCCTGCTCGGGCGCCATGTAGCGCAGCTTGCCCTTGAGCGACGCTCGCGTGGTCTGCTGCATGCGACTGCGCGCCTTGGCCACGCCGAAGTCGATCAACTTCACGTGGCCTTCCCAGGCGAGCAGCACGTTCTGCGGGCTGACGTCGCGGTGGACCAGGCCCTCGAGCCGACCGTTGGCGTCCTTCAGCTCGTGCGCGGCGTGCAGCCCATCTGCCACCTGCACCGCGATGTACACGGCCATCTGAGGCGTCATGCGCCGACCGAGGATGCTCAGGCGCTTGACCAGCTGGGAGAGCGAGACGCCGCTCACGTACTCCATCACCAGGAAGTGCTGACCGTCGAGCTGGCGCAGCTCCTCGATGTGCACGACGTTCGGGTGGTGGATGCGCGACGAGAGCAAGGCCTCGTCCACGAACATCTCCACGAAGGTCGGATCCTCGGCCAGGTGCTCGTGCACGACCTTGATCGCCACGTGCTTGCTGAAGCCAGAGGCTCCACCGCGCCGGGCGAGGTAGAGCGTCGCCATCCCGCCCGCGCTCAGCTTGGAGAGGATCTCGTAGCCGCTGATGGTGTCTCCAACCCGGATCACTGGCCGAATCCTAGCAGGGATGCCGGATATTGCGCGCAAAGGGGCGGGCCCCAGCGGGCCCCGCGGTGTCAGCCCTCTTCGCTCGCCAGGATCGCGGCGGCGGCCTTCAGCCCGTCGACGGCGGCGCTGACGATGCCCCCCGCGTAGCCCGCGCCTTCGCCCACCGGGTACAGGCCGTGGAAGCCGGTGCACTGCATGTCCTGGTCGCGCACGATCCGGAGCGGTGAGCTGGTGCGGGTCTCGCTGCCGAAGAGGTTGGCCTCCTTGGTGACGTAGCCGTGCATCTTGCGGTCGAACTCCGCCAGGCCGCGCGCGAGGGGCTGGCTGACGAGCTCGGGCAGCACCTGCCACAGGTCGGCGGCCACGGCGCCGGGACGAAAGCGGGTGGGCGCGAGCTTGCCCGTCGCGTTCTGCTTCAAGAAGTCCGTCATGCGCATGGCGGGCGCGTAGTAGCGGTCGCCCGCGGCGTGGAAGGTCGCCTGCTCGAGCGCACGCTGAAAGGCGACGCCCATCAGCGGGCCCTCGGCGTAGCCGTTGCGCATCAGGTCCTCGGGCGTGACCTGCACCACCAGACCCGAGTTGGCGAAGCGCCCGCCGCGCTTGGCGTTGCTCATGCCGTTGACGGCCATGCCGCCCGCTTCGGTCGGTGAAGGCACGATCAGGCCGCCCGGACACATGCAGAAGCTGTAGACGCCGCGCTTGCCCACGTGCTCGTCCGGCAGCTGGGCCGAGAGCGCGTAGTCCGCGGCGCCCAGGCCGGGATGCCCCGCGGCGGCGCCGAGCTGGATCGTGTTCACCAGCTCCTGCGGATGCTCCGCGCGCACGCCGACGGCGAAGGCCTTGGGCTCCAGCGGAATGCCCAGCGCCTCGAGGCGCTCGTAGGTGTCGCGCGCCGAGTGGCCCGTGGCCAGGATCACGGCCTGCCCGCGCAGCTCTTCCCCGGCGCTCGTGCGCACGCCGACCACGGCGCCTTGATGCACGAGCAGGTCGTCCACGCGCGTGTCGAAGCGCACCTCGCCGCCGAGCTCGATCAAGCGCAGGCGCATGGCGCGCACGATGTGGACCAGCTTGTCCGTGCCCAGGTGCGGGTGAGCGTCGACCAGGATCGATTCGGGCGCGCCGAAGCGCACGAAGCAGGCGAGCACCCAGCGCATGAAGGGGTGCTTGATGCGGGTGTAGAGCTTGCCGTCGGTGTAGGTGCCCGCGCCGCCTTCACCGAAGCAGAGGTTGCTCTCGGGGTCGAGCTCGGCGCGCGTGCGCAGCTTGCCGATGTCGCGCATGCGGCGCTCCACGGGCTTGCCGCGCTCGATGAGGACGACGCCTTGACCCGCCTCCGCCAAGGCCAGGGCAGCGAAGAGCCCAGCCGGACCGGCGCCGACGACGATCACGGGCGCGGACGCGCGGCGCGACGACGCGACGGGCAAGGACTCGGGGCGCACGGGGTCGATGCGCGAGTGCTCGACGCGCGCGACCTTGTTGGGCAAGGGCTCCGCCAGGGGCGCGGCGAGGGAGACCTCGTAGCTCATCACGAAGTGCACGTCGCGCCAGTGGCGCGCGTCGACACCGCGTCGCACGAGCACGGGCCGCGAGAGCGCGCCTGCGGCGACGCCCAGGCGCTTGGCCAGGCTGGTGAGGATCTGCGCTTCGGCTTCGTCGAGGCCGACGTCGATGTCGTGCACGATGTAGCGGAACTCGGTCTCGGGTCGTGCTTGGTCGGACACTAGGATCTCACGGGGGTAGGCGTCGGCTTGGGCGCGCCACATAGGGGACAGCGCGGAAGCTCGGCGGCGTAGGGTGCGTGGCAGCTCGCACAGAAGATGCGACCGGCCACGGTGGACTCGTCGAGCTTGCCCAGCTCGGGGTAGAGCGGCTCGAGCTCCGCCGTGCTCATGCGGTCGTTCTCCTCCGCCGGAGACCAGACGACCTCGAGCGCGACGAGCTGACTGACCGTGAGCTGCGCCAGGGCGTTCAGGGCGCCGCGGATCTGCCCGGCGTCACGCGGATTCGTCAGGTCGATGAGCTCGACGCGGGCAGCCACGATCAAGGTCACGACGACCACGCCCTCGCCCTCTTCGGGCCGCGCGTGTTGCTCGGGGGCGTCGGCGCTTCGAATGGTGCCGCCCTCGGCGCGCACGACCTCGTGCCGGAAGCGGCTGCGGTAGTCGGCGACCAGACCGCGGAAGCCGCTCTCGGCCTGGGGCGGTGACATGGGGCGATAGTTCTTGGCGCCGGCGTAGAGCCAGGCGCGCTCGACGGTGATCAGCAGCTTGGCGGCTTCACGGCACAGACTGGCGAGGCCACTGGGCGTGCCGGTCGCGCCGCTCTTGGCCAGCTTGGTCAGGCTCTCTTGCACGAAGGGTCGCGCGCGCGCGTCGAGGGCGAGGGAGATCGCCGTCACGTCCATGTTTCCCCACATGGGCGATTGGGCCGAGGGCGCGGCGCCCGCGAGGTAGCTCGGGCGCGAGCCGCCGCCCGCGTTCTTGAGCAGCGCCTTGATGGCGAAGATCACCAACAGCACGAAGAAGAGAAAGCAGAGCCCACCTGCGGACATGGACCCGCCACCGCCACCGCCACCGCCGCTGTACGACGAGCCGCCGCCGTAGGACGAGCCGCCACCGCCGTAGCTGCCACCGCCGCCGCCACCACCACCCCCACCGAAGCTGCCGCCGCCGAAGCTGCCGCCCGTGGACTGCGCCGCCGCCGCTGCGGGCGCGAAGAGCGACGCGTCCGAGGGCAGGAGCAGCGCGAGCCCCAGCGCGAAGACCGATGCCGTGATCAGGAGCCCAAAGCGGGTGCGCGCGAAGCTGCGCGAAGAGCGAGAGGACGTCATGGCCGCTACTCTATACGCATCGGAAGCTCTCCGCGCGAGAAGCGAGAGTGCAACGCCCGCGAGCCGTCAGCCGGCTTCGGCCGGTCGAGGCGCGCCGCAGTGGGGACACTCTCCGAGCTCCGTGGCGTAGGGTCCACCACAGCTCGCGCAGAAGACGCGACCGGCGGCGCTGCCCGTGTCGAGCCTGCTCAGCTCCGGGGAGAGTGACTCCTGCTCCGCCGTGCTCATGCGGACGTTCTCCTCCGCCGGAGACCACACCACCTCGAGCGCGACCAGCGGGTTCCCCTGCATGGCGGAGAGCGCCCTCAGCGCCATGCGCAGCTCGTCCGCGTCGTGTGGATTCGTGAGATCGAGCAGCTCGTTGCGCGCCGCCACGATCAGGGTCGCGACCACCACGCCCGCGCCCTCTTCGGCGCGCGCCACCTACTCCGGCAGCATGGCTTGGAGCAGCTCACCGTCCTCGGCGCGCGCACCACCTCGTGACGGAAGCGGCGGTGGTAGTCCGTCGTGATCGGACGGAAGCCGGCGCCCAGGCCAGCAGCACCAGCACCAGCAGCAGCAGCAGCAGCAGCGGCGGCGGCCGCGAAGGTATCGACGAGCACCGTTCGTGACTTCGACTGTCCTTCGAGCACGCCGCGTGGCGCTCCTTCAGCCGTTTCTTCTCGCCGGGGGCGCACCACAGTGGGGGCACGCGCCGAGCTCGGCGGCGTAGGGACCCGCGCAGCTCGCACAGACGACGCGACCCGCGAGCCTGGACTCGTCGACCTTGCCCAGCTCGGGGTAGAGCATCTCGAGCTCGGCGCTGCTCATGCGGTCGTTCTCCTCCGCCGGCGACCACACCACCTCCAAGGCCACGAGCGCTCCGTCCGCGAGCATGCCGAGCGCCGTGAGCGCGATCTGAAGCTCATCGACGGACCGCGGATCCGCGAGGTCGAAGAGCTCGGTGCGTGCCGCCACGATCATCGTCACGACCGCCAGGCCCTCCCCCTCTTCGGGTCGCGCGCGCTGCTCCGGCGCGGAGGCCTCACGCACATCGCCTCCCTCCGCACGCACGACCTCGTGACGAAAGCGCGCACGGAAGTCGGTGGCCAGAGCGCGGAAGGTGCGCTCGGCGACCTCGGCGTCCATCGGGTCGTAATTCTTGGCGCCGGCGTAGAGCCAAGCAGGCGACACCTCGCGCAGCAGCTTGCTGGTCTGACGACACAGCTGAGCCAGGCCAGCGGGCGTGTCCGTGTCTCCGTCCTTGGCCAGGGCCATCAGACGCTGCTGCACGAAGCGGCGCGAGCTCGAGTCGAGCGCGACCGAGATCGCCGTCACGTCCATGCCCATCCAGGAGCTGATCTGCGATGAGGTCGTGCTCGAGCGGCCGAGCTGGATCTCCGCGCGTCGCGCCCTCCGGGAACCGCCGGGACGCAAATAGAACGCGAAGCCGCCCACGATCAGCACACAGACCAGGCCGACCAAGGGACCTGCCCAGATCCCGACGAGCTTCTCGAGCCGCGTCGGGGGGCTGACCGCCGAAGGGCCGCCGCCGGAGGAGCTATCGCTGTAGGACGATCCGCTCGAGGAGCCGCTCGAGCTCGAGGAGCGGAAGCCCGAGGACCCGCTGCTCGAGGACGTGCTGCTCGAGGGGCTGCTGTGGTAGGAGGGGCTGCTGCTCGAGCTGCTGCCCGAGCTGTGGAAGCTGCCGCCGCCGAAGCTGCCACCCGTGCGCTGGGCGCTCGCCGAGAGCGGCGCGAGCAAGCACGCGCTCAGCGCGAGACAGAGCGCCGCACGGGAGAGCGACGGCCCGATCGATGCCGAGACTCTGCGTCGACCCCGGGCGAGTGGCTGGACGGGTGCGTTCATCGCGAGAAGGTGGCACGGATGAACAAGCCCCGCTAGAGCGCGGCGGGTGCGTCTTCTCCCCGAGGCCCCGATCCCCTACGCTCTCGGCATGAGCAAATCCGCGGTGGCGATGTCAGCATGGCTGGGGAGCTTGGCGCGAGGGGGCGTGCTCACGGCAGCCGATGTCGGAGAGGCCGGCAAGGCCGGCATGAGCGTGGCCGCCTACGTCGTCGGCGAGGAGGCCCTCGACGCGCTGCGTGCCTGGATGGACGAACAGAGCGACGAGGTCGTCACGCGCGAGCGCCGCGCGGCCGTCGAGGTCTGCATCTGGATGGCGAACGCGGATCGCGATCTCGACCCCGAGGAGTCGCACCTGCTCTCGCAGATCATCGCGTACAGCGGGCTCGACGAGGACACGGCGGACGAGCTCGTCGCCGAGGTGCACGCGCCTTCGTCACTCGACGCTGTCGAAGAGCGACTCACGCATCCGACGCTGCGCGAGCTGATGCTGGCGCTGGCCTGGGAGATGGCGGAGGCGGACTTCGACGTCGTGCCCGAGGAGAGGGCGGCATACCGCGAACTCGCGCAGCGCCTGGGCGTGGACGCGCCGCGTGCCGAGGAGCTACGCCACGCGGTCAGCGCGCGCATCAGCATGCCGCCGAGCGAGTAAGGGCCGTGAGCTTCCCTCCGTTTGGTGGACACCCGGCAACGCGCGATAGTGCGCAAGGAGTGTCCTGATGAGATCGAACAAGAAGCAACGGCGCCCCCGGCGGGCGTTCACCGACGAGCTCCGCGCCGACGTGGTGCGGCTGTGCCAGACCGGCGGGGAGAGTGTCCCCGAGGTCGCCAGGCGCTTGGACTTGACCGAGTCGGCGATCCGAGGCTGGGTCAGGAAGGCCGCGCAGGAGGCGCTCGACGGCGGCGACACGCCCGTGCTGACGACGTCGGAGAGGAAGGAGGAGTTGCAGCGCCTTCGGCGTGACAACAGGACGCTCGAGATGGAGTGCGAGATACCAAGAAGAGCCGCGGCGTTCTTGGCGAGCGAGAGCCAATGAGGTTCGCTTTCAGCCGCGCGGAGGACGAGCAGAAGACGTTCTCGGCCGTGCCCATGTGCCGCGTCCTTTAGGTGTCGGCCTCCGGCTACTACGCCTGGCTCCACCGCAAGCCATCCGAGCGCAGCAAGCGCAACGCCGACAACCTGCTGCAGCGGGACTTCACCGCCGACGCCGCGAACAAGGTCTGGGTGACCGACGTGACGGCCGTCTGGACCCTGGTGGGCTGGGTGTACCTCGCGGCCATCGTCGACCTCTTCTCGCGCCCCGTGGTCGGCTGGGCGATGAGCGACTCTCGAATTCGAGTGCCGCGGGCTGCATGCCTTCGTAGACGCCCAGCACGTCATCGGCGAGTACCTCGACGGCTTCTACAACACCGAGCGCATGCACTCGACCAGCGACTACTGCGGCCCCATCGAGTACGAGGTCATGTCAACTCTCGGCGGCCGAGCAGCATAGTTTCCACCATCCACTTTTCGGCGGGAAGCCCACCGACGCACGCCTGGTCGAGTTCCTGGCGACGTGCGCCACGATTCGCGGGCCCGAAGCCGGGCGCTAGAAGCCGGCGATGTCGCGGATGGCTGCGGCGTAGTCGACGCGCAGCTCTCGACCCGGCAGCGGAGGCGGCAAGCCGCGCAAGCTGCCGACGAGCACGGCGTAGTCGATGGCGTCCATGCGCTCGAAGCGCAGCCCGACGGCGCGCCCCACGTCGCGCCCACGGCGTCCGGCGACGAGCCTCACGACACGAGCCTCGGCGTCGAGCCAGAGCCGACTACGCGGCGCACGCATCGAGATGATCACGCTCTCGCCTGGAATCACCTCGGCATCGGAGCGCAGGAGCATGCCCTGCTCGGAGAGGTCGAGCGTCCGCTCGCCGATCAGCCGAAAGCCCTCCTCGGCCACGACCTGACAATCCACAGCCACCGAGCGTCTCACGCTGCGACGGTCACGCGCCTTCTTCACCCAGGATGTCATGAACACCTCCGTTCCACCCTGATCCTGACATGTAGGTGCGTGTGCGACCAAGAAATGCGCACCGGGGAAATGCGCACCGGGGACGCTCTTCGTCACTTTCGTCACCCGGGACGCCGACGGGCGCAACGCACGCGGTCGCGCGAGCGCTTCCCCTACGTGCCGAGAGCGTCAGCAGCGACGCTGCTGGATCAGTCGGCGACGCGTTCGAGGCGCAGCTTCAGCTCGGCGAAGCGACGGAAGAACTCCGGGTGGGCACCACGAAAGGCCTGGATCACGCTGCGATCGCGCCCGGTGGTGGCCAGGGCGTCGACCTCCTGCGCGATGGCCTTCAAGAGCTGCGCCATGCCGGCGAAGGGCGTCTCCACGTCCGCGCGACGGCCCTCGCGGTAGCGCTCGAGGCGCGACGACTCCCCGGCGCCGCCGTACACCAGGCCGACGGTCTCGGGACGACGCGCCTGGATCGTCTTGACCACCATGCTGCCAGGCAGGTCGACGAGCTCGGCACCACAGGCGACCAGCTCGAAGTCGTGATCCCCCGCCTTCTCCAGAGCCGACCCGCCCGTCATCTCGACCGAGACCTCCCACTTGCGGTCGCCCATCATGCCGCCGAGCTCGCGCAGCGCGTTCTGATCCTCGTCCACCACCAGGATGCGCGGCGCGAAGCCCTCCATCGCCGCGATGGACACGTCGCCATAGACCTCGCGCGCCATCTCGAGCTGGATGCGGAAGGACTCGTCCAGCACCTGCTTCACCTCGGTCATGAACGAGCTGTCGGGCGTGCTTCGGCGACGACCCTTGGACGCGCGCTCCACGGCCTGACGGAGCTGGGCCGCGAGGCCCTTGGATCGCAGGAGCACGACGTCCACGGCGCCGAGGCGCAGCGCCTCCACAGAGGCCTCGAAGGATGGACGCTCCGCGAGCAAGACGCAGGCGGTGTCGGGGGAGCGCTGGGCAAGATCGCGCAAGAGCGAAAGTCCGCCGTCCTCCTGCGCCAGATCGAGCTCGATCAGAGCGACCGAGAAGAGCGCGCGATCGGCGGCCTCGAGCGCTTCGGCGGCCGTGCCGGCGCACGTGACGACGTAGCCCTGACTCTCGAAGAGCTTGCGCATGCCTTCGCGGTGCGCCGTGGTGGCGTCCACGACCAGAAGCTCGTCTCCTGCGGCCATGCGTCGAGCGTATCACCATCCTCCGGCACGCTGACATTCGGCGCAGGGCCGGCTCAGGCCGTGAGCCCATGGAGCGCGGGCGCCGCCGACGTCAGGCCTCGATCGCGCGCCGAAGCGACTTCGGATCGCGTTGGAACTGCAGCATGCGCTCGGGCTTGAAGCCGGTGGTGGCGTGGGGCAGCCAGTTGGCGAGCGCGAAGAGCACCTGATCCTCGGAGCCATTCCGGCGTCCGCTTGCGGTCGGCGATCTGCTCCACGAGCAGCGCCTCGAGATCGGGGGGAAGCTGGCTCACGGGACCTCCAGGAGTGCGTAGTGGGCTCTACGCCAGCGACGCGCGGCCCTCCCCTCAGCGCGAGAAGGGCATCTGCATCTGGAGCTCCCCGCCGGGCGGCGGAGGCAAGCGCCACTGACGCACCTGGGACGCGAGGCATGCGCCGAGGGTCGCGTCGCCCGTGGTGTTGCGGTTCACCTCGGAGCGGCTGACCGTTCCATCGGCCGCGATGGTCATGTTCACCATCACCGTGCCGCTGACTCCAGGGTTGTTGAGCGTGGCGTGATCGAAGCATCCACGCGCTCGGGCGGCGTAGTAGCGGCTCACGACGAAGCGCACGCGCGCGCCGTACATGTCCATCTCGATGTCCCGCTCCTCGGGGGCGTCCGTCGGGATGTCGGTCGAGCCCGTCGTCTCGGTCATCGCCGTGGAACCCGTGGTGCCCGTGGAACCCGTGGTGCCCGTGGTGCCGGTCGTGTTGGTCGTGCCGGTCGTGTTGGTCGTGGTCGGGGCCGGATCGTGGGTCGCGCTGGCCATCGTCGTGGGAGCCGCGTTCATGGTCGAGCTGCCGCTGGTCGTCGAGGTCGACGTGCCCGAGGTCGCGGCCATGGTGGTGCCGGACGTCGGCGTCGGGCTGGGCGCGTCTTGGTGGGTCGTGGTGCCCGAGGCGGGATGCCCGCTCATCGTCCCGGTCGGGGCAGTGCCGGCCGGGGAATTGTTCGAACCCGCGAGCGGGTGAGCGCTGCCCGAGACGAAGTCGACGCCGGGTGTGTCCGCACCCTCGGGCGTCGGCGTTCCGATCACGAAGGGATCCGTCGCGCCAGCGTTTCCACTGGGCGCAGGCGCCACCTCGCCACCCGTCAACCAATAGGAAGCACCCGCGCCCGCGCCCAAGAGCAAAAGGGCGACCGCCACGACGATGGCGAAGCCGCGCTTGTTGGAGCGCACGCCGATGGAGGCGAGGGAGACGTCCATCAAGCTCGGACCGCCGCCTGCGCCATTCCCACCGTAGGGCGAGGGCGCGCCCTGGAGCGTCTCCGAGCCCTGCGCTGCGTGGGCCTGGGGCGCCTGGGCCTGCGGTGCCTGGACCATCGGCGCATAGGCTCTCGGGCCCTTGGCCGCGTCGGCGGGCGCGACCGCATCCGACTCGAGCTGACCACCCGGCTCGCCCGCCTGGGCGATGTGCGAGCCGCACATGTTGCAGAAGCGAGCTTCGTCGGCGTTCGATGCGCCGCAGGATTGGCAGAACATGCGCGGACTATAGCAGCACGAGTGAGCGCGAAGCGCGGGAAACCCGGAACGGAGTTCCGTCAAGCAGCACGAGTCGCCCCGGGTCGCGCCTTCAGCCGGCCTTGGCCAGCTTCTCCTGCGCGATGGTGTCAGCCACGCGATAGGTGGGCTGATGCGCGTGAGCGGCGCGCTCCGCGATCTCGTAGATGATGTCGTAGATGCCCATCACGCGCGGCGTGACGACGTTGACATCGTAGCCCGTCACCTCGGCGGCGACGTTCATCAAGCCGCCTGCGTTGATGGCGTAGTCCGGCGCGTACAGGATGCCGCGCTGGAACAGATCGTCGCCGTTGCGAGGCTCGGCGAGCTGGTTGTTCGCGGCGCCCGCGACGACCTTGCACTTGAGCTGGGGGATGGTCGCGTCGTTCAGCGCGGAGCCGAGGGCGCAAGGCGCGAAGACGTCGCACTCCACCGAGTAGATCGAGTCCAGGGGCACGACCTGCGCACCGAACTCGCGATGAGCGCGCTCGGCCTTCAACGGATCGATGTCGGCCACGATCAGGTTCGCGCCCAGGGAGTGAAGCTCCTTGCACAGGTGATAGCCCACGTGCCCGACGCCTTGGACGGCGATGGTCAGCCCCTCGATCGAGTCGCGCCCGAGCGCGAACTTCACGCAGGCCTCGAGCCCCCTACGCACACCGAGCGCGGTGAAGGGGCTCGGATCGCCCGAGCCGCCGTTGGCGATCCTCACGCCCGTGACGTGCTTGGTCTGCGTACCGATGACCTCCATGTCCTCGAGGCTCGTGCCGCTGTCTTCGGCCGTGATGTAGTGACCACCGAGCTCTTCGACGAAGGTGCCGAAGGCGCGGAAGAGCGCCGCGCGGTCGAACTCACCCGCCGGTCGCATGATCACGGACTTGCCGCCACCATGCGCGATGCCGCTAATGGCGGCCTTGTAGGTCATGCCGCGGGCGAGCCGGAGCGCGTCCGTCATGGCCGCGACCTCGCTCTCGTAGTGGATGAAGCGACAGCCTCCCAGGGCGGGCCCGAGGCGCGCGTCGTGGATCGCGATGATCGCCTTGAGTCCCGTGGCGGCGTCACGCCGGAAGTGGAGCTCGCCGTAGTCGTAATGCTCCATGCTGTCGAACACACCCATCGGCTTACCTCCTGGCCAGGAACGCACCCAGCGCGCGGACGATATCGACGCACGTGCTTTGGAGTCCATCACCGCCTGTGCCATCACGCACAACGCGGCGCGTCAGCGCGTTCCGAGGTACCCTACGCCCCATGCCACGGAGCCCACGTCAGACCACGCCACGAAGCGCGAGCTTCGCGCTCGTATGCGTGCTCGTGACATGGATGGGCGTGAGCCCGGCGCTGGCCGAAGGTCGCGGCGATGGCGTCTACGGGCGCTTCGACTCGGACCTCTCGCTGCAGGTCGATCTGGGGGCTGGCTTCACACGAGCCTCGGACACGAGCGCGAGCTTCGTGGCCGAGCTGCGCGCGCGCGTCGTGGACGCGGCGGGCCTGGTGCTGGCGCTGGACGCGGCGCCCTCGGGTCCCGATCACCTCTTCATCGGGCTCGAGCTCAGACCGCTCTGGCCCGCGCTCTTCTTGATGGACCACTCGAGCGGACACGAGCGCTGGGATCTTCTGCTCGAATCCTTGGGCATCGAGATCGGCGTCGGTCTCACCCCTCTGGGTGACGGGCTCGGCGTCGGCCTCAGCTGGGGCATCGGGCTCGAGGTGCCACTGATCCTGCCCGAGACCTTCGCACAGGGTGTGTGGCTGCGCCTCGGCGCACGGCATCAGGACGTCCAGCTCAGCGACGCGGCCGCTCCGAATTCGGGCCAGGATGCCTGGCTCGCCTACGTGGCCCTGGCCCTGCGAGGCGGTCTCGACCTGGGCTTCTCCCACTGGGAAGCGCCGCGCTACCGCCTGCCCGCGCGCCGCTGAGCCGCGGGCGCCCCGCTCATTCGTCGGGAGGACCCCGATGCGCGAGGGAACGGAAGAAGGCGTAGGGGATGCCGACCAACGCCTCGAGATCGATCTCGACGCCGAACATCAGCTCCCATTGGCTGGCGTCCTCGAGGTGCACGCGCGCGCTGGCGTAGGGCGCCACGGCCAGGCCATAGGCCGAGTGGTAGTTGTAGCTGCGGTAGCCCCAGGCGAAGGTGCCGACGAAGACGGGACCCGAGTCGAGGCGACCGCGGCGCAGGGCGTAGCCGCCGGCCGCCGTCAGCACGATGGGCCAACCGCGCACGACGGGCAGCAGACCCGCGACACCGGCTGTGAACTCGAAGGTGTCGAAGTCCACCTCGCGCAGCTCGAAGGCCGGGCCGATGCGGAAGTTCCAATCGCCCGCCGCGCCGAAGAGCACCTCGCCGCGGAGGCCCAGCTCGAACAGGAACTCGCGCTCCATCGTTCCGAGGGCGGCGCCGCCGCCCGCGAAGAGACGCGTCGAGACCTGCACCTCGGCCCGCGCCACGCCGGGGCTCGACGCCAACAGGCCCACGAAGAGCGCCAACGCCAGCGGCCCGAGGGCCAGGACCCGAGCGGACGCGGCACGCTCCGCGCGATGCATGTCTAGAGCACTTGCCAGACGTAGCCGCCGTCGAGCCGGAGGATCTGGCGCGTGGTGCCGCGCAAGACCGTGAGCGTGGCGCCGCGCTCGGTGCCTGCGCGCGCCAGAGCCGAGGCCGCGCGGGACGAGCCGATGGTTTCGATGGCGTCCTCCCCGATGGCCACGATGGAGTCGCCTTCGAGCAGCCCGGCGCGGGAGGCGGGGGAGCGCGGCAAGACGGTCACGGCGAGCAGTCGGTCGGAGCGCACTTCGTACAGCGCGAGGCCCAGTCCACGCTGGGGCCGAGCACGCTCCACGCGCATCACCAACACGGCGCGGCTGTCGAGCATGACGCGGGCGTTGGCGCCGAGCAGCGCGCCCGAGGGCAGGCCACGACCCTGCCAGACGCCGATGGGATCGCCGGCGACGGAGTCCACGTCCCAGAGCTCGATGCGCACGGACGCGTCCGGCGGCAGGTAGAGGTTCTCGGCCGGCGTGACGTTCAGCTCGGGCGAGAGACCGCGCTCCACGGGCGTCGACTGCCACACCAGATGATCGTCGCGGTACACGCGCACGCTCACGTCCGGGGCGCTGCCGTCTTCATCCCAGGCCATGCCCCCGCGCTTCTGCGGCGGCACCACGGCCGACAGGAAGCGCAGCTCGATCACGCCCGGAGGCGCCTCGATGGAGGAGAGGTCCGAACGCACCTCGGACAGAGGCGTCCCGCGACGCGGATACGCGCAGCCGAGGCTCGCGAGCAGCGGAAGCAGTAGGAGTGATCGGGCCCAGCTGGATGCATGCCATCTCATGGGCCCGAGACTGCCATATCGAGCGACAACATGCGCGCAGACCCGTTCGCGCGCAGGAGTGGTACAAGGGCCGGGTGAGACGCACGAAGATCGTTTGCACCCTGGGGCCCTCCTGTTCCGACGAGCGGAGCCTCGGCCGTCTGGTCGCCGCTGGCATGGACTGCGCCCGACTGAACTTCTCCCACGGAGACCACGAGAGCCACGC
>Ga0210033_1002793_pt1 | contig 14591 bp, 11 predicted proteins | sample CryGeymeta201501_FD_185465 | JGI IMG/M metagenome (GOLD analysis project Ga0210033, IMG submission 185465) | Groundwater microbial communities from Crystal Geyser aquifers in Utah, USA - Crystal Geyser metaG 2015-01 (SPAdes) (version 2) | ecosystem: Environmental > Aquatic > Deep subsurface >... | reverse complement strand
CACAATGACCACGATGAGACGTGGGGGGACAGCGCTCGCGCGGACCCGACGGCGTTGACCACGTCGTCGAGCACACTGCGGTCGGTGCAGGACGAGTCCTGCACCCCACGTTCGTACGCCGGCAATTTCAGCGCGGTCGGTGCAGGACGAGTCCTGCACCCCACGTTCGAACGTCACCGGGACACGGACTCGCTTCCGTGCGCAATGACCACGATGAGACGTGGGGGGACAGCGCTCGCGCGGACCCGACGGCGTCGACCACGTCGCCGAGCACACGGCGATGCGCCGCCAACCACGCCATCAGCGCCATCATGCCCGCCAGAGTCGTCGCCACGCTTCGAGACACGCGCCAAGCATGGCGCCAACCTCATATGCAGCGCGATCGGCCGTCCGCGTGGGCGCTCATCCTGGGCATCGCTTGACGCGCTGCTCTCGCCACGGCAGGGCTCTCGGATGTTCGCGCAGGCCATCTCGCGTCTCGCTGCCTTCGCGCTCTCGCTGGGCGAGACGCCGCTGGTCGAGGGGCGGTTGACGGAGGGCGACCTGGTGCTGGAAGGGCCGGGCCTGCCGGCGTCGCGCGTGGATCGACTGGGCCGCGTCGCGCGCATCTCGCTGCGTGGACTCAGCCTGCGGCGCACCTTCAACTGCGACCTGCACCTCGGGCGACGTCCACGCGTCGAGCGCGTGCTGGCCGCCGACGCCGGACCCCTCTACGACGCCTGCGCGCGCTTCTTCGGCGCCCTGCTCGCGCTGCATCACGCCCACCCCGAACGCTTCGAGGTCGAGGACGCCGGGGACATCGGCGCTGTGCTCGAACGCGCCTCACGCTTCGACGCCGCAGCCGCACGCCTCGAGGTCGAGCAGTTCGAGCGCGCCTACCCGGAGCCGGTGGAGATCCTGCCGCCGGACCGCTACCGCGACATCGTGGTGAAGCCCGCGCTCGGCTGTCCCAACGCGGGCTGCAGCTTCTGCGCCTTCTACGCGGGCAAGCGCTTCAAGCCCATGAGCCGCGCAGACTTCCTCGCCCACCTCGACGGCGTCGAGGGCGTCTTCGGCCCGCTGCTGCGCGGACGCACGGGCGTCTTCTTGGGCTCCGCTTCGGCCGCGTCGCTCTCGAACGCGCGCCTACTGAAGGTCCTGCACACCTTGCGCGAGCGCTGGGGCGAGCTGCCCAAGGGCGTAGCAACGTTCCTCGACCCGGACCACGCGCCGAAGCGCGGCGTCGCCGAGTGGCAGGCGCTCGCGGACGCCGGCATGACCCGCGTCGTCTCCGGGCTCGAGACCGGCCTCGGGAGCTTGCGCGAGGAGCTCGGCAAGTCCGCCGACCTCAACCTCTTCGTGCAGACCATCTCCGATCAGAAGGCCGCTGGCCTGCCCGTCGGTCTCACCGTGTTGGTGGGCGTGGGCGCCGCCGACGTGCGCGTCGCGCATCGCGAAGAGACGGCACGCGCGATCGAACGCATGCCGCTCGACGGCCACGACCTCGTCTACGTCTCACCCGTCGCGGGCTCCATGCCCGAAGCGGAGCTGAAGCAAGAGACCGCCACCTTCACGCGCGCCCTCCGACAGGTCACGAAGGCAGCCGTCGCGCCCTACGCCATGCAGCGCTTCGGCTACTACCCCTAGCACCGCCACGCCGCTCGACGATTGCCGAGTTCGACGCGGTTCAGACTCACGGCGCCTCGTAGAGTTCCACCTCTTTCACACCGGTGTTGCCGCCCGTAGTGGTGATGGCCTCGACGCGGACGCGCGTCGACGTGACCCGGCTCGGAAAATCGAAGCGGTAGAGCTGGTCGGGATCGGGTGTCGCGTAGGGGCCGAGCGCGCTGCCGTCGGCGAAGACCAGGCGCAGGCTCTCGATGATGCTGGTGCCGTCCGTCATCTTGCGGCTGCGGAATCCGAAACCCGAGAGGCTGCGGGCGCGGCCCAGATCGATCTCGAGCCAGGCGTCGTCCCCGTCGCCGTCCGCAGACCACTCCGTGGCCATGAGGCCGTCGATGGCCGAGTCCCCGCCATAGGGCATGGCGTTGCTGGCGCCGCCGTAGTTGCTGCTGACGCCTGCGATGGAGGCGCCTGCGTCGAGCAACGCCACGTTGGCGCCCGTCGTCCCGCCCGTGTCGGGCAAGGTCGTGAACTGGAAGGTCTCGGAGAGCGTCACCCTGTCCATCGCGTCCACTACCTTGGCGCGGTAGGAGTAGGTCGTGTCGGGGGTGAGGTCCTCGAGCGGCACCTCGTGGTTCACGGTGAGTTCTCCCGGCTGCATGTTCGGGTCCGTGGCCGACCGCGTCATCGCGCTCGCGCTGAGGCCATACTCCGCCTCGCAGCTCACCGGCTCGCTGGTGTCGAAGCGCACGACCGCGCGCGTCGCGGAGACCTCCTCGACTCGCAGATCGAGGAAGGCCACAGCGCCGCCATCCGGCTGGTTCACCGTGGCGTCCGGAGCGCCCGTACTCGTGCTGGAGCAGGCACCGGCGAAGAGCAGAACGAAGGCTGCGCGTTCCGCACGGGAGAGGATCGAGGTGAGGCTCATCGAGTGCATCATAGGACCAAGTCCTGCCGGCGGCAGCCGGGTGCGGGGGACACGACCCGCGCGACTGGCGCGAGATCAGCGCCGCGCCGGTCGCGCCCTGCGCCATGAAGCTTCGGCGGCGTTCAGGTGCCGCAGAAGGTCTGGTAGCGCCACTGTTCTTCGCCGGGGGGCTCGGCGAGCTCGGCGTGATTGGGCTGGTCGTCGTAGGGACGGGCGAGGACGGTCAGCAGGCGCTCGAAGGGCGCGAGGTCGCCCTCCTCCGCGGCCGCGAGCGCGGCTTCGACGTGATGGTTGCGTGGAATGAACGCGGGGTTGGCGCATCGCATCGTCTCGCGCTGCGCCGCGCGGTCGCTAGGCTCGGCGTCGAGGCGCGCACGCCAGGCCGTGAGCCAGGCTCCGATCGGCTGCGGTTCGGGGAAGAGCGCGACGAAGCGGGAGGCGCCGGGCGCGTCGTCCGAGGCGGCGTCGACCAGGTGGCGAAAGGCGAGCGTGCAATCGACGTGCGCGTCCGCCATCTGCGCGAAGAGGCCCGCCGCGAGCGTGAGGTCGTCCTCGCGCGCCTCGAGCAGACCGAGCTTGGCGCGCAGGACGTCGGCGTGCGCCGCCTGCCCGCGCAGAGGATCGATGAACTGGCTCGCCGCGTAGGCCTCGCGATGCAGGATGCCCGCCGCGTCCACCAGGATCAGGCGCTCGACGAGCTCGGGGTGACGGCCCGCGACAAGCGCCGCGATGGTGCCCCCCATGGAGTGACCGAGCAACTCGACGGGGTGGCCCTGCTCCCGCACTCGCGTCGCCACCAGATGCGCGACGAGCTCCGCGTCGTCGCTGGGATGAAACGAGTGGCCCGCGGCGGGCGAGGCGCCGAAGCCGGGCAGGTCGGGCGCGATCACGTAGTAGTGCGCGGCGAGCGCCTCGAGGATGGGCGCGAAGTCCGCGGACGCGCGCTGTCCCAGGCCGTGCACCAGAAAGAGCGCAGGCGACGCCGGATCTCCCGCACGCAGCACCTGGAGCTCTCCGTCGTACTCCGCGCTCGGTGCGCGCACGGCCACGCTCGGCAAAGTGCGAGCCGGCGGCTGAGGCGTGGAAGCGCAGGCCGCCAGACACAGGAGCGCGACGTGGCTGGGCAAGCGAGCAGTCTTCATCGCGCCAGTATCGCCGACCACCACGTCAGGGCCAGCTTCAAGGCATCGAGCGGGCCCGTGATCCCATCACGCCGTAGAGCCCCACGCTCGTCGGGGGCCGCGTACGGCGCGACGCTTGGACGTAGACATCACGCAAAGCGTCCGGCCCGGGTCGAGCCTCGGCTCCTACGGCGAGCTGCATGTCGACGTGGACTACAGCTCGAGATCGTACGCGAGGTCGACACAGCCGGCAGGGCTGTCGCCGGCGGTGAAGCTGTAGACCTCGCTGTCGTTCAACCACACGCGATAGAAGCCGCCGGGCGTGAGCGGCGGAACGGCGCAGCGACGAGTGTGTTCGATGCAGACGGTGGGACAGTCGACGTCGCAGCGCGTGGAGAACTGCGTGCCGACCACATGCAGGTCTCCGCCGGGCGGCATCATCGCGGTCAGGCGTGGTTCGAGGACGACCGCGCACACGCCATCCAGATCACTGCACCCGCCGCAGCTCTGTTGCAGCTCGACCGTGAGGTCGTCGCCCGGGGCGTAGACGTCCCGAACGCAGAGTCGGTCGACGTTGCTGCGCAAAGCGGTGGACGGATCTTCGCCGCAGGCGTCGACCGCGGCGTAGCTGACGCAGGCGGGCGGCGGCGCCACCAAGCCCGAGTCGAAGTCGACGGGGAGCTCGAAGGCCTCGCCGCCGTTGACGAAGACGGTCCAGGTGCCGGGCTCGAGCGCGGGCACGTGGCATCCCGTGGCGGGACCTCGCGTGCACATGTCGCAGTCACAGTCGTCGGGACAGCGGGCGGTCGTCAGGTCGATGCGTTGGGACGCGGCGTCCACGTCGACCGCGCATTGGGCCTCGCCGCAGCAGAAGCAGCCATCGAAGGAGATGGGCAGGTCGAAGGCGCGGCGCGGCGCCACGAGGAAGCTCGACAGGCAGGTGAAGTCCGCGCGCGCGAGCGGACAGTCGAGCACGCTGGCGTCCAGAGGCGTGCCCGCATCGCGCAGGGGTGGCGGCGAAGCCGGGCTCGCGTCGCGACGGATGGGCGGGACGCCCGAATCGGCCGAGGGTGCGAGACCGTGGCTCGCGTAACAGCCGGCGAGCAGGAGCAGCGGCACGGTCTGGCACATCAAACGCATGGTGGGTCTGTGAAAGCACGAGTCATGCCGAGCGTGATGGCGAGCTTCTTCTCGTGCGCCCTCGGGCAGGAGTAGGCTGCGAGCCAGCTCATGGCGCACTCCTTCATCGCATGGCTCGTGGCGGCGTGCGCTCTGGCCTTGGCCTTGATCCAGACCGCGCGCATGGCCTGGCTTCGCGGGCGACCGAGCCGCCGGTCGCGGCGACGATTGGCGAAGGCACTGCGCGGTGAGCACGACGCCGAGCGGCTGCTCGAGGCGCGTGGCTTCTCGATCGAGGCGCGTCAGGTGCCCGCAGAGCTGACGCTCCACGTCGATGGCGCGCCGGTGACCGTCGGGGTACGCGCCGATCTGATCGTGCGCCGAGGCAACGCGCGCTACGTGGCGGAGGTGAAGACGGGCGAGCTCGCGCCACGCATCGAGCACGCGGCGACCCGCCGTCAGCTCCTGGAGTACGCCCTCGTCTTCGACGTGGACGGGGTGCTACTGGTCGAACCCGAGGCGGGCTCGGTGCGGCGCGTCGAGTTTCCCAGCGCCCTGGCCGTGCCGCCCGTGCGCGACGGGATCTTCCCCAGACTCCTGGGCTGGCTGCTCGCCGCTCTGCTGGGCGCCGCGGCCGCGTATTGGCTTCGCTGACGACCGCTGTTTCCACGGGTCCACGCCGCTCGCCCGGGCCTACCCGGGGGGAAATCTGCCCGCCCCTGAGCGAAACATGTGTCAGCCGAGCCTCGGGTGTGGACAATGCTCCGATGCGCATTGCTTCCCTCGCGTCCATCGTGGCGCTCCTCGGTCTCTCCGCCCTCGGCTGCGGAGAAGACGCCTTCTTCGTGGCTCGCCCGCCAGCGCCCGCCTTCGACAGCATCTACAGCTTCGCCAACGGCTGTTTCGTGGTCGACGCGACCGACGCGGGCAGTGACAACACGCGCTACCTCGTGACCACGGCGGTGGGTGACGGCTACGAGTTCGCCGGCATGGACCAGGAGACGGCCACCCGCTTCACGCTCCGCGCGTCGGACCTGGGCGACTACCTGCTCTACGACACGGATCGCAAGTTCCTGATCTCGGAGATGAGCGAGCTCGGGCGCACGGCCACGCTGCACTCCGGGGTGGAGCTGCTCGACGACAGCTACATCTCGCCCGCCGAGTGGGAGGTCACGGTCTCGCCCCAGGACGCCACGCGCCTTCAGCTGAAGAACCGGAGCACGGGCCGCTACCTGACCACGGTGGGCACGACGGACGATCCCAGCGCGGCCGCCGTGGTCGCGTTCTATCCCGCCGAGGGCTGCACGCCCTTCCCGGAGATGAGCCTCGACGCCGAAGGCACGGTGACGCCGCACAGCTTCCCCGATGGAGACCTGTACGGCTTCGCGGACGAGCACTCGCACCTGCTCAGCAACGACGGCTTCGGCGGAGCTGGCATCTTCCACGGCGCGCCCTTCCATCGCCTGGGCGTCGAGAAGGCGCTGCCGAGCTGCGACCTCGACCACGGCCACGAGGGGCGACGCGACGTCGTCGGCTACTTCTACGATGGCGTGGCGTCATCGCCCGACGTCGCCACCCTGGGGAGCGCGCTGCTCGTCGGCCGCACGCCCGAGTTCAACCACAACACCGAGGGCTACCCCGAGTTCACCGACTGGCCCAACGCGCGCAAGAGCTCGACGCACCAGACGCAGTATTACAAATGGCTCGAGCGCTCCTACCTCGCGGGTCTGCGCCTGGTGGTGCAGCACGCCACCAGCAATCAGGTGCTCTGCGATCTGGTCGTCGGCATCCACGCCCAACCCGTCAGCTATTCGTGCAACGACATGGTCGCCGTGGAGCATGAGATCGACGCGGCCTACGCCATGGAGCGCTACATCGACGCGCAGAACGGCGGCCCTGGACGCGGATGGTTCCGCATCGTCACCAGCCCCGCGCAGGCGCGCGATGTGATCGGAGGCGGCAAGATGGCCGTCATCCTCGGCATCGAGACCTCGAACCTCTTCGACTGCTTCGTGACACCACGTGAAGGCTTCCCGACCTGCGACGAGGCCTACGTCCGCGCGCAGCTCGAGCACTTCCACGATCGAGGCGTGCGCGCGATCTTCCCCGTCCACAAGTTTGACAACGCCTTCTCCGCCGGTGATGGCAACCGCGGCTTCATCGAGCTGGGCGACATCATCAACAGCGGCAACTACTCCAACTTCACGCTCGACTGCGATCTCTCGAGCCCGAGTGTCTTCGATCACGGTTCGGTGGCGTACGGCGGCTTGAACATGCCGCGCGCCGACTACTTCGCGCCGGCGCCGCTGGACATGAGCAACTTCGTCGGCTCGCCGAGCAACGCCGTCGTGCCGCTGCTGCCGCTGATCGAGCAGCCCCCTCTGCCAGGGGAGTACTGCCAGAACGCGGGCCTTCAGCCGCTGGGAGAGCTCTTGCTCACGGAGATGATGAAGAAGGGCATGATCATCGAGGTCGACCACATGCCGCGTCGCTCCTACGCGCGCGCCTACGAGATGCTACGCGCGGCCGACTACCCGGCGGCGGGGACGCACGGCAACACCAACAACGGCGAGATCTACGACCTCAGGGGCATCTCCACGACCGGCTTCGGGCGCTGCCAGGCGGCCGACCGAGTGGGCGCCATGGGGGATCGTCTGCGCGACCGGATTCAGACGATCCGCGATCACGGGGGCTACCCCGCCGAAGGCTTCGGCTTCGACTTCAACGGCTTCGCGGGCGCACCCGGTCCGCGCTTCGGGGACGAGGCGCACTGCTCGGATCCGCAGACCAACGGCATCGCCTACCCCTTCACCTCCTACGACGGTCAGGTCACCTTCACGGAGCCGCAGCTGGGCGAGCGCACGGTCGACTTCAACACCGAGGGCATGATCCACATCGGACTCATCCCGGAGCTGATCGAGGACGCGCGTCACGACGGGGTCACGGACGCGGAGCTCCAGCCCCTCTTCCGTTCCGCCGAGGCCTACGTGCGCATGTGGGAGCGCGCCGAAGCCCGGGGCGCCGTGCTCCATGGGGGCACGCTCTAGCCTGGGTTTCGCCCGGCGACGAGGTACATCACGAAGCCGCGGGCGGCGTGGTACGTGCGTGCCGCGATGCTCTCTTGCACGGAGTCCATCCAGCGTTCGACGGCCTGCCAGCCCCGGTCGAAGTCGTCGCGCGTGCCTTGGGCAGCCTGATAGAAACGCCAGTTGTCGGCGCGGCTGCCACAGAGCACCGACACCTGCTGTGCGTACCAGCTGCGCTCCTGCTCCATCGCGACCTTCATGTCGCCTCGCTCGTAGGGCGGATGGAGGCTGATGCAGCGATCGTTGGTGTAGGCGACCACCTCGTCCAGCCCCGCGGCGACCGCGAGACCCGGAAGTCGACCGCCGATGCTCTGATCGCCCTCGCCCAGCGCCGACTTTCCACGCTCCGTGCGCAGCAAGAGCTCGAAGAGGAGAGCGAAGTCCTGATCGCTCGGTCGCGGCTCGCCGCCCAGCAGCGCGATGTTGCCCGCGCGGTTGTCCGGTTCCGCCATCAAGAGCACGCCGCCGGGTCGCAGCACGCGTCGCATCTCGCGCAGGGCGAGGGCCGGATCGGCGAGGTGGATCATCACGAGCTGACAGGTCACCAGATCGAAGCTCGCGTCCGGAAAGGGCAGCCTCTCGGCCGTGCCCACGACGTACTCGGTGCGCTCCGGATCGCCGCTCTCGCGCGCCATGGCCAGAAACGCCTCCTCGCGGTCGACGCCCGCCAGCGTGGCTCCGCTCGGCAGATGGGGTAGCAGCGCCCGGCCCCAATGTCCCGCGCCGCAGCCCACGTCGAGCGCGCGTCCCACTTCGCCGAAGCGCAGACGTCGCGCCATCAAGGCGAGGAAGTCGCGATTCCAGAACAGATCGCGCCAGCTGCCCTCGAAGGCCACGAGCTCGATGTAGCGCTGCGGGTCCGCGTACTCGGGTTCAGTCGTCATCGGGCTCGGCTACCACGCGCGCGCGGCGTGGGTCCACGCCTTGGCGTAAATCGCGGGTGCGGAGCACGGAAGGCGTCACGAACGCATGGGAATGTTCGCGCGCCGGACAGTGTAGTCTTCTCTCGCATGCGCGACGCGAGCCTACGGGTGATCCTCTTCTCGGTGGGCGCGCTATGCGTGGGCTGCGGCGACCCTCACGCGGCGCCTGCGCCGACGCCTGCTGCTGCTCCGACGCCCGCTGCGACGCCGACGCCTGCTGCGACGCCGGCACAGCCCGGCGAGCCTTTGCCATCTTCCGCGACGCTCGCTCCGACGACGCCCGCACCACCGGCGAGCCGTTGGCAGAGCCTCGGGCCCTACCGCGCGGACAGCGGCCGTGACTGCAACGGCCTGCCCTATCTGCCGCTGCGCACGCTCCCGGGTCGCTGCGTGGGCCTCGTCGCCTCCACGGACACCGTCGGCATCGCGGGCGCACGAGGGCGTTTCCATCCGCGCTCCGTGGTCCAGGATCCGACCCGCGACGACGTCTTCTGGATCATCGACGGAGGCGCACGTCGACCGCGGGCGGGACGCGTGTGGCGGCTCGAACGTCACAGCCAGGCGTGGCGCGCGACGGCCATCTTGGAGCGCCTCGATCGACCGCATGGCGGCCGCGTCGGGCCCGACGGGCGCGTCGACGTGGGCGAAGTGGAGCGCATCATTCGCTTCGATCCGTCGGCGGAAGATCCAGCCGCGAGCGTCGAGGTCGTGCTCGACGGACTGCCGTCGCAGCGACGCGGCGAAGAGAGGCTTCGCGAGCATCCGCTCAAGTCCTTCGTCTTCCTCCCGAGCTGGGATGTGATCGTGAACATGGGCTCGAGCACGGACCGCTGCCTCGACTCTACGACGCTTCCGCGCTGCCCCGACGAGGCCGATCACGTCGCTGCGCTGTGGCGCTTCGCCTATCTCGGCGACGGGCGTTGGTCCTCGACGCCGGCCTACCTGGCCCAGGGCCTACGCAACTCGGTGGCGCTGGTCGCGCACGCGTCGGGCACGCTGCTGCAGGCCGAGAACGGCGTGGACTTCAGCGACGGCGATCGACCCGACGAGGAGCTGAACGTGATCGAGGCGGGCAAGCACTATGGCTGGCCCTATTGCTACGACCGTGACCGACGCGATCCGCGCTGGACGGGAGCGGACTTCTCCTGCGATCCGGCGCGCAATCCAAGCTACGCGCCGCCCTGGCTCGTGCTGCCTCCCCACGCGGCGCCGCTGGGCATGGCCTACTACACCGTCGCGCGCATGCCGGAGCTCGAGGGCCGCCTCTTGATCACCTACCACGGCTATCGCGCGCTCGGTCATCGACTCGTCGCCTTCGCCACCGACGCGCGCGGCATCCCTCGGGCGGGCGCCGTCTCCGACGACGTGATCGCGGGCTGGGACGCGACCGATACCAGTCCGCTGGGTGCACCCGTGGAGCTGAGCGTGGCGCGCGACGGAAGCGTGTGGCTGGTGGAGGACAAGAACGGCACGGTGCTGCGGCTGAGCGTCGACGCCTGGGCCGCGGCGCGCGATGGCGCCGAGGCAGCTTCGAGCGAAGTCGAGCAGCACGTGCCCGACGCGCGCTTCACGGCGCTCCACGCGAGCCTGCTCCAACCACGCTGCGGCCGCTGCCACGAGTTCATGGCGCAGGACGCCGCCGCCGCGTTGAACGCCATGGCCCGCGCCGGTTGGTTGACCCGCGACCACGGCGCGCCTCGCATGGCCGAGCACTTTCAGCCCGGTGCCGTCCGACCCATGCCGCCCGACGTGCCGCTCACCGCCACCGAGAGCGCAGGCCTGCGCGCCTGGCTCGCCGTGGCGCTGAGTCACGGCGTCGGCTTTGCCCGTGGCCGCGCAGGGATTACAAAGGCGGATGCACTCTGAAGCGGAAGCGCATGTGCCCTGGGTGGCCCTGGTCGGGCGCCGTGAAGATGGACGTGGACGGGCGGCGGAGCGACTGGTGGAGCGCCTGCGCGAGCTCGACGTACCCCTGGGCGGCTTCCTGCAGCGGCCGGTCTTCTCGTCCGACGCGCCCGCCGACGAAGCCGTGGCCTACGAGGCCGAGAACCTGCGCAGCGGGGAGCGCATGGTGGTCGCGACCCACGGCGAAGATCCGGCGATCTGCGATTGGTCCTTCGACGCCCAGGCCTTCGACCGGGCTCGGGGCTGGGTGCTCGATCCCGAGGCGCGCGTGATCTTCCTGGAGTTGGGGCCGCTCGAGGCCCGCGGCGAGGGTCACCTGCGAGCAGCGCACGAGGCCCTGCGAGGCCCCGCCAGCCTGCTGGTTTTCTGCATTCGCCCCCACGTTTTGGCGTCGATCGGGCTCGAACTCCCCGACCCCATCGACGGCCTCGAGCTCCCGGAGCAGGCCGAAGAGGTCGACGCCTTCGCCGCTCGCCTGGCCGAGCTGGCGGGCGCCGATCCACGGAGCCTGGCATTTCTGGAGTCACGGCCCGGGTCGGAGTAGGCTCGGCGGGTGGCATTGGGCTCCAATGATGGCGGCGATCTAGGCTCGCTCTTCGACGACGACGTCTCGATGGGGACGATGGTCGACGACTCGCTTTTCGCTCAGCCCCCAATTCCCCACCTGCCCATGCTCGCCGCCTTCGGGCGCTACGAGATCCTCGGGCGTCTCGCCCGTGGAGGCATGGCCGAGGTCTACCTCGCGCGGGACACCTCTGCGGACGGAAGCACGCGCCACCTCGTGCTCAAGCGCGTGCTGCCGGAGATGGAGAACGACGAGGAGTTCAAGCAGCTCTTCCTCGAGGAGGGGCAGCTCGCGGTCCGCCTCTACCACCCCAACGTCTGCCACGTGTACGAATGCGGCGAGGTCGACGGCGCCGCCTTCCTCGCCATGGAGTGGCTGTACGGCCCCACCCTGCGCGCTTTGCTCGCGCGCGCCGGCGCACAACAAGGCGTCCCCGTGGCCGTGGGCGCGTGGATGATGGCGCAGACCGCCGCGGCCCTCGAGTACGTCCACCACGCGCGCGGCACCGACGGCAAGCCGCTCAACATCGTCCACCGAGACGTCAGCCCGCACAACATCATGCTGAGCTGGGACGGCGTGGTGAAGCTGCTCGACTTCGGCATCGCCAAGACCACCAAGGCGGGCGCAACCGCCGCGTCGGGCAAGCTCGAGGGCAAGAGCGGCTACATGTCGCCGGAGCAAGCACGCGGGCTGAGCCTCGACGCGCGCTCGGACGTCTTCGCCCTGGGCATCTGCCTGTACGAAGTGCTGACGGGACGTCCGCTGTACAAGCGCGACGGCCACGTCCAGACGCTGACGGCCATCGTCGAGGAGCCGCCGCCTTCGGCGCGAGCGGTCAATCCCAATGTCCCCGAGGCGCTCGACGCCATCGTGAAGGGGGCCTTGGCCAAGGATCGCAAGGATCGCTACCAGAGCGCCGGCGATCTCGAGCAGGCGCTGAACCAGTGGATCATGGCCTCCGGCGAGATGGTCGGAGACCGGCGGCTCGCGCTGCTACTCGGCAGCTACTTCACCGAAGACGACAAGGCGCCCTTGCCCAAGGGCAGCGCCAAGCTCACGGGCACCTTCTCGTCGCTGTCCGAGAGCAGCTCCTCGGGTGTGCTGGCGAGCTTCGACCACGGATCCGATGGGGTGCCCATCGTGTTCGACTCGTCGGCGGACGAGTACGTCTCGTTCATGCCCACCTTCGACCCACCGGTCAGCGAAAACCCCCTGCTCCCGCCACCGGTCGCGCCTTCGAGGAGCCCTTGGACGACCTGGGCTTTGGGCATCGGGCTGTTCACGCTGGCCGCGGGCGCGGGCCTCGCCGCCGCCTACTTCGCCTTCCGCTGAGAGTTCGCTTCCAGAGATCGCGACCCGTTCTCGGCGGGTGCCGTGCAGCCGTCTGTGTCCGGGACAGCGGTGACTACATCTGGCCGTGGGCGCGAGGACTTGTCCCGCGCGCAACCCATTGCCTCCATCTCGGTCCCAACCGGACGCGGGGACCGCGGTGACTACATCTGGCCGTGGGCGCGAGGACTTGTCCCGCGCGCAACCCACTGCCTCCATCTTCGTCCCAACCGGACGCGGCTCGCGCCAGCGCGCCGCCTACGTACGAGGCAGGTGCCGTGCAGCCGTCTGTGTCCGGGACAGCGGTGACTACATCTGGCCGTGGGCGCGAGGACTTGTCCCGCGCGCAACCCATTGCCTCCATCTTCGTCCCAACCGGACGCGGCTCGCGCCAGCGCTTCGCCTAGGCACGCATTCATCCTGACCCGGAAGCGCATCCACCATCGGGCGCGGGCCTCGCCGCCGCGTATTTCGCCTTCCGCGGGCGCCTCGATCTACGCGCCGACCAGAGCGCCTCCGCAGACCCGAAACGTCTGACCGGTGATGCCGCGCGCCTCGGGTAGCGACAGGAAGAGCGCGGCCTCGGCGACGTCCTCGGGCAAGCCGCCCTGGCCGAGGGCGCTGAGCCTGCGCGCGGCCTGGCGAATCGCCCAGGGCATGGCCGCCGTCATGTCCGTCTCGATGAAGCCCGGCGCCAGCGCGTTGACGGCGATGCGCCTGGGCGCGAGCTCCGCGCTCCAGGCCTGCACGAGCCCGAGCAGCCCGGCCTTGCTCGCGGCGTAGTTGGTCTGTCCCACGTTGCCAGCCAGGCCCGCGACGGACGAGAGGAAGAGCAAGCGACCGCCCGCGCGTAGACGATCCGCGTCGAGCAGGGCCTGGGTGATGCGCAGCGGCGCGCCCAGGTTCACGTCCAGGGCGAGGCGCCAGGACTCGTCGGACATGCGGGCGAGCGTGCGATCGCGGGTGACGCCCGCGTTGTGCACGACCACGTCGACGCCCTCGGGGAAGCTATCGGCGATCTTCGAGGCGGCGTCGTGATGCGCGAGGTCGACGGCCAGGGCGCGTCCAGCCAGCGTGCTCGCGAGACGCTCCAGCTTCTCGGCCTCGCGGGGGCGATCGAGCAACGTGACGCGTGCACCCTCCTCCGCGAGCCTGCGCGCGATGGCCAATCCGATGCCTCGAGCGGCGCCCGTGACGAGCGCGTCCTGACCGGCGAGGGAGCGCAGCGCGGGCTCGAGAGAACACTCGGGCGGATCCGCGAATCCGAGGGCCGAGCCCACGTGGAGGCGCTGCCCCGTGACAAAGGCGGATCGATCGGAGAGGGCGAAGCGCAGCACGGGCGCAAGGTTGGCCTCGGCCGAGGGCTCGACCTCCAGCAGCAGCGCCGTGGCCGCACGCCGTCCGAGCTCCTTGGCCAGCGACCGCACGAAGCCCTCGAGGGCGAAGCGCGTCGCTGTCTTCGCGGCGCTCTCGGTCGCGTGCTTGGGACGCGCGATCACGAGGGCGCGGCCATGAACCGCCACACGACGCGGGTGGAAGAAGTCGTACAGCGCCGAGAGCTGCGCCGGGGTCTCGAGCGCGGTGGCGTCGAAGACGAGGGCGTCGGGATCGCCGTCGAATCCGGAAGAGGGCGAAGCACCCGCGGCGTCGAGGGCGGCGCGCAGCTCGGAGTGCAGCTCTCCGTCGCTGGAGAGCAGCGCGCGACGACCCTGCAGGGGCGAGAGCGTGAGCGCTCCCTCGGCGCGCCGCAGGGGCTCGGGCATCGGGAGCGGCAGCGACAAGGACGAGAGCAAGCGACGCGCGCGCGGACGGCGCGAGAGCTCGAGCAGCAGATCAGTCATGGATCACCTCCGCGCCTCTGACGCCCTTGGGAGTCTCGTGCGCCTCGAGGTAGGTCGGCTGGTTCGGCCCCGCGCCCAGGGAGACGTCCTGCCCGCGCATGAAGACGCCCACGTCGGCGGGCAAGAGCAGCGGCCGCGTGAAGCGGCACTGGAAGGCCCCGAGGGCGCGAGG
>Ga0210033_1002790_pt1 | contig 14602 bp, 19 predicted proteins | sample CryGeymeta201501_FD_185465 | JGI IMG/M metagenome (GOLD analysis project Ga0210033, IMG submission 185465) | Groundwater microbial communities from Crystal Geyser aquifers in Utah, USA - Crystal Geyser metaG 2015-01 (SPAdes) (version 2) | ecosystem: Environmental > Aquatic > Deep subsurface >... | reverse complement strand
AATTTTCAAACAACGTTGGTATGTATTGGGCGAAAGTACAGCATTTAATGAAATACGGATTTATGCGCTTGACCGCATACAAAGTATAACCGCTACGAACACTAAATTTAAACTCCCAAAGGATTTTAAAGCCGATGTTTATTTTGAAAATGCGTATGGAATTGTGGTTCACCCAGAAATTCCTGCTTGTGAAGTCAAATTAAAAGTATATGGTAAATCTAGAAATTATATACAAACATTGCCTTTACATCACTCCCAGCAGGAAGTTGAAAGCAATGAAAAATACACCGTTTTTCAATATTATATTGCACCAACCAGAGATTTTATGCAGGAAATACTTTCGTATGCTGATGAAATAGAAGTGCTTTCTCCTAAGAGCATTAGGAATGAAGTTGCAACAACAATCAATAAAATGAACGAATTATATAAAAATTAAGATTATGAGTACTGTAGAATTATTAAATCAACTTGTTGAAAATCTTGAAGGAAGTATTAAACCAACAGAAATTTATAATGAAGGTTGGATGCTGAAATGTGTAATGGAACAAATAAAAGAAGGGGAAATAGAACTCGAGAAATGGAAAATTCCTAAAGGCGAAATGTGGCTTTCCGAAACATTAGTGCCTTCATTTTTTAGAGCAGTAAAGAGGGGAGATAAGTTAGCCGAAACGGCAACCAATGCTGATGCTATAGTGGGACAAATACAAATTCGTAAACGCACGAAATGGGGAATAGAAATTAAAAAAAACTGTTCTTGCTTATACATTATCGAAGCAAAAATGTATAGCAAACTTTCAAACGGCGTTTCAAAAGCACCAGAGTTTAATCAATGTGCTAGGAGCGTTGCTTGTTTAATAAAAATGATTTACGATGGAATTGAAAAAAATGAGATAGATGAAATACCAGATAAAATAGGATTTTATGTATTGTTACCCAGAAACCATAAATATGTGGCAGATTTTGAGGAAAAAATAAATGAAGACAGTATCAAAAAAAGTATTAAGGATAGATTTACGCCTTATTTTAATAATGAAATAATAAAAAAAGATTATAAAGAGATAAAAGAAAAAGAACTTAATTGGCTAAAAGATAAATTGGACGAACTAATAGGAAAAATTGATGTTAAATTGATTTTTTGGGAAGAACTAATTGAATCAACCAAAAATTCTGAAACAAAAGAACAACTAAACGAGTTTTATAAAAAATGTCAAAACCCGTACTCAAAATAAACAAAAACAACCTCTCTGCCTAAATTTGGCATAACAAGCCGATACATTTGCTTCGTAATTTAAAAACAAAAAAAATTATGAGTGCAGCAAAATTATTAAACCAACTTGTGCGCAATCTTGAAGAAAGCAGCGATTTAAGTGCAGGTAAAATCTATAACCAAAATTGGATGCTAAAATGTGTTGCGGAACTGATAGCCAAAGGAACCTTAAAACACGATGATTTAACTTTTCCTGAAAATTCAAAATGGTGTTCTGACGTAGCAGTTTTAGAGTTTAATTCAGCAAATGCCTATTCCGGTCTCGCTGTAACAGTTGGAAATATCCAACTTAAAAAGCGAGAGCGCAATTTTCCTAAATGGAATTATATTGAAATTAAACAGGATTGCACTTGTTTATATGCCATCACATCCGGTTGGCGTTTTAAGGATGATGTACTCACCTTAATGAAATTAGTTTATGACGGACTAAAAGAAAGGAAAATCACCAAAATACCCAATAAAATTGCTTGCTATGGGTTGCCTTACAAAAATTTAGAATTAAACGATTTCGATGAAGTCAAGGGAAAAGAAAAAATTAAAGCAAAAATAATAAAGGAATTTAACTCTTATCTCGGAGAAAATTTAATACGGAAAGAAGAAGAAATCAATTGGGTACTAAACAATTTAGACACCTTTTTGGAAAAGCTAAAAATTAAGGTTATCCCTTGGGATGACCTAATAATGTTAATAGAAAACCCTGAAACAAGAGCTGATATTACAGCATTTTACAACAAATGGAACGAATATAAGCTATGAACTACACCAACTACCACCGCAACCACGTCATCCTTCCGGGCAGGGAACAGGCATTGCATCAATTTCTTAACGCAACAATAGTTTGCAACGGAAAAGAAGAAAAGCATAAATTAAGATACGCCACAAGTTCCAACAGCGAAGACGCACTTACCTGGTCGTGCTTTGAGGTGTTGCGCAATCAGCCGGCAGCAAAGCTGGTGGTTGCACTCGATGAACTATTTGAAGATGCTTTTGGTGATTACAAAGAGAAAAATGAACCCGTGCCTATGCCGTTTTCTTTTGGGGATGAACAAAATATAGAAATACATATCGGTAAAAATTATGGTGCAGTTTCGATGAGCGAAAGTACAGAAGTAGATACAAGCATTGAAACTGATGACAAGTTGATTTTCATAGAAGCAAAACTATACAGTGCAATTTCGCTCAAAAGCGAAAACGTACAATACGATCAAATTGCCCGCAAACTGCGTGTTGGGCTTGATGTGGCAAACGCTTCAAACCGTGCATTTTATTTCATCTTTTTGGATATTGCGCCTTGCCTGGAGATTTTCAACTATAGAGAGAAAAAACAAATGAGTGCGAGACGATTCTTATATTACCGCAACCATAGCGAGAACCTTGTAAAACCGCTTCTCGGCATACCTTATCAAAATGTGGAACAGGTTTCGCAAAATATGGGTTGGCTTACTTGGTCTAGTCTTTTCAAAACGGTATTGAGAGCATTTTAAGCTTTCATTCTATAGTAATTTTTCAATAATTTATTATTGTTTAATTGTTAACCCGGGACTGCTATTTTGATTGGAACTTAAAAATGACGAGATCCCCGCCTACGCGAGGATTGGGCAATGCTTGGTGTTGAAAGTACTGAATGGTGTTTGGAAAGGGTGCTTTTTTAAAATTTAGGGAAGATGATATTTTCAATTATTTGTGGATTGAGGCTGGCGGCGTGCACGCCTCACCCCCCAGCCCCCTCTCCTAAAGAGAGAGGGGGAGTAAAATCGAATATGCTATTAGAATTTTGCTTGCGTGTGTGCCGACGGCCGTTGTGGGATTAAGGATTTTGAAGTATTGATAAGTTTTTAAAAAAGCACTCTTTCTAAGCGGTGCTAAAGGCTGGTGCAACTATTGGTTTTAAATGTAAAAGTATCTCTATTTGATACTTTTTAATATGTAAACGCATTGCACCTGCCTTTTGCACATTTATGGTGTTGAGATGCATTGCCCATTTCTGAAACCGCTGAATTGGGTGGGCGGGTTTTCGGAGACGTCATTGAAATGTTAGCAGTATCTAAAAAAAACTTTCCGGATAGATGGATTGTTAATGAGAAAGACGGAGCTGTGCGGCTGGTGAGCGGCTATTTTACATAATGGAGTTTTAACTTCAAAAAAAATAACCTCTTAAAAATAGTATCGCATTTTTTTTGAATTAAAACTAACCGTTATGTAAATATAGCTTGGGGTGGTTTTTTGTGGCGGGATTTTTGTTCTGAGGGTTGGCTGCAGAGCTTTGTGGCATTGCGGCAGACACGTCAATGAGATTGCTTCACTTCGTTCGCAATGACGCAATGTTCTGCAAGTGCGCTGGCTACAAAAATCGTGACGCAAAAAACCACAGAAGGGTGGCGCGCGGAGGGGCACAAAACACAGAGGTTGCCCGGAATGGGTTGAATGGATTAAGCTTTAATTTATTGAGTGAGGGAGTTTAAATAACAAGATGCCACCTACGTGGGCAGGGGAATGAGGGCGCTGGGTTTTGCAACCCGGGGAGTTGAATTGTTAGGGTTAGGTTTTTTTCATGTTAATAATTTTCATTGATGAGATGGCCACTGTTGTATTACGATTTTTGGATTGTTAATAAAATAAATTACACTTTTAATTATTTTAAAATATATTTGAAAAGGTATTGATTTGTTTTCCATTGCTTAATTATAACCAAAATCCTATGAATACTTCCTTAATTTTTGATGCAGAGATGAGACGATTATTGAAAGCTGAATCTAATGAGACTTTGATGTTTGTTCAAAATCAGTATGATCAACGCAAATACTCTTCCTTTATGGGGTTTTTTGATGATTTTTTATATGATTATGGTATTATTTCACTTAACTCCATACCCGAAGGACCCAATGATTATTTTATGCCTTATGTAAATTGTGCTGATGCTAATATTTTTGGGGAAGCTAAAGGTTGTAGAAATATTTCTGATAAAACCCTTCCTCTTTCATCTTGTCAAAAAGTGATTGCGCGCTATATTTATGATCATTTGAAACGACTTGATGTAAGCCTTTTGAAAGAGTGGAAAGAGTTGCAGCAGGTTTAATTTTTTGAGGTTCACGAAGTTTCAAACTTCGTGCTGCGGATTTCTGGTTTAGTTTCCTAAAGTTATGCTTTATCAGTTGATGTTGCACTTGTTAAGATATATTTGTCAACCCAAACAGGTATCGAGTTACTTGCAAAAGTGATAAGATCTCCATTATAGATATCCAAAACCAGTTTAGATTCTTTACCACTATTATCGAATATATATGTTCTGTGGGTATATTTTATTGCTTCCAATAAATATGTGAGACTTTTGTAATATCTCTTTACAATTTTTTCAACAGGTACAGGATGACCACCCTGTTTAACCCTCTCTTCAACTCTTATTTTATTAATCTCCACATTTTCTGTTGAGATAAAATATAGATAATTTTTATATCCTTGACTTTTTGATTGTTTTAGAGTATCAATCTTAGAAAAATGAGACATAACTGTTTCAAAAGTCAACTTTTTACCAATCTGAATTAATTGATTACGAATAAGGTCTGCTAAAATAGAAGCCTCGTAAGAATGTGTTTTTAAATTTTTATTTAATACAATGTTATTTTCTACAGTAAGGTCTATATCAAAACCATCTTTTATTGCTTTATGAAATAAAGTATGATTTTGTATAAATGAAGTGAAGGATACTGGAGTGATTTCATCGCTAATACCATATTCAGATAATTTTAAACTTTTAAATTCAGACAGTGATTTTTCTATATCATCAGAATTGATATAAATACCGCTATCAAATTCATTTTTTAATGAGTGATAAACTGTACTTTTACCTGAACCATTTGGGCCAGCGAACATACGCAACCGCTTTTCATACATTATTTAGCGATTTGTAGACTTAAAGTTGCACCTTTAGTTACTTTTCGAGGATTTAAATCTTCAATAACCTCAGGTTTTTTGCCTTTAACTTGCCGTATAACTTTACCATCTACTACAAGAATAATTTCATTGGAAATTTCCCAAGCTCGTCTATATGCATAAGAAGTTCCAGAAGCTGCCAACCTACTTATAGTATTTAAATTATTTGAATCCTCCAATTCGGCAAGAGGTCTATTATAAATAATACGTGATTTGGCATATTTAGATTCTATTTTTCTTTTTCTTGAAAGCACTTTTTTATGAATGCTGGTAAGTTTTTTGCTTTTTGATTTATCGCTCATTTCTCTTAAATTATTAGTCTCACATTGTATAAATATACAAAACTTGTTCCACAATATAACGTATGCCATTATAACAAGATCAGGTTAAAGTATTAAATATTTAAAATTAACGGATTTGTAAAAATATTTTATTAAGACTATTTATTTTTTAATATTAGAAATAATTTTAATACAACCCTACAAAACCTAAATTTGCGAGCCTAAAGTTCATTGCTTGTTCACTAACTCTAAATTTCTTGGCCAAATAGCTTACAATATCTTTATCGTTATCAGGTGCATTTTTAATTTCTTGTCTAATGAAATGATTAGGCATCAATAATGAAGCAGCAAAAGCATTTGCTTCACGTTCTTTTTTAATCTCGCCCGTGCTTGAATCAAAATTACGGAACATTACTTTTTCTTTGTTATTATTGTAGTCAACAAATAATGAATTACTGTCTTTATGCAATATGAAATGTCCCAATTCATGAGCAATAGTGAATCTTTGTCTTTCATTTGATTCAGAATTATTATATCTAATATATGCTTTACCATCTTTTAAAACAAACAGACCAGAAATATCAAATACCAAATCTTCAGGTTTGATATTAACACCTAATTTTTTGGCAATCTTTTTTACATCAATATCTTTTGGAGATTTAATATTCAAATCATTTAATATGTTTGAAGTAATATTTTCAATTTCTCGAATCATAATTTTAATTTTTTTAAATAATTATCAATCTCATTGATTTCTTCCACTTTTAAAGGTTGTGATTTTAAATATGTATCATAATTTTTATTTTTTGAATTGGTAAAATTAATTACCTCATCATAATCAGGTAATAATTCTTTTACTTCACAATTAATAATTTTGGATAAGTCGTAAAGAACGAAAAGTGGAATTTGATGACGACCTACTTCAATGTTTGATATAGAAGACCTACTAATATTTAATTTTTTTGACAATTGAAGCTGGCTTAAATCTAAATTTTCTCTTTTAGATTTAATTTTTTCACCAATAATTTTGTACAAAGAATCTTTGTAATCAGACATTATAGCTACTATTCATTATAAAATGATTTTGTACAAATATACTAATGTTTATAATACTGACAATAAATTAAGAATAATTTAAACATTTTAGACAGAATTAAAAAATATATGTTTATATTTGTGACCGTATTATGATAGATATATAAACAATTTAAAATAAAAATAAATATGGCAACAAATGGTAAAAGTGGTGATAACCGCAGACATGGTGCAGTAAAAGGGCGCTCACAGGTATTAAACCCTAAAACAGATATCTGGGTGAAGCGTGATACTGATACAGGACAATTTATGGATGGGAAGACATCAAGCAAGACACCCTTTAAAGGTGTACGAAAAGAGAAATAATATTTTTTAAACTGAATTTATATGCAAAATCATCTTCAACACCTTCAATTATATCCTATCGATGTTATAATTGCAAAAAAGAGAACCGGATTAGGTAGAATACTCAATCACTACATTGTTTATTTAGGTAATGGGATTTTTATAGGAAATTTGAAGGGCTGTGTAAGACAACTCTCGCAAGCAGAATTAACAGAGTTACTTTACGACTATGAGCCTGTAAAAATCAGGCGGTTTGAAGGAAATCCTATTCAAGTCCATCAAGCAATTAATAGAGCTAGGCTAAAGCTAGGTCAACCTTATAGTTTTTTAGGGTTTAATTGTGAGCATTTTGCCAATTGGGTTCAATATGGTAGAGAAACCAGTAGTCAGGTTTCAACAGCATTTCTGATAATTGCCGGCTTAGTTACCGTAAAACTCATGGATGCAGATGGAGGAAGATAGATTAAAATATACCATAAATAGATTTGATCATTATTTTGATAGTGTAAACAACAAATCTGCAGTATATATAGCAATAAACACCTTTATTACAGGAGGCATCATCGTACTATTGACTCAGACTGATATTGTCTGCGCGATGTCGCAAACCGGTAAGTTTGGGATTGGGCTTTTATTGTTGTTGGGAGTTCTTAGTTTAATTATTTTATCATTAGCCAGTATTCCATTTTTCTCAAAAAAACCAAATTCGATTTATTATTTTGGGGCAATTTCGCAAATGAAGCAGACTGAATTTTATGAGGCTTCCAAAAATTATACAAAAAATGATGAGCTTACTGATTTAAGATCCCAAACATATATACTTTCCAGAGGACTCACAAGGAAATTTACCCGAATAAAATGGGCCGGAATTTTTCTTGTTGCACAATTTATTTTACTCCTTATTATACTTATAACCATATTAATTAATTCATAAACCTCAACTATAATGGATATTTTTAGCCCCTATCTAAACGTTATTAAAAAAGCGGTCGATAAAGACCCAAAATATAGCAATCGTAATTTCAGCAATATTTTAGATAAAGAGTATGATTTAAGTTATATACAAAACTTACGTAGTGAACTCCCCGGTCTTGAAAACTTGAATGAATCAAGAAAATTAGTTAAGGGGCTTGGCACACCTCCTATTGCTAACCTGCCAAAACTGGGAAATCATCCCGATTTTGCACATTTAAGATATACTACAAATACCGAGAAACACTGGATAATCTCTGCTTTTGTAGATGTTCAAAAAAGCACCCAATTACATAATCGTTTTACATTAGCAACCGTAGCATTAATAACAGAAGGGATAGTGAAAGCGTCTATATTTGCTGTTAATTTATGTGGTGGTTATGTACACAGAATTCAAGGTGATGGATTGATGGTCTATTTTGGAGGGAAGAATATTGAAAAAAGTCAAGCAACAAACGATGCATTAAAAGCATTTTCTTTGATTTCGTATTTTGTTAAAAACGACCTTAAAGACTATTTTCAATCTAATGGCGTAAAAGATATTTATACCCGAACCGGTATTGATTTAGGGCATGACAGCCAAGTCTTATGGATGTATTCCGGCTTAGGTGAAAGTGGAGAGATAACCACTTGTAGCTTACATACAAGTTTAGCCCCCAAAATGCAAGCTGCAGCTAAGGACAATGGAATTGTAACCGGGCAACATATTGTTAACCAACTTTCTACCACTACCACGTATTTCACTCAAAAGGCCAAACCTATTTGGGATCATGAAGATGGTAGATTTTATGATCATTACGATTTTGATTGGGAAAGATACCTTGTAGATAATAATTTTGCAGTACAAAACCAAAATGGAGAGCTTATATTGAATGTTGGCAACCAATCCACTAATCTTAATCCTATTCATCTGGCACCGATTGCAGAAATCAATAAGCCTTATTTTGATTTTAAATGAATTCAAGATTAAAAAGAGATTTAAAAGAATTTCTTGATACATATTACAAATTTAGTGTAATTAATGCTAGTGAAAATGAGCATACACTCTTAGATGGTATAATTAATATCGTTGATGTTAATGGTGGGATTTGGGACAATGCATATAAGGTGCGAATTTTAATACCTCATTACAATTATCCTCACGTGACGCCTGAAATAATAGAAGTCAGTAAAAACATAGAGCGTCATTTGGATTTTCATATATCCAATGATGGAATTTGTTGTCTTGCGATACCACATAAATTAATTTTAGCTGAACGAAGTGGCATAATACTGGTAAAATTTTACCAAGAGTATATATACCCCTTTTTTGCTAACCATCAGCATAAATTAAGAACCGGAAAATATGTTAATGGCGAATTTGAACATTACGATAAAGGAATATTACAATTTTATAGAGAAGAACTCAAAACCAACGATTTAAATTATACCAAAACCATTATTGAAACTGCGTTAGGTTTTATAAAAATCGGCAATAACAATATGTGCCCTTTATGTAATGGTCATAAATTTAAAAAATGTTGCAAGCCAAAAGTCAATTTAATTTCCAAATATGGCACAAAACGACTTAAAGAAGATCTTTCCATTATTGAAACTGAAATATCAAATGCAGTCTAAAATTTCTTACAGAAAAAATTTAGTTGCTTAGCTCTTATTTTCAAAATCTAAATGCCTTACTTATTAAGTGTTGTTCCTTTAAAGGGATACCTATTTTTTTAGCCATAACTTTCCAGGTCGCTACTACTGATAATACTTCTTGAATGATTTTATCCATTTGATTATTTTCTAAACGGAAATATTCCCCTACACTTTTTGCCAGCTCATAATCCAGTGCATTGTTATCCATATCGATATTCAGTGCCAAACCATTTTTGTCTATGGAAGGGTTTATATCGTATGCGGGAGATAAAACCCAACCTTTATTGGTTATAATAAAGCCATGGTTTCGTAAATGGTCGTCTGTATTAGAAATTGCAATATTGAAAACTATCCTGCGCCAAAGTTGTTCTAAATTCTCATTAACGGATGTGCCGTGGTTTTGAATGAATTCTGCCAGCTCGAGATAACTAGCCTGATTATCCCGGATCATCTCTTCATTGTTACCGGTCATTGTCATGGCTGATGCAAAATGAATCCTTTCCCCATTCTCACGGTCAAATCTCTTTGTAAAAAAAGTGTTATAATCACTACTTATCTTTTCAATTTTTGATGGTGCCATCCAAATACCTGCCTTTATAGCTAATTGATATGCCAAGTATTCCCAAGCAGCTTTATCTACAGTATCATTTTTTGCCGGGAATTTTGCTATCCATAATTCTTTGTTTTCATCTAAAATATTTGCTTTTGGCCTTGCCCCTCCCAGTGATGATCCAGGTGCCATTAAAACCGCAAGCCATTTTTTTACCTGTTCATTATCTTCATCGTTTTCGAAATTCCTTGCTGCTTCTTGTAATTCCCTTATTGAGGACCAAGGTGGTGTAGGGTTTAGGTTGTTATCATCCAAAAACGGACCTTCTAATTCTGTTTTAAACCGCAACGCCCCCATTCTGCTTTCGTCATACACACCCAACAAATAATCAATTTCATATAGTGTTTTTGCCCTTTCGCCTTTTTCTTTTGCTTGCTGTGCTTCCCTACGTTTCATTAATGTGCGTCCCCAAGTATCCGGCATACTGTCCAAGAATACCCCGAAATTTTCCTTGTTGTTGGGGTATTGCAAACCGCTGTAGAATTGGATGTCAGGATCGAGTAACACTTGCTGTTTGGATTTTACCCAATTTTTATCATATTCGAAACTAAATGCTTTTTTACCCTTGGCTTGCAAGGCTGAAAGTGTCCCTACAAGTTGAGGCTCCTGCATTCCTTGCCAATGGGCAAATACATATATGTCTTGTTTTCCTGTTGCCATTTTATAATAAATCTAAGTCTTGTAATTTTCTACCGAATTCATCATCTGCAGCGAGCTTTAAAAAATCATCCTGCAGTCCTAATACGCGTAACACATTAAAATAAGCCCCTATGGTTACGCTGGGATTGCCTGACTCAATGAGATAGACTGTACTTCTAGCAATAGCAGCCCTTTCTGCAACTTGTTCTTGTGTTAGTTTTCTTCTTTTACGTGCCAATTTTATATTCTCGCCCATATGTTTAAGCACCTCTTTGTGTTTAGGAAATAGTATTTGCTTTTTCTTGTTCATTACATTACGATTGTTATTTCATACAAATATAGTTATTTTGATTGAAATAACAATCGTTTTGTGTTTTTTGGGATTTTAAATGATCCTCACCCCCAGCCCCTCTCCTAAGGAGAGGGGAGTTTATTTTGTTGTTTTAATCAAGATATTGCATAAGTTTATGAGGTTGCTTCGCAAAAAATGTCGCTGCGCTTATTTTTTATTCGCACTGACGTGTTTTTTATTGGAAATGTGGGTTGGTTTTCTGTATAGAAATAAATAAAAAAAAGTCTAGCCATAATGGACATGGAGATGGAGATTTGGGAAGGGCATCGGGAGATACCCGGGATGTAAAGTATATTAATCTTATTGGAGGGGCAGGAAGTTGCAATCTTCGTGCAGCGGGTTCGGGCTTTTTGTCGTTGGATAGTCGGTCTTCCTAATTCAGTCCTACCCACCATTGCTTAAATTGTTGGGCGGTGTCTTTTAGATATACAAATTCCCCAATTATTGGTGTTACTAATGGAATGTTATACGATTTATTAAGTTTGGTTAATTTTACTAACGGCTCGTCCCAATCGTGACTTCCTAATGCAAATTTTGAAGAATGGACAGGAAAAATCCGTTTGGCTTTTAAGTCTTGTGCTGCTTTCAAAACGTCTTCGGGCAGGTTGTGAATGTATTTCCAAGCCTCATTGTATTGTCCGTTGTCTAAAATGGCTAAATCAATAGAGCCGTATTTATTTCCAATGTCTGCATAATGTGTGTCGTAGCCGCTGTCGCCACCAATGTAAATTTTCATACTTGGGGTTTGTAATACATACGAAGCCCATAAAGTATTGTTTTTTGAAAATCCTCTACCCGAAAAGTGTCGGGCAGGCTCAATAAAAACAGTAAAACCGCTATCCAATTCTACTTTTTCGTTCCAATCCTTTTCAATGATTTTACTGCTGTCATATCCCCAATATTCAAAATGCGAACCTACTCCTAAACCACAAATCACTTTTTTGGTTTTGTCTTTTAAGGCAAATAGTGTTTCGTAATCAACGTGGTCGTAATGGTCGTGCGAAATAAACAAGTAATCAATGTCAGGTAAGTCGGCTACAGTATATATATCCGTTCCCTTGAATGATTTTACCGTTCGGGGAATTGGAGAAGCATTTCCGCTAAAGACGGGGTCAACCAAAATTCTTTTTCCGTCTATTTGTATGAAATAAGAAGAATGTCCGAACCAAACTAAAACATCTGTATCAATAGGCAAGTTCAACAAATCTGTTTTCACGGACGGAATTATATCGGTTGGATAATGTCTGGGTTTATTTTTAATGTAAGCATCGTAAAGCACTTCAAAATAATTGTGCCCTTCAGCAAGAGTAGGTGTTTTACTTATGTTTTGGAACTTTCCATTTTTAAAATTTGGTGATTGTTTTATGCTTTCAAGTCGTTTCCCACTTGGGCTTTTTCCAAATTTATCTTGTCGCATATACAGCAAAGTTGCTGTAAGCAATACTCCAATGATGATGAATGTTGTTATCATTATTCTCTTGAATATTCTTAAAAGTTTCTTTTTCATTTTTTATCATTCAGATAATTACAGTTTGCCCACGTTCATCCGGAGTTACTTTATATCCTGAATTTATTACTGATTTTCAAGTTCGCCACAAAACAGCTCGTTAATCATAATTGTATCCAAATATTCCCGTTGTTCCGTAATCAAATCATTCTGCACTCTTAAATGTACCAAAACATCATTATCGTAAACCATACCATCTACTCGGGTTGCATTATTATGAACTTGTACCGCAGCATACTCGCCGTCTGTGAGAATAGAATTGATGGTAAGGTTTAACCCGTTAGGAAAACGTTCTGCTACAATCGTCCACAATTTACTCATAGATTCAGGTGAATTATATCCTCCAAAAGACCAAGAACTATCACCGCTAATCCAATATTTTTGTTTGGGCGATACATACTTTTGCATATCTGCAAATCTGCCTTCTTTTATCGCATTGAAATAATTTTCTACTACATTTTTTGTGCTCATCATTTTTTTAGTTAAGCGACAAAAATATAGCGTATATTTGTAACCCACAAGTATTAAGTATGGTTTATACTTGATGTTTTTTTATCAACAACAAAATGAAATTATGTTAATAAATGAATTGTCAAAGCGGACAGGTGTGTCAATACCTACATTGAGGTATTATGAAAATTATGGCTTGTTCAAAGGTGTGTCCGATGAAAAAGTAAAAACAAACAACTACAAAGATTACGATGAAAGTATTGTAGAAAAAATGGAAATGATAAAAGGTGCAAAAGAGGCAGGCTTTACACTGTCAGAAATTAAAAAGCTATTAGACAGTTGGTATAATAAACGCCTTTCTCTTGATAAGAAAGTTGAAGTAGTAAACAATAAAATCCATGAAATTGACAGCAAAATTCTTCAGCTGAAAAAAGTCAGAAAATTACTTTCAGAATGTCTTGTTGATATTGAAAATGGAGATTGTTAGTCGTTAGTCCGGTTGTCATAACGTAGTAAAACAAGTAAATTAATAGTCCATTTTAACAGGATACTATCAACTTTTATAGTTTGATAACAAGCTAATATACAGATTTTTTGTGGTTGCTACGGATTGCGCGGGTTGGGTCCTCACCCCCAGCCCCTCTCCTAGGGAGAAAAAAGGGAAGGCTACATAATTATTTTTTTTTTGGAAATTTGTCAAATTTAAAAATTTGGCGACTTCCTAAAAATGCCCGAACCTTTGTGTTAGCAATGACTCCGCTATTTTTTATATACGTTAGATGTAGTTTTTAATTTTCTTATATAAATCGATTTTTAGATGAACCTGAGTTGGGAATGAATTACCAAATTCTTCCAAATCTATTTTCTTTTGCATGAAATATAGATATTCATCAAACTTTTTGTCAATTTTATATATTGTAAAAAATGCTTTTAAAGCGACCTTTAAATTTGTGATTTCAAGTAACTTTAAAAACGTAGTTTTAAATATTGGTGAATTTTCACTCCATATTCTCTTAAAAAAAAATATAACTATTTTAGGTGAAGGATCAAAATCTGGTTTTTCTTCAACTAATCTTGGCAAAAAGACGTTCCATGATTTCTCATCAAATCTTTTAAAGTTTAAATTTAAATATTCAAAATAATAGCTTGGTTTTGATGATAGACCCGTAATAATTGCTGTTTCATTCGGGAGTTTATTTAGAATTGAAATATTAGGAATTGTCGGTAAAGCAATTAAATATCTAGCAGTTAAATATTCCTGCAATGATTTATGCGAAAATTCATAAGAATTATATCCAGTTTGTAAAAATATCCCAGTGTGGCTTTCTAATTCTATAATAACTTCTTTTGCTTGTGAAGAAGGTAGATTGTGATTTTCATGAATTTCTTTATAACATCTTCTTATGTCATCACTATTGAATACATTCTTACTAAGATTGTAAGATAAGTTGCAAAAAACGGACATAGTATACCACCCACAGCGGGTTAAAGTGAGCATAGCGCGGCGGGTGAAAGTGAACCACCCACAGCGGATGAAAGTGAACCACTAATTATCGATTCTATTTGTAAAGTATTT
>Ga0210033_1002789_pt1 | contig 14606 bp, 14 predicted proteins | sample CryGeymeta201501_FD_185465 | JGI IMG/M metagenome (GOLD analysis project Ga0210033, IMG submission 185465) | Groundwater microbial communities from Crystal Geyser aquifers in Utah, USA - Crystal Geyser metaG 2015-01 (SPAdes) (version 2) | ecosystem: Environmental > Aquatic > Deep subsurface >... | reverse complement strand
ACTTCCGATGCGCTTATAATATCTTCCCCTTAATGAAATAGCGACAGTTTGCGGTTTTACATCTATTTCTATAAAATACTTTTCATTTTCTTTTATGAGATTTACTTCAGTCGTTATTCCAAAATAATTGCGAATAATATTTGGCAGATCGTCCATTAACTTTTTAAAGTCATTAATACCGGTGGTATTGCCGGCATCATCTTTACCAAGATATAATTTACCTCCATTTGCATTGGCAAAACCGCATATCCATTTAAGATATTCATCCCGCCAGTTTTGCTTAAACTCTATGCTCTGATTTTCTTTCAATCCTAATTTCCAATTATACTTCAGAATTACTTTTGTTTTCTATCCCAAACAAATCGCGGACGAGCGCAATTTTTGTAGCAGCTTCGGAAGTGTTGGTTCCCTGTTCTGCAACTTTGCGCAGTTCGGTTGTAGGATGATGCAAGAGTTTATTGATGATCCGTTTGGTCACTAATTCTAATTTCTCTTGATCTTCTTTTGAAAATTTATTTTTGTATCCTTCAACTTCGGCAAGACGAATCTCTTCATAATAATCGCGGAGTGATTTAATCGTTGGTGCAACTTCAAGCGAATTATACCATCCGAAAAAGTTGATCAACTCTTCCATAATTATGTTTTGCACTTTTGGAACTTCATCTTTCCGCTTTTTCATATTGTGTTCAACAATTATGTTGAGCGAATCAATATCGTTATAAAATATGTTATCAATGTTTCTTGCTTCGGGATCAATATCGCGCGGAAGAGCAATATCCATCAACACGGTAGCAACGTTGCCCCGTTTTTTCATCATCGTTTTAATTTCTTCTTTTGTAAGAATTAAAGTAGGCGATGAGGTTGCGCTGATAACAATATCAAAATCGGCTAAATGATCTTTGAATCTTTCGAAGGGTACAATTTGCGCGTCAATTTCTGATGCGATTTGTTCGGCTTTTTCAATGGTTCTGTTGGTAATGGAAAGTTTACCGATGTGTTTATCGTGTAAATGCTGTGCGGCAATTTTTCCGGTTTCTCCCATCCCGATAACCAGTGCAGATTTTTTCGAAAGATTTGAAAAGATTTTTTCAATCAACTGCACAGCCGCGTAACTAACGGTTATGGCGCCGTCGCTGATCGTGGTTTCTGTCTTCGCCCGCTTACCGACTCTTATTGCCGAATCAAAAACTCTGTTCACTAAAAAACCGGCAAACTGTTTTTCCTGCGCAAGTTGAAACGATTCTTTAACCTGTCCAAGAACTTGATTATCGCCGATGAGCATCGAATCAATTCCCGCAGTAACTTTGAAAAGATGATTGAGCGCGCTGCACGAAAAGAATTTCTGAAAATGTTCGTCGGATAAATTTGTAATTGCTTTTTTTTCAACAAGAAAATTTTCCAATTCCGTATAACTCGTTCCGGCTTCTTTTGGAATGCCGTACAACTCCGTACGGTTACAAGTTGAAATGATAAACCCTTCTGAAAAATATTTTTCTTTCAGCTCATCAATAAAAACTTTTATTTCCTTCGAACTAAGATGCACGGCTTCCCGAAGCGCTACCGGGGCGGTATGATGATTAATTGAGATCGCCAGCAGGTTCATAAATTATATTTACTATTCTTCTTTATTTGAATTAAGTTGAAAGAAAAAAAGTAGAAAGTATCAAGTATTTCCTTTCCACTTTTTACCTTCTACTTGTTACCTTGAATTTGGTCATTAGTCAATGGTCATTAATAAAATGTGTGAAAACTTTTTGCGAGAAAGTTTGTAACAATGGTTGAAAAAATTGCCAGCCCAAATCCGACGATGGAAAAAATAACAACTTTCTTACCTTGCAATTTGCCTGTAATTTTTGTTGTAATCCCGATGCCGTACATCAGCCAGACTAAAAACGTAGCAACTAACTTTGGATCAAAATATGAAAAATCAGGAAACGCTCTCGGCAGCCAGATCACACCAATCGCAATGGCAACGCTGAGTAAAATGAATCCAATAATTGCCGAATAAAAACTTAATTTTTCTAAAATTTCCAAATTCGGCAGTCTCTCAAAGATCAAGCCGAACTTATTCAATTTTAATTCTTTGTAAAGCATCAAATATAAAAATCCATAAACTGCGGAGATCGTAATTCCTGCATATCCAAGCAAAGCGTGCAGCACGTGGACGCCAAGCAAATTACTTCGCAGTACTTCTTTCACTTCAGTCAAATCAGTAATAAAAGTTGATGAAATTATTTGAAAGATGAGAGAAATAATGATGATAAAAAGTCCGGTTCCCCGAATATCGGTTACTAATTCCAAAATGAAATAAGAAAAACTTACCGAGAAAGCCAGCACGGTAAAAATCTCAAAAACATTCGTTATCGGCGGATGATCAAAAGCGGTAGTCCGCGCGATCAAATAGAACGTATGAAAGACCAGCGTTAAAAAAAGAAATAATCTTTTAACATTTGAGAGTCTTCTTTCGTCTCTTTGAAAATCATAAAGATAGATGGCAAAAGAAGCAAGATAAAACAAGGGAAGAAGTATGTTGGAAACGTCAACCGCATTTTTCATAGGGATTTTTCAAAATTTTTGTTCCAAAGTTATCGAAAGTTTGCGCTGTAAACAATGAAAAAATTAGTAAGTTTGTAGTCGAAAATAGGACTATCACAAAGGATTAAAAATGAATTATCTTGTATTATTACGCCACGGAGAATCACAATGGAATTTGGAAAACCGCTTTACCGGCTGGGTTGATGTTGATGTTTCAGCCAAAGGGGAACAAGAAGCAAAAGAAGCCGGACAATTATTAAAAGAAAAGGATTTTAAATTCGATTTTCTCTTCACATCCGTGCTTAAACGGGCAATTCACACTGCACAACTTGCGAGTGAAACAGCAGGCTTTTCTGAAATTCCAACCGAACGCAATATGGCTTTGAACGAAAGACATTACGGCGCATTGCAGGGCTTGAACAAAGCTGAAACCGCAAAAATTTATGGCGATGAGCAAGTCCATATTTGGCGCAGAAGTTACGATGTTCCGCCGCCAAAAGATGTAACGGAATTAAATCCTGACGGCTTCACCGAAAGCTTGAAAGACACTGCTGCTCGAACCATTCCTTATTATCAGCAGAAAATTGAACCGCTTGTAAAAGAAGGAAAAAATGTTTGGATCACCGCACACGGAAACAGTTTGCGCTCGCTGGTGATGTATCTTGACAATTTGACCAAAGCGCAGGTGCTTGAATTAAATATTCCGACCGGCAACCCGTTGGTTTATGAATTTGAGGACGGAAAAATTGTATCTAAATATTATTTGAAAAAATAACTTTGCAGCGATGCTTCGGCTTCGCTCAGCATGGGAAAATTATGAATAAAAAATTCTTAAATGGTTTTCTTTCGGATGATGAACTTCAACAGATCGCTTTGAAGATTAAAGAAAAAGAAGGAAACACTGCAGGAGAAATAGTCGTTTCAGTTAAAGAGAAAAAACCATTTTTTCACAGAGGGAAATCCGTTTTTGAGCATGCCGTATCTGAATTTAAAAAACGCGGTATCAAGAAAACCCGCGACCATACGGGAATTTTGATCTTCATTCTTCTAAAAGAAAGAGAATTTTATATTCTTGCCGATTCAGCCATAAACGACAAAGTTGCAGAAAACACGTGGGAATTAGTAAAAGATAAAATGGAAGCGAGTTTCCGCGAGAAAAAATTCTGCGAAGGAATTATTGACGCGGTTGATGAAGTCGGCAATATTTTGTCCAAACACTTTCCAAGAAAATCGGATGACACAAACGAACTTTCGGACGAAGTAAACATTTCCTGATAATGAAAATTCTTGTCGGATCAAAAAATCCTGTAAAAATTGAATCCGTCCGCGAAGCATTCTCTTGTTATTTCAATTCAATTGAAGTTAGCGGATCAGAAGTTGATTCAAAAGTTTCTGCGCAGCCAATCAATCACGAAACTTTTACCGGTGCAAAAAACCGTGCCGATGAATTATTCCTCCGAGCAAAAGAAGACAATTTATCGATCGATTATTTTGTTGGGATTGAAGGAGGAATAATTGAAGAACACGATCAATGGTTTGCTCTGGGATGTATTTGCATAAGGAATAACAAGGGTGAAACAAGCTTTGGAACTTCCGCGCTTTTTCCTCTTCCATCAATAATCGTAACCGAACTTTTGAACGGAAAAGAATTGGGACACGTGATTGACGAAATTGCCAACGACGAAAACACAAAACAAAAAGGGGGCGCAATCGGTTACTTAACCAACGGCATCATCAACAGGAAAGAACTTTATAAACAGGGAATCATCTCTGCGCTGGTTACATTTCTTCATCCAAAGCTTTATTCAAAATAAAAACGGAAAGCCATGAACAAATTATATCCACAAAATTGGGTTAAAAATTATTCTGATATGCTTTTACGGTTTGCTCTGCTGCGCACGAATAATATCGAACAGGCAAAGGATTTGGTTCAAGAAACATTTTTAGCCGGTTTGCGAAACGTTGAAACTTTTAAAGGAGACATTTCCGAAAAAAATTGGCTCTTCTTAATCCTAAAAAATAAAATCATTGATCATTATAGAAAGAAAGCTTCTTCGCTAATTGTAGAAATTGATGTTTTGTTGGAAAAATCCACCGACTATTTTGATGAAGCCGGGCATTGGAAAGAATCCGCTTTCCCCAAGGAGTGGGGCGTTAATTACGATGATACCGTTGAGAAAGAAGAATTTTACGAAATACTGAACAAGTGCATGCAAAAACTTTCAGAGTTAATACGGATCGTTTTTACGATGAAATATTTGGATGAAAAAGAGTCGGAAGAAATTTGTAAGGAATTGGCTATTTCTTCGTCTAACTATTGGGTGATCATTCACCGCGCAAAGTTACAAATGCGCAAATGTTTAGAGAAAAATTGGATTTCGATATGATTTTTAAAAATACTATGATAACATGTGAAAGCGCAACGCAGTTCATTTCACAAAAAGAAGAACACCGGCTTACACTTTCCAGCAGAGTTAAATTGTTCATTCATTTAGCCATTTGTAAATTTTGCCGGTTATTTGAAAAGCAGAATAAATTTCTTATCCATCACATAAAACACGCCTCAACAACAGCATCGCTCTCCGAATTCGAGAAAGAAGCGCTGCAAAACAAAATAAATTCAGAACTGAAAAAATAATTTTTTTCCCGTGTAAGGTTTCCTTTTTGTCTTCGTCTTTAATAGTGTAGATACAAACACTAAAAAACAAAACAAAAGGAAACATCATGAACAAACAGCAAAATCAACTCGCCAAACATATCTTTTTAACCGGTTCATTCGTCGCCGGAAGCGTACTCGGGTTAGGCGCAGCCACCACCACAAATGCAGAAAATCTTTTCGGTTTCAGAAGTCTCGGCTCAGGCGCTGAATTAAGGTCATCGCTTCTTGAATCTTCAACCAACCGTAATTTAGAATTAAAGTGCGGAAGTAAAACAGAATCTTCCGAAGCAAAAACTGCTGATGCTAAATGTGGTAGTAAAACTTCGGAAGCAAAATGCGGGAATAAAGCGTCCGAAGCAAAATCAAAAGACGCAAAATGCGGAAGCAAAACCGACTCAACAGCAAAAGTATCTGAAACAAAAGCAAAAGATGCTAAGTGCGGTGAAGGAAAATGCGGAAGCAGCAAAACAACTAAAAAACATACTACGACCACTACTACACCTAAAAAGAAATAATATTTTAACCATTAGAGCTTCCGCATAACCGGAAGCTCTAACTAATTTTGGAATGATAATGATTGATGAACGAGCAGCCAATGTTGGTATCGGATTTAGAAAAGAATTTGCAGAAGAATTTCTTGCGGGAAATGTTTTGTCTCCGGCTTTTGTTGAAGTCGCTCCGGAAAATTGGATGGGGATTGGCGGCTACTGGAAGAAAATTTTCAAAAGCGTTGCTGAAAAGCATGAAATCTTTTCGCACGGACTTTCGCTATCTCTCGGCGGTCCCGATGAACTTGATTGGGAATTTCTTAAAAACCTAAAATCATTTTTAAAAGAATATGACATTAAAATTTATTCCGAGCATTTAAGTTTTGCGAAGTGCGATAATGCCCATTTATACGATCTGCTGCCGGTTCCATTCCGGTGGGATGCAGTTCAACACATTGCCGGAAGAATTAAATCGGTTCAAGATTTTTTAGAACGAAAAATTGCGATCGAGATTGTCTCTTATTACACACCGGTGGCTGCTGAAATGAGTGAAGTTGATTTTATTAACGCGGTGGTTAAAGAAGCTGATTGCAATTTATTACTTGACGTAAATAATATTTACGTGAATGGATTCAACCATAATTACGATACAAAAGAATTTCTTCAAAATCTTTCGCTTGATCCCGTTGCTTACATTCACATGGCTGGACATGAAAAAGTTGCAGACGATTTGATCATCGATACGCATGGCGAACCGATCATTCAACCGGTGTACGATCTTTTTGATTACACTGTTCAAATTTTACCGGAACAAGTGCCGGTTCTTTTAGAAAGAGATTTTAATATTCCTGAATTGACGGAACTTCAATTTGAAATGAACCGCTTAGAAAATATTTGCACAAAACATTGGAGGAACGAACTTGTTACTGCGTGAAGAAACCTATCAACAACAAAGCAATTTTGCCCATTATTGCAGAACCGGCGAATTTTTACCCATTAAAGGTGTGGACGAAAAACGGATTCATCATTATCCACGGCTTGTGTTTAATGTTATTGATGATACGCTTCGATCGGCATTTCCGCTTACGGTCGATCTTTTTTCGGAAGAAGAATGGGAAACTACGACGCGAAGATTTTTTGCGAAGCATCGGTGCAGTTCATATTCAGTTTGGAAAATGCCGTTTGAGTTTTATCAATATATTCTTTCTTCGGAAGAGGAACTGTTAAATAAATTTCCTTTTTTAGATGAACTTCTGCTTTTTGAATGGACGGAAATTGAAATTCACATGATGGAGGATAAAGCTTTCCCGGAAGTTTCCCTCACCGGAGATTTTGAAAACGATGTGATTGCTTTTAATCCGGAGTTCAAAATATTACAGATGAAATATCCCGTTCATTTAAAAAATCCGAATGAAATTACCGAAACTGACGAAGCAGCGTATTTCGTTTTGATCTTTCGTCAACCCGAAACCGGGAATGTTCAGTTCATTGATGTTTCATCTTTCTTCTATTGGCTAATTCTAAAAATTTTAAATGAGCAAAAATCTTTCGAGGAATTGATTCAAGAAGCAGAACAAACTTTCAAAGTTGAAAGATCAATTTTACTTACAAACACAATTCCTTTTTTAATGGAACTTCAACAAAATAAATTTATTATAGGATTTAAGAAATGACCGGCAACAAAATCATTCAACTTTATAACCGGATAACAGAAAAGTTAGAAAATTTAAACGACATTTTATTGTTCGCAATAAGGATCGTACTGGCGTATGGTTTTTATATCACTGCTTCGATGAAATGGCAAAACATCGGCGGAGTTGCAGAATGGTTTGGCGAATTGGGTATTCCGTTTCCAACAATAAACGCATATCTTGCCGCCACAACAGAAGCCGCTGGAGTAGTGCTGCTGGTTTTGGGACTTGCAACCCGTGTAATTTCAATTCCACTCATCATAACTATGATGGTTGCGATCGTTTCCGTGCATTGGCAAAATGGTTTTGAAGCGGGGAATAATGGATTTGAAATCCCCCTTTACTATTTACTTTTTTTGTTCGCTCTTTTAATTAAAAGTTCCGGGAAATATAGCCTCGATTATTTATTAAAAAAGAAGTTAAACAGTCATAAATAATCAATTCTTCTCGCAACTCTTTAGAATTTTCAAATTAGTGCCTCGCAAATTGCGAGGCACTCTTTTTTACAATAAACAAATTCCGTATTTTTACCCCGCATCCTTAGCTCAGTTGGTAGAGCATATGACTCTTAATCATCAGGTCGCGGGTTCGAGTCCCGCAGGGTGCACATGAAAACCCTTAAAACGAATTGTTTTGAGGGTTTTTTGCTTTCCCCTTTTTCGAGAATCCCGATTATTTTGAGGTTTAAAGTAGGGACTCGGTAGCGACTTTTTCAAAAACTCCTTCAATTCTACCAAACATTATTTTAATGAACACTCCAACAAGAAAAGTTCTGGATACCGTACCAATAAACTTGAAGGATATAGTATTTACGTTTTTTATCGGCTTTGAACTTTTTGTACATGAAACCTATGAAAAATTTAGATCAAAATAAAATGGCTGATGACTTTCTGAATAGGCTCTAAGAACTCCGCCGAACTTCCGAAAGTAGAGTTTGTTTTTTCATCAGCTTAATTGCCTTTATAATTTTAACCGCCACCTCCTTTTTTAGCGAGCCGAAGGGCAACAAAAGCAGGAACAGAATGAGAGCGAAAAAAACAGTAAAGAGAAAAGACAAACAAATGAACTGAGTTTGGGCGTACCATAGAGACCACCTTTAATTTAAGTTTAGTTTGAGTTGTTTAACTTTTGTTTTAGTTGAAGTAGCGTAAAGGAAGAACTGCCGAGCAGAGGAAAAAGAAGTAAAACGAACGGCGCGAAAATGCCCGGCTGGGGTGAACCAGTTAACAGAAAAGAGAGTTTGCGAGCCGTTGTAATAAGTAAGCGAAACGAGCAAAAACAAACCGTGTTTGTTTTTGTGTTTTTGAAGGATTTTTTTAACCATGATTGCACCATGTTTTTATGTGACTAAAAAGGGCGTTATGCCCGCAAAAAACTTTTGCCCCCGTAGTCACGGTTTTAGAGGTGCATTGTGTAAAGGCGAAATAAAATTGTATTTATGGCATCATAGGAGAGGTGGAATTTTTCTGAAAGGAGGAAGATGGATTCGATCTGTGTTTCTTTTTTGCGGAGTTCTCTGTATTCTGATTTGATGATGAAGTTGCGAAGTGCAATAGGATCAATAAGTCCAAGTGAATTGAACTTGTTGAAACTTGGGTCTGCAAGTAGAAACGCGGGGTTGGGAAAATCGTTATTCAATGTTCCACATTCCTACTTTGTTTTTCTTTGCTGTACGTTGGAGATTTTTAAAGATACCATAATAGCGTTTTTGTTTGCTATAGTAGCGGACTTTTGCAAGTCCGGCTTTGATAAGTTCTGCTTGAATGAAAAGAGAATCTTTGTTGTTGGAACCGACGAGCCAAACATGAGCAAGGAGTCTGCCGAACATATCGTAAACCCCCTTTGTGTTTCCCCCTTTCGTAAAGGGGGAAAGTTGAACTGCCGGTTCGAAAGTTAGTTTAATGGTTTTTCCTTCGATGAGACTTTTGGTTTTTTGTTTTGCTTCTTCTCCAAAGGGTTGGGCTGGTTTACCGGATTTAGCAATTTCGGGGCAATCAATTCCAAGGATACGAACGCGTTGGGAGTCTGAAAGAACGAAGGTATCACCATCAATTACTCGCGCGACTTTTACTTTTTGTGAATAGCCATAGGAGAAATTATTGAAATCTTGGCAGTAGCTTGAAAAGATTGGGAAAGCAATAAGGAGATAAAATATTCTGAGTGTTTTATTTATGGGTTTCATTTGGCTCACCTTGTTTTTTTTGTTGTTAAATTATCAATAGCAGTTTAGGTGTGCAACGCTCGATGTTTATGATTTGTTTTCTTTTGCTTGACTTGGGAGAGGAAAAACGTGCGAATTATAAAAAGCGGAAAATTGTACCCAAGTTTCATAATACTAATCTTAGTCTTAATCTTTTTCCTACTTGTCAGTCTTCGGCTGAATCTTCATTCCCATTCTCAATCTTTTTTGTGCAAATTATTTTTATAAAATCTCTTGACTTTATTTAAAAACAATTATACTTTTGCACCACGATTCATTATGCTTACCCCCATAGTGAATCTTCCCACGCCCGGTATCCCTCCACCGGGCATTTTTATTTTAAACCATCCTTTTAACTTTCAACCTTCAATGCGATTTGTTCTCCACCTTTTAGGAAGTGGAACGGAGTGAAGCGGAATAAACCGGTTTTGGGAATTGGACGAATGATGAATTACCATTAAACTAAAAAACCGGTGTGGAGCAAATGGAGTGCTACGGAATAAAGGGCGGATGCAGTTTCAGTAAAAAAATGTTATTAAAAATTCAATAATCCAAAGTCTTGCAAATTTCTTTTAACAGCATTTTTTTACATTCTGTTTTTGTCTTTTGAACGGAGTGAACTGAACGTATAATTCATTTGGGTTTATTTGCGATTAACGCGAGCCGGTTGGCTGTCGTAAGCATAGCGGACAGCATAACAACCGGCGAAGCGAGGGTACGAGTATGGATTGTGATTTGTCTTCCGGCAACGTATTGTTTCAATAGGTTGCATTTGTGATTAAAGTTCAGTAAAAATAAAATGGTTTTTTAATCAACAAGAAAAGTGAACCCTACCTAAAAAAAATTTTTATTTTTACATTAGTTATGAGCGAAGCGTCCCGACTTTGTCGGGATGCTTTGCGAACTGAAAGTTTATGAGCGCAGCGAACTGAAAACCGTTTGGGTTAGTTTGGGTTAAAGGATGTAGTAGCCGTTTTAGTTTACATAAAAAGTGTTATAATATGCATTGTACCAAAGGAAAAATCAGATTAAACATATGCATTATAACCCCTTTTCATGTAAAAGGGAGGGAGACACGCCGTCAACTATAAAAGTTTTTTTTGTAGTGTGAGGAACGAGCGAACAAAAAAAATTTGGCGTGTTGCCGACCGACCGACTAAAACAGCGGAGGGTTGAGTGAATTAGGAATTGAGAATGAGGAATTAGGAGGGGGTGATCCCTCGACTTCGCTCGGGAGGATGGTGGGACAGTGAGAATATGGAATAGATAGCGGAGTTGAAGGGGAATTGGTACGGAGTTGAAGGGGAGTTGGTTATAGGGAGAAGTAATTGGGAAATGGGGAAAAGAACTGCTTTACTCTTTTATCACATGACCATCACATAAGGAAAGTTAAGCCTCAAAAGAGAAAGATACCGATCTCCTCGATTGGGTTTTGATTCTCTGCTCAAATTCCCTTTATATTTGAGCATTGTGCTTAGCTTGTGCACAAATTTTTTAGTTTTTTGTGCATGACCGGTTTTATATGCACAACGATTGCGCGTGATTATAACCTATGCACAAAATTTTCATCTTTTTGAGCGATAAAATGATATGCGTCGAGTGGGTACACGTAAATATTGACATGGGTCAATCGTTTAGAAAATGACACATGCGTGGTCAACGATGTGTCTGAACGACACATGTTATTTTTTGCCTTTAAACAGATTGTAGAGTTTATACACAAAATACCCCGATTTCTGAAATCAGTACAGTAGTTTAAGGTCAAAATGAACCACGTCGGTCTTACGTGGTCTAAATTTTTACAAAACGAACCACGTTGTGTAAATATAGTTCAAAGTAAACCAGATTATTTACCGCTTAAAATTGAAAATAACGCAATATTTAAATAAATAACCTCTTTACCGACTTTAACCGGTTTAAGAATCTCTAACCTTTCAAGTTCTTTTAAGTAACGTTCAGCAGCTTTACGAGCAGAGATATTCCGATTTACAACAAACTCGGTTTTGCAATAGGGTTGTTCATAGATCAATTCAATTACTTCTTTGGGTACCCGGTTTCGTTTTTCAAGTCTAACTTTTTCCGTAGTAGCAGTTAAAGAATTTGAAATTTTCTCGATGAGATCGAGAGTAAAATATGAAGTTTGTGTGACACCTTCTAAAATATACAAAATCCAAGGTTCCCAAAGATGGTTTTCGGTAACGCCACGTAAATGCTTATAGTATTCGTTTTTTGTCTCAATTATATATCTGCTGAGATAAAGAATTGGAAAATCCAATAAAGAAGAGAGAACGTAAAAGAGTATAAGAATAATTCTGCCAGTTCTCCCGTTTCCGTCTGTAAAAGGGTGAATGGACTCGAACTGGTAATGAATGACGGCAGATTTGATAAGGGGATCAATTCCGTCAGAGGAATTATGGATATAGTCTTCCAGGTTTTTGAGAAGGTTCCGTAAGTTTGATTCATTTTCCGGAGGAGTGTATATTACTTTGCCAGTCAAAGCATCGATTAATTGAGTGCCAGGAGTTTTTCTAATTTCCGCGTCTGTTTGTTTTATCTTCTGAAAAATATTTATAAAAAGATTTGTAGTCAGAAGTTCTTTCTTTTTTAATCCATTAAAACCATCCCACAAAGCTTCACGGTAACGAAGAACTTCTTTTGTTCCAGGGTCGGGAGTTTGAGATTTTGCGGTAAAAGCCTGGTAAAGTTTATCGTCTGTAGTAATAATGTTTTCTATTTGAGAACTGAATTTTGCTTCTTGCAAGGTAATTGATGTAATCAAAATAGCAGGATTAGGGATAGTTTTGGTAGCACCATTAAGCTTTGATAATGCCCTCGCAGCTTCGGTTACTTTTTTAAGTATTGCCTTGCTTTCAATATCGAAATCCGGAGGGAGTAGGGGTAAATCGTTGTATGGTTTATTTGGATCGAACGGCATATAAGACCTCATCATAATTATTTAATCAAGGAATAGTTCTTGACTGCTGAGAAAAAATTTTACTTAGGCCAATAGAATTTGGTTAAAGGTAAAAGTAATTTTGTTTCAACATCCATATTTTCATAGTTCGTTAGAATTTCTTTGACTAAATCATCAGCATCCATAAGGGTTAAGGGAATTGATGCTCTATCTGCTTCGTACTTTGCATCTTTTGTAAAACCGCCGGTACTAACATACAATCCTTTATCATCTTTATGTCTACCACCGAGAAAACTACGAATATCTTGTGATCCGATTGCTTGTGTCCGGTGTTTTACTTCTACAACAATTCTTGGCTGCTCAAGTCCAAACCCATCGGGGGAGGCAATAATATCTTTACCTAAATCTGAACCCGGACGAGATACTTTTGTTTTATATCCCATTGAACGTAAAAGCCCGGCAACGAGATTTTGCATGTCTTCCCAATCGAGTTTAGAAATTTTATCTTTAACAAATTCAATCGATCTAGCTTGCAGGTCTTCAAAAATATTTTCTAAGTCGAGTATTGCTTCCGGTTCGATAGTCGTTACTGTTGGATCTTTAATTACATTTTCGATTTCAGTAAATACTTCACCGGGGACATTAAACAAAGTTAAGGTTGAACCAAGAACATTCTTTGAGTTAACACTGAGACGATCTCTTGATATTTCAGTTAGCCACTTTACTTTACGATAATTAGGCCATTCGCCTAAGGAGGTGTCGTAAGTATAATCTGAAATAAAGCTGCCGATGTGGTAGGTGCGTTTGCTTGGGTCGTAAGTGATTACGTTATCTGAGATTTTAATTTCATTAACAAAACGGTAAAGAACGCTAACGATATTTCTGTTTGTCCCTTGTTTTTTTTTGGGCCAAGCATTTTCGATGTTTTTTAATAACTGCTCTTTGGTTAAACCAGATAAGCTATTCACTTTAGACCATCCAATCGCGGCAATTCCTTTAGTAAGAAACATTTCAATTAAGGAACCACCTTCAGCGCGAATCATCCAAGTTTGTTTCATTTTATTCTCCATTGTTCATACGATATAAAAGAGTTTAAAGCTGACATATTTTCTCAGCAATTAAGTTTTAATTTAAGGTTGTCTTTTTAAGTCTAAAATCAAATCAAAAACACTTACAAAAAATCTGAATTCATTAGCTGGGAAAGTATGACATTTCTCTTCAAGTTCTCTCTTGATAGCATTTTGCGTTTTGATTGATTTAAGACTTTTGAACCCTTCGAAAACATATTTATTTAACAATGATTTTGTAAAATAATCCTCAATATTAAAATTGGCACCTCTGAAGTACCTCCTCGAGGGATAAACGGCGATCCAAATATCATTTTGCTTTTTATAATTAAAATTAGAAGAATTATACTTATTGGTTTCACTAAAAGCAGCGTTTACGCATTTCCAACCCGCCTCATCTTGATCGAAGAAAGCAATAATTTTTTGACCAATTTTAGGTTTAAATTTATTTACCATCAATTTAACTCCGTCAGCTCCACCACACGGTAAATATTCAAACTCAAGGTTGGAGTATCTTAGCTCTGTTCGCTTTAGAACCTCAAGAGCTTTTTTTAGATAAGTTTCATCTGATTTACCTTCTACGAGCAGAATGTCCTTATTTGAATTAAGGAAAATATTTTGTTCCATGTATGACCAGATTCCATTAGTAATATCATGAACAACTTCTTGTTTTTCTTTTGATTCTATTTTTGCATCACCACTTGGTAAACGGGAAAGCATTGTTATATGTTTATTATCGAAATGATGTGCAAGAGTGGGGGAATGAGTAGTAATAACATTTTCTCTGTTTTGATACTGAGATAACATTTTTACTATTTCTTCTTTTCGGGAAACATGGACATGAGAATCAGGTTCGTCTAATAGAATTAATGAATTTTCGTCGCCTACCGTTTCAAGAATTATTTTGATGAGTATTAGTTTCTTTTCTCCCTCGCTTAAGCATTCAGCAGTAAGATTATTATTAATATTAAGTTCAATTTTTGTAATTAATTTATCATCCTTTGGCAAGTATGCAGCAGACAGATAACGGAAAAAGTCAATTTCATTTGCTA
>Ga0210033_1002787_pt1 | contig 14608 bp, 11 predicted proteins | sample CryGeymeta201501_FD_185465 | JGI IMG/M metagenome (GOLD analysis project Ga0210033, IMG submission 185465) | Groundwater microbial communities from Crystal Geyser aquifers in Utah, USA - Crystal Geyser metaG 2015-01 (SPAdes) (version 2) | ecosystem: Environmental > Aquatic > Deep subsurface >... | reverse complement strand
CGATACTGCGCCAGCTCCAGCTTGATCGCGCCAGCCACCGATTTCATCGCATCGGTCTGCGCGCTCGACCCCACCCGACTGACCGACAGACCGGTGTTCACGGCCGGTCGGATGCCCTGATAGAACAGCTCGGTTTCCAGGAAGATCTGGCCGTCGGTGATCGAGATCACGTTGGTCGGAATGAACGCCGACACGTCGCCGCCCTGGGTCTCGATGATCGGCAGCGCTGTCAGCGAGCCGCCGCCATGCTCCTTGTTGAGCTTGGCCGACCGCTCCAGCAGACGCGAGTGCAGGTAGAACACGTCGCCCGGATAGGCTTCACGCCCCGGCGGGCGGCGCAGCAGCAGCGACATCTGGCGGTAAGCCACGGCCTGCTTCGACAGATCGTCGAAAATGATCAGCGCATGGCGGCCATTGTCGCGGAAGAACTCCGCCATCGCGGTCGCCGAATAGGGGGCCAGGAACTGCATCGGGGCGGGGTCCGAGGCGGTGGCCGCGACCACGATGGTGTAGTCGATCGCGCCGGTCTCTTCCAGCTTCTTGACCAGTTGCGCCACGGTCGAGCGCTTCTGCCCGATTGCCACGTAGATGCAGTAAAGTTTCTTCGACTCGTCGTCGCCCGCCGCCGCGTTGTAGGACTTCTGGTTCAGGATGGTGTCGAGCGCAATCGCGGTCTTGCCGGTCTGGCGGTCGCCGATGATCAGCTCGCGCTGGCCGCGGCCGATCGGGATCATCGCATCGACCGACTTGAGCCCGGTCGCCATCGGTTCATTCACCGACTGGCGCGGGATGATGCCGGGAGCCTTGACGTCGGCCACCCGGCGCTCGCTGAATGCGATCGGACCCTTGCCGTCGATCGGGTTGCCCAGACCATCGACCACCCGCCCCAGCAGGGCGTCACCGGCCGGCACGTCCACGATCGACTTGGTGCGCTTGACGACATCGCCTTCCTTGATGGCGCGGTCATCGCCGAAGATCACGATACCGACGTTGTCGGTCTCAAGGTTCAGCGCCATGCCGCGAATGCCGCCGGGGAATTCGACCATCTCGCCGGCCTGCACGTTGTCCAGCCCATGGACGCGGGCAATCCCGTCGCCGACCGACAGCACGCGGCCCACTTCGGCCACCTCGGCATCCATGCCGAAATTCTTGATCTGCTCTTTGAGGATCGCAGAGATCTCAGCAGCTTGGATACCCATTTATCCGACCTCTTTCATTGAATTCTGGAGCGCGGCAAGCTTTGCCTTGATCGAGGTGTCGATCATGATCGAGCCCAGCTTGACAACAAGGCCACCGATCAGCGAGCCATCGACGGCGGTTTTCAGTTTCACATCCTTGCCGAAACGCGCTTTCAGCGTGGCGGCCAGTTGCTTTGACTGGGCGGCAGTCAGCTTCGTGGCCGCCGTCACTTCGGCAGTCATTTCGCCTTTTTCCTCGGCAATCCGCGCCCGCACATCGGCAATCATCTGCGGCAGCACGAACAGGCGGCGTTTTTGCGCCATCAGCGCCAGGGTATTGCTGGCAATCAGCGAAAGCCCCATCGCTTTGGCCACCGCGACAATCGCGCGCTGCTGATCGGCGCGCGACAACAGCGGTGATGCCACCACCCCGCGCAGATCGGCACTGGCGGCCAAAGCCGCCTCAAGCGCGTCAATGTCCGCTGCAAGCGCGGTCAGCGCGCCCGCTTCCCGGGCCAGATCGAAAATGGCGGTGGCATAACGCGCGGCAATGCCGGATGAGATCGAAGCTGGTTCCGACACGTCAACCCTTCCGATGTCATGGACCCGTTCCCGCACAGTGGCGCACCGGTCCGAGAAACAATCTTGCGCATACCGGCGCGCGTGCACCCCGATTGAGCGGCGGTGTAGCAGAGGCGTTTTCGCGCTGCAACCTCGAACCTTTCCAAAAACACCCCCCTGCGGGGCCCAAATTCTGCGACGTTTTGACCGTTTGCGCTAGAATCCGGCCCCTTGTGCGGGTTGCCCCCTGATCGGCGCGCCGTTAGCGGCCAACCCCGACATAGGTCTCGAATCCCGCCGCCAGCACCTCGGCCTCGGCATAGATGTTGCGCAGATCGGCCATCCGCGGCACCGCCATCTTGCGCCCCAGCTTGGCCAGATCAAGGGCGCGGAATTCATTCCACTCAGTCAGAATCACCACCAGATCGGCCCCCTGCACCGCCTGATAGGGGTTCTCGACCCATTTCGCCCCCGGCAGCAGCGCCTCGCCCTCGCGCCGCCCCTCGGGGTCCACCAGCCGCACCCGCGCCCCCGCCCCCACCAGCGCGGGCACGATGGTCAGGCTGGGCGCCTCGCGCATGTCGTCGGTGTTGGGCTTGAACGTCACCCCGAGCACCGCGATGATCTTGCCGCTGACCGCGCCATCGCAAAGATCAACAATCTTGTCGATCATCCGGCGCTTGATTTCGTCGTTGACCTTGATCACCGTCTCGGTGATCTGCATCGGCACCGCATGTTCCTGCCCCATCCGCGCCAGCGCCTTGGTATCTTTCGGAAAACATGATCCGCCATAGCCCGGCCCGGCATGCAGGAACTTGTTGCCGATGCGGCCATCCAGCCCCATGCCTTTCGCCACCGCCTTGATGTCGGCCCCGACCCGCTCACACAAGGAGGCGATCTCGTTGATGAAGGTGATCTTGGTGGCAAGAAAGGCATTGGCCGCGTATTTGATCATCTCGGCCGATTCAAGCCCGGTGAACACCACCGGAAACTCGCGCAGGAACAGCGGCCGATAGATATCCGCCATCACCTTCTGCGCGCGCTCGGATTCGACCCCCACCACGACCCGGTCAGGGCGCATGAAGTCATCAATCGCCGCCCCCTCGCGCAGAAACTCGGGATTCGAGGCGACATCGAACTCGGCACCCGGATGCGCCGCCGCCACCACCTCGGCCACCCGGCGGTTGGTGCCGACCGGCACCGTCGATTTGGTCACCACCACCGCGTAGCCGGTCAGCGCGCGCCCGATCTCGTCCGCCGCCGCCATCACATAGCTCAGATCGGCATGGCCATCGCCGCGCCGGGTGGGCGTGCCGACCGCGATGAACACCGCATCCGCCCCCGCCACCGCTGCGGCCAGATCAACGCTGAACGCCAGCCGCCCCGAGGCGACGTTCCTGGCCAGCAGATCCTCCAGCCCCGGTTCGAAAATCGGCACCTCGCCCGCCTGCAAGCGCGCGATCTTGGCCGCGTCCTTGTCAACGCAAACCACATCATGCCCGAAATCCGAAAAACACACCCCCGACACCAACCCGACATAGCCGGTTCCGATCATCGCAATCTTCATCTGCACCTACCCGAAAACGCCTCGCTTCCGCATAGCGCAGGCGCGCAGCCTCGGCTAGCCCCTGGTCGCCGCGACCGCCGGGGTCACCAGCCGCCGCTTCACCATCGCCTCGCGCCAGGTGATGTAGCTGATCGCGGCGATGATGGTGCCGCCACCGACCAGCACGAAAGGGTCCACCCCCTCGCCGAACACCAGCGCTCCCAAAAGCGTCGCCCACACCAGTTGCAGAAACGTCACCGGCTGCGTCACCGCCAGTGGTGCCGCCCCGAACGCCCGTGTCATGCAGTAATGCCCCAGGGTGGCAAACCCCGCCACCAGCGCCAGCCACCCCAGTTGCACCATGGATACCGGCACCCAGACCCACAGCGCGAACGGGGCCAGCCCCAGCGTGACCGAGACCGACATCATCGCCACCACCCGCGTGGCACTTTCCGATCTGCTCAGCCGCTTCGCGAACAGATACGATCCGGCAAAGAAGAACGCCGCCGCCAGTTGCGCGAAATGGCCCGAGGTCACCTCGCGCAGCCCCGGCCGCAGCACGATCAGCGCGCCCACCACCGCGACCCCGATCGCCACCAGCCGCCGCAGCGCCAGCACCTCGCCAAAGAACAGCGCCGCCCCCAGCGTCACCAGCACCGGGTTGAGATACCCGATCGCCGTCACCTCGGCCACCGGGATGCGCGCCATGGCATAGAACCAGCAGATCACCGCCGCAGTATGCGCCGCCCCGCGCCAGCCAAACAGCGCCAGCGCGCCCGGCGCAAAACCGTCGCGCCAGATCGCCCGCAATGCGGGCAGCAGAAACACCACGCCAAAGCCGAACCTGATGAAAGCTGCTTCGGCGGCCGGCAAGGCGGTGCCGAGATAGCGCACGATCCCGGTCACCGCGACAAAACTCAGCCCCGACGCCAGCATCCAGGCCATCCCCGCCACAGGATGCCCCAGATCGACCGGCCTGGCAGACGGATCACTCATCCTGCTCACTGATCCGATCCACCGCCGATTGACAAGCCCACCCGCCTTCTTCTTTGCTCAAATACTCGCCTGGCAGCGCCTCAGCCCAGCATCAGCCCGGCGGCGATCGCCCACATGGTGCAGCCCACCACCACCTCCAGCACCACCCAGGCCCCCGGTCGCGCGAACAGCGGCGCCAGCAGCCGCGCGCCAAACCCCAGTGCGGCAAAGAAGCTGAACGACCCCGCCGCTGCCCCGATCCCGAACCACAGCCCGTGCGGCGCGTATTGCGCGGCAATCGAGCCCAGCAGCACCAGCGTGTCGAGATAGACATGCGGGTTGGCCCAGGTCAGCACCAGACAGGTCGCCAGCACCCGGCCCAGCGGCACCGCGCCCCCCGCCCCCGCCACCAGCGCCTCACCACCCCGCCAGGCAGCCTGAAACCGCAGTGCCCCGTAAACCGCCAGAAACCCCGCGCCGCCCCAACGCATCGCCTGACCCAGCCACGGCACCAGCGCCGACACCGCGCCGAAGCCTGCGACCCCCATTGCGATCAGCACCGCGTCCGACCCGGCACAGACCAGCACCACCGCCAGCACATGCTCGCGCCGCAAGCCCTGGCGCAGCACAAAGGCATTCTGCGCCCCGATCGCCGCAATCAACGACAGCGACACCAGATAACCCGAAATCAGCGCCTGCCCCATGTGCCACCCCTGCAACTGTGCGTGCCATGCCAAACTCCACAGCATCCTTCCAGTTGATCTTTCGGGGCTGGATGAAGAATCGCCTTGGCCCCGGTGATCACCCGCGACCGCGCGCCCCCATTGGCACCGCGACCAGCGATGACCGACCGCCAGGAAGGGAAGAGCGCCCCGGTGCCCGGATCAGGCCTCGATCAGCGCCGCGACATCCTCGGGAATGTCGAAATTGCCGGTGACATCCTGCACGTCGTCGTCGTCTTCCAGCAACTCGACCAGCTTCAACACCTTGGTCGCGGTCTCAAGGTCAAGCACGGTCGGGGCCTGCGGTTTCCAGATCAGCTTGGACTCGGTCGATTCGCCCAGCGCCTTTTCCAGCGCGTCCGAAACCGCGTTCAGCGCCTCGACCGCGCAATAGATCCAGTGGCCGTCGTCGTCGGATTCGACATCATCCGCCCCGGCATCCAGCGCCGCCATCATCACATCATCGGCCGATCCGGCGCTGACGGGATACGAGATCTCGCCAACCCGGTCGAACGAATGCGCCACCGAGCCGGTGGTGCCCAGATTGCCGCCCGACTTGGTGAAGTAGCTGCGCACATTGCTGGCGGTGCGGTTCAGGTTGTCGGTCAGCGCCTCGACGATGATCGCGATGCCGTTCGGGGCATAACCCTCGTAGCGAATCTCGGTGTAATCGGCGGCGTCGCCCAGTTGCGACTTCTTGATCGCGCGGTCGATCACGTCTTTCGGCATCGACACCGACTTTGCCGCCTTCACCGCCAGCCGCAAGCGCGGGTTCTTGTCGGGATCAGGCTCGCCCATCTTGGCGGCCACGGTGATTTCCTTGGACAGCTTGGAAAACATCTTGGCACGAATCTTGTCCTGCTTGCCCTTGCGGTGCTGGATGTTCGCCCATTTCGAATGGCCCGACATGACCCTCTCCGATCCTCAGATTGCGGTTTCATGCGCATATACGCCGCCCGCCGGGTAAATCGCAACCCCGACCTCAGAACGGAAAGAAAAGCGGGATCAGGGTGCTCATCACCAGCATCATCAGAATGTTCATCGGCACCCCGATGCGCAGGAAATCGCTGAAGCGATAGCCGCCCGGGCCGTAAACCAGGGTGTTGGTCTGATAGCCGATCGGGGTGGCAAAACTGGCCGAGGCCCCGAACATCACCGCCACCACGAAGGGCCGCGGATCAACCCCAAGCGCCGCCGCCAGCCCGATTGCAATCGGTGTAAGGATCACCGCCACCGCGTTGTTGCTGACCATTTCGGTCAGCAGCGATGTCAGGGTATAAACCACAAAGATCGTGGCAAACGGTGGCAGGCCCTGCATCAGCGGGGCCACCCGATCGACCAGCAGTTGCACCGCGCCCGAATGGTCCAGCCCCGCCCCGACCGCCAGCATGGCGAAGATCATCGCCAGCAAACGGCCATCGATAAACTCGAAAGCCTCGTCGGCGTCGATGCAGCCGGTCACCAGCACCACGGCCACCCCGATCATCGCCAGAATCAGGATCGGGGCCACGTTCAGCGCCGCCAGACCCACCACCGCCGCCAGCGCCGCAATCACGATCGGGGCATGGCGGCGGCGATAGGCGCGCTCGGACGGGGTCGAGATATCGACCAGTTCCATGTCGGCCGCCAGCCGCTGGATATCGTCCGCCGCCCCTTCCAGCAGCAGGGTGTCGCCGACCTGCACCACCAGATCGTCAAGCTGCCGCCCGATGTTCTGGTTGCGCCGGTGCGCGGCCAGCGGATAGACGCCATAACGCCTGCGCAGCCGCATCGAGCCCAGCGTCTGGCCCACCATCCGGCAGCCCGGCGTGATCAGCACCTCGACCGTGGTGGTCTGCACCGAGCTGAGCTTGTCCACCAGCCGCAGTTCCTTGCTGGCTTGCAGCCCCAGCACCTCGGACATCGGGGTGCGCAGCACCACCCGGTCGCCCGCTTCCAGCACGACCTCGGCCAGATTTCGCCGCAAGCTGGCATCCCCGCGCAGCACATCGACCACCCGCAGATTGTCGCGCTTGAAAAGCTGCACCGCCTCGACCTTGCAGCCGATCAGGCCGCTGCCATCGGGCACCGCCACTTCGGTGAAGAACTTCATCGGCGAGCGCCCGGCCAGCAGCAGGCTCATGCTGGCGCGATCCGGCAGCAGCCGGGGTGCCGCCACCGCCAGATAGGTCAGTGTCACCACCGCCATGCACAGCCCCAGCGGGGTGATCTCGAAGATCGTGAACGGGGCCAGCCCGTGCTCGGTCGCGACGCCATCGACCAGAATGTTGGTCGAGGTGCCGATCAGCGTGATCGTGCCCCCGACAATCGAAAGATAGCTGAGCGGAATCATCAGCTTGGACGGAGAAAGCTGCATCTCCCTGGCCAGTTGCATGAAGATCGGAATCATCACCACCACGATCGGGGTGTTGTTCATGAAGGCCGACATCGCGATGATCGTCACCGCCAGCCAGGCCAGCGTCGCCTTGGGTCGCGCCTTGGCGTGGCGCACCGCGAACTGCGTCACCCAGTCCAGCGCGCCGGTGCGCACCAGCCCGCCCACGATGATGAACATCGCCGCAATCGTCCACGGTGCCGGGTTCGACAGCGCGCTGACCGCATCCGCCTGCGGCAGAATGCCCAGCACCAGCATCAGCGCCGCCCCGGCAATCGCCGTGACCTCGACCGGAAAGACCTCACGCACGAACAGCACCAGCATCCCCAGCACGATGGCAATGGCAAGCCAGGCCGAAACGGTGGGGTCCAGATCAATTCCGAGCATCATCTCTCCAGCTCACGCAGGATATGGCGGCAGAACCTGCCTCGGGGTCAAGCGGGTTGTTGTCTGGCCGCAAGATGCGCAGTGCCATCCGCTCAAGGTCGCGCCTCGGCCAGCCGTCCACCGATCCGGACCGGGGCGATCTTTTGCGCCCGCCCGGTCCGATCATCGGTCTCGACATAGACCCCGGCCAGGGTCGCCGGGCCATTGGCGGGCTCGAACCGGGTCTTGGCCATGCCGGTGACAAAGCGCCGCATTGGCTCGAGCTTTTCCATCCCGATCACCGAGTTGTAGTCGCCACACATCCCGGCATCGGACAGATAGCCGCAGCCGCCCGGCAGGATCATCGCATCGGCGGTCGGCACATGGGTGTGGGTGCCCACCACCAGACTGGCGCGGCCGTCGCACCAATGCCCCATCGCCATCTTTTCCGAGGTCGCCTCGCAGTGCATGTCCACCACCACCGCCTGCGCCATGCCGCCAAGGGGATGCGCGTTCAGCACCGCCTCGACCGCACTGAAGGGGTCATCGAACGGGCGTTTCATGAACACCTGCCCCAGCGCCTGCACCACCAGCACCTTGCGCCCGTCGCTGGCGGTAAACAGCCGCGCCCCCTTGCCCGGTGCGGCGCGGGCAAAATTCAGCGGCCGCAGCACCCGCGGCTCGGTCTCGATGAATTGCAGCATGTCCTTTTGATCGAAAGCGTGATCGCCCAGGGTCACGCAATCGGCCCCCGCATCCAGCAGGCCCTTGGCGTGGCTGGCCGTCAGCCCCATGCCGGAACTGGCGTTCTCGCCATTGACCACCACGAAATCGAGGCCCCATTCGGCCCGCAGCCCCGGCAGCCGTTCGGCCACCGCGCTGCGCCCCGCGCGCCCCATCACATCGCCCAGAAACAGTATTTTCATGGCGTCTGGATAGGGGCGGCGGGTCTGATCCGCAAGCTGATTATGGGATCGCCTGACCTCAGGCGGTCAGCCCTTCGGGCTCGGGCAGCCCCTTGGCACGACAGAAGGCGGTCAGGGTATTGGCCAGAAGACAAGCGATGGTCATCGGCCCCACCCCACCCGGCACCGGCGTGATCGCCCCGGCCACCGCGCTGGCGGAGGCAAATTCGACATCGCCCACCAGCCGCGACTTGCCGTCGCGCTGAATCCGATTGATGCCGACATCAATCACCGTGGCCCCCGGTTTCACATAGTCGCCGGTGATCATCTCGGGCCGCCCCACCGCCGCCACCAGAATGTCGGCACCCCGGCACACCGCCGGCAGATCGCGGGTGCGCGAGTGGGCGATGGTCACGGTGCAACTGTCGCCCAGCAGCAACTGCGCCATCGGCTTGCCGACGATGTTGCTGCGCCCGACCACCACCGCATTCAGCCCCGACAACTTGCCAAGATGATCGCGCAGCATCATCAGGCAGCCCAGCGGGGTGCAGGGCACCATGCTTTTCTGCCCGGTACCCAACAGCCCGACGTTCGAGATGTGAAAGCCGTCCACGTCCTTGGCCGGATCAATGCTGTTGATCACCAGATCGGAATTCAGATGAGGTGGCAGCGGCAACTGCACGATTATGCCGTGAATTTCCGGATCGGCGTTCAGGCGCGCGATCAGCGCCAGCAGATCGGCCTCGGAGGTGTCGACAGCCATCTTGTGTTCGATAGAGACCATTCCGACCTCGACCGTGTGCTTGCCCTTGGCGCCCACATAAACCTGGCTGGCCGGGTCTTCGCCCACCAGCACCACCGCCAGCCCTGGCACCAGCCCGTGCTCGGCCTTCAGCCGCGCGACGTGATCCGCCACCTGCCCGCGCACCCGCGCCGCAAACGCCTTGCCGTCAATGATCTTCACCGTCATCGTGCCTCCCTGGCGGGGCACCCGGCCCCAGAACAACTTCTTCGCGCGCGATCGACCAGTCGATCAGACGCCGCCACAGGGCCTCGACCAGATCGGGGTCGAGCCCCACGGCCAGCGCCCGCGCCCGCACCCTGGCCACCACATCTTCCACCCGCTCGTCGATCCGGGCGGGCAGCCCCTCGCCCGGCTTGAGGTCAATCGCGCGGTCGATGTAGGTCGCGCGGCGGGCCATCAGCGCCACGAGTTCGGCGTCGAGCGCGTCGATCTGGGCGCGCAGATCCTGCATCGTGCGGCAATCCTTCGGGGCTTTCACGCCGCTCTCCCATGATCGGTCCCGCCACCTTCTGGGCGGCGGGATCGCCAAGGTCAAGATGCCGCGACGCCCCGGCTAGAACAGCCCCTCGACATTGCCATCGGCATTGAGCCGGATGGTCTCGGCCGCAGGCACCCGCGGCAGACCGGGCATGGTCATGATCTCGCCGCAGATCGCCACGATGAACCCCGCCCCGGCCGAAAGCCGCACTTCGCGGATCGGCATCGCGTAGCCATCGGGCGCGCCCTTGATCGCCGGGTCGCTGGTAAAGCTGTATTGAGTCTTGGCCATGCAGATCGGCAGATTGCCGTAACCGGCCACCTCCCACGCCTTCAACTGGTCGCGGATCGACTTGTCGGCCAGCACCTCGTCGGCGCGGTAGATGCGCTTGGCGATGGTCTCGATCTTGTGGAACAGTGGCATCGCGTCGGGGTAGAGCGGCGCGAAATTGGCAGCACCACTTTCCGCCAGCGCCACCACCTTGTGCGACAGATCCTCGATCCCGGCCGAGCCAAGCGCCCAGTGCTTGCACAGAATGCCCTCGGCCCCCTGCCCGGCGACGTAATCTTTTACCGCCGTGATTTCGGCATCGGTGTCGCTGAAGAAGTGGTTGATCGCCACCACCACCGGCACGCCGAAGCTTTTGACGTTGGCGATGTGCCGGCCAAGGTTCGGGCAACCCTTGGTCACCGCGGCCACGTTTTCGGCACCCAGATCGGCCTTCAGCACGCCGCCGTGCATCTTCAACGCCCGCACCGTCGCCACGATCACCACTGCCGCAGGCGCAAGCCCGGCCTTGCGGCACTTGATGTCGAAGAACTTCTCGGCGCCAAGATCAGCCCCGAACCCGGCTTCGGTCACCACATATTCGCCCAACCGCAGCGCGGTCCGGGTGGCAATCACCGAGTTGCAGCCGTGCGCGATATTGGCAAACGGCCCGCCGTGCACGAAAGCCGGGTTGTTTTCCAGGGTCTGCACCAGGTTCGGTTGCATCGCGTCCTTCAAGAGCACCGTCATCGCACCGTCGGCCTTGAGATCGCGGCAGGTGATCGGATGCTTGTCGCGGGTATAGGCCACCACGATGTCGCCCAGCCGTTTTTCGAGATCGGCCAGATCGTTCGACAGGCACAGGATCGCCATGACCTCGGACGCCACCGTGATGTCAAACCCGGTCTGGCGCGGAAAGCCGTTGGCGACGCCGCCCAGGTTGACCACGATGTCGCGCAGGGCGCGGTCGTTCATGTCCATCACCCGGCGCCAGACGATGCGGCGCTCGTCGATCGCCAGGCCATTGCCCCAGTAGATATGGTTGTCGATCATCGCCGCCAGCAGGTTGTGGGCGCTGGTGATGGCGTGGAAATCGCCGGTGAAGTGCAGGTTCATCTCTTCCATCGGCACGACCTGGCTCAGGCCGCCCCCCGCCGCCCCGCCCTTCATGCCGAAGTTCGGGCCGAGACTGGCCTCGCGGATGCAGACCACGGCCCGTTTGCCGATCCGGTTCAGGCCATCGACCAGACCCACCGTGGTGGTGGTCTTGCCTTCGCCCGCCGGGGTCGGGGTCATCGCCGTCACCAGCACCAGCTTGCCCATCGGACGGTGCTCAAGCGAGCGGATGAAGTCCTGCCCGACCTTGGCCTTGTCGTGGCCATAGGGCAGCAGGTGTTCTTCCGGAATGCCAAGCTTGGCCCCGATCTGCATGATCGGCAACTTCTTCGCTTCGCGTGCGATTTCGATATCGGTCTTGAAAGCCATGTAGTTCTCCCTGTGGGCACCCGCCCGCGCGCCGTTTGGTCTGACATAACGGCACCGGGCGCAAGCCACAGGAATGATTGCGACCTCTCAGGTCGCAAATTCGCCAAGCCGATCGGGCTGCGCCCCAAAACGCAAGCGCTGGCACCGAAAGCATCGGTGCCAGCGCTTGCGGTTCGGCTTAGGGCTGCCTCAGGCCGAGGGTTCGGGCTTCAACCCGGCTTCCGGTTTGGCCACCTTCGGTTTGGTTTTCGGAATAGCCGCCAGCGAGACCACCCCGCCCCCCGAAGACGAGCTACCCGCATCATCGTCGCCGCCGAGTGGCTCGCCCGCGATCACCTTGCGGATCTCGTCGCCGGTCAGCGTCTCGTATTCCAGCAAGCCCTTGGCCAGGCGCTCGAAATCCTCGGCCTTTTCCAGCAGAACCTGACGCGCCGTCTGATAGCCTTCGTCGATCAGGCGCTTCACTTCCTGCTCGATCACCGTCTTGGTTTCGGCTGAAACCGAGAAGCCCCCGGTGTTGCCGGTATAGCCTTCGTGCGCTTCCGAGTAATCAATGTTGCCGATCACATCCGACATCCCCCAGCGCATCACCATGGCGCGCGCCAGACTTGAGGCCTGCTGGATGTCGCCAACCGGGCCGGACGACACGCCTTCCTCGCCATACTTGATGATCTCGGCGGCCTTGCCCGCCATGGTCATGGTGATCTTCTGCTTGGCCTCATCCTTGTGCATGCTGAGGCGGTCCAATTCCGGCAGGCTGACCACCATCCCCAGCGCGCCACCGCGCGGAATGATGGTGGCTTTGTAAACCGGGTCACATTTGGGCATGTTCATGCCGACAATGGCGTGGCCGGCCTCGTGATAGGCGGTCTTTTCCTTCTGGTCGGCGGTCAGCACCATCGAGCGGCGCTCGGACCCCATCATCACCTTGTCCTTGGCATTCTCGAAATCGATCATCGTCACCATGCGGCGACCTACCCGCGCGGCGGTCAGCGCGGCCTCGTTCACCAGGTTGGCAAGATCCGCCCCGGAAAAGCCGGGGCAGCCGCGCGCGATGATGCGCAGATCGACATCGGGGCCGATCGGCACCTTGCGGGCATGCACCCCAAGGATCTTTTCGCGGCCCTTGATGTCGGGGTTGGGGACATGGATCATGCGGTCGAACCGACCGGGGCGCAGCAGCGCCGGGTCAAGCACGTCCTTGCGGTTGGTGGCGGCGACGATGATCACGCCCTCATTGGCCTCGAACCCGTCCATCTCGACCAGCAACTGGTTCAGGGTCTGTTCGCGTTCGTCATTGCCGCCGCCCATGCCGACGCCACGCGCCCGCCCGACCGCATCAATTTCGTCGATGAACACGATGCAGGGCGCGTTCTTCTTGGCCTGCTCGAACATGTCGCGCACCCGCGAGGCACCGACGCCCACGAACATCTCGACGAAATCCGAGCCGGAGATGGTGAAGAACGGCACCCCGGCCTCGCCCGCAATCGCCCGCGCCAGCAAGGTCTTGCCGGTGCCGGGCGGGCCGACCAGCAACGCCCCTTTCGGAATCCTGCCGCCCAGACGGCTGTATTTCTGCGGGTTGCGCAGGAATTCGACGATTTCCTCAAGCTCTTCCTTGGCCTCGTCGATACCGGCCACATCATCGAACGTCACCCGGCCATGCTTTTCGGTCAGCAGCTTGGCGCGCGATTTGCCGAACCCCATTGCCCCGCCCTTGCCGCCGCCCTGCATCCGGTTCATGAAGAAAATCCAGATGCCGATCAGCAAGATGAACGGCAGCCACAGGCTGATCAGCGAAAAGATCCCCGATTGCTCTTGCGGTTCCACCCGCACCTCGACGCCCTTGGCGATCAGTTGCTGGGTGATGTCTTCGGCGACCGGGCGCACGGTCTGATACTGCACCCCGTCCTTGCCGCGCACCAGCACCCGCTCGCCGTCGAGGGTGACACTGGTCACCTCGCCCGCATCCACCCGCGCGATGAATTCCGAATAGGACAAGCCGCGCGAGGCGCTGGTCGTCGTGCCGCCACTGAACAGGTTGAACAGCGCCAGGATCAGCAGGAACAGAACGACCCAGAACGCGATATTTCGTGCATTACCCACGAACAATCTCCTTGCGGTGCCGCCTTGCCCATGGCTTGCAGCTTTGTCTCTTAAGATAGAGATAACTCGCGGCGGTTCAATGCGATAAAACGGAAAGATGAAAAGCCTGCCCGCCGCCGACGGTTTCGGCCTGCCAACCGTCGGGACGCCCGGCCAGCGGTGCCGCCACCAGATCGCCCCCCCGCCACAGCGCGGGCGAGGCCAGCAGGCTGGCCCGAGGCAGGCCAGTGGTGCGCCACAACGGACAGTGCGCTAGCCCCGCTTCGCCCAGCGCCCGCACCTGCAAGCCCTTGGCCTGCGGCCCGCTCACCTGCCAGCGCCGATCCCACAGCGCCCCCGGCTCGGCCACCACATCGCGCACCGCCTGCCATTCCCGCGTCACCCGAACCACGCCGCGCCCGACCAGTACCCGGCACCCCAGCAAGGTCGCCGTCTGTCCGGCCTGCACCGCCGCGATCAGTCGCGCCAGCGCCGCGCCGCGCGGGCCATATTCGCTTGAGGCCACCCAGATCAGCGCCGCGCGCAGCAACCGGCGCAGAATTTCGGGCGGCAGCTCGGTCAGGCACGCCGCATCCAGCACCACGTCGCCCGCCAGGGTGCGGGAAAACTGCCGAACTGCGGCCATCACCTGCACATCCAGCGCCGCGCGCACCTGCGCCAGATGCCCGGCCACATGCGCCAGCGTCGGCGCGTCGATCCCCACCGCCGCCAGAGTGCCCAGCGCCTTGCGCACCCGCACCCGGTGGTAGTGCGCGTCGTCGTTGCTCGGGTCCTCGACCCAAGGCAAACCCTGCCCGGTCAGCCAGGCGCGCAACTCGGCCCGCCCGACCGTCAGCAAGG
>Ga0210033_1002783_pt1 | contig 14627 bp, 8 predicted proteins | sample CryGeymeta201501_FD_185465 | JGI IMG/M metagenome (GOLD analysis project Ga0210033, IMG submission 185465) | Groundwater microbial communities from Crystal Geyser aquifers in Utah, USA - Crystal Geyser metaG 2015-01 (SPAdes) (version 2) | ecosystem: Environmental > Aquatic > Deep subsurface >... | reverse complement strand
CAGCGACCGCTGCGCAGCTCCGCCGTGCGCCAGCGACGCAGGCCGCCGCCGAGCTTGGCGTAGACGTCGCCGTCCCAGGACTCACCCTCGCCGCCGGTCGCGTCGAGCGTGAACATGTGACGCGCGCTGGCGGACTCTTCCCACACGGGCTGACGTCGCGGCATGGAGCCGGTGGCGATGGTCACCTCGAAGCGCCCAGGGATGGGCTCGACCACGCGAATGACGGGGATGGTGTGGCCGATGCCCTGGCGCTGCCAGCGCTCGAGCAGGATGTCTCCCGCGTTCACGGAGGTGGGGCGCACGTGGAACATGTTGGCGCCGTCGGCCAGGTTCGTGCTGCCGAAGTAGAGCATCAGAAGGCGCATGAAGTAGCCCGCGCGCTTGTTCAGGAAGAGCTCGTCGAAGTAGGCGCCGGCGCCCTCGCCGCTGCCCAGGAAAGGCACGCGGTCGTCGTCGCCGAGGTGATAGGTGCGCAGGCGCGAGTCGTGGGGCCATGCGCCGCCGGGCGACCACTCGCTCGTGTAGTCGCGGTAGGACGTGCGGAAGTTCGGGAAGTTGCCGACGCGCTCACCGCGCGTGTTCACGAAGCCGAAGTGTCCGGCGTAGAGCGTCTGACGACCGGCCGCGTCCCAGCCCTGGATGAAGAAGGGCAGGTGGTACCAGGAGGAGAAGGTGCCGCGCAGCAGGAGCGCGACCTCGGCGCACTCGAGCGTCGGGCTCTCGAGCTCACGATCGCCGAAGGGCGTCGGGATGGAGAAGGTCAGCCCGCTGCGGGTGCGGCTGGCGACGGTCTGGAAGCTGGCGATCCAGCGGTCGTACTTCTGCTCCCAGTCGAGACCGGAGTTGGGGCCCCAGGCGAGGCCCTCGGCGCGCGCAGCGGTGGTGTCGGTGTCGGCCCATTGGTTCGTGACGGCCCAGACCTCGGTCGACGCGCCCGCGGCGATGCGCGGTCCACCGTCGCCGTCGAGGTCGAACTTGGTGCCGGCGGGCATCTGCTCCGTGGCCGTGTCCAGGCCAGTCTCGGCGGCCGCTTCCGCGAGCGGGTCGGGGGCCGAGGCGGCGCAGCCGATCAGAGGCGCGCCGGCGGCGAGGGCGAGGAGCACTACGGTGGAGAGCTTCATCTTCATGTGTTCGTCCCTTTTCGGTCGCGCAGAGCGCGAACGGCAGAACCTGGAGGTAAAGCCAGATTCGTGCCAGCGATTCTACGCGAAGAAGGCTTACAGTTCGAGCCTCGGTGGCGACTTCAGTAGCCAGCCGCGGCAAGCCGTCCCCGCTTGCCGTGACCAGCGAGCCATACAACAGTGCCGCCGTGTCCCAGGCCGAACCCGCTGTACAGGACGACGCTCCCGCGCTGGATCCGCCTGCGGAAGTGGGCTCGTCTGCACAGGACGGCGCATCGCCTCGAGCGTCGCGCCTGGGTCCCGGGACGCGCGTGCTGCTGGCGCTGCTCTTGATCGTGGCCTTCGTGGTCGTGGGCAAAGCGACGGGGCTCGACCACACGCTGAGCCGCGAGCGCGTGAAGACGATGGTCGAGGGTGCCGGCGCCCTGGGCTTGCTCGCCTACCTGGCGATCTTCTCCATCGGTCAGCTCGTCGGCGTGCCAGGCCTCGTCTTCGTGGCCGCGGGCATCCTGATCTACGGCAAGCTCTACGGCGCGGTCGCGGGCCTGCTGGGCGCGGTGGTGGCGATGACCATCAGCTTCTTGGTCGTGCGCGGCGTGGGCGGGCAGCCCCTGGGAGGCGCGCAGAACCGCTTCATGTGTCGCATCCTGGCCCAGCTCGACGAACGTCCGATTCGCGCCATCGCGCTCTTGCGCCTGGTGTTCTGGCTGGCGCCGCCGGTGAACTACGCGCTGGCCCTGAGCAAGGTCCGCCTGCGCGACTTCATCCTCGGCTCCGTGCTGGGTCTGCTGGTGCCCATCGGCATCGCGACCTTCTTCTTCGACTGGCTATTCGGCTAGCCCTCCCTCCGGCCTGATCGGCCGCGGGGGACCGGCCGTGCGGGGGATGGCGGCCTTGCAGACGCGAGCGCTTGGCAGCGGGCGGCGAGGGCGCGTTTGACGGTGGTGCTGTTCGAGTTGGCGCGCGTGCTGTGCTCTGAAGGCGAGGCGGCAAGGCCCCCGCGGCTGATGTGGTCTGCCTCGTGAAGTTCGCGGCCGCCTTGAACAGGCGTGGGAGGCACGCGTCCTTTGGAGGGCGGCGTGTCTGGCGTCGGATTCGTGCGAGTTGGCGCGCGTTCTGTGCTCTGAGCGTGCTGTGCCCTGAGGGCGCTCGCGCAAGGCCGCCTCGCCGCATTCTGGGCAGGGATCACGCCCTCCCGAAATTTGCCCAGTCGCTGGACAAAATTGGTATTGATACGTGAATTCATCATGTTACGACATAGGCGCTCGAGGTTCTCCGTGAACTCTACCGGACGTCACGGGGCGTGGCGGCGAGGAAGAGGAAGAGAGGGAGAGCGGGTGCGGGGCGCGCTACGCTAGCTCTCGAGGCAGAACCAGATGCGTGCGTGAGATGAGGTGTTGGAGGCTCGCTGTCGCGGGCTGTCTGCTCGCGCTCGCGCTCGGCGTCGCGGGGCCGGCCGGGGCGCAGCCGGATGTGAGTCCGCGGCCGGCCGACTACGGTTGTCGGCGCTACGACCTCATCGCGCTGCCGATCCTCGGTCGACATCAGCGAACAGGAGCCGCCCTTCGAAGCGCTCGCTTCGGCCCTGAACGTACCTACCGATCCGAGCGATGAAATCGCCTTCTACGTGGTCCATCGTGCGATGGAGGCGCTGGGCTGACCGGCTGCTTCGAGGAACGCTCCCGCGGCCGCTTGGGCGTTCCGCGATCCTGCACGGTCGCGGCGAGTGGTCGGCAGGGACGAGGGTGTCTGGTCAGGGAGCGCCTGTCCCATTGGCCCCATGCGCCATGAGGGATGGGATCGCGCGGGGCTTGGGCTGGGCGATGCTGGTGTTTGTCGTCGCTTGCGCTGCGTCGGGTGCGGAAGGGGTGCACGAGACGATGGCTGCTGCGAACGCGGCGCCAACTGCCGGGCGGGCGCAGTCGCCCACGGCGTCGGAAGCCAGCGCCGTCCGTGCATCCACCCACGCTCATCGCCCGGCCGCAGCGCAGACGTGGGCGCGAACCAGCTCGCCGACCCAGCCGGCCATTCGTTCGACTCGCGTATCGTCGTCAACGCCATCCGCCGGCGTCTGCGTGATGTGCAGGCCTGCTACGAGAATCTGTTGCGCCGGGACTACCAGCTCTCTGGACTCGTCAGGGTGCAGTTCGAGATCTTGGAAGACGGATCCTTCTCGGATGTTCACAGCACCGAGAACACGACGGACAACTCGTCGCTCGCGGCATGCGTCGTCGACGTCGTGGGCACGCTCCACGCGGAACCTGCTCCTGTCGGCGGTTCGGTCAGGTTCGGCTACCCCTTCGTCTTCGCGCCCCAGAGCTGATCGCGACGCACAGCCGACCTCGGCATGACCCGTGTTGACCCCGCCGCCGCGGCCGCCTATACGTCGAGCGTCGGAATCGTTCCGGCGTTGAAAACCAAAGTGCATGCGGTCACCAGAGATGGTGCTCGAGGGAAGTCGGTGTGATGCCGACGCGGCCCCCGCCACTGTGACCGGGGACGAAGGCGAGCAATGAGCCACTGGCTGTGAAGCTGGGAAGGCGCTCGCCCTAGGATGATCCGGGAGCCAGGAGACCTGCCGTATGCGCTACGAGCCACCGTCGGGGGACGCGTGCGAGTCGAGCCCAATGCTCGCTCCATTCCTTCCTCTGCGTCGGCTCCGCCATGCGCGCGGGTAGGCGCGAGGAGTGAATGCAATGAAGATCTGGACTCTTTGGTTGGCCGTGGCCCTCGGGCTCGCGGGCTGTGGGGATGACGCGTCGAGTGTGGACTCGGGCGTCGATGGCGCGACGCTCGATGGTGGCGCCGACGCGGCCATGACGGATGGCGGCGATCTGGATGGCGGTGACTTCGATGCGTCGACCGACGCGGACGTGGACGCGGGTGCGCCCACCTGTGCTCCGCGCCTGCTGGTCGTGACCAGCGACTATGTGACCTCGGAGGCGACGCTCTACGATCCCGTCACCGGCAGCAGCGAGAGCCTCGCCGCGCTCGCGGACGCGGACAGCCCTCCCTTCTTCGCCGGCTGCCGCTCGTTCCTGCTCGAGCGTCAGTTGGGGCATCTCTTGGCGCTCGACGGGGTGACGACCTCGCTCGATGTCGACCTGAACGCCGCGGGTGTCACGGACCCCTACGCCAGCAATCCGCAGATGGTTCTCTCCATCTCGGACACGGAGGTCTGGGTGCCTCTGGCGGGGCGCAACGCCATCGTGCGCGTCGATCCGACGGCGGACGCGGCCAGCGCCGTGCTGGGCGAGATCGGCCTCTCCGGCTACGTCGACGCCGCCGACACGGACGGCCTGGTCGAAGCGTCGGACGGTGTCGTCGTGGGCGACCGCGCCTTCATCGCCCTCGGTCGCTACTTCTTCGACTCGAGCTACGCGATTCACTTCGACGCGGGCAGCGTGCTGGCCGTGATCGACGTCGCCACGGGCACGCCCATCGACATGGACGACGCCAGCGATGGCCTGCAGGGAATCCCGGTCGGCAACAACCCGTGGCGCGGCCTGGCCTACGACGCCACCGGCCATCGGATCCTGGTGGGCGCCGCAGGCGACTCCTTCGCCATCGATGGCGCCATCGAGGCGGTCGACCTCGACTCCGACGTCTCCGTGGGCGCGTTGCTCACCGAGTCGACGCTGGGCGCCGAGCTCTACGGCTTCGCTTTCGTCTCGGACAGCCGCGTGCTGGTGCAGGCCGGCACCGACATCGTGGTCTGGAATCTCCTGACCGACGCCGTGGATCCGACGCCCATCACCACGGGCGTCGCGGGCATGAAGCTCATCGACGGCACGCTCTACACCTGGTCCACCGAGGGTGCCGGCATCGGTCTGCACTCCTTCGACGCGACCACGGGCGTCGAGACGACTCCCGCCGCGGGCCCGGCCACCTTCGGCACGCTGCCCATCGCGGCGCTGGCGTCGGCGCCGTGACGCGCGCGGCTCCCCTCTTCGCCACCACGCTCCTGGCCATGGGGCTGGGAGCGTGTGGCGGCGATCCCCTCGCGCCCGCGCCCTTCGCCGCGGACGTGATCTCGTTTTCGCCGGGCAGCGGCGCAGGCTTCGGTCAGGACGAGCTGCCCGACATCGTGCTCGGCGCGCCTCGTGGTGGCGGCCAGTTTCGTGGCTCCCTCGACGTGCTCAGTCTGGGCGTCGGCGGGGAGATCGTGCTCGAGCTGGGCGAAGACGTGGTCGATGGCCCCGGCACCGATCTGATCGTGTTCGAGAACGCGTTCTCCTTCGGCGGTGGGCTGACCTTCATCGAGCCGGGCGCCGTCGCCTTCAGTCAGGACGGAATCGCCTTCCTCGAGGTGCCCTGCGCGAGCAACGAGCCCTACACCGGCTGCGCGGGGCTCACGCCCGTGAAGGCCAACGCGGACGACAACGCCGTCGACGCCACCGATCCCGCGCTGGCCGGAGGTGACGACTTCGATCTCGCCGACGTCGGACTCACGCGCGCGCGCTACGTGCGCATCCGCGATCTCGGCCTCGGGCTCGGACCCGCGAGCCCCGACTCGGACGGCTTCGATCTCGACGCCATCTCCGTGGTGCACGGCGCCGAGTGATCGGAGCGCGGCGCGAGCGCGGCGTCGGGCGCTGCTAGGACTCGCGCTTCGCCACCGCGACGCGTTGGGCGAAGGCGACCATGTCGTCCATCACCTCGGCGCGGTTGGTCTCGTGCAGCATCTCGTGCCGGCCGCCCTCGTACAGCTTCAGCTCCACGGCCTCGAGCCCGGCGCTGCGGTAGGAGGCGGCGAGGCGCTGCACGCCGACGCCGAAGTCGCCCACCGGATCACGGCTGCCCGCGAGGATGAAGAGCGGCTGCTTACGCGGGATTCGCCGTTGGTTGCTGACGCGCGAGAGCGGTCCCAGCGCGTCGAGCATGTCGACCCAGGACTGCACCGAGATGTCGAAGCCGCACAGCGGATCCTCGATGTAGGCGTCGACCTCGGCCTCTTCGCGCGAGAGCCAATCGAAGGGTGTGCGCGCCGGCTCGAAGCTGTCGTTGAACTTGCCGAAGGACATCTTGTTCAAGAGCGCGCTCGCGCGACGGCGACCGAGGCGCACGCGCTCGACACGCGCCAGGACGCGACCCGCGTGCGCCAGCGCGGGCGGTTTGCCGTTGCTGGCCGAGAGTACGGCCGCGTCCACACAGCCCGGCTCTTCGTAGATCGCCTGCTGCACCATGAAGGAGCCCATGGAGTGTCCGAGCAACACGTGGGGCAGCCCCGGGTTCTCGGCGGCCTGGTGCTTGATCAGCCCGAGCAGATCGTCGATGGCCTTCCGCCACGCGTCCTCGTCGGCCATGTGTCCGAGCGGCGCCCCCGGCACCAGCGACTTGCCATGACCCCTCTGGTCGTGCGCCAGGACGCACCAGCCGGCGTCGGTGAAGCGCTCGGCCAGCGCGCGGTAGCGCAGCGCGTGCTCGCCCATGCCGTGGGCGATGGTGAGCAGCCCCTTGGGTTCGCCCTCGCACTCGAAATGGTAGACCTCGAGCGGCAGGCCATCCGCTCCCTCGCGTCGTTCGCTACGCTGTTTCATGCACCGGACGTGCCCGACGCGGCCGCTGGCGTCAAGCACAGCGACGATCCGGCTGCGCGCGGTGCCATGCGAACGTAGACGACGCCTGCGCGAGCCAGACGCCCGGTGGAAGGGGAACGCAGGCGACGCGCTGGTGAGAGCCGCGGCACGCCCGATCGCAGGGTGTGCCTACGCCTCGGCGAAGGTCCGCAGCGAGGCGTGCTCTTCCGCCGTGCGCAGCTTGCGCAGGGCCACGGCTTGAAGCTGGCGGATGCGTTCGCGGCTGAGACCGAACTCGCGCCCGATCTCGGCCAGGGTGCGCACCTCACCGCGCTCGATGCCGAAGCGCATCTTCAGGATCTCCTGCTCGCGCGGGTTCAGCGCGCTCAGGGCGCCACGCACGGCGTTGGCGAGGTCGTCGCCTTGGAGGTTGTCGACCGGCGACACGACCACCTCGTCGGCGATCAGATCCCCGAGCTGGCTGCCCCCATCGTCGCCGATGGGCGTCTCGAGGGAGACCGTGTCGCGTGAGCAGATCTGCAGGGTGCGGACCTTCTCCACGGGCAGGCGCATCTCCTGGGAGATCTCCTCGGGCGTCGGCTCGCGGCCCAGGTCGTGGACCAAGCGGCGCGTGATGCCGATCAGCTGCGTCAGTCGCTCCCAGGCATGGACCGGGATGCGGATGGTGCGGCCCTGATCCGTGGCGGCGCGCGTCATCGACTGGCGAATCCACCACGAGGCGTAGGTCGAGAGCTTGTAGCCGCGCCGGAAATCGAACTTGTCGATGGCGCGCATGAGGCCGATGTTGCCTTCCTGGATGAGATCGAGGAAGGGCAGCCCGCGCCGCATCTGCTTCTTGGCCATGGCCACGACCAGGCGCAGGTTGGCCTCGACCATGGTGGCCTTGGCGTCTTCGATCCTGCGCTGTGCCTCGGCGAGCTCCTCACCCAGCTCGAGCAGGTCAGCGGCCCGGTTGCGCGTGTGGCGCTCGACGCGGCGAATCGTGGAGCGCTTGCGGCTCGGACCCGTCAGCGCGCGAGCCGCCTTCTCCAGCGCCTCGGTGGCGCTGGTGATGGCCTCTTCGTGGTCGGTGTAGAGCTGCTGCACGGTGCGCTCGCCACGCAGGAAGGCTCCGAGCTCCTCCTGGAGCTCGACGGCGGCCAGCTTCGACTTCGCTAGGATGTGCAGCAGACGCGTGCGGCCCGTCTCGATCTGGCGGGCCAGCTCGACTTCGCCCTCGCGGGTGAGCAAGGAGAGGGCGCCCAGACGGTCGAGGTAGGCCTGGATGGCGTCGCTGCCCTCGGAGTTCCCGTGGTTCACGTGGCTGGCGCCGCGCTTCTCGGCACCGCGCGAGCCCAACAGCTCGATGCCGTTGGCCTCGAGCAGCCTCAGCATGCGTCGCACCACCGGGCCGTCGGCTTCTTGCGATGCGAGCAAGGTCGAGACCTCATCGAAGGTCAGGAAGCCCTGTTCGCGCCCCCGACCCAATAGCTCCGCGAAGCCTTCCATGGAATGACCGCTCCGATCTCCCTGTGGCGTGGTCGACCCTCGTCGAGCCGCTCGCGCCTTGCCATGGGCAATGCTGCGGCCGCCCGAGCCTCGGGGGCTCCTGCTCTGGAGATTGGAAGAGGGATAAGAAACAGCCGGATAGTTCAAGCCTCCACCTTTCGTGGTTTCAAGTACAAGCCAATATGTGAAAGAGCGGCGGTGTGTTCAGTCTCGCCCTGGATGCCGGGACCTCTACTTTTTTTCGTGAGCTGCCGCTCCCCTGGAATCCCCAGCCGCGAAATGGATGCTTAGGCATCGACACGCGAACTCGTTCCCAGACAAGAGACAACCAGTGTAGAGGCACCGCCGCCGCCAAATCGAAAAACCGCCAACAGAGCACCATAGCATGCGTTGCCCAATCTGCCAGCCGCGTTCGATTTTTTGTCCATCCCATTTTTGCGCACTTGGCCCTGAACAGCGGTCGTATCGTGGCCTCCGAATTTCCAACGGCCCGATCACTGACCCCCCAGGGCCTCGGGTCCTTGGACGCCTCTCGAGTGCCCAGACCTCCGCTTTGGGCTACCATGGACGTCGCCCACGGGATTTTTCCTCCAACGATTGAGCCGCGATCAATCGAACGTGTCCTGGTTTGAGACATATTCGGCGGTTCTGCGCGCTGCTCGACAGCTCGACCCACCTCGAGGGCCGACTCGGTGGCGGGTCAGTACATTTGGCGGTCTCGGGGCGGCGGTTCGCGCGAATGAACCGTGTTCTAGCAGCCAAATTTGCTAGTGCATGGCGCCGGTCCCGCGCGCTCGCGCCCGGATCCTGGCTGCTCCCCATGCGCACGCCCACACCTCACGATATCGCCGTCATCGGCGCCGGACCCGTCGGTCTGGTCACCGCCGCCGCCTTCGCGCGCAAGGGCGCTCGCGTGCTGCTGCTCGAGGCCAACGCCGGCGCCAGCCGTCGCCTCGCGGGGGAGTGGCTGCATCCGCCCGGGGTCGAGGCCCTGCGGCGCCTGGACCTGTTGCCCGAAGAGATCCTGGCGGGGCATCCCGCGGGTCGCGGCTTCGCGGTCTTTCCGGACGACGCCTCCGAGGCGATCGTGCTGCCCTACGCGCCGGGTCAGACCGCGCTGACGGCGGACCACGCCAGCTTGGTGCGTGCCCTGCGGACCCGGGTCGCGCAGCGCCCGGGCGTCGACTATCGCGAGGGCGTGCGGGTGAACGGGCTCGTGAGCGGAGGTCTCGAGCTTCAGGGCGGCGAGCGAGTGCTCGCCGGGCTGGTCGTCGGCGCGGACGGTCGCAAGTCCATCGTGCGGCGCGCTCTGGGCATCGACGCGCCCACGCGCACCCTCTCGAACATGGCGGGCGTCGAGCTGCGTCTGCCGCGTGCGGGCGCCGTGGAGCTTCCCTTCGAGGGCTTCGGTCATGTGCTGCTGGGCGGTCCGGGGCCGATCCTGATGTACCGCATCGGCCCGGATCGGGTCCGGGTCTGCCTGGACATCCCCACGGGATGTGTCGGAGCGCGGCGTGACGTCGCCTATCTGTACGAGGCGTTCTCGCTGCGCATGCCCGAGAGCCTGCGTCCCGCCTTCCGCGAGGCCCTGCTCGCGGGCCGCGTGCAGTGGGCCCTGGGTCGCTTCCGTCCGCGCAGCTTCTACGGTCGCGGCGAGGTCGCGCTGGTCGGGGACGCGGTGGGTTCGACCCATCCGTTGACGGCCGCCGGCATGACGCTCGGCTTCGCCGACGCCCTGTGCTTGGCCGAGGCCCAGGACGTGAGCCGCTACGCCGCGCAGCGCGAGCAGGCGAGCTACGTGCCCGAGCTGCTCGCCAGCGCGCTCTACCAGGTCTTCGAGCGCGAGGACGCCAGCGCCGAGGCGATTCGGCAGACGGTCTATGAGGTCTGGCGCAAGTCGGACTTCGAGCGCGCTCGGACCATGCGCCTGTTGGCCGGTGAAGAGGTCTCCCTGGGAGAGTTCGGCGCCGCCTTCGTCAAGGTCGCGGGCAAGGCCGTCGGACGCGGCTTCGGCGTCGCAGGCGCCAAGCGCTCCTGGCTCGGCGAGTGGGTCGGGCTCGAGGAGTGGGCGCGCTGGCCAGCCGCCACGCTCGTGCCCGCCAAGCTGCGCGTTCGTTTTCGACCGCGGAGCAGCGACGTCAGCCCCTTCCCGTCGCGGGACGCCGAGGGCTCCAGCCCCGCCCCTTCGGCTCGACGTGGCTCGGACGAGAGTCGTTCCCTGTTCGAGTCCAGCGTTCGCGCGGGACTCGCCTCCGCCACGGACGCCTCGCTTCGCTTGGCCGCCGCGCGTCTGGGCGCGTCGTGCTCCGAGGCCGCGCCCGAGCCGGACGACACGCTCTCCGCGCGTTGTGCGCGTCTGCGTCTCTCCCTTCACGCGGGGTCGACCGCGGAGCTCGCGCCCGAGCTCGGCGCGCTGCTCACGCTCGTCCCCGAGGACGCACCTGCCGAGGCCGATTGGCTCGAGGCCTTGGCCGACGCGAGCCGGCACGCGCCCGGTCTGCGCACGGCTGCCATCGAGCAGGTCTCGAGCGCCGCTCGCGCGCGTCAGCTCGAGGCGCCGCGGCCTCGACTCGACACGCCGGACGATCTGCTGCGCGCGTCCGCGAGCCTGCGCTCCAGCGCCGCCGTCGGTCTGCCCGCCTTCCACCCCTGGGTCAGGCGCAGGGTCTTCGCCCTGTGCGCGGCGCTTCAGCAGGACGCCGAGCTGCGGCGCGATCTTCCTCCGCTCGTGCTCTTCGCCGCAGCCCGCGCGATCCTCGAGTGCGGTGCGCCGCGCCTCGACCTGGTCGACGAGATCATCACGCGCTCGGTCGAGCTGCGCTCCCTCGAAGCGGCTGAGCCCGCGCTGCTCGAGGCCGCGGCCGTGACCCTCACGCTCCTGAACGCGCGCGACGCGGAAGGTCCTCTCGCGTCCCGTCGGGCGAGCGCCGCGGACCGCGCGCTGACCAAGCAGAGCCTGCTCGACGTGAGCCGCACCTTCGCGCGTCCGATCGAGATGTTGCCCGGCGATCTCGAGACCGCCGTGACCTGCGGCTACTTGCTCTGTCGCGTCGCCGACACCATCGAGGACAACCCCAACCTCGCCCTTTCTGCGCGGGACCTGCGCTACGGCGTCTTCCTCGACGTGATCGAGGGCCGCGCGCCCGCCAGCCACTTCGAGCACCTGTGGGACGACGTCCCCGGACGTGCCACCGAGCTTCACCTGTGCAAGAACCTGGGCGCGGTGATGCGCGTCTTCGGTGATCTGCCCAAGGGCATGCGCGAGCGCACGGTCCCCTGGGTCGCGGAGATGACGCGCGGCATGCAGCTCTACAGTCATCGGCCCGCGGGCGACGACGGCTTCACGGCCCTGCTCACCGAAGACGACCTCTCGCGCTACTGCTACTACGTCGCGGGCACGGTCGGGCACATGCTGACGGACCTCTTCCTCGAGGCCCTCGGAGCGGACGTCAGCCCCGACGTGGCCAACGGGCTGCGTGAGCACGCCGAAGGCTTCGGGCTCGGGCTGCAGCTGACCAACATCCTCAAGGACGTGACGGACGACGCCGAGCGCCTCTGTTCGTTCATCCCGCGCACGGTCTGCGCGCGTGAAGGGCTGGGCATCGCCGAGCTCACGGATCCCAATCGTCGCGCGGCGGCCCATCGCGCCGTGGCCCCACTCTTCGACAGCGCTCGGCAGCGGCTCGATCAGGCGCTCGAATACACACTCAGCCTGCCGTCGACGGCGGCCGAGATGCGCCTCTTCTGCCTGCTGCCGCTGTTCATGGCCGTGCGCACCCTCGAGCACGCGCGCGGAAACGACGCCATGTTCGTGGCCGACGCGCCGGTGAAGATCCCGCGCAAGGAAGTCGAAGCGCTGATCGCCGACTGCGTCATGCACGTGCGCGACGACGCGGCCCTCCGGCAGCGCTACGCGGCGCTCTGGCTCCATTCCTCCGAGGCTTCCTCGCGCCAGGAAGCGTTGGCGCCATGAGCCGCGTTCTCTCCCCCATCCTCTCCCCGGTCGCCTGTCTGGGCGCACCGGCCCCCGTCCTCCCACGGAAGAAGGACTGAGTTCATGCGTGATTCCCGCATCCCTGGTTTCTATCGCCTCGACCTCGACGACCGCTGGTCGGAGCTGAGCAGCCGCTTCGGCCTCTCGGCCAAGGAGCTCGACTGCCTCTCCGACGGTGGGCGCCTCAGCGTGCAGAAGGCCGACAAGATGGTCGAGAACTGCGTGGGCGTCTTCGGCATGCCCATCGGGCTCGGCCTGAACATGCGCGTCAACGAGCGCGACTACGCCGTGCCCATGGTGATCGAGGAGCCCTCCGTGGTCGCCGCCGTGAGCAACATGTCGCGGGTCGTGCGTCAGGCGGGCGGCTTCGAGGCGTCGGCGGATCCGTCGATCATGATCGGTCAGGTGCAGGTGCTCGACGCGCCCGATCCCGTGGCCGCGGCCCGCGCGCTCGAGGACGCGGAGCAGGAGATCCTGGCGCGCGCCAACGCCGTGCATCCCAACATGCAGAAGCGTGGCGGTGGAGCCATCGGCATCGAGGTGCGCTCCTTCGTGGACCCGCATCCGATGGTCGTGCTGCACCTCCTGGTGGACTGCGCGGACGCCATGGGCGCCAACGCCGTCAACGCCATGGCCGAGGGCGTCGCGCACTTCGTCGAGGAGCTTACGGGCGGTCGGGTGAACCTGCGCATCCTGAGCAACCTCGCGGATCGCCGCCTGGCGCGCGCCGCGTGCACCGTCCCCGAGATGCTGCTCGCGGGCAACGGTTTCACCGGCACCGAGGTCGCCGAGGGCATCGTGCAGGCCTATCGCTTCGCCGCCGTGGATCCCTACCGGGCCGCGACCCACAACAAGGGCGTCATGAACGGCGTTGACGCGGTCGCCATCGCCACGGGCAACGACTGGCGCAGCGTCGAGGCGGGTGCCCATGCCTACGCCGCACGCGACGGCCGCTACACCTCGCTGACGCGTTGGTGGCGCGAGGACGGTTGCCTGCGTGGACACATCGAGCTTCCGATGGCGGTCGGCGTGGTCGGCGGATCCACGAACGTGCACCCGACCATCCAGGTGATGCGCAAGATCCTGAACGTCCACAGCGCCGGCGAGCTCGGCATGATCATGGCGGCCGTGGGTCTGGCCCAGAACATGGGCGCGCTTCGGGCGCTCGCCACCGAAGGCATCCAGCGCGGGCACATGACGCTGCACGCGCGCTCCGTGGCGCTGGCCGCGGGCGCGAACGGCGCCGAGATCGATGGCATCGCGGCGCTGATGGTGGAGATGGGTCGCGTGAAGATCGACGTGGCGCAGGATCTGCTCGCGGAGCGCAAGGCCGGCTGAGGCGTGTCCCCCGAGGCCCCGCGCTCATCGGCCCGTGCCCTCGCCGCTGGCGTCGACGCGCTCTTGCGCGAGCAGGCCGAGGACGGCTCCTTCGAGGGCGAGGTCGTGTGGTGCCCGATGCTCGTCGCGCAGTACGTGATGATGATCCACATCACGGGCGCGCCCATGCCCGAGGGTCGGCGCGAGCGCGTGCTCCTGAACTTCGAGCGCACGCGGCTGCCCTCGGGGCTCTGGGGTCTGCACGAGCAGAGCCCGCCCACGCTCTTCGTCACCACGCTGGTGTACGTCGCCGCGCGTCTGCTCGGCGTGCCGGCGGACGATCCGCTGCTCGTGCCGGCGCGAGGCTTCATCGCGCAGGTCGGCGGCGTGTTGGCGATCCCCTCGTGGGGCAAGTTCTGGCTCTCGCTGCTCGGCCTCTACGGCTGGGACGGTGTGAACGCCGTGCTGCCGGAAGCCTGGGCTCTGCCGGAGCGCGCGGCGCTGCATCCGCGCAACTACTACTGCCACACCCGGCTGATCTACATGGGCATGGCGGCGCTCTACGGCCGACGACTGACGGCGCCGACCACGGCGCTCACGCACGAGCTGCGCAGCGAGCTCTATCCAGGGCGCGACTTTCAGAGCATCGACTTCGCGGCCGCGCGCGGGCTCTTGCACGAGCCGGATTTGTTCGCGGCGCCGTCCATTCCGCTGAAGCTGCTCTACGGGGTGTCCACGGCCTACGACCGCGTGCACGTGCCCTTCCTGCGCAAGCGTCTGATAGCTCAGCTCGAAGAGCGCATCGTGTGGGAGCTTCGGACCACCACGCACACCAGCATCTCGCCGGTCTCGGGGCTGCTCAACATGCTCGCGCTCTGGGCCAGGGATCCCGAGCACGCGGACTACCTCCGCGCGCTCGAGCGCTTCGAGGGCTGGATCTGGGAAGACGACGTCGACGGCACGCGCGTCACCGGCGCGCGCAGCGTGACCTGGGATAGCTCCTTCGCGATGTCGGCGCTCGAGGCCGCGGCCCCGCACGTGGACGTGTCGGACGCTCTCTTGCGAGCCGCGGACTTCCTCGAGACGCAGCAGATCGAGACCAGCTTTCCGGGCTACGCCTGGGCCTATCGCGTGGATCCCCAGGGCGGCTTCTGCTTCGCCGGGGTC
>Ga0210033_1002776_pt1 | contig 14638 bp, 11 predicted proteins | sample CryGeymeta201501_FD_185465 | JGI IMG/M metagenome (GOLD analysis project Ga0210033, IMG submission 185465) | Groundwater microbial communities from Crystal Geyser aquifers in Utah, USA - Crystal Geyser metaG 2015-01 (SPAdes) (version 2) | ecosystem: Environmental > Aquatic > Deep subsurface >... | reverse complement strand
GTGAGGGCCTCCCCCTCTACCCTCATAGGGGAGAGGGGGCTGGGGGGTGAGGGCCTCCCCCTCTACCCTCATAGGGGAGAGGGGGCTGGGGGGTGAGGGCGCGCTACAACGTCTCCAACAACTTGAACCCCATCGCCAGCTCCGAACCCAACAGATGATAGAACAGCTGGCTACCCAGCCCGCTCCACCACAGCCACGTCGTCGTCCGCTCCACCTCAACGGCGATCACCCCGAGGATCTCCGAGCCGAACACGACCGGGAACGCCAGCGTGGCGTAAGTGCCCGCGCGCGCAGAGCGGTAGTACTCCGACAGCCGGCGCCAGCCGTCGGCCTCCAACTCGGCCTCGCCGCGCAGGCGGCTGTCGCTGAGCTCACCGCGCTCCTCATGCACCCAGACGGTGTTGTTCCAGGCCTTGCCGTCCTCCACGCGGCTGCCGCCCGCCAGCACGATCGGGCGACCGAGGCGGACCGCCAGGCCGACGACGCCCGCGTCGCCGACGTCCTCGGCGTGGATCGGCAGCTCGAGGGCGTCGAAGCCGGTCCAGCCATGCGCGTGCACGAAGCGAAGGATGGGCTTGGGGCCGGGCTGAACGCGGCCGATGGAGAAGCTCGGGAGGCCCGGCATGGTGGCCATGCGCTCAACCACGCGGGCCACGAAGGTGTCGACGCGCGTCTCCAGGTCGTCGTGGCGAAGCGCGGCCACCACGTCCTCGCGGATCCGGGTGACGAGCTGGGCCTGCCGGGCGCTGAGGGTGTAGATGGCCGACGCCCGCACGCGGGCCGCCAGCGCGTCCGACACCAACTGCAGCATCGGGCCGGTGCTGGCCGGCAGCAACGCGTCGTAGCGCCACCGCAGGTCGAGCCAGCCGATCAGCTCGATGCCCTCGCCGTCCAGCTGGTGGGTCACCAGAGGGACGAGGATCCGTCGCCCCACCGCCGGGCGGTCCACCGCGATCGTCAGCGCCTCGACCTCCAGGTCCTCGCCCTCGATCGCCCGCCAGGTCGTCTCCGTACCCTCGGCCGGGAGATAGCGGTGGTAGCGGCGGGCCGGATCGTCGCACTGAACCCGCACCGCGCTGGCCAGGACGCCGTCGAGACCCTCGCCCTTGCCCGTGGGCAGGCTCATGCCGACAAGCCGGGTGGTGTGGGGGTCCTCGGCGAAGAACAGGCGCTCGGCCATGACGTCGTAGGTCGGCATCGCGTGGAGCGCAGCGCCGAGCTCCACCACCGCACTCATCTCGGGCGCGATCAGGAGCGACGCGCTGTGGTCCACCCCCAGCCACTCGGGCAGGTGGTCCAACAGGCCGTAGATCACGTCCTTGATCGGCGTCGCGCCGCGGTCCACGGTGCCCTCCAGCGCCAACCGCACGCTGTTGCGCCGCGAGGCGCGGATGGCCTCGCTGCAACGCGCCGCCAGGCCGGTCAGCGCGCGGTCCGACAACCTCGCGATCGATGCCGTGTCGAGCAGCGCGAAGCCGAGCGGGCCATCGGCCAGCCCGGGGGTCGTGCCGTCGCCGTCGTGAAGCGTCAACAGACCCAGCGGCGTGTTGCCGGCGTCCGGCGAGTCCAACGCCTCAGCCGTGCCCTCACCGCGGGCGTGCGCCGCCAGCGCCTCAAGCCGCCACCCCACCGGGCAGCGGGCCACGCCGGTCGCCGTCAGCCGAAAGCTCACCGACTCGGCCGTCGTGTGGCAGAAACCCACCGTCACCCACAGGCCCTCCAGCCCCGCGGTCGACCCGACGAAGGGGCCGGCATAGCGGTGGAGGTGCAGCGCCAGCTGGTCGATGTAGGCCGCGCTCGCGGTCGGCGCGCCGACCGTTCGCTCGCTCGAGGGAAGGGGGGGGTCATGGGTTCGACTCCGTCATCGTGGTCAGGGTGGGCTGGATCGAAGTCGTCGAGACGACCTCACTCCGGGGGATCGCCCCGATACCGCCGGTGCGTGCGCCGGATCGTGCGCCACCTGTCGCGGCGATGCAAGCCTGCCGGCCGTCCAGCCCCGCCCGCGCGCACACGCACGACATCTTTGCATTGCGGCCGCATCCCGACTACCATGGCGCCGCTCGGAGCATCACTGTGACAGGAGCCCTGCACCCATGAAGAGAACACTCGTTGCACTCATCGTCGTCGCCCTGGCCACAATGGCCTCGGTCGCCTCCGCTCAACACGACCCCACCATCGATCCCGGCGTCCGCGCAGGCGTCGTCGAGCTGCTCGGCTCGTTTGAGGTCGAGCCCACCCAGAAGGATTGGGACAAGATCGGCCCCGGCGCCGCCGACGTCCTCGTCGAGATCGCCGCAGACCCCAGGCAGCAGCCCACCATGCGCAGCCGCGCGGTCAGCTCGCTCGTCCACGTCGAGAGCGATCAGCACGAGCTCCTCCAGAACCTCCTCGCCAACACCGACACGCCCGTCATCGTCCGGCGCAAGGCCATGAACGTCCTGGCCATCAAGCACCCCGAGGCGGCCATCGTCGCCCTCGAGCCCTTCGTCAACAGCGATCAGCCGCGGCTGCGGGAGTCCGCGATCCGCGCCCTCGGCCTGGTCGCCCGTCCCGAGGCCCGCGTCCTGCTCCAGGAGCGCCTCAAGGTCGAACCGCGTAAGTATCTCAAGGATGAGATCAAGGTCTCCCTCGATCGAATCGATGCGGCCGCCCCCTGACCCTCGACGACACGCCGCGAAGACCGAAACGCGACTGAGGAGACCTCCATGAACGACAATCGAGCCATCTTGGCGGCACTGGCCGCCGTCCTGTTCGCGGTCGGACTCGCCGGCTGCGACGCCACCGAAGCCTCCGGTGACGCCTGTGAGTCCACCGCAGACTGCTCCGCCGGCGAGCTCTGCGACGACGCCGACAAGAAATGTGTGTGCCCACCCGAAGGGTGCGGCGCAAACAACGGAGACGGCATCACCCGCTTCGGCTTCTCCGGAGACGGCAGCGTCAGCCTCGCCGATCTCGGCACCGTCCAGGTCACCGGAGACGGCAGCGACCCGCTGGTCGTCGCCGTGCCGTCTGGCGCACGGTCGGTGGCCGTCGTCGTCGAAGGCGCCGGCAGCAACATCATCCTGGCCCACAAGATCACCAGCCCCTCCGGCGATGTCGTCTTCGACTACAACAACGACGTCAACACCAACCGCACCGACCCCAACGACGGCCTCTACATCGTCCTGATCCCCTCCAACCCCGACGTCGAGCTCGCCGCGGGGGACTGGAAGCTCGAGTTCCTCACCGACGGACCGGACTTCTCGGCCACCGTCACCGGCGTCTTCAAGACCGCCGCGTCCTCCAGCAAGAAGATCGACGTCAACCTGTTCTTCGTCGGTGTGGACGGGCTCGACGCCGCAAAGGCCGAGGCTGACCCCGGCTTCCAGGCCATCCTGTCCAACGTCAGCGACGTCTTCGGCGCCGCCGGCATCGGCTTCGGCCAGATGAGCTACATCGACATCACCGGCGACGACGCCGACCGCCTCGGCATCGTCGACAGCGTCGATGGCCCCTCCAGCGAGCTGGCCCAGCTCTTCAAGCTCTCGGCCGACCGCTCCAACCGCGCCCTCAACTTCTTCTTCGTCGCCGACATCGGCGGCGGCGACGCCGGCTTCAGTCTGCTCGGTCTGGCCGGCGGCGTGCCAGGTCCGCCGTCTCTGCACGGCACTGGCCGCAGCGGCATCGCCATCAACATGGCCGACTTCATCGGCGCCGAAGGCGACGCGCTCGCCACGGTCAGCGCCGATCTGGAGCTGATCATGGCGCACGAGGCGGGCCACTACATGGGCCTCTACCACACCACCGAGCGCAACGGCCTCGCGCTCGACGACGGCGGCATCCTCGGCCAGGATCCCCTCTCGGACACCCCGCTCTGCCCCGACAGCGCCGACACCTCGGGCAACATGGTGCTCTCGGCCGATGAGTGCGCCGACCATGGCGGAGGCAACCTCATGTTCTGGAGCCCGAAGACGAACGGTCGCGCCCTGACCTCCAAGCAGGGCAGCGTCATCAACGCCAGCGCCGTCATCAAGTAGCCCCCCGCCCATCCGGCGACCGACGCCGCGCCTCAGGTGCGGCGTTGCTTTCTTGGGGAGCGGTCGCCATGGGTGCATCGCTCCACACTCCAACCTCTCGACCCCGGCGTGATCATGAAGGACCAACGTCAAGCGCCCCAGGCCACCGCATTCGATCGCTTCGTCCATCTCTCTGGCCCGCTGCGCCTCAAGTTCGTGGTCCTCATCTTCACCCTGACCGGGCTGCTCGGGGTGGGCGCCGAGCTGTTCGGGCAGGAGGGAGCACCGGCGCCGAAACCGGCCCCTGCGCGGCAGGCGCGCCCGCCCGAGCTGGTGGTCAGCTCCCTTGAGCAGCTGCCGGACGTCGAGGACCCGGTCACCCTTGTGGCCGCCGGAAAGCACCACCTCAAGGCCGGCGATCCTCAGTTCGCCGAGGCCATCTTCAAGGCGGCGGTCGAGCGCATGGAGATCGCCCACTACGCCGACTTCGCCGGCGGAAGGCCCGGAGAGGCCGTGCAGCTCGAGTGGAAGGGCGATGTGGAGGGCGCGCGCGCCGTGTGGCGGGCGATGATCGACGCCGACGTCCTGTCGGCGTACTTCTTCATCGACAAGTTCTCCACCGACCCTGACAAGCCGACGCTGCTGTCTGAGGCGCGCGACCGCATCGACGCCGTGGTCAAGACGGTCAAGGAGGGAGGGAAGGCGCCGATCCTCACCACCAGCTCCGGCAAGGTCCGTGACCTGGTCGCCATGAGCAGCGAGGACGCCATCGCCGCCTTCCAGAAGGGCGAGAAGCTGCGCTACGTCTACGTGGACGACCTCGACCTGAGCAAGCAGAGCTTCACCGAGCCGGTCCAGTGCACGCGGTGCGTCGTGGGCAGCCTCGAGACGTGGGGCTCGACCTTCAAACAGCGGTTTGGATTCCAGGGGATCGTCATGGGCAACGCCCACTTCGGCAAGAAGTGGGCGGGCGAGGTCAATCGAAGCTCAGCCACGCCGGCCGGCGAGTTCGACGAGCTGTTCCTCGACGGTTCGGTCGTCTTCGGGGACGTGAACCTCGACTCGGTGCACGTGAGCGGTCGTCAGCTCGCCATGCCGCTGACCCTCATCGAGGGCGAGTTGGATGCGCGCAATATCACGATCCAGAATACGGCGGAGTTTCGCTACTTGACCGCGCGCAAGGGCGCAAACTTCAAGGGCGCCGAGCTCAATGGGCCGACCTACTTCGGCAACACCACCTTCGGTCAGTTCAACTTCTCACGCGTTGTGGTTCGTAAGAACACGGTCTACTTCAACTCCGCCCACTTCACCGGCCCCTTCACGATGGACAAGTGCGAGCTTGTCCGAGGCGCCAGCTTCGAGAACGCCCGCTTCGACCAGGCCGCCGAGTTCCGTCAGAGCCGCATCTACGCCCGCCTCAACCTCTCCCGCGCCCGCTTCGCCGACGCGCTCACCTTCTCCCAGATCGAGCTCCAGGACCTCGACTTCTTCGGCACGGTCGTGCACGGAGCCGCCAACTTCAGCGACTCGGTCTTTCAGGGCAACGTGCGCTTCGCTCTCGACGGACTCACGCGGCGCCTCCACCTCCACAACGTCGACCCGCTCCACCACCTCTACAAGCTCTATCAGGGCGACGACGACGCCGAGGAGGACCTCACCTTCAAGAGCCAGTACGGCGTCACCCACGTCGACGACCTCACGGCCCGGCTGGAGGGCGACGTCTCGTTCGCCAACAGCATCTTCCAGAAGTTCGTGAACTTCGAGGGCGTCCAGTTCGGCTCGCCGGAGAAGGACTCGCTGGCGAGCTTCTTCAACACCCAGTTCTACGGCGAGGCCCACTTCGAGCGGACGATGTTCTACGCGACGGCGGACTTCCGGACGATCTTCGGCAACGAGCTCTCGTTCAATCAGGCCCGGTTCTTCCGCACCTGGATGCTCGACGACGCCAACGTCCCGGGCCGACTCTCCATGAGCGGCGCCCGCCTCATGGACGAAGCCACGATCAGCCTCTACGGCGCGCGCATCGCCTCGTTCGGCATCACCTTCGATCAGCTCCGCGACGACGAGCACGACGAGCACCGGCTCTTCTACGAGCGATGCGCGCTCTCTGGCGACCAGATCGCCCCCTACACCACCGACGTACGCCTCTTCGATGCCCGCTGGGACGCCCTCAACGAGGTGGAGATCACCGACCCCGCCACGATCACCGACAACGCGCGCCGCATCTGCGCCGAGCGCACCGTGGGCGAGTTCGTCGGCCTGCGCGACTCGTTCAGCAAGCGCGGCATGAGCCAGGAGAACGAGTGGGCCTACTGGCACCTGCGCCACTACAAGAACGCCCTCGCTCAGCTGCGTGCGCCTACCTTCCTCCACACCCTGTACGCCTGGGCGGAGATCGTGATCTTCGAAAAGGGGTTCGGGTGGGGTGTGCGGCTGTCGAACCTGCTCGGCACCGGGCTCGTGGTGGTCCTCGTCTTCCTCCTGCTCTACCGCTTGATGTGCGGGGACATGCTCATCGACTGGGATGGACGGCCAACCCGGTTCCGCGACCTGCCGCTCTGGGGGATGTTCGTCGTGAGCTTCCACTCGTTCCTTGGCCGCACCCGCGACTGGAAGGCCACCAACTCCCCCTCGGTCTGGAAGCTGCTCTACACCACCGAGATCATCCTCGGCATCATCCTTATCACCTTCTTCATCGGCGCCTACACGCGCCTCGTGCTCACGTGAACGGGGCAGGGTGAGGGAGCTCCTCGTCGTCGCGGTGGGCCAGGGAACCGCGCGATGCGGTCGGGGATGATCTGCTGCGCGCCGCGTGCTATGCTTGCTCCGTTCATCGACCTCCTCCAGAAGAGACCATGCCATGCGCCGCACATCCCCGCTGTCCACCCCCCTCGCCCTGCCGATCGTCGCGCTCGCGCTCGCGTTGACCATGCTCGCCGGCTGCGGAGATGACCGTGAGCGGAGCTCGGACGACGGATTGCTTGACGGCAACAACGCCACCAACAACGGCGTGGCCACCAACAACGGCGTGGCCACCAACAACGGCGTGGCCACCAACAACGGCGTGGTCACCAACAACGGTGGTTGCGTCTACCCTCGCAACGACGCCGTCAGCATCGGCTTTGGCAAGGCCATGCCGCCGGTCTCGTGGCTCAAGGCCCGGCGTCCGGACGGCAGCCTCGAGGACTTCTCCCTCGAGGACTTCCACTGTAACCCGAAGTGGGACCGCTACAACGTGCTCCTGTTCTTCGTCACCGCCGAGTGGTGCCCGAGCTGCGAGGCCGCGATGACGGAGTTCGGGGCCGACGGCACCTTCTTGCGCTGGGAAGACGCTGGCGCGCTGGTCGTCTTCCTGGAGTTGGAGACCGCCAGCTACGCCCCCGCCACCAACGAAGACGCCTTCACCACCGCCACTGCGCAGACGGGTGGCAACATCCCCGGCTACATCGTGGGCGACAAGGAGGTGATGCCGTCGCGCGCGCCGTCGATCTTCCGCACCACACCCGTCATCGGGAGCCTGCCGACCGGGTTCATCGTGCGGCGCAGCGACATGCTGATCATCAGCCCGCTGTCCGCGGGCGGAACCTGGCTCGACATCGAGGCGATCGCACGCGATCCGGTCACCGACGTCGTCGTGCCCGACCCCGACGGCCCTCCGACCTGCGGCCCGGCCGACGAGGAGGCCGGCGAGCCTGGCAACAACACCGCCGCCGGCGCCACCAGCCTCTACCCCGACGACCTCGTCGAGGGCGCCATCTGCGACGATCAGCCCGACTTCTACCGCGTCAGCCTGCCAGGCCACCGCTGGCTGCTGGACCTCTCGTTTGATCCCACCCTCGGCGACCTCGACTTCTACCTCTGGGATCCGGCCACGGACGACTACCAACTCCAGGACGGTAGCCGCGTCGGCAGCGCCGAGACTGGCGTCGGCGAGGTCTTCCAGCACTGCGGGGACGCCACGATCCGGGTGTTCGGGTACCTGGGCAGCACCGCGCCGTATCGCATCTCCCTCATCGACCTGGGGCCGGCCCCATGCAACTAGCGGAGCCCGTGGCCATCGCCGCCGTGCTCCTGCTGTCGGCCTGCGGCTCCGCCGCCTCGACCCCCGACCCCGAGCCCACCGATGCCGGCGAGGACGACGTGGCCGACCGCGCGGACTCCAGCGACGCGCAGGGGCCGGACAGCCGCGCGGACACGCCGGAGGCCTGCGCCGCTGGCACCATCGTCACCACCCTCGTCGGCTCGGTCGTGGACGAGCTTGGCGCGCCGCTCGAAGGGGTCAGGCCCCAGCCGTGTGTGCGCCTGGAACGCGGCGATCTGGTCTGCCTCCGCCCGGCCACCACCACCGCCGACGGCCGGTTTGCACAAGCGGTGCCCTTCGAGTCCCAGTGCATGACCGCGCTGACCTTCCGCGTCTCGCTGCCCGGCGCCCGCCGGACCACCCCGTACTGCCCCGAGCCCCTGCCCGAGCGCTCCGCCGTGCTGAACCGCGCCGAGCCCTTGGTGCTCCACCCCACCGAACCACCCGAGCTGCTGCCGCCCGAGGGCGACCCGGCAGCGGTCCGCACCGTGCGCTTCGTCGGCGGATTCGAGCTGGACGTGGCGCCCAGGGACCTGTTCTTCACCGTCGGCGGCTGGGACGACCTGTCGATGGCCGTCGTCCCGCCCGGCGACGACGGCCTCTGCTTCCTCGGCGACGGCCCTCGCCCGGCAGCGCTCTACGCCTTCTCGCCCGAGGGGGACGTCACCGACAGCGCGGCCACGATGCGCATCCCCAACACCGCGGCGCTCGCCCCCGCGGCGGTCGTCGACCTCTTCGTGCTCGGCGCCCTCGACTGCACGCTCGCCGACGGCACGGCGCTGGAGGAGGGCCGCTGGCAGCGCTTTGGCGGCGGCGTCGTCTCGGCCGACGGCGCCTTCATCACCCCCGATGCGGGCTTGCCCTGCCTCACCTGGCTCGGCGTCCAGGAGGTCGCGCGATGAACCCACGCTCCGTCCTTCCCGTCCTCCTCACGCTCGCCCTCGCGCTCATCGCCGCCTGCGCCGACACCGCCACCGACGACCTCGCCGGCTCCTCCGGCCCGCGCGACGGCTACCCGCCCGGACCCTACGGCACGACCGCCGACACCGTCATCGCCAACCTCCAGTTCACCACCGCCGAGGGCGACCCGCTGAGCTTCGAGGACCTCTACGCCGACGGCGACAACCGCCTGCTCCTGATCAGCACCGCCGCCGGCTGGTGCACCTCCTGTCGCGAGGAGCAGCCCAAGCTCCAGAGCCTCCACGCCCAGCACCACGCCCGCGGCCTCGTCGTCCTGCTCGCCCTGTTCGAGGACGCCGCCTACGCCCCGGCCACCGCTGCCGAGGCCGCCCGCTGGAAGGACCGCAACAGCCTCACCTTCGACGTCGTCGCCGACGAGGCCTTTGCCCTGAGCGCCTACTACGATCCGATGTCCACGCCGATGAACATGATGGTCGACGTCGCGTCCATGAAGATCCTGTGGCTCACCACGGGCTGGGATCAAACGACCATTGACGCCATCATCCAATCGAGGCTCTGATCATGACCGCTCTCCGCCGCTCCCTCGCCGCCCTCGCGCTCCTCGTGGCCGTCCTCGGCTTCGCGTCCATCGCCGCAGCCCAACCCGAGGGGCAACGGCCGCCGTCGCGGGCCGCCGCGAGCGACTTCACCCTCCAGAGCCTGGAGGGCACCCCGGTCAAGCTCTCCGACCTGCGCGGCAAGGTGGTGGTGATCAACTTCTGGGCGACCTGGTGCGCCCCGTGCCTCCAGGAGCTCCCCTTCCTCGACACCTTCCAGAAGCAGTGGGCCGATCAGGGCCTCGTCGTGCTCGCCGTCGCGGTCGACGGCCCCGAGTCCGTCTCCAGCGTCAACCGCATCGTCCGCCGCAACCGCTGGTCCCTCCGCGTCCTGCTCGACGCCGAGGGCAAGGTGACCGGCCTGTTCAACCCCCGCGGCAACAACCCCTTCACGGTCTTCATCGACCGCAACGGCCGCGTCGTCGAGTCCCACGAGGGCTTCACGCCCGGCGATGAGGTCACCACGCGAGCCCTCATCGAGCGCCTGCTCGCCGAGTCTGTGCCGTGAGGCTGGGCGCGCCCGGCTGCGCCCTGCTCCTGGCGCTCGCCGTCGGGCTCGGCACGCCCGCGTCCGCCCAGGCTCAGGATGGCGCCCGCGCCCAGGTCACCAACACCCTCACCGGCGAGGCGCGCGGCGACAACCACAACGGCGTCGACACCGACGACGACTACACCGTCATCGTCGACCGCTTCAACCTCTCGGTCGCCTCGCCGGGCCTCGTCGCCCAGCTCCGCGCTGATCTCTTCCAGTTCGTTGACGAGCCCGCGGACCAGGGCTACCGCGATGCGCTCCAGATCGAGCGACTGACCCTGCGGTTCACCCGCGGCCCCTGGGAGGTCGTGGGCGGCGACTTCTATCGGCAGCTCGGCCGCGGCATCGCCCTGTCGCTCCGCAAGAACGAGGAGTCGGCGGTCGATGTCACCCTCCAGGGCGGCCAGCTCGGCTACCAGGGCACCGCGCACCAGCTCACCGCCTTCGCCGGCCGCACCAACCCCGCCAACCTCGACGCCATCTCCCAGCGCTTCGTCGCGGACACCCACGACACGATCGTCGGCGGGACCTGGGACTGGACCGGCAACTCCCTCGTCAAGCTCGGCGCCTTCGGCCTCTGGATGAAGACCCGCGAGCAGCTCCTCGGCGAGCACAGCACCACCGCCAGCGCGGGCGCCACCGTCGCCATGCCCACCGCCACCGACTGGCTGGCCCTCTACGCCGAGGGCGACGCCCAGCAGCGCCAGGTCATCGGCGTCAGCTCCCGCGGCTACGCCGCCTACGCCACCGCCGACCTCACCCTCCTCCACGGCGACCTCACCTTCCTGCTCGAAGGCCTCCACCTCCAGGACTACGAGCTCCGCGGCAGCACCAACACCGCGCTCGGCAAGGCCTTCGACTACAACCAGCCCCCGACCCTCGAACGCATCGATCAAGAGGTCACCAACCTCCGCGACGTCGACGGCGCCGCGCTCCGCGCCGAATACTTCTTCTTCGACCTCGACCTCCTCCTGTTCGCCAGCGGCAACCTGCGCCTCAACGATCCCGCCGGCCCATCGCCCGTCCAGACCGCCCACGCCTACGCCGGCGCCACCTGGACCTTCCAGCAGGGCCGCAGCCGCCTCCAGGCCAGCGCCGGCACCCGCGACGAGCGTCAGGACGGTCAAACGCTCCGCACCCTCATCCACGCCGAAGCCGACTACCTCCAGGCCCTGCTCGTCGAATACGGCCTCTCCATCCACCTCCAGCTCTGGCACGAGCTCCGCTCCCAGGACGCCGCCGACTTCCAGCGCGGCACCTCCCTCCTGTCCCTCGAGTGGGCCCGTCGTGGCTCGGCAGGCTTCGAGCTCAGCTACGACACCCAGGACCCCAGGCCCGAGGTCCGCAACGCCTTCGCCGCCGCCCTCCTCGCCTGGCACCTCCACGGCACCTTCGACCTCGCCGACCTCGACGAGCTCAGCCTCGCCGTGCTCGCCGGCACCCGCCGCGGCGGCCTTCGGTGCGTGGCCGGCGTCTGCCGCGACTTCCCCGAGTTCTCTGGTGCCCAGGTACGGGCTATTTTGCGGTATTAGTGAGGGGCTAGTCGTCTGGACCGGGTTGCACCGTACATCCTCCCCCAGACCCCGTCGCGCGCCGCCTTCTCAGAAGCCATCCGGAAAGGAATGGCCGAGTTGGCGAGTTCCAGGTGCGTCAGATGTGGCTTTGAGGAGTCTCCAATCAGACCGCCGTGCATCCAGGTTGGGGGCGCGACGCAGGGTCTTCTGCGAGCTATCGCTCACAGAAGACCCTGCACTGCGCCCCCAACCTGGATGCAGGCTGAGCTGGGGCAGCGCCCCATGGGGACGACGATAAGCCGCAGATGGCGTGCATGGGGCTCGTCAACGACGGCCATAACTACCCGGACGGCTTCTCAGAGAGCTTGAGATACGGTGCGCGCAGGTCGACGCTGTGGGGGTCGACGTGGCGGGGCCAGGCTGACGGATGTGGGCCCCCACTTCAACGGGTCAGGCCGACGTTCCAAGTCAGTGACATGTGCGTATCTAGTTGCAAGTGCTCTCTATGGTGCAGCCGGTGTTTATGAAATTGATGCCGAAATTTGCAGCCGCACCTGGCCAACAGATATTGTATACCAAAGGGGTCAGAATCTGGTAGATGTTGCACTCGTCTATCCCCTCGATCGGAAGATGGCTCATCCAGACCAGCCAGTCCATCACTGTGCCGTCATCTGCGCATGAACCATGATTGCTCGCCCAAAACGCCTTCAACCAATCGAGTTCAACACCCCATAGGTTACAAGCTGGATCCGTCGTTGATACGCAGGACTCGCAAACGTTCTTAAGGTACTTATTTGGGAATGAACCAGCGCCGCTGCAGTCGATTTCTGAATAGAGACTCAGGTTTCCAGTGTGATTCGCAATCTTACAGGCTGGGCCAATCGTCCATGTGGACGCTGCAGTGTAATTTGCGAAACCTTCAGTCATCGCTGCTGTCATGTATTCTTTGCTTGTCAGTTTATGACTGCACGTCGAGGCAGTTCCAGATGTGCAACTGGCGGGACAATTTGCAAAGCATTGGAATGTTGAATAATCAGTCAGAGCATTGAGCGCGTCGGTCGCCTTTTTTTGGTATGAGTGGCCGATCTCATGGCTGATCGAGTATCTTTCATTATAACAGTACGGATTTAGGATTATATCTCCATTTGATATGGTGCGACAGTTGTTGTCAAGTTCGCTCTCCACTTTGATGGTGATAGATTCGGTTCCTAAAATGATATCAGGCGTAACGCGCAGCGTCTCTGCTGCTGCTGCATAACTCGCGAATTGACGAATTGTCATGGGTGGGGAGACGATGTACATGCCTGTAGAGGCAATAAATGATTGCTCCGTTGATACATATGAATAGTATTGTCCATAATTTTTATGCGAATATAGTGTATGGTTTTGTGTTGGTTTGCCAAAAGAGTAGACCGTGACACGAACCGAACCACTCGGAGGGTGAATGGTTGGAGTGCAACCGGGGTTTGGTCCTGTGTTGTTCGTGTATCCTGCCCACGTAATATGGCCACTTGAGTCCGAAATGATAACATACACGCCATGGAAAATCCGTACTGCACTCCCTGTCCAGTGATCGCCGACAGTGTGATCCTTGTACTGATATTGAGACTGAATGCAAAATGTCGAATCGATCGCTTCTAATCGCACAGGAAGAAGTGTGATGATTGCGACGATCGAAGCGCAATACAAATAGGTAAAGATGCCTGTCTTGTGCACTTTCGTTCTCCTTTCCCTACGGCCTTGCATGGAGAGATTCGATCGGAGTGATCTTGATGACCACCTCGGAAGCATCACTCATAGGTTGAATAGGTTGAATGCGATTGAGTCCAGATCGATCGAAGTCGAAAAAACGAAGTGAGCCACGGGTGTTGACAAATGATTCCTCGTATTGAAGATACATCTCCCGGTCTCCAGGTTGGAACCTACAGTCAATTAACACCTCGTCGCTGGCAGTAATCTCTCCTTCTTCATATTTTGACCGCAACATTGGCACGGCGGGTAGTTCAGTTTCGATAGTTTCAGTTGACATGCTTTGAATATTGCCGCCGATGTCTTTTTGATGGTTTTGTCCATTCAGATAGAAGACGAAATCGACATGATAGTCGAGTGAAAAGTTTCTCTTGTTTGAGATCTTGACAACCAGGATCGGATTTGTTGACTTATTGCTGTTAATCTTAATTATTTCGCATGTATTTGGCCAGTTTCTTCGTTCCTCGGCGGTGAAGGCCCGCCCCCGTTCATTCGGATCGATCGGTATGGAATGCTCTTGGCGAAGCTCCTGCTCGGCGGCCTGGAGTTCCGTCAGTGTGCCTGGATTGGTTTTGTTATCTATTTCTCCACTGCATCCCCAATGAGGGATCCCGAATGTTAAGATAAGCATGAATTGAATGAAATGGATTTTTTCTTTTTTCATGGGACCACTCGTTGGTTATCAGTGATGGCCTCGGTCATCGTTCCGGCCACCCCCTGGGCGGCCACAAGGGCCGCCACTACCATGGGCATCGTCGTAGACGGGATTTGTAGGGGCATCCCCTTGTGGGTGCCCCTTCGCCGGGTGGCCGGAACGGTGATCAAGGCCTCAGTGATGAAGCCGATCCTGTCTTTGTCGCACAAGGATGGGTCTCTATCTTGGATATGTGTCATTCTTTCAGTTCTCTTGTGCTGACGGGGAGAGTCTACTCCACTGATTGTCACTCCAGGACCTCGCAAGTCCCGGCTTGCTGCACGAGCCGCTACTTACGTCGTGCAGGTGAGTCGAAACGGATCCGATGGGGTCCAGCAGGGAGCTGGCCCGGTCAGCACGGCGTTCCATTTCGCCGCTGCAAATAGGCAATCCGTGGTTCATGGTAGCCCCCCCAACCCTTTTGTCAACCCCAAACCCAGGGGGCCTTGTCCACAAGCTCGTCACCTGTTCATGGGGTCAGTGTACGTGATGGAGTGTTGCGAGGTGACATGGAGTAGTCCATGTGGCTGAGCATGTACTCGAAGAGGTCGTCGTG
>Ga0210033_1002772_pt1 | contig 14644 bp, 7 predicted proteins | sample CryGeymeta201501_FD_185465 | JGI IMG/M metagenome (GOLD analysis project Ga0210033, IMG submission 185465) | Groundwater microbial communities from Crystal Geyser aquifers in Utah, USA - Crystal Geyser metaG 2015-01 (SPAdes) (version 2) | ecosystem: Environmental > Aquatic > Deep subsurface >... | reverse complement strand
TTTTTATTTACGGATTCTTTGCAACCGGTCTTTTATTTTATGAAATGTTTTATTTACAGAAATTCCTGCTCCTCGTATTTGGAACAGCGGCAGTAGTGATTTTTATTCTAAGCATAATTATCAAAGCCCCGGGGAACCTTTCTTTCTTAAGAGAATTTCTCGGAGTTACTATCTTAACTTCAACGGCGCCGGTTTCCGCCCGAACTTTATTAAAAAAAGGTGATTATCCTTATTGGAAAGACCCCCCGTTTACAGACGCAAAAGATTTTCAACCTCAGATCGTTATCATTAAACTAGGAACGAATGATACAAAATCGCAGAATTGGGTCTACAAGAATGAATTTTACTCGGATTACATTGACTTAATAAATGAGTTCAGAAAAGGAAACGTAAGACCACAAAAGCACAAACAAACTTTTCAACCGCGAATGCAATTGACGGTGACCCTGCAACGGCATGGAAAAGCAAAAATGAATCTTCCCCATGGATTTATATCGATTTTGAAAAACTGATGGATTTTAAGCGGGTAGTTTTAAACTGGGGAAGAAATTACGGAATAGCATATAAATTGCAATCAGTAAGTGAAGCTGGCGCCCTTACTACCATTTACACGCAAAGCGCCGGGACGGGAGGCATTGAAGATATTACGAATCTTTCTGGTAGCGGAAGATATTTACGGTTGCAGTGCACAAAAAAGTTTATCGCCGATTCCGGCTATGTTTTAAACGAATTTGAAGTTTACGGACAAAAAAAAACTACTGCACTTAATGATGAAACAGAAAGAGTGACTGATTTTGATCTATTTCAAAATTATCCAAATCGCTTTAATCCAAGCACAGTCATCAGTTGGCAGTTGGCAGTCGGCAGTTTTGTAACTCTAAAAGTTTTTGATGTACTTGGTAATGAAGTGGCAACTCTAGTGAATGAAGAACAGCCTGCAGGAATTTATCACATTACTTTCAACTCTCAACTAACTACCAACCACCAACTGCTTGCAAGCGGGGTTTCCGCCAAAGGTGGATACGCCTCCGGTGTATATTTTTATCAACTTCGTGCGGGTAGTTTTGTGCAAACGAAACGGATGATCGTTTTGAAATAATTTTCTTACTGTTAGTTGTGGCAAGTAGCTGAAGGGGCTGGTCTGGTGATTATGAGACAGCCCTCTTCTGCTTTTTCGTTTAATGGTTAACTGAAATATTTTGTTAGTCGTTGGTCACTAGAAATGATTCGGTTTTACATACTTTAAAAGTTAAACGATATTTTTTAGTTTGTGGGCGTAAAATTCGGAACAAAAATTTTAATAAGTAATTAAGTAGTATGGTCATTAATGAAAAAAAATAGATTTGTAATCGGCAGTTCCCTGTTTCTAATTTTTGTCTTTACAACATGTATGTTACCGCAGTCATTAAGGGTGATGACTTTTAACATTCGGCTTGATAGCCCTAACGACGGCGAAAATATTTGGAGCAACCGAAAAGCTAATTTCGTAAGTATGATAAAATTTCATAAAGCCGATTTGGTTGGACTTCAGGAAGCGCAAAAACATCAGATTGACTACATCCAAAAACAATTACCTGAATATAGTTGGTTTGGAATTGGAAGAGATGACGGTAAAAACGGAGGCGAATTCACTGCCATCTTTTACCGGAAAGATAGATTTGATACGTTGGAAACATCTACGTTTTGGTGCTCTGAAACGCCTGAACATCCCGGAATGGGCTGGGATGCAGCTTATCAAAGAATAACTACCTACGGAAAGTTTAAAGATAGATCGACTGAAAAAACATTTTATCTTTTCAATACTCATTTGGATAACGAAGGGGAAATTGCACGGCTTGAAAGCGCAAAACTTATCAAAAGAAAAATGGAAATGATCTGTGGAAATTTGCCTTTGATTTTTACCGGTGATTTTAATTCTTTTCCCGATTCGCCTCCGTATAAAGTGATAACTGCAAAACCGGATTCCAATGTCTCCCTGGAACTTTTTGATTCTCAATTTATTTCTCAAACTAAACACCATGGTCCCAGTGGAACGTTTACCGGATTTGATATACTTGCAAAACCTGCAAAGCCCATCGATTTTATCTTTGTACGAAAAGGAATTTCTGTTCTCTCTCACGGAACATTGTCTGATTCTTTCGATGGATTCCTTCCGTCGGATCACTATGCAGTTGTAGTCGATATAATTTTTTAATGTGAAGTAAATCCGTTTTTATTTGTTGCAGAAATTTTTTAATATGAACTGATCTTGGATCCTTTTTGTTCTTCACTTTAGGCATGCAAATCTGTTGACTTCCGGTTTAAGATAATTTGAGTTTGTTCTTGCCTTTCTGAATTAAGTGCAATAATTTATAAAAGAAAAAGTTTTAAAGAATGATGTAATTCCGTTTAAATAAATTTTATAGCAATTTCAATTACAATAAAGGAATAAAAGAGTGAAAAAATATTTTCTATTTAGTATAGTTGTTTGCGCATTTCTTTTTAGCGCAACCAATTTTGCAGGCGTAAAAGTTATTGCTCATCGCGGCGGCTCTTACCTCGCTCCCGAGAACACAGCGGCAGCCTGGAACAAAGCTGTTGCTCTTAAAGCAGATTATTTTGAGCTTGATATTCAACTTTCCAGCGATGATTCATTAATGATTATGCACGACGACACCGTGAACCGGACTACAAACGGAACCGGAACCGTTAGTTCTATGACATATGCACAACTCCGCGCGTTAGATGCCGGCTCCTGGTTTGGCGCTGCATTTACAGGAGAGAAAATTCCATCGTTTTCAGAGGCTTTGTACACGGCCAAGTCGGATCTGAACAATATCGGCATCGTTGCCGAAATCAAATCTTCGAACGCTACCATTGTGGCTAAAGTGGTTAAAATGGTTCAAGATTACGGCATGCAGACAAGAGTCGTAATATCAAGTTTTAATTTTGCACAGATTTCTCAAGTAAAAACTTTAGACTCCACTATTGCCGTTCAACTTTTCGGAACTATTACCAATTTCAATATTGATCAAGTTTCAAATATTGGCGGAGAATGGGTTGGAAGCGGCGGAACTACAACACAAGCGATCATCGATTATGCCCATTCAAAGAAGGTTCTTTATAATGCATGGACGATCAACAGCGCCGCTCAAATGCTTCCTTTAATAAAAAATACCGTTGTTGATGGAATTACTACCGACGCGCCGGATCTATTAATTGCCCTTGCAGATGATACGCCTCCAACCGATGTTGTTTTAAACGCTCCTGTAGTTTCAGCTACAAAAGTAACCCTTACCTGGCAAGCCGCAATTGATGAGCAGAGTGGTGTAACTAATTATCTTATATACCGTGATGGAGTTACTTCTCCAACAGCTCTAATTGCTACAGTGGGCATGGTTACGGAATTCGTAGAAGAAACTTATGCCGAAAATCAGACTTTCTTTTACAAAGTTAAAGCAAAAAATACCGCCGGAATGTTAAGCGCAAATTTTAGTAACGAAATCTCCGCAACTACCGGAGCTGATGTAACCAAACCGGAAATTTCTTTTGTCTCATCAAGTAATGATTCTGCAACCGTCATTGTTGAATTTTCTGAGAGAGCGGATAAAACAACTGCTGAAACTGTTGGAAACTATTCGATCGATAAATCAGCAACGGTGATAAGTGCGAAATTAACTCTCGATCAAAAACAAGTATTGCTTACAACTACACCTTTAGCTGACACAACTTATACTTTAACTGTTAAGAATGTTAAAGATAAAGCGATAACTCCAAATACAATATTGGAGAGTTTTCCAATCTTCAGGCATCAGAATCTTTCTGCAAACATCGTTGCCTCTTACAATTTGGAGGAGATAAAAGTTGTTGGAGCCGACTCACTGATAGTTGACGCAACTGCAAACGCCAACAACGGTGTTATTAAAAACGGTCCGGTTATCTCAGAAGGATTTCTCGGCAACGCGATGCAATTTGACGGTCTGGATGATTACGTACAATTCCAATCTTCATCGTCATTCGATCTGCCAAGCGGAGCTGTTTCTATTTCCGTTTGGACTGTCTTGAATTATTTACCGGCTGATCTTCCGTCAGCCTTTGGTCCTATATTCGACTCAGAGACAGATAATTATGTTATCTACGAAGATAGAGGAAATAATGAATTACGATTTAAAGCCGCTACATCCGGTGGTGCCGCCAGACCGGGAATTAAAGCTGCAGAACTGAAGACAGGTGAATGGCTCCACATTGCAGGTGTGTACGACGGAACCAACGCAAAGATCTATATGAACGGAATTTTAAAAAGTACGTTACCGCTTACCGGAACCGTGAATAAAGGACAGACTGCAACACTTGGTAAAAGCGGAACTTCTTTTTTTAGTGGAAAAATTGACAACGTTCAAATTTTCACCAAAGCTTTAACTTACACGGAGGTTAGTGATTTGTACGCAAAAACTAAAGCTTCACCTATTATTACTGGAATAGAGAATGAAGAGATAAATCTCAATAATTTTGATCTTAAACAGAATTACCCGAATCCATTCAATCCAAACACAGTTATTCGTTGGCAAATGCCGGTTGGTGGATATGTATCGCTAAAGGTTTATGATGTTCTGGGACGGGAAGCCGCAACTTTAGTAAATCAATATCAAACTGCGGGAGATCATTCGGTAACTTTTAATGCAAACGGATTTGCAAGCGGTCTCTATTTTTACAAAATAGACGCAGGCTCGTTCCGGAGTATTAAAAAAATGATTCTTCTCAAGTAGTTGAAATCGTTTGCCCCGCTTAAAACTTGCAAGTTGTTTTAGCGGGGCGTTTTTATTTTATATCGGTCATAAAATTATTTGTGCAAGAAGCCCAACCATTTGAAGTGCTTTGTAAGTTACTAAGTCATGTTACGCAGTTGTTGATAGAGAAAGATTACGAGTACTCAGCCGAGGCGGATAAGAACCCGGTTTAACCTTTTGCGTAAAATGACTGAGTAATTAAAAACACATTACTTCAAATTCGTTAATTACTCTTCTGATCATAAAATACCAATCCTCTAATAAATTGTTTATTTTTGACTCAAGGATAGATAAATATATAAAATGAATAATTTCATAATTACGAAATGCAAAAATCTTTTCTCAAAATATTAGCGTTTCTTATCTCCCTCACGTTTTGTGAGGTGACCACTGCGCAATACCGTTCTTTTGCATTTGAGCGGCTTACAATTGAAGATGGATTATCCAACAATTCCATTAACTGTCTCTTGCAGACAAGAGATGGGTTTTTATGGATCGCTACGAAAGATGGACTTAACCGTTATGACGGACAATCATTTAAAATATTTAAAAATATTCCTTTGGATTCAACTTCTCTTCCTGAAAATTATGTAATGAGTTTGTTGGAAAGTCGTGATGGGATGCTTTGGGTAGGTACCTGGGGTGGTGGTCTATGCAAGTATAACGCCATGTATGAAACATTTATACGGTGCGATTTACCAACTCCCGCCGACGATTATATTCAATGCCTTTTTGAAGACAGCCGGAATAATCTTTGGTATGGAACCACTACCGGCGGACTCAACAAGTTGAACCGGGTGACGCATAATATCCTTTCTTATAACAAAATGCCGATCAGTAAAAGCCGGTTCCCTGCAGATAATATCACTTTTATTACCGAAGATGGGAAAGGATTTTTATGGATCGGAACATGGGATAATGGTCTAATTCGATTCAATCCACAAACAGAAACCGTTAAACACTTTATCCATAATCCGGAGAATACAAATTCAATAGCAAGCAATGGTGTTTGGCATCTATTTAAGGATGACGATAAGTATCTTTGGCTGTCAACATTTCTTGGGGTTGATTTGCTTGATTTAACAACTCATGAAATCACCCATCAACCGGACTTTTCAACTGAAGACAAAAAGCGTTTGACAACTCCCATCAGACAAATTCTTAAAGATCATTTTGGTAAACTTTGGATCGGAACATACGATTATCGCGGATTATTTTATTACGATAAAAATGAAGAAAAGAAACGTTTTGATCATAACGGTTTAAATGCGCTATTAAATGAAGAAGACAATTCCAACTCCATCTCCTCAAACCGGGTACGATGGATGTACGAAGATAGAAACAATAACCTTTGGGTTGGAACAGAAGACGGCTTAAATAAACTTCCTGCTACGAAACCATTTTTGCAATACAGACATTTTCCTCTGCGTAAAACAAGTCTTGGCGGTAAAGTAGTAAGCAGTATTTATGAAGGTGATAATAATATTTTGTGGGTTGGTTTTGGCGGCGGCGGGTTTGATAAGATTGATCTTAAGACTGACGCTATTACACATTTTAATCATTACGCAAACGATACCTTTAGTCTATCCGACTGGGATGTGATAACCATTCACGAAGATAAAAATGGAATTATTTGGATCGGAACGATGAGTGGCGGGTTAAATCGGTTTAACCCGAAGACGGGAATTTTTAAACATTATTTGCATGATCCAAAAAATCCGAACAGTATCACGTCAAATTGGGTGCAGCAAATTTTAGAAACCCGGGATGGCTTATTTCTAATAGGGACGAATGATGGCTTGCAAATTTTTAACCGCGATACAGAAACCTTCACTCCTTATAATCCAACAATTAAAAATAGTCCCGGCTCTTTTCCGTTAACACTTTCGGTAAATGCGCTATTTGAAGATAGAGAAGAAAATCTTTGGATCGGGACATGGCTGGATGGACTGTTTCGTTATTCTCCGAAGGAACAAAAGCTCCATCATTATATTCCTGATGTGAGAAATCCTTTCAGTTTAAGTTCAAGTAAAGTAACTACCATCTTTGAAGATTCTAAAGGATTTATTTGGATCGGGACACACAGCGGCGGTTTGAATAAATTTGATAAAAACACAAAAAAGTTTTATCAGTTCTCTACACACAACGGACTGCCGAATGACGTTGTTTTCGGAGTGCTTGAAGACCGGAGCGGTAACTTGTGGGTTAGTACTTTAAATGGCTTGGCAAAGTTTAACCCTTCGTCACGGTTGTTCCGGGTTTATGACGCGTTTGATGGACTTGTTCATAATCGATTTAACTGGCGGGCAAGCTGTAAAAGCAAATCTGGTAAAATGTATTTCGGCGGAACAAACGGTTTTATTTCGTTCTTTCCGGATTCAATTAATGTTGCTACAATTCCGCCTCCGGTCGCGTTTACATCTTTTAGGGTATTTGACAAAGAGGCGTTGCTTCCTAAGGCGCTTTCTTCAACAAAAGAAATTATTCTGGACAATGACCAAAATTTTATTTCGATTGAGTTTGCGGCATTAGATCTTACTCCAAATCAAAAGCATACGTTCGAGTATAAGTTAAAAGGAATTGATCCCGGCTGGGTTAATTCCGGAAGCCGTACAACCGCATTTTATACTGATCTTCAACATGGCAGATATACGTTTTTTGTAAAAGCAAGTAATGCTGATAATGTTTGGAGCAAACCAATTTCACTCTCAATTATTGTGCTGCCGGCTTGGTGGATGACGTGGTGGTTCCGATTGCTGGTACTTGTTGCGGTAATACTCATTGCGATTAGTATTTATGAATATCGTGTCAATCAATTATTAAAGATTGAACGCATTCGTTATAATATCGCCAGCGACTTGCACGATGAAATTGGGAGTAATCTCAGCAGTATTAGCGTGGATGGTCAAATGTTGCTGCGTAGTACTTCTTTAAATAATGTAGATCGAGAACTTTCTTTTGACATTAGTAAAACCGCAATGGCAACCATTGATGCGATGAGAGATATTATCTGGTTTATCAATCCTAAAAATGATGCCGGTGAAGATATCATTTTCAAGATGAAAGAGACCGCTGCGAAACTACTGGCCGGGACTGAGTGGTCCTTCAATTTTTCTCAAGGGATCCGTTTAGATCATTTCAGTCTTGAAGAAAGACGAAATATTTTTTTGATTTACAAAGAAGTCTTAACAAACGTCGTTCGGCATTCGGAAGCAAAAATATGTTCTGTCGAGTTGATTAAGGAATCAAACATGCTGGAGATTATCATTCAAGATAACGGGAAAGGGTTTGATGTTCTAAATGTTAAACAGAACTACGGGCTGTTGAGCATTCAAAAACGGGCTGATAATATTAAAGCAAAGCTGGAGTTAACAAGCGAAGTTGGAAAAGGAACACGTGTGGTCTTAAAGATCCAAACAAAAAAGAAATAATCCCGGATCGTTGTTATTGATAAGAGAAATGACACGAACGTGGTATAGTGAAACAAAATGCCATCAATTAATTTAAACGTGAATTCTAAATTGAAAAAAGAAAAAAACACGGAAAAGCAAAAAATAAATATTTGGTTGGTTGAAGATAATCTTCGTTACCGTAAATCGATGGCGGGAATGATTAACGCAACGGAAGGAATGCGCTGTTCTCATGCCTTTCTTTCGTGTGAAGAAGCGCTGCCGGTGTTCTTGAAAGACGATTTGCCTGAAGTGATTTTATTGGATATCGGGTTACCCGGAATGAGCGGAATTCAAGGAATTGAAAAATTTAAAGAACTTTCGCCCTCAACCCTCGTTGTTATCCTTACTGTGTATGATGATAATGATAAAGTGTTCAATGCGTTGTGTGCGGGGGCGTCCGGCTACCTCTTGAAAGATTCTCCCCCGGAAAAAGTTATAGAAGCGATAATAGAAGTTCTTGCCGGGGGCGCCCCGATGAATATGCAGATAGCCCATAAAGTACTTGGAATGTTTGCAGAGTTTAAACCGAAAAAAGCAAATTATGGCTTGTCCGAACGTGAGAAGGAAATTTTGCAGCTTATGGTTTCAGGGTTAACCAAACAACAAATTGCGGATAAATTATTTCTCAGCTTTCACACGGTAAATACACATTTGAAAAACATTTATACCAAGCTTCATGTAAACACCCGCACAGGCGCGGTTTCAAAAGTGTACGAGGAACATTTGTTATAGCGCTTTTTATAATCATTTTATTAAAATTCAAATCTGTACTTAGTACCATAACACTAAAGATCATGTAAGCCGCTGCTCCGCCGAGGCGGAGGATTTGTAGAATATTATTGAGACAGATAAAACAATGGACACGAATGAATGAAGATGAATGGATGAATGTTTTTCATTCAAACATACAACCATTCAATCATGCTAAAGTGATAATTTGATTCTGGCTTGTTCTGTTAGGAGTTATGTTTATTAATGAAAAAATATTATTAGCTTTTGGCTGCGTTCTATTTTTGGTTGTTCTATTTTCTAACTGCATTTACACAGTCAATAAGGATAATAACCTTTAATATACAGCTTGATCTTGCCTCTGAAAGTGCGAATGCGTGGAATAATAGAAAAGTTAATCTTGTGAACATAAGAACTTTTCATAAAGCATATCTCATCGGGTTACAAGAATCTCAAAAGCATCAGATTGAATATATACAACAATCATTAGCAGAGTATAATTAGTTTGGGGTGTCCCAGTACATAAGACATGACTGGATTCTTCCCGATTCTTTCGATGGGTTTTTCCCGTCAGACCACTATCCCGATCTTGCCGAAATCATTTTTTAGATTACAATTCTGACTGCACAAATTATGTGGCGTATTTTAGCTTCTCAGCAAGATACCACGAACGTGCTATTGTGGTACTTAACTCAATAATATAATTTTCTCATGTTGTAAATAAGAAAGAGTGAAGAAATTTAATATTCCGTTAACCGGATGTTCCACTGATTTCTAATCAATAATAAAAGGAGAATAATTATGAAAAAATGGATTCAAATAAGCCTAACTATTTGTGCTTTTATGTTTAGCATAAATACTTTTGGCGGCGTTAAAGTAATCGCTCACCGGGGAGGGTCGTACCTGGCTCCGGAAAATACCGCAGCGGCATTCAGAAACGCTGTTGCTTTAAAAGCCGATTATTTTGAGTTGGATATTCAAACTTCGATTGATGACTCGTTGATGATAATGCATGACGCTACCATCGATAGAACCACAAACAGCTCCGGAACTTTAAGTTCAAAGAGCTACCAGTTGCTGCGGTTTCTGGATGCCGGTAGCTGGTTTAGCGCAGCCTTTGCCGGAGAGAAAGTCCCAACTTTCTCTGAAGCACTGCAAATTGCAAAAGATGACCCTAACAACATCGGGATAGTCGCGGAAATTAAAGCTGTCAATTCCACTATTGTGGGCAAAGTTGTAAAGATGATTCAAGACTACGGCATGCAGTCAAGAGTTATTATATCAAGTTTTTCTCTCGCTCAAATTACCGAAGCAAAAACTCTTGACCCTACAATAAGAGTTCAACTTTTTGCTACCATTACAAACACGATGATTGATCAAGTTGCTGCGATTGGCGGAGAATGGGTTGGTAGCGGCGGAACTACAACACAAGCGATCATCGATTATGCTCATTCGAAGAATGTTCTTTACAATGCATGGACGATTAATAGTTCTAGTCAAATGCTTCCGTTGATTAATACTACGGTTGTGGATGGTATTACAACCGACGCCCCTGATGTATTAATCGCGCTCACCGATACTTCAGGTCCTACTGATGTAGTCGTAAGCTCTGCAGTTGCAAATGGAACAGCAATTACCTTAACATGGCAACCTGCTGAAGACACACAGAGCGGTGTTTCCGGTTATCTAGTTTATCGAGACGTTTCCCCTTCCCCAACCATTCTTTATGCTACACTCGGAAATGTAACTGAACTTGTTGACCAGACTTTTACCGAAACTCAAACTTATTATTATCGAGTAAAAGCAAAAAATCCTGCTGGAATAACAAGCTTAAACTACAGCAATGAAGTTTCAGCTACGACAGGTAGTGATGTTATAAAACCTTTAGTTGCTTTCGTCTCCTCAGGTGGAGATACTTCCACCGTTGTTGTTGAATTCAACGAAAGAGTTGATCAAGTAACGGCTGAAACAAAAACGAATTATATTATTAATAAATCAGTTGTTGTTTTAGGCGCTAAGTTAGCGTTAGATCAAAAACAAGTAATTCTTTCTACTACACAGATGGCTGATACTACCTATACGATCACTGTAAAAAATGTTAAAGATAAAGCAGGCACGCCTAATGCGATGGTTACAAGTTCAACTATTTTTATGCATAAGAATATGTCCCCCAATATTGTTGCCAGCTATAAGTTAGATGAAACTGTAGTTGTTGGTGCAGATATTCTTATTTATGATGCATCCGCAAACGCAAATAATGGTGTTGTATTGAATGGACCGGTTGTTGCTGAAGGATTACTCGGCAACGCGCTACAGTTTGACGGTGTTGATGACTTTGTTCAATTTCAAACAACTCCTTCCTTTGATTTGCCTAGTGGTTTAGTTTCTGTTTCTTTATGGACAAAACTTGCTTATTTACCAGCAGAATTGCCTGCAGCCTACGGTGCATTGTTTGACTCCGAAACAGATAACTATGTTCTCTATGAAGATAGAGGGAACAATCAATTAAGATTTAAAGTTACAACAACAAACGGCGCGGCGCGTCCGGGCATTGCAGCGGCTGATTTAAAAACCGGCGAATGGATTCATGTTGTTGGTGTTTATGACGGCGCAAATGCAAGTATATATTTGAACGGAGTATTTAAAAATTCTCTTCCGGTAACCGGAACGGTAAAAACCGGGCAAGTGGCGACGTTGGGAAAAAGCGGCACAGCCGCTCCTACCTTCTTCAAAGGAAGCATGGACAATGTTCAAGTTTTTGATAGAGCGTTGACTGCTCAAGAAGTAGCCGATATGTATGCTAAAACCAAAACTATGGGAGTAAGCCCAAATCCTTCGGATGTTGTTTTGAACGCACCGGTGGTTAACGAAACTGATGTAGCCTTGAGTTGGACTCCCGCTATTACCTACGAAAGCACTCTCATGGGTTATGAAATTTACAGAGACGTTACTGCTGACGCAACAATACTTGTTGCGACGGTTGCTGGAAATAAAACTGAATATACCGATGCAACAAATAAAGAGAACCAAACTTTTTATTACAGAGTAAAGGCGAAAAATTCGGTTGCGTTAAAAAGTCTTAATTATAGTAACGAGGTTTCGATTACTACAACAACAGACGCAAAGTCTCCCTATGTTGCTTATTTAACAGCACAGGAAAAAGACACTAAAGTTGTTGTTGAGTTCAGTGAATTAGTTGATCAAACCACAGCAGAAAATGCAGCTAATTATCAGTTTGATCTTACAACTACAGCTACTTCCGCAAAATTAGCTTTAGATGGGAAAACGGTTATTCTTACTTCTGCTCCATTAACCGAAACAGTTCATATGTTAACAGTAAATAATGTTAAAGATAAAGCTGCTTCAGCAAACACTATCGTAACTAACAGTTCTTATGAGTTTTCCGTAGCAAATTTATCATCGGATATTGTCGCTTATTATTCTATGGATGACACCCGCGTTGACACTCTGATTGATGCGACGGTAAACGGGAACAATGGCATTTTCTTTAGCACGACAGCAGTGGCTCCTGGATTTTCCGGAAACGCTCTAAGCTTTAACGGTGTTGATGATTACGTTCAATTTTCGCAATCACCATCCTTTGATATTCCCAGCGGATTGGTTTCTGTTTCGGTTTGGACAAAGTTAGACTATTTGCCAACAGAAATGCTTTTGGGAACCGGTCCTTTGTTTGATTCCCATGGTGATGAGTATGTTATGTACGAGGATAAGGGAAATAAAGAACTTAGATTTAAAGCTGTTAACTCAACAAACGGCGCTGCCCGTCCGGGTATTCCGCAGGCTGACTTAATAACGGGTCAATGGATTAATGCTGTTGGCGTTTTTGATGGCACTAACGCAATGATCTATTTGAATGGAGTGAAGAAAGGTTCACTTCCTCTTACCGGAACAGTAAAAACCGGTCAAGTTGCTATGTTAGGAAGAAGCGCTGTCTCCGGAACAACCTCATTCTTTAAAGGATGTATTGATAACGTTGCTGTGTATAACAAAGCGCTTTCTCAAGCAGAAGTTGAAGCGCAGTATGCGAATCATAAAATTGTTGCAAAGGGTGTTCCCGTTCCGGTTGAATTAACCGCCTTTAGTGCAGAAGCTATTCAAAACAAAGTTAGTGTAAGGTGGGAAACCGCTACCGAAAAAAATAATTTAGGATTTGAAATTCAGAGAAGCAGCGATAAACAAAATTTTGCTAAGATCGGTTTTGTTACCGGTGCAGGAACCACAGTTGAAAAACATAGTTATGTTTTTACTGATAACACACCTGCAGCCGGAAAGAACTATTACCGTCTGAAACAAATTGATGTTGATGGCTCGGTTAATTATTCTCAAATTGTTGAATCGGGAAAGATTATTCCCCGGGAATTTGATTTATCACAAAATTACCCGAATCCGTTTAATCCTGAAACCAAATTAAGCTATCAGTTACCGGTAACCGGTAAAGTTTCTCTTAAAGTTTTTGACATAATTGGAAGAGAAGTTGCTACATTGGTGGATGAAGTGAAAGAAGCCGGGACATACGATGTTTCTTTCAATGGAAACGGGCTGGCCAGTGGCGCTTATTTTTACAGATTCCAATCCGGGAATTTTGTTAAAATTAAAAAGATGATTTTACTCAAGTAATTTAAAATCGTTTGCCCCGCTTAAAACTTGTAATTTGTTTTAAGCGGGGCATTTTTATTTTAAATCGGTCATAAAATTATTTGTGCAAGAAGCCCAACCATTTGAAGTGCTTTGTAAGTTACTAACTCACCTTATGCAAAACTTGTAATTCAATAGTTCCGACATTTAGAGGCTACATTAAAATCCATTTACAAGAGGAGTTATTTTCATACTTCTGAAAATTATTTTCCATAAGTCTAACTTTTTTCACTGCTTTATTCTTTACGGTGCTGAAACAGAACATAGAAACCACCGATAAAATTCAATCTCCTTATAATCTCATTTCCCAACTTGTTTATTTGGATTTGTTCATATTTATGTTTACTATTGTCAAGAATTCATAATTAGCCGTTGCTATAGAATTATCTTTTCGGTTCTTCTTTTGTATTATTTTTCTCTGTGGCATTAATGCTAATAATAAAAACCAACCCGATAGAGACTATGAAAACAATAACTTCGATAGGCGAAATCTTATTCGATGTCTATCCTGACGGTAAAAAACTTGGAGGCGCCCCGTTTAATTTCATTTACCATATTAAAAATTTAACCGGTGACGGCAGTTTTATCAGTCGCATTGGTAAAGATGAAATGGGAAAAGAAATAATAGACTTTTTTGATAAGCATAAAATAGCAACCGCTTTTCTTCAAATGGATGATGCACTTCTAACCGGTGCGGCTGTTCCCACCTTGAATGAGAAGAGAATACCTGAATGGATAATTGAAGAAAACCGTGCTTACGATGCAATTGAAATTAACGATGGAATTATTTCTCTTGTTGACAAGAGTGACTGTCTATACTTTGGAACTCTAGCCCAAAGAGATATTAGGTCGCGAAGCAGTATACAAGCTCTCTTTGATAGAAAGATAAAATATTTCTGTGATCTCAATATCAGGCAAAATTATTTTTCAAAAGAGATTGTTGAATCGTCTCTTAAAGTTGCGAACGTTTTAAAATTAAATGTGGATGAACTTCAGCTTGTTAATTCATTAATTTATGATAACAAAATAAAATCAGCTGAA
>Ga0210033_1002770_pt1 | contig 14648 bp, 12 predicted proteins | sample CryGeymeta201501_FD_185465 | JGI IMG/M metagenome (GOLD analysis project Ga0210033, IMG submission 185465) | Groundwater microbial communities from Crystal Geyser aquifers in Utah, USA - Crystal Geyser metaG 2015-01 (SPAdes) (version 2) | ecosystem: Environmental > Aquatic > Deep subsurface >... | reverse complement strand
CAACCTACGTCTTCGCTCGCCGCCGAAGTGCGGCAAGCAGACGCCTCAGGCGCCAGGAAGGCCAGCGACGCCCCCCTCCTGAGCCTCCCACCGCCCCGCGCCCCCGCCTTCAGGGGCACCGGCCAATCCCAAGGGCCCCAGCGGAGTGGTCAGGCTATTCCCGACAGGCTCCTAGCGCGGCGCGTCCGGGCCCGCCTCGTCGGAGTCGGGGGTCACCGGCCCGGGGGGCGGCGGACGCCAGCCATAGGCGTCGTTGGTCACACGTGTGACGTTGAAGACCGCGTAGAAGGCGCGGTCCTCCAGGGACTTGCAGAGGCGGGGGGGCATCAGGCTGGCCGCGGCACGCCCGGCGCGCAGCAGCACGGCGGCGACGCGCTCGGCCCGGCTCAGTTGCCCACCTGGACGTTTCCCGTCTCGTCGATCGACAACGGGATCACGCCAAAGGGCGTGTCGACGTCGGTGCCGGCGGCGAGGCCCACGTTGACCTGGCCGCTGTTGATCGCGTCGTAGATGGCGGTGCCCGCGGACAGGAAGTCGATGGTCAGGGGCACCGAGAGCACACCCGTGGAGTCCCCCGTAACCGAGCCCAGGTCAGCCAGCAGGCCCGTGCCCACCGTGGTCCCGTCCATCTTCACGCGGTAATCGAAGTTGCGGAAGTCCAGGTTGCTGGCGTGCTCGTTGTCGACGTTGAGGTCGACGGCCAGCCTGGCGCTGGTCCAGTCCAGGCTGTCGACACGCACCTTCTTGAAGGCGAAGGTCGGGGTCCGCAGGGCGGGGAAGTCACCGTCCGCGTCATAGGGCAGGTCCGCCACCCCGACCGGGGTGTCGAAGCCGAAGCTGCCTTGCAGGCCGAAGGGGATGGTGTCCAGGCCGCGCGTGGCCTGGACGACGTCGAAGAGGTCCTGGAAGACGATGTTGACCGGCAGGGCCAGCTCGCTGGAGCCGCTGGCGTCGAGCACCAGGCCGTCGGGGTCGTCGCCGCTCAGCCACTCCACGTCGGCGAAGGCCAGGCTGTAGTCGAAGCGCGCCAGCTTCACCTGGATGGGGTTGGGGTTGTTGATGGTGAAGACGAAGTTGGCGTCGGCGCCATCCCAGTTCACCGACTGCACGTCGAGGCGGTCGAAGGCCACCTGGGGCATGTAGTCAGCGAGCACCTCGCAGCCGGTGCCCAGCGAGAGCATGGTGACGAAGAGGGGGGCCAGCAGGAGGGGGCGGGAAAGGCGGGTCATCTCAGGAGCTCCTCGGAAGAGGCGAGGGTCACGGCGACCAGGTTCAGACCGTAGTCGGTCGTCGGGCCGCTCGTCGGCCCTGGGACGGGCGAGGCGGTCGGTTCTTCGACCGGTTCTTCGACCGGTTCTTCGACACCGGCGGCCGACGCAGCGGCGGTGACGAGCACGATGCGCAGGTCTACAGGGTGGACCCGGCGGGCCAGGGCGGCCTGCACCGCGGCCGGATCGAGGGAGGCGATGGCGGCCAGGCGCGCGTCCAGCCCGGGCACCCCCAAGAGGAAGTGCTCGGTGGCGGCGCGGGCCCGGGCGACGGGGTTGGCGGCCTCGGCCTGGGCGCGGCTGCGGGCCGCGGCCTGCCACAGCTGCAGCTCGTCGGCGCTCGGGCCCTGGTCGACCATGCGCTGCAGCTCGGAGACGGCCACCGCGGCCGCCGACAGGTCCTGGCCCTCGGCGGGCCGCAGGGCGATGCGCAGGGCGGGCTGGATGCGATCGCCGGGGGCGTCCAGGCGGACATCGACCTGGACGTCGGCCCCGTCCTCGACCCGCAGGGCGTGGGCGATGCGGCTGTCGGCACCCTGCCCCAGGATGGCCAGGCCGGCTTCAATCGCGACCCGGTCCGGGTCGGCCGGCCCCAGGTCGAGGGCCTGCCCGAGCACGATGCGGGCCTCGGGCACGGGGGCGTGCACCACCAGCAGGCGCCGACCCTGGACCGGCGGCAGGCGCCGCGGGGTCACGTCCTGGTACAGGCGGGGCGGCAGCCCGACCAGGGCGGCCTGCACGTCGACGACGGCCTCGGCCGAGGGCTGGCCCGCCAGGCCCAGGGCGGTCGCCGGCCGCAGGTAGCGCTGGTCGTAGAAGGCGCGGACCTGGGCGAGGTCCAGGGTGTCGAGCACCCCCAGGCGCCCCTCGGCGGCGTGGCCGTAGGGGTGCCCCTCGTAGCTCCAGTGGTCGAAGATCCGGTCGGCCAGGCGGTCTGCCGGCCCCCGCGCCGCGTCGAGCAGCGCGGTGCGGTCCTGCTCGCGGGCCCGCTCCAGGGCCGGGCCGTCCAGGGCGGGCTTTGTCAGGACCGCCGCCAGCACCTCGCCGCAGGTGACGGCGTCGTCCGCGGCGCAGCGGAGGTGGAAGGTGACGAGCTCGGGCCCCACCTCGACCTCCAGGCGGGTGCCCAGGACGTAGAGCTGGTCCTGGAGGGCGGCACCGCCCCCCTCGACCAGGCTGTGGGCCGTGAGCCAGGCCAGGCCTTCGGCGCCCACCGGGTCATGCGCGCTGCCCGCCCGCACGGCCAGCACCAGGTCGACGGCGTTGGCCGGCACGCGCTCCTCGAAGGAAGCGACCGGCCCATCGGCCAGGGCCAGGGGCGCCGGCCCCGGCGCGCGGGTCCAGCAGGCAGAGAGCAACAGGAGGCTGGGGATCACCGCTCCTCCGTCGGGGTCAGGACCACCTCGCGCAGGAACTCGGGGCGGAGCAGCTCCGCGGCCAGGGCCTGCACCTCGTCCAGGCCGATCTCCTGCACCAGGTCCGCGTGCCGGTCGACGGCCGCAGCGGGGGCGCCCGCCGAGACGGCCTCGGCCACCAGGCTGGCCCAGTCGCCGGGCTGCTCCAGGCGCAGCACGGACTGGCGGGCCAGGTGTGCGCGGGCCGCGTCCAGGCGGGTCGGGAGCTCGGCGGCGCTGCCGTCGACCAGGGCCTGGGCCGCTTGTTCCACGGCGGCGTGCACGGCCCCGGGGTGGGCGTCGGGCTCGATCTCGGCCAGGACGACCACGGCGTCGGTGCGAGGCGCCACCCACAGCCGCCGCACCAGGCCCTGCTCCTGGACGAGCTGCCGCTGGAGCGGCGCATCTGGACCGGCCAGCAGCTCGGTCAGGAGGACCCTCGCGGCGGCGCGCCGGGAGCCCGCGGGCGCGGGAGGCGCGGACCAGGCCACGGCGACGCGGGACAGGCCGACCGCGGAGGAGGCCGCCTGGGTGCTGAGCCCCGTCCCCGAGGGGCGCGTCGCCGCCGGTGCCGGAGTGGCGGAGTCGGCCCCGGCGCTGCCCCCCGGCAGGCTCTCGAAGGCCTGGCGCGCCAGGTCCAGGCCGGTCTGCAGATCGACGTCGCCCGCCACGACGACGGTGAGGGCCGCGCCCAGCCAGCCGCTCTGGTAGCGGTCCTGAACCCCGAGCAGGGAGGGAGGGGCACCCCCGCGCGGGCCCGGGAGGGCGAGGTCCAGCAGCAGGTGCTCGGGATCACCCAGGGAGCGCCGACGAGCCGCCAGGGAGGCCAGCAGACCGGCCTGCACGGCGGCCGCCGTCGGGGAGAAGTCGGCCAGGCGCTCGCTCTCCAGCGACAGCAGCTCGCCCAGGTGGTCCGAAGGGCCCTTGACCCGCAGGGCCGCGCCGGGCTCCACCGGCAGCAGCTCCTCCTGGGCCCCCAGCAGCAGGCGGCGCTGGCGCCGCGCCGGCCCCGAAGCGCCCGCGGTCTCGCCACCGAGCAGGGCCGCGATCACGGCGTCGGCCTGGGCCTGGGCGCCCGGGCTGGTCCCGGTCGGCCCCGGCTGCGGCGGCCGAAAGCGCAGCTCGATGGCGACGCGGTCCGTGGTGGGGGCAGGCACGACGACCAGCCGGGCCCCGCTGTCCAGGCGCGCCTCGATCGAGCCCGCGGGTAGCAGGCGCGGCGCCTCGACCTGGCACTGACCCGAGGGCAGGACCAAGCAGCCCTCGGCGCGCACCGGGGCAGCGAGGAGCAGGAAGGCGGAGACCAGGGAGCCGAGCATGATCTCGTTCTAGCGCAGCGCGGGCCCCGCCGCCCCTGGGCCCCGCAGGCCCGCTCGCGGGTCCGCAGAGCGCGGCGCTTCCTTGACGGTCTCGTGACGAAGCTGCGCGGAGCCCGTGGTACCCTTCGCGTGGCGCGATGGCTCAGCGACCGTGCCCTTCGGAACAGGGGTTCTGCGACCCGGACCCCCGCCGAGGGACATCCCGGCCTCACACGTCCAGGAGCTGCACATGTCCGGCACCCTGCCCCTCGACACCCAGACGCCCTCCCGCGTCCTGGTGCGGCTGCTACGCAACCAGCCCGAGCAGACGGGGGCCAACAACGTGCTCCCCGAGAGCGTGCTGTGGCACGTCTACTGCGAGCTTCGCCGCCGCGGAGAGGACGGCGCCGACCGCGCCTTCGTCCACTCCATGAAGCAGCTGCACCGCCGTCGCAGCCTTGGCAGCGTCGACCTGCCCTCGACCGACACCGACCCCGACGAGCACAAGCTCATCGACGACCCGATGATCGCCGAGCTGTGGCGGGCCTACAAGCGCTGCATCTGCGCCCAGCGCACGGGTCCGGCGGCCCAGCTCCTGCGGGACATCGAGAGCCGCCTCTGAGCGCTGGCGGCCCCCTCCGGTAGGATGACACCGCCGGTCACAAGGCTGGCGGAGGGGCCGTGTCGCAGGCAGGCTTCGACACCTTCGAAGAGCTGGTCGTCCAGGCCCTGACGGACCCGGGCGCCGAAGCCGAGCTGCGCCGGCGCTACGAGCAGCCGGCCGCCATCTTCGTGGTCGACTTCAGCGAGATGGTGCTGCGCAGCGACACCCATGGCATCATCTACGCCCTGGGCCTGGCCCGCGCCGCCGAGGCCGCCCTGGCGCCCGCGGTGTACGCCGCCGGGGGCCGCGTCATCAAGCGGGTCGCCGACACGGTCTTCGCCATCTTCGACGGCCCGGCCGCCGCCCTGCAGGCCGCGCTCGACGCCCAGCGGGCCCTGGGCGCCTTCAACGCCAGCCGCCACGGCCACCTGTGCCAGGGCGAGCGCAACGAGCCCATCCGGGGCAGCATCGGCCTGGGCTACGGCCCGACCCTGGTGATCCCGGGCGAGGACATCTACGGGGCCGAGGTCAACCGGGCCTTTGTGCTGGGAGAGGACGTGGGCCACGGCGGCGAGGTGCTGGCCAGCATGGCCTTCGTCGCGGCCCTGGGCGCGCCCCCCGCCGGGGTCGGGACCCACGCAGCGCCCGCCGCGCGGGTGGACGAAGCGCGGTTTCCCTTTGTGGTCATCGCCGACTACCGGGACTGAGGCTCCCGGCGCGCCAGCCCCCTCCCCTCGCCCGGTTTCCAGTTAGCCAGGGCCCTGCACTTCGGAGGCTGTCATGACGCTGGACTGGGCCGACATCGAGGCGCGCGGGGCGCGCGGCATCGGCATCAGCGAGGGAGAGGCCCTGGCCCTGACGGGCCTGTCGGATCCCGAGGACCTGGCCGCCCTGCTGCGGACGGCCGGCGCCGTGCGGCAGGCGCACAAGGGCAACTACGTCAACACCTGCGGGATCACCAACGCCAAGAGCGGCCGGTGTCCCGAGAAGTGCAGCTTCTGCAGCCAGTCGGCCCACTTCGAGACCGACGCGCCCGCCTACGCCATCAAGGACGCGGACACCATCGCGGCCGAGGCGCGGTCGGCCTTCGACATGGGCGTGCGGGAGTTCAGCATCGTCATGTCCGGGCGGGCCGTCGAGCGCGAGCCCGAGCTGGCCGTGCTCGAGCACGCCTTCCAGCGGATCCGCGCCGAGACGGGCATGCAGACCTGCGCCAGCCTGGGCCTGATGCGCCGCGACCACCTGGCCCGCCTGCAGAGCGCCGGCATGCAGTCCATGCACCACAACCTGGAGACGGCCCGCTCCTTCCACGCCGAGATCGTCGCGACCCACAGCTACGACGACGAGGTCGACACCATCAAGGCCGCCAAGAGCCTGGGCATGTACGTGTGCAGCGGCGGCATCTTCGGCATGGGTGAGACCTGGGCCCAGCGGGTCGAGCTGGCCATGGACCTGCGGGAGCTGGACGTCGACAGCGTGCCGGTGAACTTCCTCAACGCCCGGCCGGGCACCCCGCTGCAAGGGCGCAAGGAGCTGAACCCCACCGACTGCCTGAAGATCATCGCCCTGCTGCGCCTGGTGATGCCGACCAAGGACGTCATCGTTTGCGGCGGTCGCGAGCTGAACCTGGAAGACGAGCAGCGCAACATGTTCCATGCCGGCGCCAACGGCGTGATGCTGGGCAACTACCTGACCACCGCTGGCCAGACCGTCGCCCTGGACCACGCGCTCATGGCCGAGCAGGGCATGGTGATCCGCCCGCCGCCCCACCAGCCGCTGCCGCGCAGCGTGCCGCCGGGGGTGCGGGGCGAGGGCACGGACCTCGGCGCCCTGGCCGACAAGCCCGCCGCGCTGGCCTCCCCCGCGAAGTGAGCGGGCACCTTGGCCGATACGCCTCGCTCCAGGCTCGCCTGGACGCGCTGGACGCCCAGGGCCTGCGCCGCTGGCTGCGGCCGCTGCGGCCGACGGGCCCGACCACGGCCCTCCTGCCCGACGGGCGGCCGGTCGTGGTCTTCAGCAGCAACGACTACCTGGGCCTGGCCCAACACCCCGAGGTCATGGCGGCCTGGACCGGCGGCGGCGCCGGCAGCAGCCGCCTGATCAGCGGCGACCGCCCGGCCCACCACGCCCTGGAAGACGCGCTGGGCGAGCGCTTCGGGCGGCCGGCGACGCTGTTCACCAGCGGCTGGCACGCCAACCTGGCCCTGCTGTCGACGGTGGTGGGCAAGGGGGACCGCGTCGCCAGCGACGCCCTGAACCACGCCAGCATCATCGACGGCCTGCGCCTGTCGGGGGCCGAGCGGGTGGTGCTGCCCCATGGCCAGGCGGCGGTGCCGGCCGACGCCCGCATGGCCGTCATCGAGGGCCTGTTCAGCATGGACGGCGACCGTTCCGACGTGGCCGCCTATACCGGCGAGCACTGGCTGAGCGTGGACGAGGCCCACGCCGTGGGCGCGTTGGGCCCCGGAGGCCGCGGCGTGGCGGCCGACCAGGGCGCGCAGCCCGACTTCCTCCAAGGCACCCTGGGCAAGGCCTACGGGGCCGTGGGCGCCTTCGTCGTCGGCCCGCCGGAGCTGCGGGCCCTGCTGGTCAGCGCCGGCCGCACCTTCGTCTTCACGACCGGCCTGCCCGAAGGCGCCGCCCGGGCCGCCCTGGTCGGCCTGCACCTGGCCGACGACGCGCGCCGCGCCCGCCTGGCCTCCAACGTGCGCCGCCTGCGCCAGGGCCTGGCCCAGCTCGGCGTGCCCACCATGGGCACCGACCACATCGTGCCCGTGGTCCTGGGCGACCGGGCCATGGCCGCCGCCGCGGCCCTGCTCGAGCGCGGCTTCCTGGTGCCCGGGATCCGCCCGCCCACCGTGCCGGCGGGGACCGAGCGCCTGCGGATCACCGTCTCCGCCGCCCACAGCGAGGAGCAGGTGGACCGGCTGGTGGAGGCCCTGGCCGGCGTCGTCGGGACGGCGCCCTAGACCAGGTCCCGCACCAGCCGGATCCCCACCCCGGCCGCCCGAAAGGCCTGGGGCGACTTGACCCGGCTGGCGGCGCGGGCATCGCGCTGGTGCGAGTACCAGCAGCCGCCCCGCGACAGGCGCAGCAGGTTGGGGTCGCCCTGGGTCAGGGGGGGCAGGATCAGGCGCCCTTCGACCAGGCAGGGCTCGGTCTCGCCGTCGGCCTCGCGGCACCAGTCCCGGGTGTTGCCCGCCATGCCCCGCACGCCGTAGACGCTCTCGTCATCGGGGAAGGCCTGGACGCGGGCCGGCATCATGCGGCCAGCGTGGCTGTCCTGGGTCAGGCACCAGGTCAGGTCCAGGTGCTCGCCCCAGGGGTAGCTCCGGCCATCGACGCCGCGGGCCGCCTTCTCCCACTCGACCTCGCTGGGCAGGCGCCAGGGCAGCCCCGTGGTCCGGGCCCGCCAGGCCGCGTAGCTGCGGGCCGCGTCCCAGGGCACGAGCACCACCGGCCAGTCGGGGTCCCAGATGTCGCCCTCAGCGTCGGGGACCAGCTCGAAGCCGCCGTCGTCGCGGCGCCCGTAGACCGCGGCCCCAGGCACATCCGGCCGGGCGCTGCGCTCGCGAGGCACGCTGTCCAGGGCCAGCGCCTCCTGGCCCTCGGAGGCCAGGGCGTCGAGGAAGGCCAGGTACTCGCGGTTGGTCACGGGGAAGCGGTCGATGACGAAGCCGTCCACCCAGACGTCGTGGCGGTCCAGGCCCCGGGTCGCGGCCGGATCCCCGCCGATCCGGCACCAGGAGGGCGGCACGTAGCGCTCCCCCGCCGCCAGGGTCTCGGGTAGCGGCAGCGGCACGGCCCGCGGCGTGGACTCGCCCGGGGCGACGCCGTGCCAGTGCTCCTGGCGGCCGATGGCGATGGGGTAGCGCACCGTCGCGCGCCCCCGCAGACGCAGCTCCACCAGGTAGCGGCCCATGGGCAGGGTCTCGGCGTACAGCGGCGTGTGGCCGATGACCCGCGGGTCGTCGGGCACCAGGCGCCGGTCCTGCTCGCGGTAGGGCAGCAGGGTGACCTCGGCCCCGGCCGGCTCGGAGAGCAGGGTCAGGGCCCCGTCCCCCGACAGGTAGGCGCTGTGCTCCCCGCTGTCGTGGGCCCGCAGGCGCACCTCCAGGCGCGCGGACTGGACGGCGTCTCCGCGGACCTCGGCCTCGGCGTGGGCCTGTCGGTAGGTCGCGGCCAGCCGGTCGTGGGCGTCGGCCAGGTCGGGCACATGGGTGAGGGCCGCGTGCAGCGACTGGATCATGCGCTCCTCACCCAGGTCGGCCTCGCGGTCCAGGCGCAGGGCCTCGGCCTCGGCCTGCCAGGCAGGGCGCTTGCGCTCGACCGAAGCGAGGGGCGGCACGTCGCGCATGTGCACCAGGGCCTGGTCCCGCAGCTCCTGGGCCCGCTCGCGCAGCCGCAGGATGCGCGGCCGCAGCTGATCGGCCTCACGGACCACGGCCACGGCCCGATCCCGGCGGCGGGCACCTTCCAGCCAGGCCCCGACCTCCTCGGCCAGCCGCCCGGCGTGGGCGTGGCGCAGGGCCTGCTCCCAGGCCAGGGCCCGCACGCAGATGGTCCACAGATCCTGGGGCACCGGCAGCTTGTGACCACCCGAGGGGCCGACCCCGTCCCCGACCAGGGGCCCCGGTGGGGGCGGCGGCCCCTCCTGCTGGGCCCGGCTGCGGGCCACCGAGCTGGTCGCCGGGTAGGGCGGCACCCCGCCCAGGATGTGGAAGAGGATCGAGCCCAGCGCGTAGACATCGGAGCTCGGCCCCAGGGCCGTGACGTCACCCCGGGCCTGCTCGGGCGCCATATACATGATGGTCCCGCCCACCTCGCCGCTGCGGGTCTGGAACAGGTCCCCCTCCGAGCGCTCGGTGCGGACCGAGGGCACCTCTCCCGTGGGGTCGACGACCAGGGCTGGCGGCCGCGGCCCACGCAGCACCTTGCCCAGGCCCCAGTCCAGGACCAGCACCTCGCCGAAGGCGCCGATCATCACGTTGCCGGGCTTCAGGTCCCGGTGGATGACGCCGCGGGCGTGGGCGTAGGCCATGGCCTCGCAGATCCGGTGGAAGGCGTCAACCAGGCGCCGCAAGGACCAGCCGTCGGCCGTCGTCTCCCAGCGCCCGTCCAGCGAGGCCCGGTGGACGCGGGCGATGACCTGGTCCAGGGTCTGCCCCCGGACGACCTTCATGGTGAAGTAGGCCCGGCCGTCAGGCAGGCGGCCGGCGTCGTAGACCGGCACGATGCCCGGGTGCTCAAGCTGGGCGGCGATCTGCGCCTCTTCCAGGAAGCGCGTCATCGCCTCGGGGCTGTAGACCATCGAGGGGCGGATGATCTTCATGGCGACCGCCCGGTTCAGCCGGCGGTCGAGCACGCGGCGCACCTCGCCCATGCCCCCCATGCCGAGCTGCCCGAGGTCGCTGTAGCGCTCCGGCAGCCAGGAGCCGTCCTCGGGCACGGTGCTGACCGACCCGGCCGCCGGGTCCTCGTCCAGCGAGTCCATGGCCCGCAGCAACGAGGCGAGGGCGATGGACACGCTGGGGAGGTCGGAGGGGTCGCTCACGAGGGGCAGTCTCGCACAGGACCCGAGGGTCTAGGCGCCCTGGCCCTGGTAGGCCTGGATGAGGATCTCGGCGGTCTCAGCGCGCATGATCTTGGCGGGGGGCAGCTCGCCGCCGACCAGCAGCTCGCGGACCTTGGTGCCGCTGATGAAGAAGGCCTTGTCGTCGGGGTGCTTCTCCATCAGGTCGACCCGGCCGATGCTGTCGTAGTAGGCGGCGAAGCCCACGTTGACCGGCTGGGTGTGCAGCTCGCCGGGCAGGTTGTTGAAGATCTCCTGCGCGTCGAAGTCACCCCAGATGGCCGACTTGTCGAAGTAGGGGGCGTCGGCGTGCTTGCGGCCGATGACGATGTGGCTGAAGCCGTGGTTCTGCCGGTAGATGGCGTGCATCACGGCCTCGGACGGACCGCCGTAGAACATCTTGATGTCCAGCCCGACCAGGTGGAAGACGTCGTTGATGTTGTAGCCGACCTTGTCCCACAGCTCGGTGTCGCTGTCGCCCTGGCCCAGCAGCCGGCGGCTCTTCAGGCGCGCGTAGGTCTGCATGCGGGTGACGGCGTCGACGTCGTCGCCCTTGAGCTGGCCGACCAGGGGGTTGAGGACCACGCCGGTGTACAGGCCCTGGCGGGTCAGCTCCTCGGCGCCGTAGACCAGGGCGTACTCGTGGGCCCGGTGCAGCGGGTTGCGGGTCTGGAAGGCCAGGGCGGCCTGGTAGCCGCGATCGGCCAGCATGGCGCGGGTCAGGCGCGGGGTCAGGACGTAGTCGCCGAACTCGGGGTTGACCGGCTGGGGCAGGGTCTCGATCTCGCCGCCGACCAGCATGGTGCGCGGGTCGTTCATGACGATGGCGCCACCGGGGTGGTCGGTGCGGGTGGTGCGGTAGACCTTCTCGATGTAGCGGGCCTTGTCCCAGGCGTAGATGCTGCTGACCCGCAGGACGCCGACGACGTCGCCGGCCTCCGACACGATGGCGGCGTGCTGGCCGGCCTTGAGCGAGCGGGCCTCCTCATCGGTGATCGGCAGGACCATGGGGATGGTCCAGGCGTAGTCCGTGCCGCCCCGGACGATGCTCTGGTGCTCCAGGACGTGGTTCCAGTCGGCCTCGTCCATGGGGCCGTCCAGGGGGGACAGCGTGCCGTCGCTGTAGCGATAGACCGCCGAGAGGTCGGCGTCGCTCACCTGGATCCGGGGCATTCCCGCGGACTCCGCGAGCAGCGCCTTGCGCTTGGACCAGGGCAGGACGCGGTCGACGAGCTGGTGGAGGCCACCGTGGACGGGGACGAGGGACATGGGAGCTCCGGGGAGGCGCGCGGCAGGCCCCGCAAGGGGCGGCCGGCTCGGGGAAAGGCCCTCCCTATCGCCCGTCTGGCCCTCCCTGTCCACCCGGAGCGCCGCGGCGCCCGGCGGTCGCTCAGTCGCACTCCCCGGGGCCCGTCACGCCGTTGTTCCAGTCGTCGAGGGCATCCTTGGTGTCCTCGCCGCCGTCCCAGCTGGTGCTGCCATGGTCGCAGGAGTGGCCGCCGATGCCGTGGTCGGCCAGCCAGGCGTCGGCCGCGTCGATCTCGTCGGCGACCTCGTCCCCATCTGCGCCCGCCGCCACGTTGAGCTTGGCGGCGATGAGCTGGGCCGCCATCTGCAGCGACTTGTCGCCGCCGGTGGACTCCCCCAGGATGTCCAGGCAGTCCGCCTGAGAGTAGCTCTCGCCACCCAGCTCCAGGCTGTCGACGGGCCAGGCGTCCTCGTGGGTGCGCCAGTAGCCGCGGGTCCGGGTGCAGCCGCAGAGCGAGGGCAGGGTGACGTCGGCGGTCCAGGTGGTGCTGCCGTCGCTGACGGTGATCCGCGCCTGGTCGTCGCTGCAGGTGGCGGCCTCGAAGCAGACCGGGATCTCGTCGTACAGGCCGGCGACGGTGTCAGTGAGCGCGGTCTGCAGCTCGTCGTAGGCGTCGATGGCGCGGGTTTCGCCGCCGCTCTCCAGGGCCAGGGCCGAGAGCTGCTCGCTGTCCACGCCCGTGCCGATGCCCACGGTGTAGACCGGGGTCGGCACGCCCAGCACGCTCATGGCCGTCAGGTCGTCGAAGGAGGTGTCGATGCCGTCCCCGGCGTAGGAGGTCGGGTGCTCGTCGGCCGAGTTGTTCTCCTGGCCGTCGGTGAAGACGACCACCGAGCGCCGGGCCTGGGACAAGCAGACCTCCAGCCCGCCGCCGGCCGAGACCTCGGTGCCATCCTCCAGGACCTCGTTGCCCATGCGGATGCCGTCCCACAGGGCGGTCCAGCCGTTGCTGATGAACAGATCCCCCACCGCCGCGTCCCAGGCCGCCTCGTCCCCGGTCAGCTCCAGGGCGACGCCGGACTGGGTGGAGACGCGCACCAGGCCCACCTGGTCGGGGCCCGCACCGTCCAGGATGGCGTGGCCGAAGGCACCCACCGCGGCCTGCATGGGATCCAGGTAGCCGTCCTCGCTGCCGCTGTTGTCGGCGACCAGCGTGACCTCCATGTGGTCGGTGCCCCCCGCCTCGGTGACGTCGGCCTCGCTCCACTCCCCCTCTCCGCTGCGGGTCTGGACGCGCACGTCGATGCTGTCGGCCAGGGCGCCGGCCTCGACCCCTCGCAGGTGCAGGCTCAGGCCGCCGACGCTGCCGCCGTGGGCCGACAGGCGCGAGACCTGGAGCGTCGTGGGCTGGGCGGTGCAGGCGAGGAGCAGGGGCAGCAACAGCGTCGACATCGGGCACACCGAGCAGAAGGGAGGCCACGGCCCTGTTGTGCCACGCGCGCAGCGACACCTCAAGCAGCCCGCCATGGGCGCGATAGGGCCTCCGCTCGCCGTCTCGGAGGCCAAAGATGCAGACCCCGTCAGGCTCGCCCGCAGTGGACGCCGCCACCCTGGAGCGCTGGGACCACGCCCACCTGTGGCATCCCTTTACACAGCAGGACGAGTGGGAGGCCGACGGGGCCCCCCTGGTCGTGGAGGCGGCGCAGGGCGTCGAGCTCATCGACGTGCATGGCCGCCGCTACCTGGACGGCGTCAGCAGCCTGTGGACCAACGTCCACGGCCACCGCCAGCCCCGCATCGACGCTGCCATCGTGGACCAGCTCGGGCGCGTGGCCCACAGCACCCTGCTCGGCCTGTCCAGCCGGCCGGCCGTCGAGCTGGCCCACCGCCTGGCCCGGCTCACCGAGCGCCAGCTCCCCGGCACGGGCCTGGGCCGCGTCTTCTACAGCGACAGCGGCTCCACCGCGGTCGAGGTGGCGCTGAAGATGGCCTTCCAGTGGCAGCAGCAGCAGCAGCAGGGGCACCGCCGCCGCACCCGCTTCGCCGCCCTGTCCGAGGCCTACCACGGCGACACCATCGGCAGCGTCTCCGTCGGCGGCATCGACCTCTTCCACGCCGTCTACCGGCCCATGCTCTTCGACGCGCTCCGCCTGCCCGCGCCTGAGCACGCCAGCGGTACAGAGGAGGAGGCCTGCCTGGCCCGGGCCGAGGCCCTGCTCGAAGAGCACGGCGACACCCTGGCCGCCCTGGTCGTCGAGCCCCTGGTCCAGGGCGCGGCCGGCATGCGCATGCACTCCCCCGCCTTCATCGGTCGGCTGCTGACCCTGGCCCGGGAGCGAGGCGCCCTGGCCATCGTGGACGAGGTCGCCACCGGCTTCGGCCGCACCGGCACCATGTTCGCCACCGAGCAGGTCCGGGCCGTGGCCCCCGGCGCCGGCCCCGACCTGCTCTGCCTCGCAAAGGGCCTGTCCGGCGGCTACCTGCCCCTGGCCGCGACCCTGGTGACCGAGCGCGTCTTCGATGGCTTCCGCGCCCCCTACGACCAGCACCACACCCTCTTCCACGGCCACACCTACACCGGCAACGCCCTGGGCTGCGCCGCGGCCCTGGCCAGCCTGGACCTCTTCGAGGAGGAGGGCGTCCTGGCCTCGCTGCCCGAGAAGATCGCGGCCCTGTCCGCGGCCATGGCCCAGGTCCCCGACCGCCACGTCATCGAGCGCCGCCAGCACGGCCTGATGGCGGGGCTGCTGCTGCGCCACGAGCGCCCGGCGGCCGCGCGCACCGCGCACCGGGTCTGCATGGCGGCCCGCGCCCACGGCGTGCTCGTGCGGCCGCTGGGTGACCTCATCGTGCTGATGCCGCCCCTGGCCATGCCCCCGGCCACGATCCACCGCCTGGTCCAGGGCGTCGCGGCCGGTATCACCGACGTGCTGGGCTGAGCTGCCGTAGGATCCCCCTCCCCGGAGGCAGCATGCGCACGATCCCCCCGACCCTCGCCCTGCTGGGCATCCTCGGCCTGGCGTGTGGCGGCATGACCAAGGGCACGGACGACTTCCGGGCCGAGCTGAGCGGCCCGACCACGGTGCCGGTCGGCCAGGCCTTCGAGGTCCAGGTCACGGTGGTGAACACGGCCAGCACGCCGCAGGAGCTGACCAGCCTGGACTTCGCCGACGCCTGGCTCAAGGGCGTCGCCATCACGGGCTCCTCGCCGGCCTACACCACCAGCGACCACGTCCCCATCGACGACACGACCTCCTACACCT
>Ga0210033_1002769_pt1 | contig 14648 bp, 11 predicted proteins | sample CryGeymeta201501_FD_185465 | JGI IMG/M metagenome (GOLD analysis project Ga0210033, IMG submission 185465) | Groundwater microbial communities from Crystal Geyser aquifers in Utah, USA - Crystal Geyser metaG 2015-01 (SPAdes) (version 2) | ecosystem: Environmental > Aquatic > Deep subsurface >... | reverse complement strand
CCTTCTTTCAATCAAGGACTATCCTAATCAGTTCAATTACACGGAAGGGCTGGACCTGGTAGTAACCGAATACGGGGCGGCTTCTCTCACAGGAAAGACCGTCAGGGAGAGGGCCCTGGCACTTATTGACATAGCCCATCCGGACGACAGGGCAGCGCTTGTCGCGACCGCCAAGGAAAAAAACATCCTCTACAGAGATCAGATTTATCTTGAGGAATCAGGTAAGCTCTACCCCTACGAGCTTGCTACCACCGAGACCTTTAAAGACGGCATTGTGATAAGGTTCAGGGCAATCAGACCCTCGGATGTGGATGCGATGCGCAGGCTCTTCTACAGGTTTTCAGATCAAAGTGTCTATTACCGTTATTTTTCACCCATAAAGACCATGCCGCACGCAAAGATGCAGGAATATGTGAACGTGGACTATCATAACAGCATGTCCATCGTGGGGCTTATCGGGGAGCCGGGCTCAGGCAAGATCATAGCCGAGGCAAGATATGTAAAACATGCCGACAGGCCTTACGCGGACGCGGCATTTATCGTGGATGAGGCCTTTCAGGGAAAGGGGATCGCGACCTTTCTACTCCTCACATTGATGAGGGTTGCCAAGGATCGGGGTCTTGAGGGATTCACGGCCGATGTGCTCGCGACCAACACCAGCATGCTCAAGGTATTCGAAAAGGCCCCTTATCCGGTCAAGGCCGTGCTCGATGGAGGAATCTATGAACTCACGATCCCCTTTACCAGGGAGAGGGAAAGGAAGACGTGTGTCTGATCCTTCTCGCGGTAAAGGCCCATCCGAGATGGCCCCTTGTTATTGCCGCAAACCGGGATGAATACTATGATCGGCCCACTGCGCAGCCTGCCTATTGGGAGGATGCGCCGGGGGTTTTTGGAGGCCGGGATCTGCGAGGTGGAGGCACCTGGCTCGGGGTTACCAGGGAAGGAAGGATCGCTGCGCTAACCAACTACAGGGCGCCTGATCTCCAGAGGGAGGGAAGGCCTTCGCGTGGGAGGCTGGTGATGGATTTTCTCAGAGGCAGTCAAGACGGACAGGATTATCTTAGCGATCTATCGCAAAAGGCTTCCGGTTACAATCCCTTCAATATAATATGCGGTGTCGGATCGCGACTTTTCTGGTACTCCAACATGGGGGGAGGCCCGGAGCCCATAGGCCCGGGGATACATGGGCTCAGTAACCGTCTCCTCGATACGCCCTGGCCAAAGGTGCTAAGAGGGAAAGAGGGGCTTGCCAGGGCGCTCATTGCCGCAAGGGCAGATGCGGCGGAAACGCAAAATGGCTCGGCCGAAGCAGAAAGCGGCGGCGCTGAACAGGAAAAACTCATGAGGCGCCTTGAGCTTGAAGGGGTGATCAAGAGGGTTGGGGCGGATTCGGCGCCGCTTGATCGTTCGGAGCGGAGATTGGTCGCCAAGCTTTTCGCTCTGCTTCGCGATCGCGCCATTGCACCCGACTCCGATCTTCCCGATACCGGCGTAGGTCTTGAGTGGGAGCGCCTCCTTTCCCCCATCTTCATCTCCGCCCCCGGCTACGGCACCCGCTCCTCCACCATCATCCTCGGGGGGACGTCCTTTACATTTGCAGATTTATCCTTTTGCGGTGTGAGCCCATCCTCTTTCCCAAAATTGCTAAACCAACGAGGCCAAGGCCAAGGAGAAGAAGGGTGGCCGGCTCCGGGGCATTGTACGGCGGATCGCTCTGCGCATCCGCATCGTGGGAAAAAGGCGCATTGGTAGTCAAATTGAAAAGGTCAAAGTGTATGGAGATATCGTCGCTGAGCTTTGTTGTATCCACGCGAAATGCTGCATAATACAAACCCGTGCCTGATAAAAAACTTTCAAATTCCCCCGGGTTATCTTGGGTGTTGTATACACCTACTTGGTTTTGTTCATTAAAGTTGAATGTGTGAAGGGTATAATAGGTGTCGAAGACGTCATGGGGAGGAAGCCCAGGGTTTCCGTATGTCATGTCTTGGGTTACCTGAATAGTCTTATCTGCAAACGTAAATGAGCCGAGGTACGGCGAAGGAGATATCTGGGAAAGCTGGGGGAATACGGCCATGCTGATGCAATATTCATCTTTTAAAGAAGTCTTGTTGCCTAACTGCATGAGGGCGTAGAGGGTGAAAACATCTCCACTTGAGACAACGGTTTCGTCATTGTACCTGGGATCGCCAGAAATGTTGTAATATCCTCCCCCTATGTCCAATTGCAGGGCGGGGAGGGCGAAGGCAGGGAGGCACCATATCAAGAAGCCAAAACCAACCAATAATGCAAAAAATCTTTTCATATACTCACCTTTCTGCTTGCACGGAAAAAAAATAATCTATCTTTCAATATCTAAAAACCCAAGAAGATAGAAAGCAATAAGCTTGCCATAAGTATGAGCTTTACTTAACCATTAGATAATATGTATTTTTTCAGGACAAGCAGTTTTCTGTGCCTTTCAAATTGTAAGGCACACCGACACTTAACCAAGGCATTAGGTTCCTCTTAACGCATGTGAAACTCACTGGTTGATTTATATAATAAGCTGATTTTATGATTGATATTACGACCCATTGGCTTTTAAGCACATAAAATACCCCAGATATGGCCAAGTTGGAAAGGGTCAGGCGCTCTGCCGATTTGTAAAATTTTCCTGCAAAGCGGCATGACCTCTGATACTACTTGGCAGCTCTTATAGAGAGCACATCCTTTGGGCGCATGGAGATGACGGTTTTTGCGGGGTAATATCCCGCCGAGACGCTCACGCAAGGATAGACAAGGGAGCCCCTTCCCAGAATTACTCCAGGGTTGGTGACGGAGTTGCATCCAAGCTTGGCATTATCCCCGAGGATCGCCCCCATCTTCCGGAGTCCTGTGTGATGAACTTGCCTCTCAACTCTTATGGTGATGTCCTGGCTTATGATCTTGAGGTTTGCGAGCTTTGTCCCGGCGCCCAGGTTGACGTCGTTTCCAAGGATGCTGTCTCCGATGTAGGCGAAGTGGCCAGGCTTTGGTCACGTCTTCCGGCTCGATGGAAAAGGCCTTATAAAGAATGCGGCCGTCGTAGAGAACATCGGACAACCACATACTGGAACCTGACATGAAAGGCTTCTTCGGTAATGTTGATCAGCAATGGCTGATGAAGTTTCCGGCTAAAATATCTTCAAACAGCAACCGCGATATGCTATATCTATCCTGAGGAAAAGAGGTAAGTCGGTCAAGACGTGAAAAGCCGATAAATCTGTAAATGTAAAGGACGTCCCCCCTATGGAGAAGATACTGATTGGAAAGGGAGAGGGGCCTGTTCATCTGCTTGCGGGATATGCGAACAGGCACGGGCTTGTGGCCGGGGCAACGGGCACCGGAAAGACCATTTCGCTTCTTGTGCTGGCTGAGGGGTTCTCCCGCATGGGAGTGCCTGTATTTATGGCCGATGTGAAGGGGGATGTTGCCGGGCTTGCGATGCCGGGCGCAGTCAACGACAAGATCAGGGACAGGGTCGGCCGCATAGGCGTTACGGACTATGCCAGTGAGGGAAGCCCTGTGATCTTCTGGGATGTCTTCGGCATGAGCGGGCATCCTGTCCGCACTACGGTAAGCGAGGTCGGCCCAAGCCTTCTTGGCCGCATTCTGGAGATAAACGACACACAGACAGGGATGCTTGAGATAGCCTTCAAGCTTGCGGACGACCAGGGCCTTCTCCTGCTTGACCTGGACGATCTGCGCGCGCTGCTTACATTTGTATCCGACAATCGAAAAGAGATATCCGCCAAGTACGGTCTTGTGAGCACTCAATCGGTCGCGGCGATCCAGAGGGCGCTCCTCACGCTTGAAAGGGAAGGGGGGAAAGCCCTTTTCGGAGAACCAGCCCTTGAATTGGCTGATTTTATGCGCACGGATTTGAACGGCCGCGGCATCATCAGCATACTGGCTGCTGACAGGCTGATCCTGAAGCCTCGCTTGTATTCGAGTTTTCTTCTCTGGCTTCTCTCAGAGCTTTTTGAAAACCTTCCCGAGGTGGGAGACCTGGAGAGACCCAGGATGGTTTTTTTCTTTGATGAGGCCCATCTCCTCTTTGACGATGCCCCTGCCATGCTGCGGCAGAGAATCGAGCAGGTGATAAGGATCATCCGGTCAAAGGGAGTGGGAGTCTATTTCTGCTCGCAGTTTCCAGATGATGTGCCAAACGAGATACTCGGCCAGCTCGGAAACCGCATTCAGCACGCCCTGAGGGCCTACACTCCGCGAGATCAAAAGGCTGTGAGGACTGCGGCCGAGACATTTGTCGCAAATCCGAAACTTGATGTGGCAAAGGTCATTTCAGAGCTTGCCGTAGGCGAGGCGCTCGTTTCAACTCTGCAGGAAAAGGGTGTCCCGATGCCTGTTGAGCGGACCTTGATCTGCCCGCCTCGCTGCCGCATGGGGGCTATCACCCCTGAAGAAAGGGCGACTATCCGCCTGCGAAGTCCCATAGGAGTCAAATATGATTCCCCCGTAAACAGGGAATCGGCCTATGAGATACTAAGCCGCAGGACCCAGGAGCGAACTGCGGCTGAGGCCGGGGCAAAGCAGTCCAAGGGCGGGCAGGAAGAAGGCAGGAGTAAGATAAGCGAATGGATCTGGGGCACGAGCAGGCGTCAGGGCATGGTTGAAGCCATGGCCAAGCAGGCCGCCCGCACTGTGGGAAACAGCATCGGTCGAAAGATCCTGCGCGGCATCCTGGGCGGCATACTCGGAGGCCGTAAGTAAGGGCTGTGCTACGTTCGGGGGCCCGGCTTCCGATAGAGGCTCCGGATCGCAGCGGTTATGCCGTGTGCTTCATCCCTGTTTTTTCTCCAGATAACGGCTTATGGCTCCGTCGTAGGCCGAGGTAAGCTTGAAGACCTTCAGAGCCAGCCTGAGGCGGGTAGTAAGGGTGGTCTCTCCGCCTGATGCCGCCATCTCTGAGAGGATGACGGGATAATCTGAAGGGTCCACCACAACGGTTACGCTTCGATAGTTCTTGGCTGAGGAGCGCAGCATGGAAGGCCCTCCAATATCTATGTTTTCGACGGCCTCCTCAAGTGTCACCCCAGGCTTTGCAACGGTTTTTTCAAACTGGTACAGGTTCACTACCACCATGTCTATTGGCTTTATGCCAAGCCGCTCCATGACCGCGACATGCTCCGGATTTTCCCTGAGGCCCAGAAGACCTCCGTGCACCATTGGGTGGAGGGTCTTGACCCTTCCGTCCAGTATCTCTGGAAAACCGGTATATTCCGAGATTTCGATGACGCTTACTCCCCCCTCCCTCAATGCCTTCGCGGTTCCCCCGGTAGAGAGGATCTCTATCCCGAACCCTGAAAGACCCTTTGCAAATTCGACAAGACCCTGCTTGTCCGTGACGCTTAAAATTGCTCTTTTTATCTTAGACATTGTATTATTCTCCTTTTTAAGTTTATATGAAGATGGCTGTATCAGCTCAAAAATCCAGGGTAGATGCGGCTTCAGCCGCATGGGAACCGTGCGCCCTGCGCCTGAAGGCGCACCTACAGAAGCTGATTCCTGGTCTGCGCAAAGCCATCCCCCAATTATTGAGCTGATACAAATGGCCCTTCCCTTTAGCCCTCCCCCTCGACGGGGGAGGGAGGGGTGGGGGTGATTAGCATGTTTTGTTGTGCCCTACCCTGGGCATGACCGAATCCTTCCCCTCCCTTTACGGGAGGGGATTGAGGGGAGGGTTTTTCAAACATGCATCCCTTATCACCTCTTCTTTTGCCAGCTATGCGTCTTTGCTCATGGAAGGGTCTCGTTTCACCGAAACGACATCAAACATTTTTTTCAGATGTCTTATGAGACTTCTGAGGGGCTTTTCCTCAAGGGGCATTATCCTTATATAGACCTCCCTTGAACAGGCATCTTCGGCGTCTCGCGTGCCCAGGATGCTCATTATCCTTCCGCCCTTTTCCTTTATTGCGCTCGTTATCTCCTCAATGCCTTCGGTCTTTTCGGAGAGGGAAAAACCCAACTGCACGCCGCCCCTGCTGATTCCGGTAATCTCTATGAGGACCCTCAGCACATCGCTTTGTGTGATTATTCCCGTAAGCCTTCCTCTTGAATCAACCACCGGAATGGCGTGGGCGCCATGTTCCAGCATCTTCAAGGCCGCAGTCTCAACCGTTTCCTGGGGCCTTATGGTGGTGGGATTGGGCTGCATGATATCGCCGGCCTTCATTCTGGAAAGAAGGTAGTGGAGTTCTCTTACGTCCATGACCGCTGTCTTTGAGGGGGAAATATCCCTCACGTCTCTGTCCGCTATAAGGCCTACGACTTTGCCCCTCCTCAGGACAGGGACAAATAAGAGCCTTCTTAATTTGAAAAGCTCTATCACCTTGATGACAGGTGTCTTTTCTTCAACACTCACCACCTCATGGTTCATCCAGCTTTCAACAAAAAGGGGCATGGCTACAACCTCGCTCCTGTCTGACATCCGTCCATAAATCGCCATTGTCACTGAACCTATCTTAACCGAGGGAGTACCGGCCTTCAACGGTTTTTTGACCCGGAAACAGTTATTTCACCGTGAAAATACACCCCCCCACCCCTACCCTCCCCCGCGGGGGGGGAGGGAAATCTCGAGCAGCACCTTTCCAAATGTCCCAGGAGCGCCCTCCCCTGCGGGGGGGAGGAGGGAAAAGGTCAATAACCGGAATCTCAAACTCACCCTCATAGGTGCGCCCTCCCCCTCGACGGGGGAGGGAGGGGTGGGGGTGATCTTCATCCCTCGTTGTGCCCTATCCGGGCATGAGGGTAAGTGGGGTTGCGGGAACCCTGTGATTGACTTTTGGCAATTGACTGGCTTGAGTCCGCCTAATATATTGGCCGCATGTCAAAGGGATTCAGCGAGATAAAGGCCATATTCGGCCCCGGAGGCAAACTTGAGAAGGCACTCAGGGACTTTGAGTTCCGCTGTTCCCAGCGTGACATGGCCCTCTTGATCGCAGGGGCCATAAAGTCCGGGCAACCGGCCGCGGTAGAGGCTGGAACCGGGACCGGTAAGACCTTCGGTTATCTCATTCCCCTTGTCTTAAGCGGGAAAAAGGCTGTGATATCAACAGGCACAAAAAACCTCCAGGAACAGATAGTGTTAAAGGATATACCCATCCTGGAAAAGGCCCTGGGCCTGTCCGTGGACGCGGTCTTGATGAAGGGGAGGCGAAATTACCTCTGCCTCTACAGATACGATCAGAACATGGGGCAGCGCGCCCTCTTTGACGATGAGGAAAAGAGGAAGGCCTCAAGGATTGAACAGTGGCTCAAGACTACGGTATATGCCGATCGCTCTGAACTGGAATGGATGGCAGATGGAGATCCCGACTGGGATAATATCTCCGCTTCGTCAGAGCAGTGCCTTGGCTCAAAATGCCCTTTCGGCGAGGATTGCTTTCTGAACAGGCTCCGAGCAAGGGCCGCCAAGGCGTCTATAGTGATAGTGAATCATCACCTTTTCTTCGCTGATATGAAGGTCAGGGAGGCTGGTTTCGGGGGGGTCATACCAAGGTGTGAAATAGCGGTATTTGACGAGGCCCATGAGATTGAAAACACCGCTACCGCCTACTTCGGCCTTTCCGTAGGGACTGCCCAGGTCACAGAACTCGCTGACGATCTGGAAAGAGAGATCAGGGGTTCCAGGGCTGCCGGAGGGGGCGTAAAAGAGAGACGATCCATGAAGGTCAAGGATGCGGCAAGAGACCTTTTTTCCCATTTCAGGGACTGCGCTGAAAGGGGGGGGCTTGATGAGGCCACCCTCCTTTCCCTGGCAAAGGGGCCTGTGGCAGGTCTCAGCGCGGCACTTGAGGAACTGGCGGATGACCCCTGCGTGAAGAAATCCGATAGCGCTGGCATACAGGCGATCGGGGCCAGGGCAGGGGCAATTTCCGCAGCACTCAAGGATGTGGTTTCAAAGAGGGATCAGGGGTGGGTTCACTGGTATGAGAGGCGAAAAAGGAGCGTAAGTATCTATTGCTCTCCCCTGGATATCTCAGGGAGGCTCTCAGAACTACTTTACAGCAAGTTTTCATCCGTCATTATTACATCTGCGACCCTTTCAACGGGTGAGGGTTTTTCCTATATCGCCTCAAGGCTTGGCCTTCCCCAGGAAACAAGGACAGGCCTTTTCCCGTCGCATTTTGACTTTAAGAAGCAGTCCATCCTTTATATCCCTGATGATCTTCCCTCCCCCGATGAGGCGGGCTTCGGCCCTGCGGTGGCAAAAAGGATAGAGGAGATAGTAAGAAGGTCAAGCGGCAGGGCCCTGGTGCTCTTTACCAGCTATCAGAACCTGAATCTTACCTGGGAGCGCCTTGATGGAAGGCTTCCATACAGGCTTCTCAGGCAGGGCTCGGCTCCAAGAGCGTCTCTCTTGAATGACTTCAAGGAGGATATCCACTCGGTGCTTCTTGCGACAAGCTCTTTCTGGCAGGGGGTTGATGTGCCCGGCGAGGCCCTTAGCTGCCTCATAATTGACAAACTCCCCTTTGAATCCCCGTCCGATCCGCTTGTGGCGGCAAGGATAAGGGAGATGAACAAGAGGGGTGATAATCCCTTTATGGGCTATCAGATACCTGTGGCCGAGCTGTCCCTGAAACAGGGGATAGGAAGATTGATAAGGAAAAAGAGCGATATAGGGGTTGTGGCGCTTCTTGATAAAAGAGTTATAACAAGAAGTTATGGAGCTATTTTCCTTGAGAGCATCCCTCCCATACCCCTTACGCGCAGAATCGAAGATATAACGGATTTTTTTAAGGAGGTGGATTTCGAATGCAGCCCAGGCGCTGGGAAGTAATTAGGAGCAGCCGCGATAAATCTTACAGGGTCTTCAGCCTTCGAACGGACAGGGCCGTTTCCCCCAGAACGGGCATGGCGCATGATTTCTTCGTGCTTGAGTCATCCTCGTGGGTGAACGTCATACCTCTAACCCCTGATGAGCAGGTGGTGATGGTAAGACAGTACAGGCACGGAACAAGAGATGTCACTCTGGAGATACCCGGAGGTCTTGTGGAGGATGAGGATACCCCCGAGCAGGCAGCCGTGCGGGAATTGATGGAGGAGACGGGCTACGGGCCGGGGCGGGTCACGGAGCTTGGAAGCGTGCACCCGAACCCGGCCATACAGAACAACAGGTGCTACACCTTCCTGGCAAGCGGTGTCATGCCGCAGGGCGAGCAGCACCAGGATGACAGGGAGGATATAGAGGTAGTGCTGGTGCCCCTTAACCGAATTCCTTCTCTAATCAGAAATGGGGATATCACCCATGCCCTTGTCATCGCAGCCTTTTACCGTCTCTTTATAGAGCATTCTCCAGAGCTTCTTAGAGGGTTCAAATGAACTCCTTTCTTACATAGGGGCCGGTATCATTTGTAAAGGAGACGAGTTGAGCGAGCTTTTTACCTGCAGATCCCGAGTCTATGGAATCTTCGGCCCGTTTGATTCCCTCTTCAAATGAGATATCCAGACCGGCTGCGACAAAACAGGCGGCGGAGTTTAAAAGCACCATATCGCGCCTCGGCCCCCTGGTTCCCTCAAGGACATCCTTGATGATGGACGCGTTTTTCCCGGCGTTGCCTCCCGCGACATCTTCAATGGACGCCCTCTTGAGGCCGACCTCTTCAGGTGTGAGGTCAAATGAGCTGATCTCACCTCCTGAAAGCCTGGATATGGTGCTTCTTCCGCATATACTTATTTCATCCAGGGCTCCTTCGCCGTGTACCGCCATCGCTGCCTTTGTGCCGAGGCGCTTGAGGCTTAGAGCGGTCTTTTCGGTAAGCTCCGGGCGGTAAACGCCCACCATCTGAATCGCTGCATCGGCAGGGTTGCACAAAGGCCCCACAAGATTGAGTAAAGTCCTTATGCCTATCTCCTGGCGCACCTGCGCAATCTTTCCCATGGGGCCTGAGGAGACGGGCGGATAGAAAAACGCCATGCCTGTTTCATCGAGGCATCGTTGGATATCACCAGCCTGCAAGTGCAGGTTGATGCCCAACTGCTCAAGAACGTCCGCGCTTCCGCAGAGCCTGGAGGTAACCCTTGTTCCGTACCTTACGACCTTGAGCCCGGCTCCGGCAGCGACAAAGGCGGTTGCGGCCGAGACATTGAATGTCCTGGTCGAGCCGTCATCTCCTGAGGCGGTTGAGAGCATGGTCTCCGCCTCGATATTGATTTCGTCTCTGTCAATAGCAATTGTCCCGCCGTTTGACCGGATGAAGCTCCCATTAGCCCTCAGGGCTTTAACGGCTCCGGTTATCTCTTCTACGGTTTCCCCCTTTACGCGGAGGCCGGTGAGAAGCGCCCCGGCCTGAGCAGGTGATGCGGCGCCTGAGATCATCATGTTCATGGCCTCCATCATCTCATCTTCTGAAAGATCAATTCCCCGGACAACCTTTCCAATGTAGCTTTTCATCATCTTTTCCTCCCTTTTTTCTTTTTCTTGCGGGAGCCTCGGCTGGGAAAAAAAGGCCGAAGGGCCCTGCCTGCCCCCCGGCCTTTTATAGATTGGAAAATAAAAAAAACCGTGGGGCCTTGCGGAGGCGCCCACGGTTTATTACCGGATCAAATCATTTCAAGCCGGCAGCGGTGGATACACCTCCCCGTCAGAGCTGCGCCACCACCAGTTATTCGTCGAACCGCCTGAAATAATATCTATAAAACTGTCCATGCCTATAAACCTACAAAAGGTGAAATAGGTTGTCAATAAAATAAATGGGTGATAGGTTTTGCTGACCTGTTGAAGAGTAACTAGTGCCCATCCGGAAATGGCTATTTTCACCGATTTCGGCGTTGGGCTCAAATTTTAGTCCACGAAATACGTCAATGTATTCCTGTGGTTAAAATTATCGTCCGCCTTGAACTCGGCGAAACTATCTCATTTCCGGGTGGACACTATTTATTGATTTCACATGGATGTTGAAAGGTTTCATTTTATGAGGTTGTCTTCAAAGATACCGTTTTTTCTTGTAAATCCCGCTGCGGGAAACGGTTCCACCGGAAGCACCTGGCCCGGAATCGCAGCATACCTGAAAGAAAAGATAGGGGATTTTGAAACGCACCTCACCTCGCGGCCCCTTGAGGCGAGAAGACATGCGGCCATGGCCGTGGAAAGGGGAGTTAGGAAGCTGATATGCGTCGGAGGAGACGGAACCCTTAACGAGGTAATAAACGGGGTAATGGATTTTAATCAGGGACTTGCAGGAGAGATCAAGTTGGGATTCTTTCCCAACGGGACAGGCTGTGATCTCGCAAAGACCCTTGCCGTGCCCAGGGATGTGAAGGAGGCCGTGAGGGTTATATCTGAGGAAGAAACCATTGCCATGGATATTGGAAGGATAAGCCACGCGGATCATGACGGAAAAGGAAGCGTCCGCTATTTCCACAATATAGCGAGCCTGGGTCTCGGCGGAGAGGTGGTCAGGAGAGTCAACAGAACCAGCAAGAGATTCGGCCCGTTTTTGTCTTTTATTTGGGCTACCTTGATTACGATCTTTACCTATGAAAAGAAGAGATGCATCCTCTCTGTGGATGGGGCGGCCCCCAGGGAGTCGGTTATATGGCATATTGCCGTGGCAAACGGGCAGTTTCAGGGGGGAGGAATGTGGGTCGCTCCCGATGCCGGAGTTGAGGACGGCATTTTCGACATAACGGTCGTTGGAGACATGACTCTTTCCCAGGTGCTTATTAATCTCCACAATCTCTATAACGGCAGAATCAAGGGGGTCAGGAATGTTGAATGCCTGAGAGGAAAGACCGTGGAGGTCAGTTCAAGGGAAAAGGTCTTTCTGGATGTGGACGGAGAGGAGCCTGGCACGTTGCCTGTAAGGATGGAACTCATCCCTGGAGCCATCAAGATGATGGTTGATAAGGGAAAACGGCCCGGTACCATACGGAGCGGATGCAACGTAAGGCACTGACGTGATTTTGCCCTGTCTCTCCGCATCAAGGGCTAAAATATAATGGACTTCACGTCAATATCGTGCTATCTCGTCTCCATCCGTAAATGGTATCAGCTCAATAATTGGGGGGATGGCTTTGCGCAGGCCAGGAATCAGCTTCTGTAAGTGCGCCTTCAGGCGCTGGGCGTACGGTTCTCATGCGGCTGAAGCCGCACCTACCCCGGATTTTTAGACTGATACCGTAACTGGATGGGCACTATCTCGATTGTGCCTTTTCCGGCCCCCGGCAATATGAGAGGAGCCGGATAACATGTCTTTGGGAGGAAGTAATTCATGCTGCTCAGTCTTATGAGGAGACACGCTAAATCGTGGTTGATTAAATTTCTTATCGCCATCATAGCCTTGGTATTTATTTTTTATTTCGGTTATTCGTTTAGGGCACAGTCGGGCCTTAAGATCGCCTCCGTCAATGACGATGTGATATCCGGAGTGGAATACGATAAGGCTTACAGGGATATGCTTGAGGCCTACAGGATGCAGTACAAGGACATGTGGAGTGAAAGCCTGGCAAAGGCCCTTGATATCAAGAGGCAGGCACTTGAGAGACTTATTGACCAGAAGCTGATCGCCCAGGAGGCAGGCAAGCTGGGTCTTTTTGTGACGGAAAAGGAACTGCAGCACAATATCATGGGTTATCCCGCATTCCAGACAAACGGCCAATTTGATTTACGCCGCTACAGGGGGCTTTTGCAGTCCAACCGGATGAATCCTGAAGATTTTGAAATCACCATGTCTCAGCATCTCCTTGAGGCAAAGGTAAAGCAGTTTCTCGGAACCTTCGCAAACGTTACCGACCAGGAGGTGGAGGAGCAGTATGGTTTCTATAATGAGCAGATAAATCTCGCCTTTGTTTTCTTCGGGAGCGACACCTTTAAAAAAGGCATAAACCCTGATCAGGCCGAGCTTGAGACCTATTTTAAGGAGAACCAGGAGAAATACAGAAAGCCTGCCATGCTGAAGCTCGCTTACCTTGTTTTTGACCCGGCGGACTTTGAGAAAGACGTCAAGGTGGAGGACAAGGATATTGAAGATTACTATGAATACAACAAGATGAGTTTCAAGGAAGGGAAAAAGGTCAAGGCGCGGCACATCCTCTTCAAGGTAAAGGACAAGGCTACGGAGGAGGAGGAAAAGGATGTGCGGGACAAGGCCAAGTCGGTGCTTGAGCTTGCAAAAGAGGGAAAAGACTTCAGCGAACTTGCGCGGGAATATTCTGAAGACATAACCAAGGCAAAGGGTGGAGATCTTGGATATTTTACTGAGGGAACCATGACAAAACCCTTTGAAGAGGCGGCCTTTGCACTGGAGGCAGGAAAGGTGAGCGACCTTGTAAGGTCATCTTTCGGCTACCATATAATAAAGGTGGAGGACAAGAAGGAAGAGAGGATTAAACCGCTGGATGAGGTGAAGGAGGATATTCGAAAGATACTCCTTAAGAGTGCTTCAACCGAAACGGCCCATGAGAAGGGGCTCGGGATCGTTGACCAGATGCCCTATGACATAGACTTGGCAAAGTACGGCAAGGAACAGGGCCTTGAAGTAAAGCACAGCAGCTATTTTGCCGAGGGCCAGGCAATACCCGAGATGGGCGGCACACCTGCCCTTATAAGGGCTCTACCGGGCATGAACAAGGGCGAGACTACAGACCTCATGGATATCGGAGGCAAGTTCTATCTCTTCCAGGTGGAGGACAAGAAACTATCATCGCTTCCCGAATTGAAAGAGGTTGAAGGGAAGGTGAGGCAGGATGTCATCTCAGCCAAGGCGCTTGAGGAGGCAAAGAAGGCGGCAGGCGAATACCTTGCGGAGTTGAAGAAGGGGAAAAAATGGGAAGATGCCGCAAAAGAAAAAGGTCTCAAGCCTGAGGAGACAGGCCTTTTCTCCCGCCGGGAGCCTGCCGGCAAGCTTGGGGCACTTAAAGATCTTAAAGAAAAGACCTTCGGCCTGTCGGAGGCCGCTCCTTATCCTGACATGGTCTTTGAAAACGATAAAGGCGCCTATGTGGTCAAATGGACAGGGCGTAAAAGTTACGATCCTGAGAAGTTCGACAAGGAGCGCGATCAGTACCGCTCAGCGATACTTTCAGCCAAGCAGGAGCGGATTTTCGGAAACTGGCTTGGAGAAATAAAGGCTGATGCCGCTATAAAGATACTTGATCCCAAGTTCCTGGCCGAGAGAGGATAGCCGCGGGGCATTTTGACCGTGGCTAACTGCCATGCCCGAATGGGGCACAACGAAAGATGAAGATCACCCCCACCCCTCCCTCCCCCGTCAAGGGGGAGGGAATAATGTTGCCGCATCCCGACGTTTAGACGGTAAAAGGGGAGGGAATAATGTTGCCGCATCCCGACGTTTCGACGGTGAAGGGGGAGGGAATAATGCTGCCGCATCCTGACGTTTCGACGGTAAAGGGTGAGGGATGAGATTTAAGTTGATCGCTGATGGCGGAGGCAATCTCTCTGTGCATGCCCGACCTGTCAAGAGGGAGGAGGACATGTAAGTTGATCCCTGAGGGAGGCTGCGATCTTTCTGTGCACGCCTGACCCGTCAAGGGGGAGTAATGAAATGTAATTTGATCCTGCGGCCGTTTAAGGGAAGGTAGAAACAGCCTTCATCTTCCTCCACGTGAGAGGCGATCTGATAATAGGCGGGTCGCGA
>Ga0210033_1002765_pt1 | contig 14674 bp, 17 predicted proteins | sample CryGeymeta201501_FD_185465 | JGI IMG/M metagenome (GOLD analysis project Ga0210033, IMG submission 185465) | Groundwater microbial communities from Crystal Geyser aquifers in Utah, USA - Crystal Geyser metaG 2015-01 (SPAdes) (version 2) | ecosystem: Environmental > Aquatic > Deep subsurface >... | reverse complement strand
ATCAATGTGTTATATCACATTGGTTTACCCTTCACACGAGCCGCTTGGCGACCACCGGCTGCAAGCGTCGCACCGACAAATCAATCCCCTCCAACAACAAGCCCAACTCCACCCCATCGAGCGCGGCCTTCCCCGGCAACACAAACCGGCCCCGCGCCAGCCGCTGATAACACAGCCAGAACCCGTGCCGGTCATAACGCAGAATCTTCACCTTGTCCAAGCCGCGATTGAAAAACACAAACGTGTCGCTGAACACCGACGCCCCCACTTCGGCAACTGCTCCTGCGTTGCTCTCGGCCGCCCGTTCCAGACGCGGCCTACCTCGCCCATCCATGGGCTCGTACCTCCTGCATCCATGCAGTCGACCGCCTGCGCGCGCAGACTCAAACCATCCATCCCCAAACGGTCGCTCCTGCGCATCCTGCGCCCGCGACATTGGCACATCCATGTGCGGCAAAATCTACCGGCGCCAGACTCACCCGTACCACCGCCAACCCCACTAACGCCGACATCATCGCCGCACCGAAAACACTGGCAACGGACCCAACAACATCTGCACCAACCGCCGTCGCCACGCCACTGCTGTCGGATAGCAAAGCCCGGCCCACCGGCAGTACGCCGCCAGCGACAACCCACTCGCCCGCCACTCCGCCAACCGCAACATCCACACCACCGACCCGCATCGCTCCCGCTGCATCATCCACTCCGTCCGCATCAACCAGCGCGTATCAAACCTTAATGCGGTGCGACCGAATAGATGTGTTGTGGCGGACGGTTACGGCGCGCGCGTGACAACCCACCGTTCGGCTCGACCTCGCATCGCCCGTGCGCCGCCAACGCGGTGCCACCAAACTGCGGGCGAAGCTCGGCGATGGGCGACGCGAGCGCCAACAGTGCGGCGAAAAATACCCCGTGCACGCGCTATCGTTGGGATCAATGTGCATGGCCGCTGCCACCGAACGGCCGTGCTGCACCCGAAAGGTCGCGCACGCGACGCAACCAAGCTTACAATCCCCAAAGCGACCACTTCGCAGGCGGCTTAGTCCAACGAGGTTTATCTGTCGCGCCGCGCGCCGCGCCGCAGATGTTGCTACGCTGGCGCGACAGATAAACGCTAATCGTTGGGCCTCATGAGCGACATACCCGCCGTCAAAGTTCTTTTTCGCGTGCCCGACGACGATGGCGGCGCCATAGTGGAGACACTGTGGGCTAATCCACTCGGCGAAGACCGATACGAACTAGACAATTCCCCCTTCTATGCTTACGGGGTTTCGTGGCGAGACACGATCTTCGCGCCTATGAGCCAAGAGGAAGGCTGGCCCACGTTCGAATGTGTTGTAGAAAAGTCAGGCCACCGGACGGTTCGTGTCATCTTTGATCCGCCAGTCGCCCCAAGAAACGTCTCGGATCAGGTGCTCCAGGGCTTGGTGCAACTCGGCTGCAGCTATGAGGGCGCAAACCCCGGGTACATGTCGGTCAACATTCCACCCGGCGTCGAACTTGAGCAGATATGCTCGTACTTGGTCGGCCACGAGGCACAGTGGGAGCATGCGGATCCGACGTATGCGTCGCTGTACCCAGATGATGCCTAACAATTCCTTAGGGGACTTCCAGTCAATACCGCGCGCTTGATGCTCTTGCCTTGAGCTTTCAGGCGTTTGCTGGTCATGGTGTTGAAGGAGAAGCGCAGGACACCCAGTTTTCTGCCGCAAGAGTGGGTGTCCGAGAGTGCCTCCATCGCCACTACCGTCCCCGCCGGTCGCTGCACCAGCCACACGCCAAATGCATCGCGCGTCAGATTCTGACGACGCCCGACCCGACCCCCACAGGGAGAAAGGGTCAGGTCTTGCAGGGAGAAAGGGTCAGGTCTTGTATTGACACATTGCCAGAGCCGTAGAATCACGTAGCAGCGAGTGACGCTTCACACGCATTGCCAATCGGACCCAAACCTCGCACCAGCACCCGTCCAGCATCAACACCCACCCGGTTGCCGCCGTGGTCGGCAAGCGCGGCGGCAACAGTGCGCTGACCAACATCGGCTGCCACCAGATTTGCGCTATGTTGCGGGCTCTTGCCAGCAACCAGGGGTTCTTCGATGAGCACCGTTGAAACGTTTTCCGTCACCGTCGAGCAGGAATCCGATTACGTCTTCCGCATCCGCTTTGATGACACCAGCGCCGCCGATTTGCTGACCGACGAGCCACCACCGCTGGGCGCTGGCAGCGGCCCGAATCCGTCGCGTTTGCTGGTGGCCGCGGTCGCCAATTGCATGAGTGCCAGTTTGTTGTTTGCCCTGCGCAAGTTCAAAAACCAACCCGGCGCGTTGACTACCCGGGCAACCGCGTATACCGGGCGCAATGACGACGGCCGCATGCGCGTGCTGCGCATCGAGGCCGACATTCGGCTGCCGGATCCGGTCGAGCATTACCAGCAATTGGATCGTATCCTCGCCCAATTCGAGCAGTTCTGCGTGGTCACCGAGAGCGTCCGTAGCGGCGTGCCGGTCACGGTTACGGTGTCGGATCGCAACGGCCAACGCCTGCACGGCCCGGCCGCCAACACTTGATATCTTGGTGCTGGCTTTGGTGCGACGCCGGTAAGATCAGCGTTTCCCCTTGTCAACAGGAGCGGCCATGGGTCTGGATCGGGTGACGAGCGGCCACGATGTGCCGCGCGATGTGAATGTGGTCATCGAGATTCCGATGAACTCAGAACCGGTGAAATACGAGGTCGACAAGGCCAGCGGTGCCATCTTTGTGGATCGGGTGCTGACCACGCCGATGCGCTATCCGTGCAATTACGGCTACATCCCGCATACGCTTTCCGGCGATGGCGATCCGGCCGATGTGCTGGTGGTGATGCCGTTGCCGCTGATTCCCGGCTCGGTGATCCGGGTGCGCCCGATCGGTCAGCTCAACATGACCGACGAAGCCGGTGAGGACACCAAGATCATCGCGGTGCCGATCAGCAAGGTGTTCGCCGCTTACGATGACATCCAGTCGATCACCGACCTGCCCGAGTCCACCCGCGACCGGATCGCGCATTTCTTCGAGCACTACAAAGATCTGGAAAAGGGCAAGTGGGTCAAACTTTCCGGCTGGAGCGGCCGGGAAGCGGCCGAGGCCGAGATTCTGCGCTCCGCCCAACGCTATCTGGAAGCACCGCAGAAGCCGTGCTTTTGATACGGCACCGCACACGGTGCCGCCTTCCGGCAGCGGAATCCATACCGTCGCCCAGGCCGACCGAATCATTTGTTGCGCTGCCGCAACTGGACTCCGCTGCGCACAAGTCGTAAGGTTCCCGCCCGGTGTAAATGGAGCCCACACTTATGAACCCTGGCAGCTTGTTGGTCGGTGGCAGCAGCACCGTTGGCACGAACCATCGTCGGCGCGCGATCTTTACCGCGCTCACCGAAGTTTTCAAGGACAGTCCGCGCCGCGCCGATCTGTTCAAGTTCTGCGAGAGCTTTTGCCAGACCGAGCCAAAGTTTCTGGTCAATCGCTTTTTGATGCGCGCCGAGCAAAAAGCCAAAATCGACGAAAGCGAGCGCCAGGCCTTGGCCAAGGCCATGTATCTGGCGCTGGCCAAGCCCTACGACGGACTCACGCGCTACCCGCACGATCTGTTATCCGAAGCGGCGCAGGCCGCCATTCCGCCGCCGCTGCCGGCCGCAGAGGCGAAGGTGTTCGAAGATTTTTCGGCGCGCCATGACGCCGTCGGCATCGCCCCCAACAAGCCGCACGACGCCAACGCCGCCCACAAGGTTTTTCAGACCGTGCTGGCGCATGTCGCCAACGGTCTCTACCACGCCTATGGACGGCGGCCGGCGCGGGTCGGGCTGGCGCTCGCTGGCGCTACCGCCCAGAGCAAAGCCGAGACCCACATCCTGTCGATGCTGATCGACTGGATCGACGGCGATCTGGACGAGGACGCGATCCCGCATTTGTCGCTCAACGAAATGCGTTCGGCCTTGCGCGTGCTTTACGTGGCCGCCTGCAACCTGACCGGCCGCGATGCCGCCGCCCACTTGTTGTCGCAGGCCTTGCGGCTGGCCAGTGCGCTGGCTGAGGCCCAGCGGTTTGCGCCCAAGTCACTCGTATAGGGCACGCCTTGGCGTAAACTAAACGCCGGTTTCTGGAAGCGGCCCAATGGCCAACGCGCGCAGCAAGTTTGATTACCTGGTCGACTACCTGTGTCGCAACCACGAAACGGTAGCGGCGCCGCTGTTCGGCAAGCCGGCGCTGCTACTCCACAGTGAGCCGTTTATCGTCTTCCACATCGATGGCATGGCGTTCCGCTTGCGTGGTCGTCAGCGCCTGCAAGCCTCGGCCTTGAGTGGCGCCAAATACTGGAGCCCGCTCGGCCGCGACAACCCGAGCATGGAATGGGTCTCGGTGCCGGTGGCGCACTTTTTGCGCTGGGACCGCCTCGCCATCGAAGCCCTGCACCAACGCCAGCAGCACGCCGGTTCGCAGCCGGTTGCTGAAGCCGCCCAAGGCCCAACGCCGCCGCCGCCGGTTTCCCTGCGCTGGGCCGACAACATCAAGGCCCTGCTGTTGCGCATTCAAAACCTGGCCCTGGTGCCGATCGAACCGCGCGCGCCGAAAGCAATCGAATCCACCCGATAGCTTGGGTTCCGGCGGAAACCTATCTGCGATCGATGGCGGCGGGCTTGGGGCATGCCACCAAACCCGCCGCGACCCATCTGCTGGCGCGCTTTTGCTGCGTTTTATTGCTGCGCGATTTTGCGGCGCTACTGGATTCTCTGCGAATGATCAGTGACGATCCTGCTGATCGTGCTTCTGCTGGAGGATTTTTTTGCTGGCACGATCTTGGCTGCGCTGTAGCGCGGCGCGTTCTCGTGGGTTGACTACCCCATCGGCCTTGGCGCGATCTTCCTTATTTTCGATGTGCTGCTGTTGGGCTTCCAGCGTTGCCGCTTCGTGGGCGGTAAGTTCCCCGGAAGCACTACCTTGTTCAATGCGGTCTTGTTGATTTTCCTGTCGTGCATCCAGTACCGGGGTGCTGGCCAGGGTCAGCGGGGCAAACAAAGCAATAGCGGCAAAAGCGATGGCACGTTTCATAGCGTTCCCCTTTTTGTATCGGACAGAGCGCAGATAATCACCCGAGCAGTCTAAAAAAGCAACCCAGAGTCTTGTCCAGCGATGCAGAGTCAGCACCATCAACGACCGAACCTGGCAAGCGTTGACTCAAGGCCTAAGCAAGCCGCTGTCTCGATTCAGCGGCGCGCCAGATTCAGCGGCGCCGCCCCGGTATCGATCAGCTAGCCGACCGCAGATTTTTTTTGCGCGTCTGGATGCATCCAGGTGCTCAGTATCAGGGGCAAACCTTCGGCCGCCAACAGGAATCCAAACACCGCCCAAGCCAGTGGCTTGCCGGAGGGGTTGGACAGCGGCTGCGCTTAAGCCCAACCGATGCCAACGAATCACCACGCATCGGTGCGCATAGGTTGGCGGTGAACGGAGTGGTTTTTAACGGCGACGGCCGGTCACCCCAACCAACCCCACCGCAACGCGGACCACCCAAACAGCGCTCCGCCTCCGGCTTTTGTTGGGCAGCGCTGCGCTTAAGCCCAACCTGTGCGCTTCGGTGGGTTGACCAGTTCGGCTATTGCAAGCCACCCGCTCTACACTTTGACTCACAGGACCGAGGCCTGACTCGGTTGCCATGGAGGTGGTATGCGCACACCGATTCCCGATCAGGCCGCAAGCTCAGCGGCAGAAATTGATCGGCGCTACGGGCTGGAACCGGTGCTGGAGGTGGGCGCTGATCGGCAGCGGTCGCCACTGACGCAATTTGTGCGGGTGTCGTGTCCGTATTGCGGCCGAGGTTATGACAGCGCAGTCGATCTGACCGCAGGCACGCAAGACACCATCGAGGACTGTCAGCATTGTTGCTGTTCCATCGCGCTGGCCATCGTGGTTAGCGAGGGCGTTTTGCAGCAGGTAACGGCGCGACGCCTGGATGAGGCTTGAGCATGATCGGTCGAACTGCGGGTATACCGCGTTGACAACGCCACTGGCGGGAGTAACGCGACGGCAGCCAGCGCCACTGGGCAGTTGCCGATTGCTGCCAGAACATACGCCGGCGCATAGTTGACAAGGTTTGCCGGCGGCCCCAGCATCGTCGGCTGTTTACTTGAGCGCTGTGGACTTGGCATCCGCGTGCAGCTCGGTTTCGACGCGACTGGCGAGCCGCGCCTGCCGCCCTCCCCTACCACCCGTGCGTTTGCACCCGAGAGTATTTGGCAGTGATCGAGTTCGACAAAAATCATTGGGCGCTGATCCTGGGTGGCTCCAGCGGCTTTGGCTTGGCGAGCGCGCAAAAGCTCGCGCGGCACGGCATGAACGTGATGGTCGTGCACCGTGATCGCCGCGGTGCGATGGCGCGGATCGAACCCGGCTTCGAGGTCATCCGCGCCACTGGCGTCGGCTTTGTCGCGCTCAATCTGGATGCGCTGGCCGCCGAAGGCCGGCAACAAACGCTGGCGCAATTGCGGTCGTCGCTGGGCGCCAATGGCAAGGTGCGTCTGCTGCTGCATTCGATCGCCTTTGGCAATCTCAAGCCGATTGCGCCGAATACGCCCGATCCGCGCAGCGCGGCGGCGGTGGCACAACTGGCCAGCGCGCTGGGGCTGGAAGCGAGCGCGGTGCATTCCGCCATCAGCACGCTGCTCGACCAAGGCGTCGGCGCGCTGCACACGCTGCAAGCGACAAATTACGGCGATACCTTGATGGACGAAGAAGATATGGCGCGCACCATTTACGCCATGGGTACCAGTCTGCTGTCCTGGGTGCAGGATTTGCACCGGCTCGGTTTGTTCGCCAGCGACGCGCGCGTGCTCGGCATGACCAGCGAGGGCAACACCACCGCCTGGAAAGGTTATGCCGCGGTGGCAGCGGCCAAGGCCGCGCTGGAATCGGTGTCGCGCGCCATTGCCGTCGAGTTCGCGCCGTTCGGCATTCGCTCCAACATCATTCAGGCCGGGGTGACGCCGACGCCCGCGCTCAAACTGATCCCGGGCAGTGCTGGCATGCAAGCGGTGGCCGAGCGGCGCAATCCGTTTCAGCGCACCACGACGCCGGAAGCGGTGGCCGATTTCATCGCGCTGATGTGCCTGGACGAAGCGGCCTGGGTCAATGGCGCGCTGATCCGGGTCGATGGCGGCGAACATATTGCTGCGCTTTAGAGAGCACAACCCCTGCGATGAGCTACCTGCATGGCCTCGGCCATTTCCACCCTGAAAACGTGATCGACAACGCGTTTCTCTGCGATCTTGATATCGGCACCGATGCCGCCTGGATCATGGAGCGGGTCGGCATTGAAACGCGGCGCACGGTGTTGCCGCTGGACTACATTCATTCCACCCGCAACGCCGACCCGCGCCAGGCGATCGAGGCTTCGCTGTACAGCAATGCCCAGACCGGCGCGCTGGCCGCCCGTCAGGCGATTTCTGCTGCCGGCATCAGCGCGACCGACATCGGTCTGGTGATTTCTGCCAGTTGCACGCCGCAGTCGAGCTGTCCGGCCGAAGCCTGCACCATCGCCGCAGAACTCGGCATCGAAGCCCCCGCCTTGGATCTGAACTCGGCGTGTTCATCACTGGCGGCGCAACTGCACTTTCTGGACTCGATGCGGCCGGAACGCTTGCCCGATTTCATCTTGTTGCTGCAAGTCGAAAACTCCACCCGCGCGATTGACTACAACGACCGCAGCAGCTGCGTGTTGTGGGGCGATGGCAGCAGCGCACAGGTGCTGTCGCCGCGATTGCCGTCGCGACTCAAACTGACCCACAGCCAATTTTTCTCCGAGCCACAAAGCTGCGACAAGGTGCGCTTTGTCAACGCCGGCCATTTTTGTCAGGAAGGTCGCACCGTGCAAACCTTCGCCATCAAGCGCTCGCTGGCGGTGCTCGCCAGCTTGCGCGAGCAGGTCGGCGCGGGGCCTGCCCAGGCACTGAAGTTCATCGGCCACCAAGCCAATCGCGGCATGCTCGACAGCATCTGTCGCCTCGGCGGAATTGCCGCCGAGAACCATTTCTTCAATGTCGATCAATTCGGCAATTGCGGTGCCGCCGGCGCCGCTGCGGTGTTGTCGCAGCACCAGCAGCAATTTCAGCCCGGCGACGTGCTCGCCATCGCCGTGGTCGGCGCGGGCCTGAGTTGGGGCGGCATGTTGATCGAGGTCGGCCGATGAGCTTGATCAGCTACGCCGAGTTTCTTCAGGCCAGCACCCTGTCCAAGCAGCAATTGCTGGCCTGGGGCAAGCAGAGCCTGGTCGCCGATGCGCCCGGCACGATTCCCTCATTGCCACTGCCGCCGATGTTGATGTTCGACCGGATTACCGCCATCGAGCACGCCGGGCGGCGCGGTCTGATCGTCGCCGAGCAAGACATCCATCTCGATGCCTGGTACTTCCTCTGCCATTTCGGCAACGACCCGGTGCAGCCGGGTTGTCTGGGTGTGGATGCGATCTGGCAATTGCTCGGCATGTACTGCGCGCTGCGCGGCGGGCTCGGCGCTGGCCGCGCGCTGGGTTGCAAGGAAGTCGATTTTTTCGGCCAGATCCGCCCCCACGACGGGGTCGTCAGCTATCGCGTGGAAGTCCGTCGCTATTCGGCACTGCAAGGCGGCGCGGTGGTGATTGGCGATGGCACGGTCAGCGTCGATGGCGAGGCGATCTACACAGTGAAGGACGCAAAAGTCGGCATTTATCCCGGCATTCAATACAGCGACTACCCGGCGCTGTCAGCCAATGCCCGCGGCGGAGTGTTGAACCAATGACGCCCGAACAAGTATTGCAGGCGCTGCCACAACAGCCGCCGTTTCGGTTTTTGGAAGAGATTCTGGAACTCGACAGCACGCACATCGTCGGCCGCTACACCTTCAAACACGACGAGTTTTTTTATCGTGGCCATTTTCCTGGCGATCCGGTCACGCCCGGGGTGATTTTGACCGAGGCGATGGCGCAGACCGGGGTCGTTGCGCTCGGCCTATACTTGACCGCGCAAACCCTGCCCGCCGAAGCACTGTCGCAGTGGACGACACTGTTCACCGAGTGCCAGATGGAGTTTCATCTGCCGGTGTTGCCCGGCGATACGGTCACCATGCGCGGCGAAAAACTGTTTTTTCGCCGCATGAAATTAAAGAGCCGGGTCGAATTGATGCTTGCCGATGGTCGCCTGGCGGCCGAAGGCACGCTGGCCGGCGTAGGAGTGAAACGTGGACAAAAATAGAGTTGTGGTGACCGGCTTAGGCGTGCTCGCGCCCAATGCCCATGGCCTTGCGGCCTACGAACAAGCGCTGCGCGATGGCGTTTCCGGTATTCGATTTATCGAGAAGCTGGCCGAGCAGAAGTTTGCCTGCCAGGTCGGCGGCGTACCGCCGGGAGTAGACGAACTCAAGCACCAGTATCTGGCCGACGATGATCTGCTGGCGATGAACGACGCGATGATTTACACGGCGATCGCCGGGCTCGATTGCTGGCGCGACGCCGGCTTGCCGCCGATCGAATCGAACACGCCGGTGGATTGGGATACCGGCGCCATCATCGGCACCGGCATCGGTGGCATGCAGACCATCGGCGAGCGACTGATTCCGATGGTCGACAAAGGCCGGGTCGGACGGCTCGGCTCGACCATGGTCGAACAGGTGATGTGCAGCGCGGTCTCGGCCAAGCTCGGCGGCTTGCTCGCGCTGGGTGGTCAAGTCACCACCAACAGCTCCGCCTGCACCACCGGCACCGAGGCGGTGATCGACGCTTTTCACAAGGTCCAGAGCGGCCAATTCGCCCGCATGCTGGCCGGCGGCGCCGAAGGCAGCTCGCATTACACCTGGTCCGGTTTCGATGCGATGAAGGTGTTGAACAGCCGCAGCAACGACGCCCCGGAACGCGCCTCGCGGCCGATGAGCGCCAGCGCCGCCGGGTTTATTCCGGGCTCCGGCGCCGGCCTGCTGATGCTGGAATCTTTGGCCAGCGCCGAGGCGCGAGGTGCCCGCATTTACGCCGAGATCCTCGGTGGCGCGGTCAACAGCGGTGGCCAGCGCTTCGGCGGCTCGATGACCTCGCCCAATGCCGACGGCGTGGTGCGCTGCATCCGCACGGCGATCACCCGCGCCGGTATCGACGCGACCCAGATCGATGCCATCAACGGCCACCTGACCGCCACTTTTGCCGATCCCTCGGAGCTGGAAAACTGGCGGCGCGCACTGGACGTGGAAGCCTGCAAGCTGCCGCCGATCAATGCCACCAAGAGCATGCTCGGCCACGCCCTCGGCGCCGCTGGTGGCCTGGAATGCGTGGCGCTGGTATTGCAACTGCACCATGGCTTTTTGCACGGTTCGATCAACTGCGACGACCTGCACCCGAAAATCGAGCCGTTTCGTGCCGCTGTGGTGCAGCAAACCCGCGCTTTTGCGGGTCAAATCATCGCCAAGAGCAGTTTCGGTTTTGGCGATGTCAACGGCTGCGTGATTTTCCGCCGTTGGTCCAAGTAACCCTTATCCCACCCCTGGAGACACCAATGAACGAAGCCGAGATCACCGAAAAAGTTATCGCCCTGATCACCCCTTACGTCAAAAACCGCGATGCGCTGGTTGGCATCAGCAAGGACACCAGCATCCTTGGCGACCTGGGGGTGAACTCCGCGCGCCTGGTCGATATCGTGCTGGCCTTTGAAGACGCGTTCAACATCGAAGTCAGCGACGATGCCGCCGATTCGATCACCACCGTTGGCGACGCGGTTGCGCTGATCGGCAAGTTGGTCGCCTGAATGCCCTTGCCCTGGACCAGCCGTTTGGCGCTGCGCGTGCAACGTGCGCTCAGCTACGCTGGCTTCGTTTTGTTCGGGCCGGTGCTGATGGCGCTGTATCGTTTTCGGTTTCGTTTTTCCGCCCACGCGGTCAAACAGATTCGGGCCGAGTACCGCGCCTTGCGCGCGGCGCATCCGGGGCCGTTGTTGATTTGCAGCAACCACCTGACGCTGGTCGATTCAATCATTCAGGCGGTGGTGTTGGGTTCGCTTTGGGACTATCTGAAGCACCCGGCTTCGCTGCCGTGGAATCTGCCGGAAGTCAAAAACTTCTACCAGCGTTGGAGCTGGCGACTGGTCTGCTACTTGGGCCGCTGCATTCCGGTGCAACGCGGTGCGTCGCCGCAACAGGCCAAGTTGGTGCAGGCGCGGATGCACTACGTGCTCGATCGGGGCGATGCCATTGCCATTTTCCCGGAGGGCAAGCGCAGCCGCGATGGCCGCGTCGATGATCGCGATTTTTCCTACGGCGTCGGCCAATTGCTCAACCAGATTCCCAAAGCCCAGGTGCTGTGTGTCTACCTGCGCGGCATGCGGTTCGGCGGTTTCGCTGATTTCCCCAAGATCGGCGAGCGCTTTTATCTGCAAATGCAAATGCTCAGCCCGCAATCGGCAGCCAAAGGTCTGCGCCGTGCGCGCGATCTTTCGGCGCAGGTGGTGGCCCGCATCAAGGCGATGGAAGCGGATTACTTCAGCGCGCGCGCCAGCGGCCAATTGGCGCTGCCCGACGGTCGGTGAAAAGTTTTGTCGGCAACGATCTGATCGACCTGGACGCCGCGCACAATCGTGGCCGCAGCCAGCAGCCGCGTTTTTTGCAAAAGATTTTCAGCGTTGCCGAGTGCGCGCAATTGGCCGATCAAAACGCTGGCGATTTCGGTTTTGCCTTGCTCTGGTCCGCCAAAGAAGCCGCCTACAAGGCCGCCAAAAAGGCGCAACCGCATTTGGTATTCGCCCCCCGACGCTGGTCGGTCAGTATCGAGTCGTTGCTGCCCGGCCTGGCTGATCGGCACGGCCGCGTGCAGATCGATGAGCAGACCCAGGTCGCCGTGCAGTGGCAATCGGCGGCGCACTGGCTGCACTGCATGGCGTTGCTCGGCCCGCCATCGGCACGGATCGAACACGCGGTAGCGGCGTTGCTCGCCACCCCGCCAACGGCCAGTTTCAGCGCGCGCGAACGGGCCGGCTTCAGCCGCCCGGAGTCCGCCGCCGTGCGTAGTCTCGCCAAGCAACTGTTGCAGCGATGCGGGATTGACGAGGTTGAAATACTGCGCGATAGCGAAGCTGGTTTGCGGCTACCGCCACGAGCAGCGGTCAACGGCGTGGCGTTGGCAGGGGTCGATCTCAGCCTGTCGCACGATGGCGCTTATGTGGCGGCGGTGATTGCCATCGCTGCGCGCGATCAACCCTAGGCTACTCACGGCGAGAGCGTTCCGCCCGTTCAAAGCGCCGCCCGAATTTGCTCGGCGACGCGAAAGGCGTTGGCGTAGATGGTCCAGGTCGGCGGAACGCTGCCACCGGTGGGCATGAAGCTGCCGTCGCTGACGTAGAGATTATCGACGTCGTGCACGCGGCAATGACGATCCAGCACCGAGGTCTTTGGGTCGTTGCCAAATCGACAACCACCGGCCACCAAATTCTGCGGCGGATCGCCGGTGACGAAGGTATGGATCTCTTTGGCGCCAAGCTCGGTCAACACGCGCGCCGCTTGATCGGCCAGAAAACGCCCGACTTTCAGATCGTGGGGATGGTTGGCAACGCGCAACCGCGCCACCGGCGAGCCCCACTTGTCGCGGACACCGGGGTCCAGGCCGACAAAGCAGTCGTCGTTGGGCAACCAGTCGTTGAACGCCTCGAAGCGCAGGTACTGCTTGGCCGTGAACACGCGCTGCAAACGCTCTTGCAGGGGCTGTCCCCAGACCAGAAACTCGTCGTTGTTGTCCCAGATCTGGTTGACCGCTCGGCCGATCGGGTTCGGGTGACTGAACAGAAAATCAATCGTACCGCCCTTGGCCCGGCCGCCAAAATCCGGATCCTCGAAGGTGTACCAGTCCTGCACGGCGCGATTGATGAAGGGGCCACGCTGGCGCAGTGCGGCGGCTTCGCCCGGGTCCATCTCCGCATAATAAAAACTGCCGATGCCTTCGCTGCCACCGGCAAACAGCAGATTGCGGCCAAGCTGCCGGTAGCGATTGCCCAGGCCATCGGGATGGCGGGGTCCGGTCGATGCCAGCAACAGCCGCGCGCTCTCGATCGCCTGGCAGGCGACGACATAGATTTTGGCATCGACGCGCTGGCGCACGCCGTCGCCATCGACATAGGCGAGCGCGCTGATGTTGCCTTTTGCGTCGCTGCTCAGCTCGGTTACTTTGGCGTTGGCGCGAAGCTCGCAGTGGCCGCTGGCGATGGCGCGATTGAGCAGGGCCGCTCGCGCGCTGCCCTTGGCGCCGGACGCGCAGCCATAACTGCCGCAGTAGCCCGAGTATTCACAACTGCGGCGGTCGCCCTGCGGTCGCGAAAGAATCGCCCGCGGCACCGGAAAAGCGGTCACGCCAAGCGCCGCGCAGGCGCGGTCGATGCGCGCCGAAAAAGCGTGTTCGGCGGTTGCTGGATAGGGGAAATCCGGCGTTGATCGCGGCTCCGCGTGCGGGTGGGCGAGCACCCGGCCGGAGATGCCGACTTCGGTCTCGACCATCGTGTAATACGGTTCCAGCTCGGCGTAGCTGATCGGCCAATCCACCACATTGGCACCGGCAATCGGACCGAACTCGGACAACAGCCGAAAGTCCACCGGTTTAAGCCGATGAAAAAATCCGCTCATGAAGTTGGACGAACCGCCGACGCAGTTGCCATTCCAGAAATCTCGACCAGACTCCGAAGTCGGCGTGCCGATCCATTCCCCCAGCGGATTTTTATCTTCAATGACGTGTTGCTCATCGCTGAGCTTGGGTGTGTAAACGCTGCGTCGGCAACAGGCCAGCTCATCTTTGAAGAAATCTTTTTCGGTAAACCACGGCCCTTTTTCCAGTACCAGCACACGCTTGCCTGCCTGCGCCAAACGAAGCGCGATGGGGCCGCCACCAGCGCCGCTGCCAATAACGCAAACATCGAAGTCATGGTCCATCAGCCGACCGCCTTCTGGCGTCGTTGGCCGGTGACTGCTGCCATTCGATACCAGGCATGATCTGCCGGTGGTCGCGGAAATCCCGGCTGGTGTTGCAACCACTGCCAGCCGCTGGCATCGGCGTTGCCGCCATAAACCGGATCGGCCAGCAGCGCTTCGAGCAGATAGGTCAGCAGCAGCGACAGCCAAAGCTGTCCGCTGGCATCGGCTTCGAGCGCACGCAGCACGCTTTCGCGCTGGGCGCTGTCGAGTTGTTCGAAGACTGCCCCTTGCTGCGTCTGCGCAAGCTGCTGCAACTGCCCGGTACCGGCGACCAGACGATCCCAATCGCTGGCGTCGGCGCGCCGATCACTCAAGCTGTTGTGCAGATAATCGAGCGCGTGAAACGCCTCGGCGCCCGGCGTCGCCACCGCGCTCGGCAACAAATGCGCGCACACCGCCGCCAAGGTGGGCCAAGGCGCTGCATTTGCCCAGGCCCGATCCGGCATCGGCGTCGCGCTGGCACCCGCCTCGGGAGATGGTCGCCAAGCGGCGCACGCCGACAAACCCAAGGCGACGACCGTCGCGATAAAGCGGCGCCGATCCAGCAGAACCGAAGAATCTTTCACCCACATATTCCCTCCAAGGCGGCCATCGACACCGGTCTGGCGTCGCTCCAAACGACCGGCAGTGTCAGCAATTGCTGACCGGCGGCCATTGATCGAGGTCAAGTCGGCGTCATT
>Ga0210033_1002764_pt1 | contig 14680 bp, 9 predicted proteins | sample CryGeymeta201501_FD_185465 | JGI IMG/M metagenome (GOLD analysis project Ga0210033, IMG submission 185465) | Groundwater microbial communities from Crystal Geyser aquifers in Utah, USA - Crystal Geyser metaG 2015-01 (SPAdes) (version 2) | ecosystem: Environmental > Aquatic > Deep subsurface >... | reverse complement strand
GGACCTGGTCTGGGGCAATCCCCGCAAGCGGTTCAATGGCTCAGGCAAGCGCTGGAAACCGAACTGCCGCTGGTGCTGGATGCCGACGCGCTCAACCTGCTCTCCGTCCACGATGACCTGCGGGAATTGACGAAAAGCCGCAAGGGCGGCACTATCCTCACCCCCCATCCCGCCGAGGCGGCGCGGCTGCTTTCCAGTACCACCCACGACATCCAGCAGGAACGGGTCCATTCAGCGACGCTGATCGCCCAGCGTCTTAACAGCCTGGTGGTGCTGAAAGGCGCCGGCAGCATCTGTGCGACGCCCAAAGGGGGATGGTTCATCAACCCCACCGGCAACCCCGGCATGAGCAGCGCCGGCATGGGCGACGTGCTGTCCGGCATGATCGCCGCGATGATCGCCCAGAAGCTCACGCCGCAGTCGGCTCTGCTGCTGGCGGTTTACCTGCATGGCGCGGCAGCCGACGATTTGGTGGAACAAGGTATTGGTCCGATCGGCCTAACCGCGACGGAAGTCGCCGAGGCGGCCAGGAAGCTGTTGAACCGATGGATTTATCACCTCGGCCAAAACCGCTGAAAACGCCGGTAAGCCCGCTGTCTTACTGCAGCATGAAGGTTTCATATTCCAGCAAGTCGAGTTTGCGGGAGAGCAGTTGCATACCGGCCAGCACGGTGATCAGCAGCGATATGGCAAAGCCGTAGCCATAATAGGGCGCGCCGAGGTGCAGGCTGAGAGAGGTGAAGGCGATGTTGGCGCCGAGGAACAGCAGGCAGAGAAAAACAACGACGGGGCGCTTGTCCAGATAGAAAAATACGTTGAGGATGCCGAGCAAGACCACCTGCAACCCAGCCGCCACCACGTCCACATACAGCAGGGGCAGGTAAAGGCGCGAAATGCCGAGCCAGCCGAGCAAAGTGCCGCCGAGCACGAACACGACGAGCACCGCGATGGCCTGAATTTTGACGATTTCGGATAGCCCTTGCCTGATCGTAAACAGCATGTTGTCGCGCATGTTTTCGATATGTTCCAGCGAACCGCCCTCGCGCACCGCATCGTAGAATTTCTGGTAATACTCGACAAAATCGGTCTCGATGCGCACCAGGAACACCGCCATGCCGGGAATGATCGCCAGGTAAGCTAGGAAAATCGGCAAGTCGTAGATCAGCGAGGCGCGTAGCGGCCCGATGATAAGCTGGCTGGTGTCGGGATAGAACCAGAACATCAGCTTGTCCGCCCAAACGCCCAGATTGTAGAGGAACCCTGCCCAGATCAGACTTGGGTACATCGCGCCGGGACGCAGAAAATCGAAGGCAACAAACTCCTCGGAAGGAAAGGTGCGCAGGGTCAGTGCCACCATTCCGGTCAGAAGCACAAAATGGCCGATAACGAAGCCGAGCAGCAAGCCTTCCATTCCCAGCTTACGCATCAGTAGCGCCCCGAGCACGGTAACAGTGTAACCGGCCGCGAAAAGAACGACGATTTCCTTGTACTGCTTCATGCCCGACAGGAAAATCGTGGTGACCCAGATGGCGCACAGGATGACGAAGCCGGAGAGCATGAGCAGCCGGTATGGTACGCTCATCCCTGGAAAAAACAGGAACATCGCCAGCGTTCCAAACGTACCGCTGATTCCTGTCACAATCAGCAGCATCCCGTTGAAGTTCGGTAGCACCTGTTCATCCTGTTTCTTGAATAGCCCGTCGGCGATGAAGCGGGTGAAACCGAGCTGGATGAAGCCGGTGAGGATCAATGAGCTGAGGATCAGGTAGGTGACAGACACCTGGAACTGGACGATCAGGGCGTGCGGGAACACCACCCCCAGACTGAGAAAACCAACGAATAGAATGCCGACGATGGACAGCACCCATGGCCCGGAACTGATGATGCCGGCGTAGGCGTAAGCCTGCAGCAGGCCAAAATAGCTCTGCTTTTGCAGCAGCTTTCGGAGTTCGAAGCCTATTCCCGCCATGTCGTCGCCTCGTCGTAGATTGACTTGTAGCTCGCAAACATCTGCTCCTGTGTGTAGTAGGCCTCAACCCGTCGCACACCCGCCTCGCTCGCCGCACGCCAGGAAGCCCCCTCGGTCAGCAGTTCCAGCGCGGCTTCCGCCAAGGCTTGCGGATCGGCGATGCCGACCACCCGTCCGGCCGCGCCGAACGACTGGTCCTCCTGATCCAGGCCGTAGATCAATTGCCGACAGGAGCCGACGTCGGTGCTGACCGCCGGCACGCCGGCGGCGAACCCTTCCAGCAGTACCAGCGGCAAGCCTTCGCTGATCGAACTCAGCACCACCAGTCCGATTCTCGGCAGCAATTCGGTCATCTGCTGAAAGCCGAGAAACTTGATATTTTCACTTAGCCCCAGCCCCTCGGCGAGTTCGCGGCACTCCTCGGCATAGCCCGGATCTTCATCCTCCGGCCCGGCAATCCAGCCCTGCGCTCCAGGCAAGCGGTTGACCACCGTGCGCATCGCACGGATATAGGTTTTTACATCCTTGATCGGCACCACGCGGCCGATCAGGCACAGAATCGGCGGCGGTGAAACCGGTCGCTGCGCCCGCAGGGGCGAAAAGCGTGGCACATTGATGCCATTGGGGATGTTGCGGGTGATCTGCGGCGGCGCGCCATCCTCGATCTGGCGCAGCCGGTTGGCTTCATACAGGGCGACGATATGGTCTGCACTGTCGTAGCAGCGCTTGCCGATAGCCTGGAAGAAACGTATCCACAATTGTCGGAAATAGCTGATTTCGGTCGGGTCGCGCTGGAACACGTTGCGGTTGTCCTTGATCCACTGCGCCTGGAAAAGATCGATCTTGCGTTCCTTGGTGTAAATGCCGTGCTCGGAAAGAATCAGCGGACGCCCGGTTTTCTCCTTGAGCAGCGCGCCGAGCAATCCGGCGTAGCCGGTTGAAACGGTGTGGTAGGCACGCACGGGAATGAAATTCCCGGCAATCTCAGCCAGCATCCAGATTGGCGCGTGCATCGAGCGCACCGTCCAGAAATAATCAACGAACGAAGGGTCGGTGCAATATTTGCGGTAGTTTTCCTTGATGTATTCCCAGGATTCGTGGCTGTACAGGAAGGTTTCCAAGCCGGCGACGCCGTGGGCGGACAGCTCCGGCACGATCTTGCGGAACGTTTCAGTTCCGTCCGGATGCAGGTCGGAAAAACGAAAATATTCGTGCAGCCTTTTAATTTCACCAAAGGTCGCGGGATTGCCGTGTACCGGCCGAATCTGCGGCGCTGCATGCTGGTTGTAGAGATAATGGGTTTCCAGATGGACGACATTGTCGGGAAGGGCATATTTCATTTCACCGTAATCCTCCGGCTGGCTGCCGATGAATACCAGGGCGAAACTGAATTGCGGAAAGCCGCGGATGATCTGGTTGACCCAGCTCGACACTCCACCGGAAACATACGGGAAAGTCCCTTCCAGCAGTAAACCAATGTCGGCGCGTTCGGCACGGGGCTGCTTCATACCCCACTCTCATTCGCGCAGGAATCGCCGCTATTTTCCGGCTTGCCCACCCAGAAATGGATCGCTCCTTTCACTCGGGGCGTAACTTGTAAAATCGAGATGCGCGATAGCAAATCGCGTACCGTCCTGTAATCGCGCCGGTTGAAAGCGATTTCCACGATATAGGGCAGCACACGGGATTCAGGAAAGCCGTGTGCGATCGCCATCCCGAATATCTGATAGGCGTCATCGTGTATTTTCATTTCAAGCAGGATGCGACCCTTGAGAAACCACAAGCCAGTGTCGAGCGGAGCCAGCAACAACGCATCATTCGTGTATGAAAGGGACTGACGCAAGGCATGGGCGCGCAGGTCACCCTGCACCAGTTCAGTGTAGACCTGTTCCCAATACAGCTCCGCCAGATAGCGCAGACCGATCAGGCGAATATTGCTACCCTTTGCGGTTTTCAGCTTGACGAGTTCGAGATGGATCTGGGCATTGATTTTCTTCTCCCGGCTATCGAGCAAGCCATAAGCGACCAGGCGTATATCGTCTGAGGCATCGCCCAGCATATCTTGCAGCATCGGGTTGGAAACGCGCGCAGGCATACCTTGCAGGGTAAGCAGCGCTTGCAGGCGCTGCGGGGTTGCGATGGCGGATTGTGCCAGACGCGATTTGATGCAACCCAGACTGAACCTGGCATCCGGCTCGCGCAGCGACAGGACGAATTCGGGCAAGATCAGCCTGGCGAACGGCTGGGCAACCATGGTGCGCCGCCAGTACGCGGAAAGAAATACGGCAGCAAGCATGCCGAGCAGCCCCAGCACGGGGATGAAGAAGGAAAAATTGAACAACAGGGCAAGGACTCGCAGGCGCGGGTGGCGGTATTTCCCCGGCAGGAAGCGCCACACGAACAACGCCAGCAGCGCGCTCGCGCCGGCGTGCTGAAGCAGGAATATGAGCAACGCCCAGTCGCTGCCTTCGGTCATCAGCGATATGCTGAGCAGGCCGGAAGTTTCCAGCGACAGCGCAGCCGCTCCGAGTTTGGGATTGATCATGCCGCCGTACCTTTGATGACGCGTATCAACGACGCGACCGGGTCACTTTCGGCCAGGCTGATATCGAATGGGGTTACGCTCAGTTCGTCATGGTCGCTCCCCATATATTTGTTCAGCCAGGCCTCGATGCGCAGCATGTAGCCTTCCACCGCAGCCTCATTGGACAAAGGCATCAGATTGGCGATCACCAGACGAGTTTCATCCTTCGCTTGCCAGATGACATCGAGGCCGCGCCGGATGCGAGCGAGTTGGACAACAGCCTGCCGCACTCTTTCGTCGTTGTGGAAGACCAGTACAACGATATGGCTATCGATGCCATAACCCTGCTGCAGATGCAACAGCCTGGAAAATTCTCCGGCAAAATCGTGAGGTGCAGCAGGCAAGCGTTCGAGGAAACGGCGCGTTCCTTCCGCCTCGACCACGCAATCGGCATAGTAGCCGAGCATTACCGATAGCGTTTGCAGGGTTTCTTCGTTGAGGGCGAAAAAAGGCATACGGTTGATCGCCAGCACGCCCAGCAGATAGCCGTCGCTGGTGATGATCGGCGCAACCACCAGGAACGGCGACGGCGGCGGGCCTTCCGGCAATCCGCCGGTAAGAAGATGCGCCAGGGATTTATGCTCCAGGGCATGAAGCAGCAACGGGTCGTCGGCTTTCAGATCGGGGGGCGAGCCGATTTCGCTCGAACGCAAGTGGGCGCCGTCCGCAGCCGGGGTAAAAATCGCCGCAGATTCCAGCTGGCAATACTGCGTCAGCAGATGGAGCAGAGAGTGTGCTGCCGGCATGGATGACCCGGTCTGCGCAACTGTCAACTGACGCAGCCCGGTCAGCGCATCGCGCAGCGTAGCGGGTTTGGACAGGGCTTCCTGCTCCATGCGCTCGTGCGACAGCCTGAGCAGCAGGTGGCGGCGGGTAATCCGGCTCAGGCGTTCGTCCAGGTAATGATTGGTTTCTTCCGCCCGGCGCAGGCGCGTAGCCCAGGCGGCACTGAATTCGCCACACAGCATCACCAGGATCAGACCGCCGAGGAAATACTGCTCGGGGAAATGACTATTGCCTGGTACCAGATGGGCAAGCAACAGCCAGACCGCGATCAGGACAAGCGATGAAGCGACTCCCGACATCACCCCGTAGCGCAGCGCCAGCAGCACCGGGGCGAGCCATGGCCACGGAAACTCGGCACCGATCTGGAACGGGTTATCGCGCTGAAAAATGAGCCCGAGCGCTACGGTGCACAGGCTGATCACTACGGTTTCCAGCCACATCCACTGGTTGGGGCGCGGTGGTGCGAAGGCGATGCGCAAGCGCGCCAGCAGGGAGTCGAACGAGCGCCCGGAAGCGGCTTTCTGGATCATTGCAGGCTTGCGCCGGCGAGCAGGTCGCGGATCAGTTTCTGGGCGACCGCGCTCAACGCCTCGCGGCTCCAGCCGCTTTTCCCGCCCACCGCGCTCCACACCACGCGGTTGTCGTCGTTCAGGTCGATGATTTGCAGCGTCAAGCCGACCGCCGGCTCGCCGTCGATGCCGACCTTGTAGCGCCACTCGTCCACTGCGCCGGTCACCGCATAGCGCACACCCTGCTCGCGCGCCCAGTTCAGTGCGTCTGCCGCCACCTTGCGCTCGGCGGGCTCGAACAGGCTGTCCGGATTGAGCGCTGGCGGATAGCGCCGCAGATTGCTCACGCCACGGCTGCGCAGCAGCGCTTCGGTAATCGCCTCGGCGCGCAGCCCGGCCTGCGGCACGTCAGTGTGGTTGACAATCGGCAACAGCGCCCATTTCGCGTTGCGCTCCAGCGGCGATGAAGAAGGCGCCTGATCGAGTACCGCGCAGGCGCCGAGCAAAAGCGCAATGAGCATGATGCCGAGCTTGATGGTTTTCATTTTGTCTCCCTGGGTAAAGTTAATAAGCAAAATCAATATCGGTCGAAATAATAGCGGTAGCGCAGCGTCACTTCGCGCGTCAGACCGTTGGCGAAATTTGCGCCGCCGATTCCCTGGCCGAGATACACGGTGAAATGATCGTGGCCGACAATCGAACCGGCAATGCCGAGCAGCGCGCTGTAGCCCTGCCCGCCTTGGTTGCTGTGGGTGGCGCAGTAATCGAAATAAGGGCGCCAGGCTTGCGTGTAGGCGCGCTGGTAGGCTCCGCCGAAGCCGAAACACAGCCCGTAGACGTTCGCGTCGGCGGGCAACAGCGATCCGGTCGTTCCGTCGTACACCTGATTGTAAAGTTCCGGGTAAGTATTGCGCAAATCGCCGGCTTGGCTGGCCGACAACTGGCCCAGCGCATCGGACGTGATCTGGTTGCACGTCGCCGCCGGCAGCGTCCCATCCTGCAAACACTGGGCACGCAGTTCGTCGAGCAACTGGGGCGGAATCAGCGGCGCGTTCTTCTGCAGGTCGAGCGAGCCGTCGCGCTTGAAGCGGGTATGGATGCCGGTGAAACGTAGCGTCCAGTCGGGGTATTCGGTGCGGATATGATAGCCGAGCTCCCAGGAGAGGTGGTTGCCGCTGCCCAGGAAATCGCCGTTCTGGGTGAAATAGCGGGCAAGGCTCGGTTGCAGGCGCAGATACTCACGCTTGCTGAAGGCATAGAGCAGCGTGGCGTCGATCTGATCGCGCATACCGAACACCCGTAGCGGATTCGATTCGGTGGCGGCGGCGTGGCGTTCCGCACCGAACTGGAGATTAACGCCGGGAATCAGCTCCATGGCATGGGTCAGACGTAATTCGGCGGTATCGCCGAATTCGCGCCGACGGCGCAAGGTGATTTCGGTATCGCCCAGGCTGCCATGCATCTTCAGGGCGATGCCGGCGACTCTCTCGGTCGCCGGGACATTGGCCAGAACTGCGGGATCGCCGCTGGCCTGGCGCGTCTGCCCGAGTTCGACAGCCAGCCGCAGATTGGGAACGATAGGCGCCTCGACTACTGCGGTTTGAACGATATCGCGCAAGGAACCGAACTGCTCGCGGCGCATCTCAAAATCGACATGGCCGACCGTAGCGAGCGCATCGGCGGTCAGACGCAGGTGAATTTCGTCGTCGTTGGGGCTGACGGTCAGCCCGTCGAACACGATGGACTGGGCATAGCGGATTTGATCGACCGCGCGCGCCGCATCGTTACGGTTATAGATCGGCATGCCGTCGGCCTGCTCGGCGATCAGACGGTCGAGGCGGTCGGTGTCGTTTTCCGCCACCGCAGCCATCGCGTCGCCCCACAACGGGCGGCTCAAAGTCTGACCATAACGCCGCCACAGCCAAGCCCTGGCGCTGGCGTATTGTTCATTGGAAATCGCCCAGCCCAGCACCAGTTCGTTGGTCAGGCGGTCGGTGGCGGCATCGCGCTTGACCAGCCGGTCCTGGCGCAATACCGAGCGCACCAGCGCCAAGCCGGAATCGTGGGGGTAAGCCAGCATCGCCAACCGCGCCGCCGCCAGCATGTCTGGGGAGAACGGGAGGGCGACCGCCGCGCCGGGCGGATTGCGGCGCAGTTGCAGCCAGGCGTGCTGGCGCACGCGCCAGGCCATGCCGGCCTGACGATCCTGCTCGAGGGCATCGGCGTAATTCACCAGCCAGAGGAAATCCTGGCCGCCCTGCTTGAGTTGGCGGGTGTAGTAGGCGACCGCGCGCGCTGGCTGGTCGAGCACCTGGTAGGCTGCGGCGAGAGCGCCCCAGTAGGCTGGGTTCTGGTGATCGCCGCGGGCGATTGTTTCCTCCACCATGGCACGCAGAGCCGGATGGTTGTGGGAGTCGATCAGAAACCACAGCATGGCATTGCCGGTATTGGCGTCATTCGGCGCAATCGATATGGCACGGCGAAAATCCGCGCGCGCCGCCTGTAAAGCACCCGCCGCCTGATGGTATTGGGCACGCATCAGGTAGAAGCGCGCATTATCGGAGAAATTCGCATTGCGGTCTGCGGCAACGCTCTCGAACAGGCGCTTTTGCGCCGGAAGATCATGCCGTGCAGCATGGATTTCCAGCGCCCGCAACAGCATCTCATGGTCACCGAACTTGCGGTAGGCCAGTTCCGCCAGCGCCGCAGCCTCTTCCTGCTGCGATTCGCCGAGCAGGAAAATCAGGCGGCTGAAATCTTCCCTTGCCAGATTGCCGGTTGCTGCCAGGTGACGGTAGGTATCCGTGGCGGTTTCGTCGCGCTGTAATTGCCAGGCCAGATCGGCCAGCAGCTTCCAGTAGGCGGTCTCCTTCTCACCAACCTTGCCGCGATACTTTTGCAGCAAGTCGTAAGCCTGCTGGTAGCGCCCTTTCTGCAAATTCAAAGCAGTGATTTTCAGCAGCCGGTCCGCGCTGAAGCCGTGGCGTTCGAGCAGGCGCAAATACAAGCTGTTCGCGTGCTCGTCGTCGCCGCTGCGCTGCGCCAGGCGCGCGGCCATTTCCAGTTGGACAGGGGCGATCTCGCGCCCGTAGCGCTCCTCGAAGAACTTGATGCCTTCACGCGGCCGGCCAGCCTGCTCGAACAGGTCGGCGAGCGCGCGCCATTGCGCCTCGTCCAGAGCCCGGTCGGCGGCAATGCGCTTCCAGGCTTCCAGCAGGGTATCGTAGTCGCCAAGACCGGGAGCCAGCCTCAGCACCGCCAGCAAAGCCTCCTCGCCGCCGCCATGGAGAGCCAGCCAGCGCCATTCGCGCAGGGCGACGTCCGGCTTGCGGTCCCATTCCGCGACCTGCGCCAGGCGTTTGTGCCACGCGGCGTCTTCCGGCGCCTGGCGTACCGCCGCTTCGGCCACGCGGAACGCATCGGCCAGGTTGCGGTTGGCGAGAAAGATATCGTAGGCAAGCTGGTAGCGCTGCGGGTCGTAGGGGCGCATACCGGCGGGGGCGGCTCGCTGTTGCTCGGCGGGAGCCGCGTTCGCCGTAGCGATCGGGCTCAAGTCAAGCCCCTGGAACCAGTCGGCGGCGCGCTCCAGCCAGGAAAGATGCAGCATCCGCCGGGCATAGCGGTCGGCGCGCGCCGGATCGTTGGCGGCACGCGCGGCCTGGGCGAGAAAATAAAGCGTGTCGGGATCGTCGCCGAGATTGCCCAGATGCCGGTCTGCCGCCTGCATCGCCTGGCTGAACAGGTTGTTGGCCATCAGCGCCTTGATGCCGGCAACCAGAAATTCGCGCTGCTTCGACAGTGAAGATGCCTTTTGACGGGCGATAAAGTAAAGCTGTGCCGCGAGCTCGTAATCGCCCTCGCCGAGCACTCTGGCAGCGGTTTCGGCATACCACTCCAGCGGCATGTGCCGGGGCGATTCGGCGATCGCGCGATAAAGCCGGGCGACGATGGCGCGCTCGTGCAATTCGGATGCCTGCCCGGCAAGGTACATCAGGGTTTGCGTCGGCCAGGGGTATTGCGCCAGTTGCGCCAGTGCGGCACGCCGACGCTCCAGCAGAGCAGCCCGCTGCGCGGAGCTTTTCTCGCTGAGCGCAACTTGCGCTATCAGATATTTGTATTTGGTCAAGCGCCCTTTCGCTTGCCAATCGGGATCGGCGCTGCGCAGCGCCGGTTCGAGGATGGCAGGAATATCTGCCAGGTCGCCGAGGCGGATTTTGTGCTCGGCGAGCAACAGGCGCAGTTCCAGGTTGGCCGGGTCGGTCTTCAGCAGGTTCGCGAGGTAACTGGCGGTCAGCGGGTCGCCCAGCTTCTCTCGCTCCGCCTGCCTGAGCAGTTCCTGTTTGGGGAAAGTCAGCACCAGCGACAGCAGCACGACCACGGCGAACCCCGCCAGCGCCCAGAGCGACAGCAGGCGCGGGCGGGCGGCGTCCGGCTTACTGCGGGCAATGAACTCGTAGCTCTTCGATCGCATGGCTGCGCACGGAAAAATGGCCGACTCCGTCACCCTTCGAGACGGCGTTGATCGGATGCCCATCGGCGCGAACCGTGCAGCTCGCGTCCAGCGCCAGGGCGAATTTCAGGGGAACCTGTCCGCGCAGCTTCAGGCTCAGCGTGCCACCGTCGGCGACGCTGGCGCGGGTCAGGCGTTCGACGCGGGCATTGGCGGAAACCAGGTAAGGCGCGGGCGCTGCAACCGGATTGAAGCGGATTTCCGCCTCGCTGCCGGCAAGGTGCAGGTAGAAATTGCCGCCATGGCGGTTGAAGCCCGCCACCGCCCGGCTGGCGCCGGGATCGGGCAGGCCGAGCGCGGGCGGCGCGCGCAGTTCGCGCAGGTTTTCAGCGCCCCGCACCAGCCAGCCGTCGGGGGTGCGGGCCACCACCATGCGGTTGAAATCCAGCACCTTGCGGATGTAGTCGGAAGCGTAAACGGGGGTGGTTTCCTGCTCCAGGGCCCAGCGAAAGACCTTGTCGAGGGCATTGAGCGAGGCCGGCTTGCTGGCGGAATAGGTATGGAAGTAGATGTCGATCGGCTTCAGGCGGTAAGGGGCGTCGGTCATCTCGAAAGTTTCGATCACGCGTTCATAGCCGTAAAACGGCCCCAACCAGTTGTTGGTATACACGTTCTCGTTCTGGTTCGGCGCATAGACCTGGAAATAGCCTTTTTTCGGGATACCCAAGGGGCCGACCAGGGTCAGGCTGGGAAGGCTGCGGGTGATCGTGGTGTCGCCGCCGTTCATGTTCATGAGCCCGCCACGATGAGCCAGCCCAAGCGCGTCCGCTCCGGGGTTGCAGTCTCCGGTCCAGAGAAAGACCTTGACCCGTTTACCGGGCGGAGCCAAACGGGATTCGATGTAAGCCACCGACCCAGGAATTTCCGTTTGCAGGTCGAACGCATAATTCGGTACCGCCAGGCGGTAGCTCTTGCTGTCCCGGCTGTTCCCTGCTTTTCTCCACGAGAACGGGTGGGAGTAGGAATGGCTGGCGATTTCGACCTGCGGCTGGGCGAAGATGTCGCGCGCGATTTTTTCCAGCTCGGGGGAAAGCGCCGGATACAGGCCATCCGGGGCGATTTCGCCCTGAATCACCGAAATGGTTGCAGGCAGGGGGTATTTTTTCAGGATCCGGTCGCGCAGCACCTCGGCGGCGTAGGGCGAGCCGGGGAACTCGGCCCGGTTGGCGAAGCCGTCGCCATCCATGTGTACCATCAGCAAACGCCTGCCGCTTTCGGTGGTCGCGTCCGGCACCGGCATGTCGGGCAGCTTGAGGGCGCGGCGCAGGAATTCGATCGGGTTGATTACCCAGCGGAGGCTGTCTTCCTCATCCTCCTTGCGCTGAACGGCAGGCAGCTCGATCACGACATGCGGATTCAAAGCGTAGCCGCCCCACGGCGTCAGGGCGACCGCCTCCTGGCTGGCGCCGCGCCCATCCGCGAGGGTGAGCATGGGCGAGCCGCCCGTGGCGCGTAGCGGAAAAAAGGCTTGGCGATCGAGAACGGGCTCCGATTCGAATCCTATCAATGGGTCGCGTTGGGCCACATGCAGGCGAGCAGGCACGGCGGGCGCGGGGGAAAGCTGCAACCCGAGCCGCTTGGCGCTGCCGCCGGCAAACAGAAATCCGCTTTCTCCCAGCAGCGCCACCGGCACCCCGGCCGCGACCTGTTTTTCCAGCCAGGCAGCCAGTGCCTGGCCTTCCTTGCCGGCCGGATTGTCCAGCCAGACCACGATGCCGGCATGGCGGCCGGTCAGGGGATAAGCCGGCAGCGTTTGGCGGGCATCGAGATATTCGACGGTGTAGCCCAGATAGTTGAGCGGCATCGTACCAAGACGCAGCCCGAGAGAAAAAGACAGGTCGAACTCGTTGCTCGCGCTGTTGTGGATCATCAGCACCTTGCGCGGCATCACCTCGATCTCGCCCACGCCGAGCATGTCCAGCTCGGGGTTCGCTACCCACGGAATGAATCCCAGCCCGCGTATCCTCGCCGCCGTTTCGCGCGCAAGTTCGCGCTTGCCGGGCGGGACGTAGTCGATGGCCAGCACCGGCAGGCCGTACTCCCGCTTGACGCGATCAAGCTGCCCGAGCAGCCACTCGCGGTCGGCGGCGGACACCTGCCGGTAGTCTTTTATGGCGTGGTTCCAGCCCTGGAAGAGCGATTCGGCGGCAACCGCAAAAACATCCCGGTGAACCTGCGGCAAAATTTCAAAGCCCCGGTTGAAAATCAGCCGGATTTCGGGATGGCGTTCTCGCAGCTCGCGGATCACGGCCACCAAACCGGCTTCCTGGCGCGCCCGGTCGGCTTCCGTTTTGGCGAAGAGCTGGTAGGAATCGAGGGTATCGAGGAAAAAACCGCGATAGCCGGCATCCCACAAGGGTTTGATCACCTGCTCGGCAAAAAAGGCCGGCCATTCCGGCTGGGCCTGATCGAGCACCACGCTGCCCCAGCCGGGATTACTGCCGGAACGCCAGTCATCCGGGATTGCCTTCAGGTATGGGCGGCCGGCGTTTGCCTCGCCCACCGAAACGTAGGCGAACAGCGCAGTCCTGTCGTCGGCGTGGGCTTTCGGGTCCGGCACATGCTGCGGCTCGACGACCACGACATCGAAAGCGCGCAATTCGTCCCACGGCGGATTCGCCCCGTAAAACAGGGCAATGCTCGGCTGGGCTGCGAACGTCACCGAGGCCGCCAGCATCAGCAACAGAAAAGTCAACGAACGGAGTGTCATGAAAATGGCGGCACGCGCTTCATTCAGGGCTTGCCAGAAGTTGCTGCAAACCATCGGGCAGGGGAGTCATCGCCAGGGGGCCAAACAGTTCAAGCATCCTGCGCGGCGATGCGGCGGAATGGCGGATATCGCCGGAAGCCGGAGATTCGTGATGGATATGGGGCGTACACCCAGCGCATTCTGCCAGCGACCCGATCAATTCGAGCAGGGTCACGCTGTGCCCGGTGGCGATATTGCACACCCCGGTGGCGGGGCTCTCCAGTGCTCGCAGGTTAAGCCGTGCAACGTCCCTGACGAAGATGAAATCGCGCGTCTGACCGCCATCGCCGAACACGCGCAACGTCTCGCCCTTGACCATGGCGGCGGCGAAACGGCTGATCACCCCGGCATAAGGCGAAGCGGGATCCTGGCGCGGACCGTAAACATTGAAGTAGCGCAGGCCGAGCGTGGAAAGGCCATAAAGCTCGCGGTACAGTGCCGCATACTGGTCGTTGATGCTCTTTTCCAGCCCATAGGGCGACAGCGGAGCGACCGGGGATTCTTCGTCGATGGGAAGCTGGGTGGGAACGCCGTAAACAGCCGCGCTGGAAGCGTAAACGAAACGGGCCACCTTGGCGCGGCGGGCGCCGTCGAACACGTTAAGGAAGCCCTGGATATTATGCTGGCTGGAAGCGATCGGGTCGGCGACGGAAGCTGGAACCGAGACCTGCGCGGCCAGATGCAAGACGTGGCTGACACCAGCGAGGGCCCGGTCGACCGTCGAGGGGTCGCGAATGTCGCCGCAAATCACGCTCAAGCCGGGGGATGCGGGAAGGTTCGTTCGCTTGCCGGAAGAGAAATTGTCCAGCACGGTGACGCGCGCACCTGCCGCCAACAGGGTTTCGGCACTATGCGAACCGATAAAGCCCGCGCCGCCGGTTATCAATACATGCATGTGTCAGGATGGAACTCTTGTTGATATTGCATAATAGAAGTAAGTATTCCCGGATAAAAACTGGAATGGTAACATCCTGCTATGCCGACTAATAGATGTATAAATATTATACAGGGTCAAGAAGCAACCCGGCGCGACGAAGTAATTTCCGCCCTTTTCTGGACAATATTTCCAGTTTCGGCCATTCGCAGATTTCATGGCCTGGCAGTGAGGGAGGCGAGAGCCGGTTAACGTGAAAGTCGCGAAGCGACACCTCGTCCCCCTCGCCCGCTTGCGAGGAGAGGGCAGGGGTGAGGGAAACACTCATGGCGAGAAAGCTGCTTTCATAATCCGGGGCGGCGATTCGCCATGAGCGTTAGAACCCTTTATTTGGTAATGCCGTATTCCGCCGGTATCGCGACGTAAAACAGCCTTAGGCCCTCTGTTTTGAGCAGCGCCAGCAGCCGTTCGGCATGCTCCGCGCTGACCAGGAACTCGACCTCTACCGGCAGATCGCCCGCCAGCTCGAAGAATGCCTCCTCGTGCAGCCTGCCATGACGACCGAAACCCGCACCTGACCGGCGACAGTGCGTCGTTGCCGGCACTCATGCAGGTCTTGCAGGCGCATCGCCGCGGGATCATGTTCGGCCTGGCGACCGGTCGCAGGCTGGACGATGCGCTGGCGGTGCTGCGCCAGCA
>Ga0210033_1002752_pt1 | contig 14715 bp, 16 predicted proteins | sample CryGeymeta201501_FD_185465 | JGI IMG/M metagenome (GOLD analysis project Ga0210033, IMG submission 185465) | Groundwater microbial communities from Crystal Geyser aquifers in Utah, USA - Crystal Geyser metaG 2015-01 (SPAdes) (version 2) | ecosystem: Environmental > Aquatic > Deep subsurface >... | reverse complement strand
CCAAAATTGGTCCAACGGGAAAGTTGGTTATCATTACAGTGTATGTGTCATAATATGACTATGGGAAAGGAGAAACAAATGATCTGTGATGTTTGCGGGAAACAGGGTGCGCGTGTCCGCATGGTTGCAAGGACATACGGCAAGGGAAAAGACATATTGGTTATTGAAAATGTCCCTATTGTAACTTGCCCTCACTGCGGAGAGAGTTACCTTGAGGCGGAGACGCTTCACGAAATTGAGCGTATTAAACTTCATAAGAAAAGTTTTTCTGTTAAACGCTCAGTTCCTGTCATTAGTTTTGCTTGAAAAAATACACGCATCCTTCAAACAGACAAATGTTCAATGGAACATCTGTAAATTGTAATAAGCCTTGCAGTAACTAATTTCTCTACCTTCCCAGCAGTATTGAACTCTGATTAAAAAACGTCCCTGCGACTGCTGCTGTCATAAGCGTGGCAAGAGTTGCCGCAACAAGCGCCCTCACCCCGACCACTGCGATGTCTTTCGTCCTTTCAGGCACAAGGGCTGTCAGGAAAATTAGGGACAGCGACCGTTTAATTGAGGTAGAAAAAGAAATCCCCCAAACCAAGTGGCGGAAGATAAAACCAAAAGCGCAAGATTGGCAGCAAAAAATAATACATTTTTAGAAACATAGCATTATGTTAAAAAAAGAGAGGTGATTCATATGGCTACTAAAACAAAAGAGCTAATTTCAATGGTTGAGTCTTTACCGGTTGATGGCCTTTCTGTTTTCGGAGATAAGCCATGCAAATGCCATTATGATAAATATTCCCGTAAAACTTACAAGGTTATACATAATCTCCCTCTGTAAATCTATTATTTATCGCTATAGTTAATCAGGTTATATTATTGAAGTCAACCCCGTCGGAAAAATTGGGGAAGGCTTCTTTTTTCAGAGAGGTCAAGCTCTAACTTTAGAAGGGATTAGAAGGGAAAAAACATCTTGACAAAAGACAGTTCCGGGTATATGTTTTAATAGTTTAATAAATCATTCTAATAATTAAAATGAAAAATATTTCTTGCCTATCAGCTAAATAATCTACTTTGAAAGGGAGGTATTTATGGCTATTTCAAGACGTGATTTCTTAAAGCTCTCAGGCGGCGCTACTGTCGCTGCAGGGGCTGCGAGTCTCGGTCTTACACCTGAAGAGGCTGCAGCAAGGGAAATGGAACTTCGCACAAAAGGGGCGAAGGAAACAAAGACAATCTGTCCTTACTGTGCAGTGGGATGCGGCATTAGTGTCTACACAAAAGACGGCAAGGTCATTAATACAGAAGGCGACACAGAGCATCCAATCAATGAGGGAACCCTTTGCTCAAAAGGCGCTTCCTTATATCAGATTGTCAATAATCCCGCAAGGCTGACAAAGCCGAGATACCGCGCTGCGGGCGCCTCTGAATGGAAAGAGGTTGAGTGGGACTGGGCCCTTGATGAGATTGCAAAAAAGATTAAGGCAACACGCGACAGAACTTTTAAAATTACCTCAAAATCAAAAGTGAAAGAAAAACAAACTGACGGCACAGAGAAAGAAGTAGAAAAAGATTTTGTCGTAAATAGAACAGACGGCATAGCCCATGTGGGAAGCGCTGCTCTGGATAATGAAGAATGCTACATGCTCCAGAAGCTCCTGCGCTCATGGGGGCTTGTCTATATAGAGCACCAGGCCCGAATATGACACTCCGCAACTGTAGCGGCTCTGGCAGAGTCGTTTGGTCGCGGCGCAATGACAAATCACTGGATTGACGTCAAGAATGCAGACGTAATTCTCGTAATGGGGGCAAACCCCGCAGAGAATCATCCTATATCAATGAAATGGATAATGCAGGCCCGGGAACAGCGCGGCGCAAAACTCATCGTTGTTGACCCCCGCTTCACAAGGACTGCCTCAAAGGCGGACATCTATGCTCCGATGCGTTCGGGCGCTGACATAGCCTTCCTCGGCGGCATGATTAACTATATACTTAAAAACAGACTCTACTTCAGAGAGTATGTTGCCAATTACACAAATGCAGCATATCTTGTAAACCCTGACTTTAAAGGACCCGGGCAGCTTGACGGCATATTCTCAGGGTATGATGAAAAGACAAGGAAATACGACAAGAAGACCTGGGCGTTTCAGCTGGATGAAAAAGGACTTCCTAAAAAAGACATGACCCTGAAAGACCCTAACTGCGTATTTCAGCTTCTGAGGAAACACTACTCCAGGTATACGCTTGACAAAGTATCGGCAATAACAGGAACGCCGAAAGAAAAACTTGTTGAGGTCTATAAAACATACGGCTCCACAGGCAAGCCCAACAGGGTCGGCACCGAGCTTTATGCCATGGGCTGGACCCAGCATACTGTCGGCACTCAGAACATAAAGGCCATGACAATAATCCAGCTTCTGCTTGGAAATATCGGACTGGCAGGCGGCGGCATTAATGCCCTTAGAGGCGAATCAAATGTTCAGGGCTCAACAGACCATGCACTTCTGTTCCATCTATTGCCGGGATATCTGCCGGCTTCAAAGGCGTCGTTGGTTGACCTTAAGACTTATATTGAAAAGTTAACCCCAAAGACAAAAGACCCGAAGAGCGTAAACTGGTGGGGCAACAGGGGTAAATATATTACAAGCTATCTCAAGGCGATATATGGGGGCAATGCAACAAAGGATAATGACTTTGGCTATGCCTACCTTCCAAAGCTCAACGAAGGGCAGAATGGCTCGTGGCTTGTTCTCTTTGACCAGATGTTCAAAGGCAAATTTGAAGGGTTTTTTGCATGGGGGCAGAATCCTGCCTGTTCAGGGGCTAATGCGGGCAAGGTAAGAAAAGCCCTCACAACGCTCAAATGGATGGTGAATGTGAATCTCTTTGACAATGAAACCGGCTCGTTCTGGAAGGGGCCTGATATGAAACCTCAGGAGATTCAAACCGAAGTATTCCAGCTTCCATGCTCGTCATCCGTAGAGAAAGAAGGAAGCCTGACAAATTCAGGCAGACTTGCTCAATGGAGATATAAGGCAGTGGAACCCATTGGAGAGGCAAGGCCTGACTCTGAGATAATGAATGAACTTTATTTCAGGGTTAAAAAACTTTATCAGAAACAGGGCGGCAAATTCCCTGCTCCGATAATTAACCTTACATGGAACTATGGTGAAAAAGGCGCTGACGGCAAAATCAAAAAGCTTGATATTCACCGGGTTGCAAAGGAGATTAACGGATATTATCTTGAAGATGTATTTGATAAAAAAGCAGCGCCTCCGAAGCAAATCGGTAAAAAAGGACATCTCGCTACAAACTTTGTAACTCTTCAGGCAGACGGGACCACTTCCTGCGGGAATTGGATATACAGCGGAAGTTATACTGAGAAAGAAGACAAGGTTATAAATATGATGGCCAGGAGAGGGAAAAAAGATATTGGCGGTCTCGGCATGTATCCTGAATGGGCCTGGTGCTGGCCTGTAAACAGAAGGATACTATATAACCGCGCATCTGTTAACCCTGACGGCAAACCGTGGGACCCAAAGCGTACAGTTATAAAATGGAACCCCAATAAACTGGACCCGAAGACAAAAAAGCCCGCTCCGGGATGGGACGGAGATGTACCTGACGGTCCCGCGCCTCCTATGGCAGATGAGAAGGGCAAATACCCGTTTATCATGAGGGCTGACGGCATGGGCGCGATATTTGGGCCGGGGCTTGCAGACGGCCCGTTCCCCGAGCATTATGAGCCTCTGGAATGTCCTGTTCAGGAAAATCCTCTCTCTAAGAAACACAGGATAAATCCTACGGTAAAACTCTTCTATGGGACTACAGGTCCTCATGATGAACCCAAGAAAGAAGGCGGCAGCGCTGAGGACATATTCTACTCGTGTGATATAAGGTTCCCTTATGTTGCAACAACATACAGGGTTTCAGAACACTGGCAGACTGGAGTGCTTACAAGACATGAACCCTGGCAGATGGAAATGATGCCCCAGCAATTTGTTGAAATCGGCAAGGAACTTGCGGCAGAAAAGGGGATAAAGAACGGCGACAAGATTACCGTATCCTCAGGCAGAGGCAAGGTATGGGCAATTGCAATGGTAACTGACAGGTTCAAGCCGTTCAAGGTGATGAACGCTACTGTTCATCAGGTTGGCTTGCCGTGGTGTTTTGGCTGGCAGTATCCTGAGAATGGGAGCGGCGGAGACAGCGCCAATCTTCTCACGCCGACAATCGGAGATGCAAATACGCTGATACCTGAAACAAAGGCCTTTATGGTCAATATAGAGAAAGCATAGGGGGTGATGACATGTCAAGAAAAGCATTAGTGATTTCTCCGGAATTATGTATAGGATGCAGGGGGTGCCAGACCGCCTGCAAATCATGGAACCAGCTTTCTGCTGCAAAAACAACAAACAAAGGCACTGTTGAGAATCCGCCTGACCTTACGCCGAATCTATATAACAAGATACGATACGTTGAGGTGCCTTCAGAGTCAAATCCTGTCCGATGGCTCTTTGTCAGCCAGAGATGTATGCACTGCGATGACGCGGGATGCATGAAGATATGTCCTGCACCCGGAGCTCTATTTAAAACAAAGGAAGGCGCAGTTGGATTTGATAAGGAAAAATGCATCGGCTGTAAACTCTGCGTTGCGGGGTGTCCGTTTAACATTCCGAGATACGATGAAAAGGACAAGATTACAAAGTGTAACCTCTGCTCTGACAGGATAGCAGAAGGGCTTGAGCCTGCATGTGCAAAGACATGTCCTACGGGCGCCATTTCTTATGGCGACAGGAATTCACTAATCGGGAAAGCACAAGGCGCAGGTTATCAAAAACTTTACGGTGAGGCGGACCTCGGAGGGCTCGGAGTGCTCTATGCCTTTAAAGACGCTCCAAAGGTTTATGGAATGGAGGAAAACCCTGCAATTCCCGAAAGCGTTATCTTCTGGCATAAGGTCTTGAAACCCCTGGCCTATTGGGGACTTGGCGGCGCGGTTGTCGCATCCCTTGTTCATTATGTTGCCTTCGGCCCCAAAAAAGATGAGGAGGTGAAATAAGAATGGCTAACATGGTTAAAAAAGCAAATGCCTTTGAGATATTAAATCACTGGGTTATGGCAGTAAGTTTCATTATCCTTGCCGCAACCGGATTCGGTTTTCTTTTTCACCTGGAACAGTTGAACTCCATCTTCGGCAATTTCAATGCAATGAAACTCTGGCACAACTGGAGCGGCGTTGTATTCGCTGTATCCCTGTTCTTTACAATCTTCCATTACCTGCCTGTCTCTCTGAGCCTTGGCAGTGATGACATAGCATGGATATCCAAAGCAGGAGGATATTTCTCAAAGAAGGCAGTGGTCCCTCCTCAGGACAGATTAAACACAGGGCAGAAACTGCTTTACCTTATTGTTCTAACAGTCGGAACTGCAATTGCAGTCTCAGGGCTTATAATATGGCTCAGGCCTGCTGCGGCTGACATAAGAAAATGGGTGCTTCTATCCCATCTGGTGCATAACATTGGCTTTGTTCTGATGGTTACGATTATCCCTCTGCACATCTATCTTGCCACTCTTGCAAACCCCGGCACCTTCAGGATAATGGTTTACGGCACTGTGCCTCTTGAATGGGCGAAAAAGAGACACGCCAAATGGGTTCAGAAAATGGGGTTTTAGGCAAATATTCTTGAAGTTTTTGCTTAAAGGCTGGATAGGCGATTTCGCCTATCCAGCCTTTATTGTGTAGAGAAGATAAAGATTTGGATATGAGATTGTAAGTATGGAAATCATCTGATGTATAATAAAAAATGTTCAAAAAAGTCATCTGGACGACAGTCTCAATCATCGCTGCGGCTGCAATTTCAATAGTGGCCGGGATTATTAATCCCTCTGAAAAGATAAACGCCCTGTGGATAGTTGTTGCAGCAGGATGTTTCTATGCAATAACTTACAGGTTTTACGCCTCATTCCTCGCTGCAAAGGTTCTTGTCATAGATGAAAACCGCCCTACCCCTGCAAAAAGTCTGAGAGACGGGATTGATTATCATCCGACAAACAGATGGGTCTTATTCGGGCACCATTTTGCCGCCATAGCAGGCGCAGGGCCCCTGATAGGCCCAATGCTTGCCGCACAGTTCGGTTATCTGCCCGGATTTCTCTGGATACTGATAGGCTCCGCTCTCGGCGGCGCGGTGCATGATATGGTCATCCTGTTTGCATCAGTCCGGAAGAACGGCCGCTCGCTGGCGCAGATAGCAAAAGAAGAGATAGGCCCCGTCGGAGGCATTGCAACTGCATTTGCAATACTCTTTATAATAATCGTTGCGCTTGCAGGGCTCGGGCTTGCCGTTGTGAATGCGCTCGCAAAAAGCCCTTGGGGAACCTTCACCATCTTTCTAACAATCCCCATAGCATTCTTCATGGGGATATACCTTTACCGCATAAGGCCGGGAAAAGTCTCAGAGGTAACTCTCATAGGCGTAACCTTGCTCCTTACCGCTGTATTCACAGGCCATTACATCCCCGATTCATTCCTGGCTCCCTTCTTTACGCTTTCAAAAAATAACCTTTCGTTCTCCATTGCCGTATACGGTTTTATCGCGTCTGTTCTTCCTGTCTGGATGCTCCTCTGTCCGAGAGACTATCTGTCAACATATATGAAGATTGGCACAGTCTCTCTCCTGGCAATAGGCGTTATTCTTATAGCTCCTACGATACAGATGCCTGCTGTTACAAGGTTTGCTGAAGGTGGAGGCCCTATTATTCCGGGAAAACTCTTTCCTTTTATGTTTATCACAATAGCATGCGGCGCAATATCCGGCTTCCATTCCCTCATTGCCTCAGGCACAACTCCAAAAATGATAAGCAGCGAAGGGGACATCAGGATGATAGGCTATGGCGCCATGCTCGTAGAGGGGTTCGTATCAATGATGGCGCTTATAGCTGCGACGATATTGATTCCAGGCGATTATTTCGCGATAAATACAAAACTCTCCTTTGATGCAATTGCGGCGCTTGGATTCCCTGTTGATAAAATTGCCGAACTCTCAAAAACAGTGGGGACAGATGTGGCTGGAAGACCCGGGGGCGCAGTATCGCTTGCAGTTGGCATGGCGTCTATACTTTCAGGCATTCCCGGCATGAAGGGACTGATGCCTTACTGGTACAACTTTGCGCTGATGTTTGAGGCATTATTTATTCTCACCACTGTTGACACAGGGACCAGGGTTGCAAGATTTCTTCTTCAGGAACTTGGAAGCTATGTCTATAAGCCCCTATCAAAGACAAGCTGGCTGCCCGGCAGCGTCATTACAAGTTTCATGGTTGTCGGCTCATGGGGATACCTTATATATTCAGGAAACATATCAACAATCTGGCCTATGTTCGGGGTCGCAAACCAGCTCCTTGCCGCCATTGCCTTAAGCATTGGCACAACATTTCTTTTAAGAGCGGGAAAGGCGAAATATGCCTGGGTAACATTTATACCGATGGCGTTTATGTTCACCACATCATTAACTGCATCATGGGAACTGATAACCATGTTTATTGATAAGGCGTCAAAGGCTGCATCTTCTTCAGAGGCGCTCACACTAAAAATAGACGCCTTGTTTATGGTAACAATGGCTTTGCTGACAGTGATTGTTTTAGCGGATATAGCCTATAAGTGGTATGGCCTTTTTTCCAAAAAGCATACCATAAATTAGTCTCACCTGAATTAATTATCCATTTGAATCTTTATATACGCCTTTGACCTTAAGTCTTCAATATGCTTTTTCAGCCTTATATTGACCTCTTTTTCAACAAGATATTCCTCAATCTTTTCCCTTGCATCGTCAAACTCAGCCTTGCCGAATTCTTTTCTGTTTTTATCATAGAATTCCCTCAGGTCGTCCTCTGTTATCTTTATGAACGTCTTGAGCTTTAAATCTATATACTCCCTTATAACCTCATCCGGATTAGCTCCCTCTATACGCAGCTTTTTTGCCTCGCGCAAAAGGAGCATCCTGTTTATCTTCGTGTTCAATACCTCTTCTTTTTTTATATCAGGCCTCAGTTTCACCGCAGCCTTGTAATTCTCATCAAGGTCGCTAAGGGTTATTGCCTTGTCATCAACAAAAGCAACCACCCTGTCAACTACCTCTGCAAAAGCAAACGGCAGATTGATAGTTAGCAAAACTGCGCAGCCTAAAAATACAGAGACTTTAGTTCCTTTCATTTTATACTCTATAATCTTACATCAAAAAATTGAATATTTTCCATGCCCTCATGTATTATATGGTTCAGAATACAAAGATAATCTGAGGAGAAAACTAATTATGAGCAAAATTCTAAAACTCGGCATTCCCAAGGGAAGCCTTCAGGAGTCCACATTAAAACTTTTCAGAAAGGCAGGATACCACATCTCAGTATCAAGCCGTTCCTACTATCCGTCCTTTGACGACATTGAAGTTGAGGCAATGCTGATAAGGGCGCAGGAAATGGCAAGATATGTTGAGGACGGAATACTTGACTGCGGGCTTACAGGCAAAGACTGGATACTGGAACAGAATGCCGACGTGCATGAGGTTGCAGAACTCATCTATGCAAAGGAAGGCCTCAGGCCCGTAAAATGGGTCATTGCCGTGCCGAATGACTCAAAGATAAAAAGCGTAAAAGGCTTGAACGGCAAACGCATTGCAACAGAGCTTGTAGGGTTTACAAAGAGATACCTCAAGACAAAAGGGATAAAGGCAGAGGTTGATTTTTCCTGGGGCGCAACAGAGGTGAAACCGCCTTACCTTGCCGACGCCATAGTTGAGCTTACGGAGACAGGCGCGTCTTTAAAGGCAAATAATCTGAGGATTGTTGAAACTATTCTTGAGTCAAGCACAAGATTCATTGCAAACAAAAAGGCGTGGCAGGACAAATGGAAAAAACAGAAGATGGAAAATATTGTCATGCTTTTGAAAGGGGCGTTGTCTGCCGAGGAAAAGGTCGGCCTCAAAATGAATGTCCCCGAGAGGTCTTTTAAACGCGTGATGACTCTTCTTTCCGCCATGCACTCGCCGACTATATCAGCCCTTTCAGATAAGAGGTGGTATGCCCTTGAAGTTATAATTGACGAGAAAGTTGTGCGCGACATTATCCCGAAACTGAAGACTGCGGGAGCGTCAGGCATAGTGGAGTATCAGTTAAATAAAGTGATACCATAAGTATGAGAAGGACAGGATATAGCATAAAGAGCCTTGTCAGTCCGAACATCCGCAATCTCAAGGCATATAGCGCAAAAGAGATTCCATGCAAAGTGAAGCTTGACGCAAATGAAAGCCCGTATTCAGCGTTCAGCGTTCAGCGTTCAGCGTTCAGCGTCGAAAAAATCTTTCAGACATTGAATCGTTATCCGGATTCGGAAGCAAAGGCATTAAAAAAAATAATCTCAAAAAATCTGAGGCTGACGCCGGAGAATATCCTTTTTGGAAACGGCTCTGATGAGCTGATATATTATCTTATAACCGTTTTCGGCGGTCCTGTCCTGTATCCTGTTCCCACGTTTTCAATGTACGGCATTATCTCTCAGGCGCTCGGAGAGAAAAGGATAGAAGTTCCGCTGGATGATGAATTTGACCTGGATACAGACAGAATACTGCCTTTAATTAAAAAAGAAAAACCGGGGATTATCTTCCTGAGCAGCCCTAATAACCCCACAGGCAATTGTTTTTCGGCAGACAGGATTTTAAAGATAGTTGAATCAACCTCACTCGTAGTTATTGATGAGGCATATCAGCCGTTTTCAAGCGAAAAAGGGTTTCTGCCGATGTTAAACGACTATAAAAACCTCGTGATTCTCAGAACCCTGAGCAAGATAGGCTTTGCAGGACTGCGGGTAGGCTTTATGATTGCCGACAGAGAGATAATAAATGAGGTTAACAAGGTAAGGCTTCCGTTCAACATCAATTCTCTTTCTCAGGCGGCTGCAGCGGCATTGCTTCAAAACACCCATACAATAAAATTACACATGGGGCTTATTACCTCTGAGAGGGAGAGGCTTCTTAATGAACTGTGGAAGCTCAGGGGAATAAAACCCTATCCATCCGAGGCTAATTTTATTTTATTCAAAGTTAAGAATTCTGATAAAATCTATTGCAGGCTTCTTAAAAAAGGCGTGCTTGTGAGGAATATGAGAGGAACTGTGAACGAATGCCTCAGGGTGACGGTAGGGACAAAAAAAGAAAACAATATTTTTATCAAAGCGCTTAAAGAGGTGATGAAATGAGAAAGGCAATGTTGAAGAGAAAGACAAAGGAAACAAATATCTCGTTGGACTTAAACCTTGACGGCAGGGGAAGTTATTCAATAAACACCTCTATCCCGTTTCTGGACCACATGCTTTCTTTGACGTGCAAGCACGGGCTCTTTGACATGAAACTGAAGGCAAAAGGCGATGTAGATATTGACGACCATCACACTGTGGAAGACATCGGAATTGTGCTCGGCAAGGCATTGAAGCAGGCGCTCGGAGACATGAAAGGAATAACAAGATACGGACAGGCGTCTGTGCCTATGGATGAAGTCCTTGCCTCGGTAAGCCTTGATATCAGCGGAAGGCCTTATCTCGTTTATAAAGTTGAATTCCCAAAAAAAAGCAAACTGAAGGACTTTGACCCTGACCTTATAGAGGACTTCCTTCAGGCTTTCGTAAGCAACAGCAGCATAACACTGCATGTCAATGTTCTTTACGGCAGGAATGTCCATCACATAATTGAGGCTGTTTTTAAAGGGCTTGGCAGGGCGCTCAGAGAAGCAGTTACTATTAATCCGAAGATGAAAGGCATTCCTTCCACAAAGGGGAAACTTTAGCAGAAATATCTCTGTTCTCATTCCGCACTTGATGCAGAATGACAAAACCATATCCAGCATGACAGATTAAAGAGGCAGTTAGATGAATCTGAAAAATAAAATCCCTCTTAATGAGATTAAGTATGTCCTCCTTGATATGGACGGGACTCTCCTTGACAAGTATTTTGACGATTATTTCTGGGAGCATCTTGTGCCTGAGAAATATGCTGAGAAAAACTGCATTACATTCGGAAAGGCAAAGGCAAATTCAAAAATCAAGCCTAAGCTGTCAAAAGATTTTATGCATATTTTTGATTTTGAGGAGTTAATTGGATAAATGGAAACAGAAACCACTGATTTTCTAATTATTGGAAGCGGGGTTGCCGGACTGAGGGCTGCGATAGAGCTTGCGCCTCACGGAAACATCCTTGTAGCAACAAAGGACATGCCTACTGAAAGCAGCACAGAATATGCCCAGGGAGGGGTTGCAGTTGCGCTGAGTGATGAGGATGAGGTAGGCATACATTTTGAGGATACCCTAAAGGCAGGCGACGGCCTCTGCAGCGAAGAGTCTGTCAGGATACTTGTGAAGGAAGGGCCGGAGAGGATTCTGGAACTTATTTCCTGGGGCGCTGAGTTTGACAGAGCAGCCTCAGGCGGAGGAACAAGGCTTGATTTCACAATGGAGGCCGCGCATTCCAGAAGAAGGATTCTCCATGCGCATGGAGATTCTACGGGGAAAGAGCTTGAACGCGTGCTCCTGAATAAGGCGCGTTCTTTCCCATCAGTAAAAAAATATCCCTTTGCATTTACAGTGGACCTGATAATAAAGGACGGCGAGTGCTGCGGAGCATATATCCTGAAGGACAGAAAAATAACCGCTGTCATTGCAAGGGCGACAGTCCTATGCACAGGAGGCGCAGGACAGATATTTGCCAGAACAACAAACCCGCTGGTAGCAACAGGCGACGGCATGGCCATAGGTTTCAGGGCAGGCGCAGTTGTTGAGGATATGGAATTTGTTCAGTTCCATCCAACAAGCCTTTACTCCAAGTATGCGCCGCAGTTTTTGTTAAGCGAATCAATGAGAGGCGAAGGGGCGATTTTAAGGAATATAAACAAAGAGCCGTTCATGAAGAACTATCACAGTGATGCGGAGCTTGCGCCGAGAGACATTGTATCAAGGGCCATAATCTCAGAAATGGTAAAGACAAACACCAAGCATGTATATCTTGACATGACCCATCTTAAAAGTGATTTTGTGATAAAGAGATTTCCCAAGATATATTCCACATGCCTCCAGTACAATGTTGATATTACCAAAGACCTTATCCCGGTATCTCCCGCCGCCCATTATATGATGGGAGGAATCAAAACTGATATTAATGGAGCAACCACTATTAGAGGGCTTTATGCGGCTGGCGAGACAGCTTGCACCGGGGTACACGGCGCAAACAGGCTTGCCAGCAACAGCCTCCTTGAAGGGCTCGTTTACGGCGCGCGGGCAGGCAGGTCAGCGCTTGAGTTTGGAGTGCGGTCTCCTTCGGCGAACCGCCGAGTCGGGCTTTCAGAGTTCAGAGTTTCTGATTATTCACCTGCATATCATTCTATCCCTGAACATGATGAGATAAGAAGGTCATTGAGAAAGCTTATGCTGGAGAGGGTTGGGATAATAAGATGCAGGGAGTCGCTTGAAGATGCCAGAAAAAGGCTTTCTGAATGGTCATTTATACTTGATAAGGCATTCTACACCAGAAGAGAGCTTGAGTTAAAAAACATGCTCACAGCGGCAATGCTGATTGCAGAGGCCGCCTCTCTCAGAAAGGGAAGCGTTGGCGCTCATTACAGGTCTGATTTCCCGGAAAAGGGCCAAGACTGGCAGAAACATATTGCGCTGTCCAGAGAAGATGATAGAATAAAACATAGCCCGGCTTGAAGTAAGTTCTTTGAAAAACATCTCGCTTTGCAGGACTAAAAAATAGGAGGTATGAGATGAAAAAGATAATGTTGATAGGATTGGTTTTAGGATTATTGGCAGTGGGTTGTGCGCCGAATTTAGTATCTTATCCGCCGCCGGCGATTAATCTGGTTGTTGTTAAAGGATTGCAGAATTTCAAAATAAGCTCTCAAATGCCGAGCGAAGAATACGGCGCCGCATTTAAGAACGTGATTGAAAACAATAAAAACACAGCTGTAGTTTATCAAGAAAAGTCTTTTCCGATTTTTAACCAAATGTATCAGAAATACCAGAAAAAAGACTTTGATGGGATGGATGTTCTTATTGCAAAAGCCAAGATATCTAATAAAGAATGGAATGATTCTTATTTGACTTTAAAAAACACTTATGAAAAATTGGGCGAGGCGAATAAAAAAATAGGTAACGTCACGATTAAAACCAAAACAGAACAGTTGATTAATGTAAGCAAAGAATGTATTGAAGAAATGCTTGAAACTATAAACACCATTAGAAAATTTTTAGATATGGCTGAAGGATATAATAGGTCGCGTATTGAAAAAAATCTAAGTTTTCTAACCAAAGAAAATGAACAAAAATATAATAACATAGCCGAAAGCCTTCATCGGTCCGAAGATGGGTTAAACAAAAAGTGGATGTATTCGCTTGAGATTAGTATTGAATTAAATAAACTGCTAAATAACTATAGATAAAGAGAGGTGATTAAAATGAAAAATTTGGTTTTGATTGGATTTTGGATTATGATGTTGTTATGGCTGAATAGTTGCGCCGGTACTTATAAGCACATTGAAGTTGAATATCCTCCTCTTTCTCCATACGCAAAGTATAAGGCAATTAGTCTTGAAGTGGTTAGCCCTAAAGATGTCAATAAAGAAGAGATGAAAAGTTTCAAAGAGTTGATAATTAGGGCGTTTCAGAAAAGAGGGATTAGTGTTGTGGACGATATTGAAAGGCCAAAATTAGTAGTGGAAATTATGGAACTAAGCAAAGAAAGCGTAATAAAAAGAGGAATAAAATGGGCTCTAGCTATTTATATAGGAGGCCCGTGGATTCAAAATACTTCTAATGCTGTTACAGTTAAAGTCTCAATGAAAGATAAGGGAAAGGTTATTGAATTTAAAGAATTTCAGGAATTTAAGGAAAGTATCAGAGATTGGGAAGATTTTAAGAAAACGGTTGCCAATAGAATAGCGGATGCAGTGTATTTCGCTTATTAAAAAAGCGCGCTGAAGCACATCGCTTTGTTCTTGATTTTAAAATCAAGAACAAGGCTTTTTTTATTAAATTTTTTATAATATAATTAATAATATGGAAGGAAACATAACTAATATAAAAAAACTACTTTCTTTTGTTTGGCATAATCAATTTTCTGATTTTTACAGAAAAAAATATGAGGCAGCCGGTTTAAAAGAAAAAGATATTTTAAATCCGGGGAATTTTGATAAATTGCCATTTTTAACTCGCCAGGAGATAGAGTCTGTTTCGCCGGATAAACATCTAATCCCGGTTCAGGCAAAACATACAATTATTCCATGTCTTGCAATTATCCCAAAGATAAAATCCTTTCCGACAGCGTTTCTGTCACGGTCTTCAAATATCCGGAATGTAATTTTTCCGCCGACCCCGCTGTCATAGAAATTCTTCCCGCCACCTCCACTTTGTCCTGGGATTGCAGATATTACGGCGGCACTCCTGACGAAGGTTCTGACTCTTGTTCCATAAACCAAGGCATTATCTAACAACAGGGACACATCCCATTATTGAAAACATAAAGGGTCAGGCACATTTAACACAGCAAAAACAGCATCCCCTATCCCCTTTTCTTTTCCCAAAAACAATTCCTTTATGCTAAAATTATATCGAAAGGAATTAGTGTCATGCTTAAAGCGGAGAAAATAAAAAAAGAGATAGATGTCCTGCCAACGGCTATGCTG
>Ga0210033_1002750_pt1 | contig 14718 bp, 9 predicted proteins | sample CryGeymeta201501_FD_185465 | JGI IMG/M metagenome (GOLD analysis project Ga0210033, IMG submission 185465) | Groundwater microbial communities from Crystal Geyser aquifers in Utah, USA - Crystal Geyser metaG 2015-01 (SPAdes) (version 2) | ecosystem: Environmental > Aquatic > Deep subsurface >... | reverse complement strand
AGCCCTTCGCCGAGGTCGTCGAGCTACTGGGTGGGCTACTGGGTGGGCAACCACCAAGGCGTCGCGTCGCCCGCGCCCTGGTTGCCGGAGTCGCCTGCGCCCTGGTTGCCGGAGTCGCCCGCGCCCTGGTTGCCGGAGTCGCCCGCGCCCTGGTCGCCGCCCTCGCGGCGGCCGTCGTTCATCCACCAGGGCCCCGTGCCATGTTCGGGCGGGGTCCCTGCGTTGCCTGCGTCCCCTTGGTGGCCGGTGTCGCCGGCCTGCGTCGCACTCGCGGCCGCGGCTCGGCGTTGCTGCCACCACGGACGGCCCGGCGCGACCTCACTGTTCGCCGCGCGTCGTGCCGCGCGATCCCAGAAGTGATGCACGGTCGGCGCCGTGGGAGTGGTCGTCTGGGCCACTTGGGTGCCGCCGAGCTCGCGCACGCGCGCCACATAGACCGCGCGCTGTCGTCGCGAGCGGAAGGGTGGGAAGCGCAGCGCCTGAACCACGGGCTGCAGACACGCCACGAGCTGTGCGCCGTTGGGCGCGAAGAGCAGATCGCGAGGCGTCCCGTCGGAGTCCAGGATGAAGACGAAGCGCACCTGGCTCAGGCGTGGGTTGTTGGCGAGCTCCTGCTCGAGGCAGCCGCGAATATCGTCTGCGTGCTCCACGAAGACGGCGTCCACTCGAGCCTGGCTCAGGCGCATCGGCCGCTCGGCCTCCTCCTCACGCGCGGCTTCCGCAGCCGCCCGCGCGGCAGCGTCCGCCTCCGCCTGGGCGTGTCGCGCGGCCTGCTGTGTCTCGGCCTCGAACAAGCCGTGAATCGCCTGCGCGAGCGCGGGATCGGTGGTGTGCGCGTCGGCGAGCGCCGCTAGTTCCGTGCGCCCATCGGCGCCGCCCAGCTGGAAGATGCCCTCGGCGGCGACCGCGATGGCCTCCGGATGCTCCGTGAAGGTCGAGTCCGCTCGGTAGAGGTGCAAGAAGGACTGGAGCGCGGGCACCACCGACGCGTCTCCCAGGGAGACCACGGCGCGAACCACCAGGGGCAGGACCTCGAGGGGCGTGCTCGGATCGTTCATCTGATCCACCAGGCCCGTGACGGCGTCGTGCCGCTCGGCCTCGATCAAGCCCGGAACGATCAACGCCAGCGGCGGAGGCTCCGTGCCGTCGAGGAAGTCGTAGTGCTGGTGGAGCGCGGCGACCAGGAACTCCGCGCCCGAGGTCCGTCCGCTCAGCGCTGTGGTGATGGCCTCTCGCAGCGCCGCGGGCATCGCGCGCTGCGCGTAGAGGTCGAGCAGGTCGCGCGTGATCTCGGGCTCGGGCAACGCCGCCAGGCGCTGAATCGCCCAGGCGCGAGCGGGCACCAGGCGGTTGTCCGGATCGCCCGCGATCTCGGTCAGGGCCGTGCGCAGGTCGGGCGCCTCCTCGCCGGCGGCCGAGAGCGTCAGCCCGCGCGCGTCGAGGGCGACCGAGTCGAATTCCGTCCCCAGATCCTGCTGGAAGCGGTCCGTGCCCGTGGCCAGATCGAGCACGCGCATGTCCCCGCGTTCACCGGCCGTGAGCAGACCCGTCTGCAGCACCTGGGCGTTCACCACGTCCTGCGGCAGGCTGCGCGCCCAGCGGATCCGACCGTCGAGGTCCGTGGCGAAGACGTAGCGGTAGTAGACGAAGAAGACCGTGTCTCCTTCGATCGCGAGGGGGCCAGCGTCCGTGCTGGGCGCCGGAGAGGCGTAGAGTCGGATGCGTCCCCGCGCCGATCGCGTGCCCGGCTTCGGGAAGAAGCCGTCGTCGAAGAGCATGGGATCCCGAGGCGCGTCGGTCAGGAAGGGCCCGTGATAGGTCGAGCCCGACTTCGTGCCCGAGGCGCTCGCGGAGTCGAAGTGGTAGATGCCGCCACTGCCATAGAACACCCCTGCGGGTGAGGACTCGACCCACGCCAGCACATCGTCGGTCGTGCGTAGACGTGCCTGCTCGAGGCCGGTGGTGGCGTCGAGGATGGCGATGTTTTGCCGATCCCAAGGCGCGAAGACCACGCCACCAGCCGCGGCGGGCTGCCCCAACACGCCCGAGACCTCGAACGCCCAGCGCTCGAGACCCGTCCGGGCGTCCACGGCTCGCACGCGACCGGCGCGTGCGCTGCCTCCGCCGGCGCCGACCGACGCGGCGTAGATCACGGTCGCATCGCTACGGGTCGCACCGACGTAGGCGAGACTCGCGAGGTCCGCGCGCCACAGCTCGTGTCCATCGGTGAGGTCGAGGGCGAGCACCACGTCGCGCGTGCTGGTCAGCACGACGTCGCCCAGGATCTCTGGTCGCGTCATGGCGTCGACGGGATGGGTCCACAGCGTGCTGCCGTCGACGAGGGAGTAGGCGGCGACGGCGCGCGGTTCGGCGTGGGTCGTCACCACCGCCAGCGGCACAGCGCGGGCGTTGCTCGGGGCGTCGGCGATGCGTCCCGCCGGCATGCGCGCCACGATGGGCGCGATGGCGTCCGCGCGGTTGTCCGGAAAGCGTGGGTCGAAGGCCCCCGTCATGGCGCCGTAGGTGCAGCCCTGTGCGAAGCAAAGAGTGACGAGGCCGAGCCACGCGGCGCGTGTCTGGGCGCGCTTCACGACGCACCTCCGGCCGGCGTCGGCTCCGCTGGGATGCGGCGAATCGTCTCCTCGATCAGGCGCTTCAGCGGTGAGCTGTCGCGCTCGGAGAAGGTCGTGAGGTAGTCCACCAAGAAGCTGCGCACCATCGGTCCCGCGACCTCACCGAGCTTCTCCACCACGCCCTGCTTGACCGCCGCGCCGATGTCGTCTCGCCGCAGCAGAGGCCCGTAGCCACTGAGCATCACGGCCAACGGTCGCTGCCCGAGGTAGGCGTCGAAGCGCGCCACACCCGCGCCGGGGACCAGCTTGCCGATGGCGATGGCCGCCTCGATCACGCCTCGATCGAAGGCCGTGAAGAGCGCGTCCAACGTGCCCGTCGCGTGGCGGTCGCCGAGGGCCAGGGCCACCGCACCGCGCACGGAGCGATCGGAGTCGCGCAGTCCCTGGGCCAGGAGGGCGGGAATGCGTGGATCGTCGATGGCCGCGAGCGCCAGATAGGCGCGGCGGCGCGCGGCCGGTCGGCGATGACGGCTCATCTCCACCAGCACGTCGATGGACGCCGGGCTCGCCAGGCCGCGCAGGGCTTCGAGCGCTCGGTCGGCGACGGGATCGGGCTGCCCCGAGCGCAGCAGCTCGGCGAGGGGTGGCACCACTTCGGGCCGGTCGAGCACGCTGAGCAGATCGATGGCCTCGCGCACTTGGTCTGGATTGTCGCTGCGCAAGCGCGCGGTGATCTCGGACAGATCCGCGAGCGTGGGAGCGTCAGGCGCTGCCGCTTCGGTCGTGTGTCGCGCTCGATGTCCGCGCTGCGCCAGGGTCGCGTCGGGAACCGCGAACATGGTGACGAGCAACGTGACGAGCACGGTCGTGAAGACCACACTGGCCGAGAGGGAAGAGAGAAGTACGCGCGTCATGGGGCACCTGCGCCGACCGGGTTCGAGAGGGCGCCGGGCGGTTGGAGGCGAAGCGAATGATGCGCCCCCCGGCGTGTCCCGCGAGCTATGGGGACCGGTCGAATGACCGCTACATAGCAAAGGAGCGCGTGGGCACAACGCCAAAGCGCTCGCGCCCGCTTGCTGCCGTGGTAGACAGCACAGGACACGTTCGACCCCCTCTCCATGCCGCTCTCCCGCCTGCGCCAGTCTGTCGCCGCCCATGGCCGCGCCCGTGTTTCCCTCGCTGTCCTCGGTGCGTTGGTGCTCGCCTGCATCTCGGGCTTGCGCGCGCCGCTGGTGTCGGGAGCGGCGCCCGAGGTCAACCTGACCCGCGCCCTCGCCCACGAGGGCCTCACTCTGCAACCGGGTGACGTGGTCTGGCTGGCCGCCGACCCGGGTCCGTTCCCACGCCGTCCGGCTGTGCTTCGAGCGCACGAAGGCCAAGGGCTCTCGGACCTCTACTACGCGGAGGTGCGCGCCACCTCGAGCGGCGCCATCCTGGACATCGCCTGGCTCACCAACCTCACGCGGACCTCGGCCGCGGACGAGGGCCGACCCGTTCGCCTCGGCTGGTACCTGGCCTACGCCACGCGGGCGGGCGAACGCTTCTCCGCCGTCTCGGTCTGGGATCTGCGCGGACAGGCCAAGGCGACGACCGCCGGCTGGCCGCTCCGGGCGCGTATGCAGCAGCGCATCAGCAACCTCGAGGAGGCGGGTCGCGCGCGCGGCATCGGACGCGTCCGCTACGACCTCTCGCCTCCCGCGGAGTCCGTGGCCCTCCGCGTGCGCGGGGAGCAGCTGGAGTTGCAAGCGGACGGGCGGGAGATCCGCCTCCGCCCGGGCACCCTCACGCCGCTCCAGGGCGCGGAGTACGTACGCGGTGAGCCCGAGGAGTTGGGCCAGCCCGGTGGTCTGACCTGGGTCGTCGACACCGTGCGCGGCCTCTCCTTCGTGGGTCCAGAACCCATCGCCTGGCTCGAGCATCGCGTCTATCGCGCGAAGGATCGCCTCGACCGCCTGTGGTACGGCGCCGTGGGCACGGACACGGATTCAGACGTGACGCAGGATCTGGGCGTCACCGTGGAGGAGCGTCGTCGCCGGATCGCGCTCAACCCGCCCGAGCCTGAGCTGGGCCTGCCGCCCGCCCCTCTGGATCCTTTGGTGGACCGGCCGGCCGAGGGGGAGGGCGCCTGGCTGCCCGTGACCGACGACCCCTTCGTGCGGACCACGCCCAACGCGCCGCCCGCCTTCTACCAGACGTTCCTGCAGGTCGATCCCGATCGCCCCTTCACCCGCGTCTACATCGTGCTCTGGGATCCACGGCAGGTTCAGCTCCGCGTCATGAGCGGGACGCGCGAACCGGAGAGCGCCACCGGCGAGACCGGGCCCGGGCGTGTGCCGCGCGACGACTTCACGCTGCGGCACATGGTGGGCGGTTTCAACGGCGGATTTCAGTCCATCCACGGCGAATTCGGCATGATGGTCCAGGGGCGCGTCTACCTCCCGCCGAAGCCCTGGGCCGCGACCGTGGCCGTCTATGACGATGGCGTAGTCGCCGTGGGCTCGTGGCGCGATCCGCCCGAGGGCGAGACCGAATTCCGCGAGGACTGGGCCACGGCACAGATTCCCGATTCCATGGTCGACATGCGCCAGAACCTCACCAGCGTGGTCGAAGGGGATCGCTACAATCCCTGGCGGCGCTGGTGGTGGGGCGCAGCTCCTGTGGACGCCGAGGAGCAGGTCTTCATGGATCGCTCCGGCGTCTGCCTCACACGCGAGGGCTTCATGGCCTACTTCTGGGGCACATCCATGGGCGCGGATGAGCTCGGCGCGGCCATGCTCGAGGTTCGCTGCGTCAGAGGTATCCATCTTGACATGAACCAGCGTCATACGGCCTTCGAGTACTATGACGTTCACGGTCCGGACGAGCCTTTCGCCCCCCTCGGGCGCACGCGCAGCTCGATGGAATTCGAGCTGCCGGTGGGTGGCGCCGAGGGCTACGTGATGCGCGGTCGCAAGGCCGTGAGCTCGATGACGCCCATGCGTTTCCCGCGCTACATGCGCCGCGATCAGCGCGACTTCTTCTACCTGACGCTGAAGCCCGTGTTGCCAGGCCCGGACCTGCTGCCGGAGGAGCCGGGGGGCAGTGGACAGCGCTTCTCCACCGACGGGTTGCCGCGCGCGGAGTGGCCCTACGCCTTCGCGCGTGTCGACCTCGGGCCCGCGGAAGGACCGCAGACCTACGTGATCCGGGTGGATCCGCGCCGGGCGCAACCCGCACCCCTGGCGCGCCATGACCACGGGCGTCCGCTGGGCTACTTCAGCCAGCCCGAGCACGCGAGCGGAGGACGACACGGGCTGTACGCCGTTCCGCTCGACGTGGGCTATCACTTCGAGGTGGGCGAGGCTCCGGCAGGCGCCGAGATCCTCCTGCGTGGGCGACCTCTGGCGCAGGTGCCCGACGCGCTCGCGGCGGTGGGCGTCACCCTGGACGGCTTCCTGGTCTACGCCGAGAAGGGCGCCCCGGAAGCGCCCGACCTGGCCCAGGCGTTGACCCGTGCGGGCGCGGTTGGGGAGGTCATCGCGCTTCAGCCGGCCACGCGCCTGGCGTTCGCCGCCGACGACGAGACCGCCGTCGGTCCCGACCGCTACCAGCGGACGCTGGACATCGACCGGGCGTTGGTGCTCGAGGCTCAGCCCCGGGCCGCCACCGAGGTGCTGTTCCCCGACGTCCAGCCGCGCCCCTACATGTACTGGTATCGGATGCAGGACACGCGGGTCCGGTACCTCCGCGAGGAGGACCACGCGCCGCGGTTCCGTGCCCCCGACGGAGGCGTGTAGGGCGGCGGGCTGGGCCAAAACGCGCCCTGGGTCCGAACTGTGCGCGCCATTCACTTTCAGGCATGATATGTCAGCCCCGCCAAGGATCCTTGCACGGGTAGGTCCAATCCCTGTGGGCCGGCGCGACGTACCATCCACCATCCCGCCATGCACCATCCCGAAGACCAGCGAGAACACCGCTTGAAAAGATCTGTGCAGGTCCAGTACAGTGCCGCCACCGTCCAGACGGATGTGCGTGAACGGGGCATGGGCCACGGGTCGAGGGCAACCATCGAAGAGTCCACTCCAAGCGAATTTCTCAGGCGAGGGTCGTGGTGAAGAAGCCCATCCCCTTCGGAAAGTACCTTCTCCTCGAGAGAGTGAACGTCGGCGGCATGGCCGAGGTTTTCAAGGCCAAGACCTTCGGCGTCGAAGGCTTCGAGCGCCTCATTGCGCTGAAGCGCATCCTGCCCTCCATCGCGGAGGACCAGGAATTCATCGTCATGTTCATCGACGAGGCGAAGATCGCCGTGCAGCTCTCGCACGCGAACATCGCTCAGATCTTCGACCTGGGGAAGGTGGGCGAGAGCTACTTCATCGCGATGGAGTACGTGCAGGGCAAGGACCTGCGCGCGATCTTCGACCGCTCGCGCAAGCGCGGCGAGACCGTGCCCGTGCCCATGGCTTGCTACATCACCATGAAGGTGTGTGAGGGCCTCGACTACGCCCACAACAAGAAGGACTCGTCGGGACGGCCGCTGCACCTCGTGCACCGGGACGTCTCGCCGCAGAACGTCCTCATCTCGTACGACGGCGAGATCAAGCTCATCGACTTCGGCATCGCCAAGGCGGCGAACAAGGCCGGCAAGACCCAGGCGGGCATCCTCAAGGGCAAGTTCGGCTACATGTCGCCCGAGCAGGTGCGCGGGCTACCACTGGACCGGCGCAGCGACATCTTCGCCATGGGCATCGTGCTCTACGAGCAGCTCACGGGCGAGCGGCTCTTCGTGGGCGAGAGCGACTTCTCCACCCTGGAGAAGGTCCGCAACGTCGAGATCATGCCGCCCAGCACCTACAACCGACGCATCCCAGAGGAGCTCGAGCAGATCGTGCTGCGCGCCCTCGCGAAGGACGCCGAGGATCGCTACCAGAGCGCGATGGACCTGCACGACGATCTGCAGTCGTTCATGTACACAAGCGGCAACTTCTTCGCGCGCAAGGACCTGAGCTCCTACATGCGTCGCTCCTTCCAGGAGGAGATCGCGCGCGAGGTCACGCGCGATGAAGAGTTTCGAAAGATCGACGCGGCCTCGATGCGTGGCGGCGGTCTGTCGGCCTTCGAGAACCTGCCCTCGGAGCAGCAGCGCAGGGCGCCACCTCCGCCGCCCGCCGTGCCGAGTCGCACGCCGCCTCCGCCTCCGCCGCGGCGCTCCCCCAAGTCGACCATGCTCGGCATGGGCGCTGTTTCGCCTCCGCCGCGGCCGAGTGGCCCCGCGCCTTCAGGGCCTCCGCCCGCTCCGCCCATGTCCGCAGCCGCGTCCGCGCCGGCGGCGGGTCCCCAATTCGACATGGATTGGGACGAGGACGAGCTGGCGACGCAGATCTACGACAAGCCCGAATTCGGGGGCTACGTGCCTCCAGGCTCGCCCTCTTCGCCGGGGATGTCTTCGCCGGGGATGTCTTCGCCGGGGATGTCTTCGCCCGGCATGTCCTCGCCCGGCATGTCCTCGCCCGCCGCCGGCGCGCCTTCGCCCTTCGGCGATCCAGGTCGGCAGCCCGTTGGGCCCAGCGCCTCGCCCCCGATGGGCCTGCCCCCTCAGGGAGCTCCCTCTCCCTTCGGCGGTGGCCCCTCCCTGGACCCGAACCCGACACCGAGCGCGCTTCCTGCGCGTGGCGTGAGGGAGCCGACCGAGGTGACGTCGCGACCCTCGGGACGCAAGGGGTCGAGCCTCGGGGCGATCGTCGCCGCGGCCGCGGTGCTCCTGCTCGGCCTCGTCGTCGGTGGTTACTTCCTCTTCCGGCCTGCGACGCCCGGCAACATTCGATTCACCTCGACCCCGACCGATCCCGTCGTGCTCTTCGACGAACAGGCGGTGGATGCCACGGCGAGTCCCTTCGTGATCACCAACGTCGCGGCGGGCGAGCGGCATCTGCTCGAGGTGCGCAAGCGCGGCTACCGCACCTACTCGACGCGGGTGCAGGTCGTGGCGGGCGACACCCTGGACCTTGGGCAGATCACTCTGGAACAAGAGGCGGGTGCAGCCGGTACATCGGTCGCCGGAGCCGGCACGCCCTCACCGGCGACGGGCACGGGCATCGCCCTCGACTCCGCACCTTCTGGTGCACAGGTCTATGTGGATGGGCGCGAGTTGTCCGAGCGCACGCCGGTGCGGCTCACGGACCTGACGCCCGGTCAGCACACCATCCGCGTCGAGCACGGCGAGCGCTACGGAAACTGGCAGGGTCAGATCGACGTGCAGGCTGGACGCATCATCGAGATGCCGTCCGTCACGCTGCGCTTGAAGCAGGTCCAGGTCTCCTTCTCCTCCGAGCCGCCTGGAGCCGACGTCACGCTGATTCGAGGCGGTCGGCGGACCCGCATCGGGACGACCCCGACCACCAGCGATGTCGACATCGAGGGAGGCGCCTACACCGTCGAGATGGAGGCGAGAGGCTATGGAACGTACTCCGCTCCCTTGACGATCCCCGGGGGTCGCGAAGAGTACACGCTCGAGGCGCGGCTCGAACCGAACAGGGTCGCGGTTCACCATCCGCAGGTCTCGCATCCCGTCGTCGATCACCCGACGATGAACCCCACCATGAACCCGACCCCCACCATGGCCACGGCGAGCGGCCCGGGAACGCTGCGCATCAACAGCCGGCCCTGGTCGCAGGTCTACGTCGACGGTCGACTCATCGGCAACACTCCGCAGATGAACATCAGCCTCCCGGCCGGGCCGCACCGCGTCACCTTGGTGAACCCTGACTTCAACATCCGTGAGAACGTCAGCGTGACGATCACGGCTGGAGAGGTGACGACGAAGATCGTCACCCTCAACCCCAGCTGAGCCCTGCGGGCCCAGCCACGGTCGATTCGCGGCTTGCCTTCTCGCGCCCTCGGTCGCGGTGCCTTTGTACCGCTCGGTCGGCCGCTGCGAGGGCGCTCGCTGCTCGACCGCGTCTGGGCCCGAGGTCGGGACGACTACTCGGTGCGGTCGCGTGCGTAGAGCGCGCCCGAGGGGACGAGCTGCCGCGAGTCCGGACCGATGGCAGCGGCGCGTTCGAAGGTGCTCTCCATGCCGTCGCCGTCGAGGTCACCGTAGGCGCGGAGGATGAGCTGGGGGCCTTCCCCCGTGAGCTCGCAGCCGACCTGCGTCGGCGTCACCTCGTAGCTGAAGTAGACAGGCCTCTCCGGCGCGAAGCCCAGCGCACGCCAGGTCGGCGCGCCCGGAACGTCGTCCGACGCGAAGTCGACCTGCTGCGCGGCGGGACCGGGCACCGCGGGCGCTCGTCCCGTGGCATCGGGCAAGCAGCGTCTTTGACGCGGCATGTCGTGGAGCGCGTGCACCGCGTCGAAGTAGGCCGCGGCGCCAGCGTGCAGGCGGGCGAGGTTGTCCGGAGCCTCGGAGATGCGGCTCGTCCTCAGCTCACGAAAGAAGACAGGTACGAAGACGGCGAGCGCCGTGCCCACGAGCGCGACGCCAAGCGACGCTTCGACCAAGCTGAGCCCGGCTCGTTGGCGAGAACGCTTCGCTCGTGCTGAGGGGGTGGTCATGGGAGAGGGATCGCCGAATCGGGGGCTGTCGCGCTCGACCCATTCGGGCGGGTCGTGTCCCGCACGAGTAGATAGAGGCCCAGGGACAGGTAGGGGTAGTCCCGTCGGTGGGCTTGGTCGAGCTCCCGCATCGCCCGTTCGAGGGCCTCCGCCTCCGAGCGGCCGCGAATCGCCGCGATCTGCGTGCCGATCTGCGAGCGCACGTCGGGGTCGCGCACGGTGCTGTACATCTCCTCGAGATGGCGCGCGGCCTGCTCCATCTCGCCCAGGCGTTTGAGTTGCGTGGCGTTGGCCAACACCAGCCACGCGGGACCTGCGCCGAGGCGCGCTGCCGTCATCATGTGCTCGGTGGCCTGGAGCTTCAAAGCGTCCTTCTCCGGGCCATCGTGGAGCATGGGCGCGAATTCGTACATTTCGGTCGCGCCGAGATCCCAGGCGAGCTCGCCGTCGTCGGGGAAGCGCGCGACACCGCGCTCTAGGAAGCTGACGGAGCGCCGCGTGTCGGCCTCGGTCGCCGCGGTGGGATGGTAGATGCCCGCCATGCCGATCCAGCGGTAGACGCGGCGAAAGTCGGGATCGAGGGTGAGCATGGCCTCGCCATATTCGAACACGTGCCGCAATTCGCCGCGCTCTTGGAACTCCTCTCCAAAGTAGATCAGCGAGCGCATCCAGATGAGATCGGCGAGCGCTTCCCGATGGCCCAAGGAGAACGCCGGTAGCCAGGCGGGCGGTGGCAGGTAGTAGATGTCCTCGTAGGTCTCGGTGGCGTCCCGCTGGGCCACCGCCGAGAGACGCAGCGCGCGCGCGCCAACGCCGCAGACCATCACGCCCAGGAGCGCGATCAGCTTCAGCGGGCCCGATGTGCGGAGTCGTTGCACGCTCCGTTTCTACCCGATCGGCGCGACGCATGCCCACGCACAATCCCCTCGAGGCCGATGCCAGGATATCCTCGCTGCGTGAAGACCGAAGCGACCCGAGCCACATGGCCTGTTGGGCGTGACCCCCTCGGGGGTGACCTCCACGCCGAATGGCACAAGCCATGGTGAGCCAGGAGCCTTCGAGGGGCTGGCGCTGGATCGCGCTGCCTTGCTGGGTGTTCGGCGCCGCGATGCTGGTGAAGGTCGGCGGCGGCGACATCTGGTGGCACGTGCGGACGGGCCAGTGGATCGTCGTCCACGGTGCGATTCCGACCACGGACCCCTTCTCTCACACGGCCCCTGGGCCCTGGCACTACTCCGAGGCGCTCGCGCAGCTCCTCTACTATGGCGCCTATGCTGCCGCGCGCGTCCCCGGGCTTCAGCTCCTGCACGCGGCCTGCGGTGTCGTCCTCGCGGCGCTCGTGGCCCAACGTGGCAAGCAAGACGGCGTCGGCCCCATGAGCCTGGCGCTCGGGCTGGCGGGCGCGGCCAGCTTCGCGGCCACCGCCATCAAGCCCCAGATCTTCACCTACATCGGCTTCGCAGCCGTGCTCTTGTTGCTCCATCATGCGGAGCGCTCGCGGCCACGCCTCTTGTATGCGCTTCCGCCGCTCTTCCTGCTATGGGCGAACCTGCACCGCGGCGGGATGGTGGGACTCGCGGCCCTCGCGGCGGCGGCCGTGGCCTGGTCCCTCGATCGCAGGAAGCGTGGCCTGCTGCGTCCGCTCGCGGTCGGGTCCGTGCTGAGCGCGCTCGCGCTCCTGGGCAGCTCGGGCGGCGGCTACTACTACTCGAGCACCTTCGACCTGACGCTGGGGGGGCGCCTGGTCGGAGCGATCGGAGAATGGCAGCCGCTCAGCCTCGATGGCGTGCTCCATCATCACATGGCGTTGCTGCTGCTGGTGCCGCTCGCCGCGTACGGCTTGGCGCGGCGTTCCCGATCGTGGCTCGAGCTCTTGGTCGCTTTGGGCGTGGCGCTCATGGCCGTCCGCGTCACTCGCTTCGTCCCGCTGCTCGCCATCGCCCTGGCGCCCTCCGCGGCGGCCGGCGTCGCAGGGTTGCTGAAGCACGCAGGAGCCGCCATCCGGCCCACGGTGCAGCGCTTCGCTCTTGTCGCGATGGGGGTCGCCACCATGGCGAGCTTCTACCTCTACCGGATCCCGGAGGGCTATCAGGGCTTCGGCATCATGGACGGGCGCGTACCGGTCGAAGCCGCCGCATTCATGTCCGCGAGTCCGCCACCGGGGGAGCTCTGGAACAGCTTCGACCTCGGCGGCTACCTGCTCTTTGCCCTGGCACCAGCGCAGCGCGTCTTCATCGATGGTCGCAACGATACGGTCTACCCACGACCGTTCTTCGAGCAGAGTCTGCGAGCCCCGAGCGACCCACGACGGTTACGGTACCAGCTCATGCGCTACGGCGTGAACACCGCCGTCGTCGCCAACGGAGACCAGCTCCCGGGGCGCCTCGCGCCCATCCTCGACGATCCTGCCTGGTGCCTGGTGTACTGGGACGATGTTGCCGCGGTGATGGTGCAGCGGAGCGTCGAGAGTGAGCCCTATCTCGCCCGCTTCGGCTACCGTGCCCTGAGTCCACGCACCGGCATGCGTCGGGCCTCGGCGATTGCCACCGATCCCGAACGAGATCTTCTGGCGGCCGACATCCTCGCGAACGTGCAGCGCGCGCCCGGATCGATGCGCGCTCAGTGGCTGGCGGCGATGCTGTTCAGAGCTCGTGGTGACCGAATCGACTTCGAGCATGCCCGGCGCGCACTGGCCCAGATTGCGGCCGAACGTGGCATGGCACCACCCCGGCTGTGAAGCCTGGTGCTGGCGTGGCGGCCTTGGTCCCGCCGCGCCCCCAACGAAAAACGCCGCCCACCCGAAGGTGGACGGCGCTCTCCTGCACAGGAGCCAAATCTACTCGAGCTCGTCCACGACGTAGATACCGGGCGAGCGATAGAGTTCGTTGTCCGTGTTGGCACCGACCGAGACCTCGAAGGTGCTCAGGGCGGAGTCGTTATCGAGGTCGCCGTAGGCGCGGAAGGTGTAGATCGCCAACGCTGCGCCCGCTGTCCCCGGGCCCAGACCGCATACATCCGTCGAAGATTCGATGGCGTACTGGTAGTAGAGCGGATCGGCCGGCGCGAAGCCGATGTCGCGGAAGGAGGCAGCTTCCGCCGTCCAGTTGTGAGAAACCTTGGCGTTGGTGGGAACGCCTATCGTCGCAGCTGCCACAACAGTGCAGTTGGTCGACGAGGTCGAGGCTGTCCCCGCGGCGACGACGCCCTGCGACCAGTGTTCGGCGCTGTAGTAGGACGCTGCGCCCGTGTACAGGGCCTTCAGGTTCGAGCCCGTCTCCGAGGTCTTGGCTCGCTTGACGTAGTTGATGAACGCGGGGATGGCGATGGCCGCCAACACGCCGATGATCGCGACGACGATCATCAGCTCGATCAGGGTAAAGCCCTCTCTCTTGGCCAGTAGCTTCCTCATTCGAAACTCCTTCTTGGGGGTGGGTCGCGCTGGCGTCTGCCAGGCTTCGGTGATTGCCGTGAGGATGGACTCTACACAGCGTTGCTGGAATCCGAAAGCAAAGGGCGTGCCGTTGGAGTCCTCGTCCTTGGAGCGGCCGAAGGCCGCGGTTCCAGCTCCTCGAAGGGTCTCGGAGTCGCGCGCGTTGACAAGATCTGTCACCCGTGGGGGAGGGTAGTGACGAAAAGTGTCACTCGAGCGTCGTCCAGCTCGAGGGCGCGAGAATCCGGCGAATGGTCCAGGCCACTCGCCCTGCTCACGCATTCGGGGCCCGTGGGCCACCCGCCTGGGGCGTTTACTCCCAGCCCTTGGCTTGGCTGCACCAGATCTGGTTGCCCGCGGAGTAGCTCTCGAAGGTGACCTCGGTGCCATCACCATCGAGGTCGCCGATCGCTTGGGACACGAACCAGAAGTCCGAGCCGTCGTAGCCGAGCCCGCCGGGAGGGCTGGTTCCGGGCAGGCCACTGATGGAGGCGTACTGGAAGTAAATTTGGCCGTCCGGGCGCGCGCCGAGCTGGTCCCAGTTGGCGGTCGACGCGGGCCAGGATTGGGCTCGGCCGTTGGCTGCCAGCGAACCTGGGGTGTAGGTGCCAAAGCTCGTGCCGCTCACCGCGCAGTACTGCCCGAATTCCGAGCGGTAGCTCTCTTGGCGCTGGCGGATCTCGCTCAAGAAGTCGGTGGCCTCGGACGCGCGGGCGCGCTTGACGTAGCTGCTGAAGGCGGGGACGGCGACGGCGGCGAGCACGCCGACGATGACGACGACGATCATCAACTCGAGCAGCGTGAATCCGGACTGCTTTGCGTGTGGCGTCATGACGTCCTCTTCGATTGGAAACATCGCATCTCGGCGTTAGGGCGCATCCCTCGAGACCATAGCACAGGCGCCGCGCACACCCCAGCGGGGGACGCGAGCGAGAGTCCATGAAGCCATGCACACGGCGCGCCAGAGCTCTCAGTCGTCGGGCTCGGGTTCCTCGGCCGCGTGCTTTGCGAGGCGGTAGCGGAACTGGCGGAAGCTCATGCCGAGCAGCTCGGCGGCGTGGGTCTGGACGCCACCCGTGCGCTCGAGGGCGGCGGCGAACAGCCTCGCCTCGATCGCCGCGAGGTGTGCCTCGAGATCGAGGCCGTCCGCCGGCAGCTCTTGGGCCGGAGGCGCGGCGGTGGCCG